>WNFS01000086.1_pt1 | contig 60457 bp, 37 predicted proteins | sample 5400141 | NCBI WGS metagenome assembly WNFS01 (sample SAMN13153358, study PRJNA577476) | soil metagenome | isolation source: 60 cm saprolite under Madrone tree | place: USA:California | collected 2016-06-14 | reverse complement strand
AAATCTGGAGGGTTCGGCGGCGATGCATACCGGCGGTGCGCAGCCCGGTCCCGGCTTGAGCCTTCGTGATCTAGGAGAGCAAGGCGGTGAAGAGTTCGTTACGCTCTTACAGAGCGAGATGGCGTCCCATAATCATCAGTTCGGTGGGGCGGTAGATGCTAACGGCGCAAGCCTGACCCCGGTTGGCAGCATCTGGGCCCAGGCGCCGCAAGGTCGCGGTTCGCTGGCCGCCTATCATGAAGCGCCGCCCACGGGAGCTCTGAATGCCATCGCGCTTTCGATTTCGGGCGGCAGTCTACCGCATAACAACATGCAGCCATATCTAGTGCTCAATTTTTGTATCGCCTTGCAGGGTGTTTTTCCACCCCGCACTTGATGCAAGAGCGCGTTATCAGCTTTGCCGCCAGTAAGCGGAAGTGATTCTCAGCGTTTTCGGTTCTTTCATTGCTCTAAGCCGAAAAATATCAACCCTCGCCCGCGTTACCCGACCGCGCATCGGGCGATGGTGAAAACTGACTCAGTACGCCCAGCCGTGCTGATGCCCACTAGGAGTCCTGAAGATGCGTCACTCTCTGGTATCAAAACCTACCTCGGCAGCTATGCGAAGATCGTTCGTTACCTGCGCATGCCTGGCCGGTTTGGTGGGAATGGTCGTCCTGGCGATCGCCTGGTCTCCCTCTTCCAGCTCCGCCGCAGGCAGACTTTCTGGGAAGAGAAATTTTCGCATCAGCAAGCGCGATGCGAGAACCCAACCGAGCGAGGGCGGCAGTGCGTTTGCGCGCACGGCGAGAGTGACCGTGAATGCGCCCTTCGTCCCTTTTGCTGCTATTACGGTGGACCGCTTCGATGACACTTTCGCTGCGTCAGCATGTACCGCAGCGGCAAACGATTGCAGCCTTCGTGGCGCAGTTGCGTTTGCGAATTCGAATCCGGGCACCACGATAAACGTGCCTGCGGGTACTTATAACCTGACGATTCCGGGCGGCTTCGCGGAAGGTTTCAATGGCGACGATTCGATCGGGGATTTAGACATCACCGCGACTAACACTGCGATTATTGGAGCCGGAGCGGCCAGCACGATCATTCATCAGACGATCGCCGGCGACCGCGTTATTGAAGTCAATCCTTTTCTCGATCCGGGTTTCATAACCAGTATTTCGAACGTGACGATCTCTGGCGGACGTGAAACGACTGGCGTGGGCGGCGGCGGAATTATCTCTGGCGCAATCAGCAACAGCCTGACGCTTACCAATTGTATTATCTCCGGCAATTCGGCGACCGGCGTCGGAACGCTCGGCGGTGGCGGCGTTTCACACGCGGGCGGAAATTTATCTATTAGCGGATGCAGCTTCACCGGAAACTCGACCAGTAGCAGTGGTGGCGGATTGGGTTACTCGGCCGGAGATCCTTTTGGCCGGACCCCGTCACCGGGTACTTTGACAATCTCCGGATCGACGTTCAGCGGCAACACGGCTAGTTCGGCCGCAGCCGGCGGCGGTGCTGCTGATCTTTTTGATTTCAACCAATCCACGAGCGTTTATCAAATTGATAGTTCGAGCTTCGCGAACAACACCGCTACCAACGGCAGTGGCGGCGCGATCATTGTTGAGAGTGGACAATTAACGACTACGACGAGTTCGTTTTCCGGTAACCATGCCGGTGTGTCGGGCGGCGCAATCCTCAGCAGCGGCACGCTGGCGAGTGTCAGGTACTCGCGACTGGTGGGCAATACCGTCACCGTCGCAACGAATGGCAATACTCTCGTCCGCAGCCAGGGTATTTTTGCGGCGGACGATGACTGGTGGGGTATTAATACCGGCCCCGGGACAAATGATTTTCGCAGTACCTCAGGCCCCTTATTCCCAACCACTTTCCTGAAACTCCAGGCGACTGGTAGTCCAAACACTATCTGTACCGGCAGCACCTCAAACATCAGCGCTAATATCAAACAAAGAAACGCGGGTCCGGATTTGACGGTCGAGTTGAATGGTTTGCCTTCGTTCCCGGCTACGATAGTTAACGCCACGCCCGCGCTCGGCAATTTGAGCGGAGTCAGCGCGAATTTTGTGAACGGATCTGCGTCAGCGACCTTTACAGCCGGAGCAACGGCCGGGACTGCGAATATTGACGTGACCGCGGACAATCAGACTGTAACTGCGTCTATCATTGTTCAGACCAACACGACCACGGATCCGGCCGATCAATCTGTCTGTGAAGGCGGGACGGCGACATTCACTACTACCGCATCTGGCCCCGGTCCGATCACCTTTGTTTGGAAGAAGGGCGCGACCGTTTTGAACAATGGCGATCTCGGTGGCCGAGTGAGCATTGTCAGTGGCGCCAGCACCAGCACGTTGACTATCAGCACCGTTCAATCCAGCGACGCTGATACCTATACGGTAGAGGCCACGGGGTCTTGTTCTACCGCGTCGCAGAGCGCAACTCTGACCGTGAAGGTTGCGACGACTGCCACAAATCCCACGGATCAGACAGTTTGTCAGGGCGCCACCGCGAGCTTCTCTACTACGGCAAGTGGCACGGGGCCGTTCCACTATGCATGGACCGTGGATGGCTCTTCGTTTGATGGCGACAACTCCAGCATCAACGTGCCAACCGGTTCGCTTAGTGTTGGCAGCCACCCGGTGTCGGTAACGGTAACGGGCGCCTGCGGCAGCACCACCAAGAACGCGAGCCTGACAGTCCAGGCGAGTACCACCACCAGCGACCCGGCGGACCAGACCGTATGCCAGGGCGCAAGTGCAAGCTTCTCAACTACGGCGGGTGGCACGGGACCGTTCCACTACGCATGGACGGTTGATGGCTCGGCATTCAATGGAGACAACCCGAGCATCAATGTTCCGACCGGTTCACTAAGCGTCGGCAGTCATACCGTCGCTGTGACAACGACTGGTACCTGCGGAAGCGCGTCACAGAGCGCGACGTTGACGGTGCAGGAGAATACGGCGACCAGCGATCCGGCTGACCAGACGGTCTGCCAGGGCGCTACCGCAGGTTTCTCTACGACCGCCAGCGGCACTGGCCCATTCCACTATGCATGGACGCTGGACGGCTCGCCATTCAATGGCGATAGCCCGAGCATCAGCGTGCCCACCGGTTCACTGAGCACCAGCAATCACACCGTGGCGGTAACAACTACCGGCACCTGCGGCAGCGCGTCACAAACTGCGACGTTGACAGTGCAGGCGAATACGGCGACCAGCGATCCGGCGGACCAGACAGTGTGCCAGGGGGCAGCTGCCGGGTTCTCAACTACTGCCACTGGCACCGGACCGTTCCACTACTCATGGACTTTGGATGGCTCACCATTCAACGGCGACAGTGCGAGCATCAACGTTCCAACCGGTTTGTTGAGCATCGGCAACCACACCGTGGCGGTGACGACGACCGGCACATGCGGCAGTGCGTCACAGAGCGCGAGCTTGACCGTACAAGCGAACACCACGACCAGCGATCCGGCGGACCAGACGGTTTGTCAGGGCGCCACCGCGGGCTTCTCAACTACGGCCGGCGGTACGGGACCATTCCACTATGCGTGGACCTTGGATGGCTCACCATTCAACGGCGACAGTGCGAGCATCAACGTTCCAACCGGTTTGTTGAGCGTCGGCAACCACACCGTGGCGGTGACGACTACCGGCACATGCGGCAGCGCGTCACAGAGCGCGATGTTGACCGTACAAGAGCAAACCACCACGAGCGATCCGCCTGACCAGACAGTTTGTCAGGGCGCGACTGCCGCCTTCTCGACAACGGCAGGTGGCACTGCGCCATTCCACTATGCGTGGACTTTGGATGGCTCACCATTCAACGGCGACAGTGCGAGCATCAACGTTCCAACCGGATCGTTGAGCATCGGCAACCACACGGTGGCGGTGACGACTACCGGCACATGCGGCAGCGCGTCACAGAGCGCGACGTTGACCGTACAAGCGAACACTACGACCAGCGATCCGTCTGACCAGACGGTTTGTCAGGGCGCCAGCGCAGGCTTCTCGACAACGGCTGGTGGTACGGGACCATTCCAGTATGCGTGGACTTTGGATGGCTCACCATTCAACGGCGACAGTGCGAGCATCAACGTTCCAACCGGATCGTTGAGCGTCGGCAACCACACCGTGGCAGTGACCACGACCGGGGCGTGCGGTACCGCTTCACAGAGCGCAACGCTCAACGTGGAGGCGAATACGACAACCAGCGACCCGAGTGATCAGACGGTGTGCCAGGGCGCGACTGCCGCCTTCTCGACAACAGCGGGTGGCACTGGGCCATTCCACTATGCGTGGACTTTAGATGGCTCACCATTCAACGGCGACAGTGCGAGCATCAACGTTCCAACCGGATCGTTGAGCGTCGGCAACCACACCGTGGCAGTGACCACGACTGGAACGTGCGGCATTGCTTCACAGAGTGCAATGCTGACGGTGGAGGCGACTACGTCGACCTCTGATCCCGCCGATCAACAGGCATGTTTGGGCGGAACGGCGAGCTTCTCGACCACCGCTTCCGGAACTGGTCCATTCACGTTTGTGTGGAAACAGGGAGCGACTGTCCTGACCAACGGTAGTCTGGGTGGCCGCGTGACAATAACCAACACCAGCACTACGAGTACGTTGACCATAAGCAACGTGCAGTCGAGTGATTTTGGAACCTACACGGTTGATACTAGCGGAACTTGCGGAACCGCGAGTCAGAGCGCAACCTTAACCGTTAATTCATCGCCGCCCACGATTACGCTGAACAACAACATCGTCGAGTTGTGGCCGCCCGATCATAGTTATCACACGATTAACGTGACCGATTTCGTCACCGGCGCCAGCAGTTGCGATGGTACCGTGAACATCAATAGTGTCGTCATTGATCATGTGACGAGCGATGAAGTCGAAAACGGTAACGGTGACGGCAATACTTATAACGACATCGTCATTGCCTGCAATCGCAAGTCGGTCCAACTACGAGCGGAACGCGATGGCAGTGCAGATGGACGTGTCTATACCATTTACTTCAAGGCGACCGATAGTTTGGGCCACTCGACCATAGTTGCGTCCAGAGTGGTGGTGCCAATTAGTCAGGGTACCGCAGCAATTGATAGCGGGCCTCATTACGCGGTGACCGACGCCACGTGTCCCTGAGCGCTTTTGATTTGTATCTTTGACTGGAAATAAAACCGAGGTGCGAAAATGAAAATTAACCAGGTACCCAAGATCGGACTCGTTTGCTCACTCGTAGTCGTATTCGCGTTGAGCTCCTTCGCGGTTGCGGCCGCGAAGAGGACAAGCCAAACACTATCCTGCGATATTACGATCACTAATAACTCCACCCTGGAGATTCGTCACGTTTATCTGGCGCACGCTGATCAAAACGATTGGAGCAAGGATCAGCTTAACGCGTCCTCGATCTCGCCGGGCGGCTCGCGTACTTTGAGTAATATTTCGTGGGATCGGCCGACGGTTAAGCTGATCGCCGAAGATCAAAACGGGTGTTTCTTTTATCAAGCAGTTTCCAGCGAAGAGAACTCCACTTGGACGATTTCGAGTAACGCGACTCCTGATTGTGGCAACTGATCAATTGTCGGTATGTCTCTTGGGGTAGGTGGGTTTTAGATGTTAGAGTCGAGAATGGCTTAACGATGCCTGTCTAATGGCGCTCCTCACCATTGAGCTTGTCACGTTGCATGCCCAAAGTTTCCCGCCATAATCATCGGCCTGTCAGCTATTGACCTAATGCAGGGAGCAAACGTAAAGTAGAGCGCCATCGTACCTGGACTATCAGTCTCCTGGTTACTCCTGACAACGTGTGTATTCAAAATTCCTATTGACCTGGTGGCCTATTGTTTTCCGGCAAGGAGATTTTTCATATGTTTCGACGCAGCTTGGTTTGCTGGCAGAAACTTAATTCATTTTTCGCACTTATTCGTTTCTCGACCGCGGCCAGGATCGTTTGCGCGTTTCTGGTTTGCGCTGGAATATTGCTGGCCATACATGCAAGGAATAACTCCGCAAAGTCCACGATCCCTTCAGAATTAACTCCCCGCGGCGCGATCACCGTGCAGGCAGCCGGCCGGGCGAAACCGTATCTGAATTTTCAGGACGGGCGGCAGATGAGCGTCGATTATCGCGGCGAGCAGAATGTAATTCAGGCATTGCAATCAGGTCAGGTTCGCGCGCGCTCGTTGGCATTCGCGGATCTGGATGGAAATTCAACGCCGGATTTAGTAGTTGGCTGTGAGTATAACGGCGCAGGCATTGTTACGATTCAGCGCGGCAACCCCGACGCCTTCGCGCCGGCGGATGAATCTGTCTATGCTCGTTTGCATCAGGGCTACAACCCCGAGTCGCTGCTGCCGATCGCGGAAACCTATCAACTCCCAGAGCCGGCTGATTTTGTTCAGGCAGGCGACTTCAATAACGACGATCGCAAAGACATTCTGGCCGGCGCGCGTGGGCGAGATCTCTTTTTGTTGGCTGGAAATGGCCAGGGTGGTTTCGATCCGCCGCAGCAGATCTCTCTTCCGGGTGTGGTGACGACAGTCGCAACGGGCGAGTTCCGCGCCGCTGACGGTTCTCCTGACATAGCGGTTGGCGTCATTGGACCAAACGGTCCGGCGTTGCTGATCTTTGATGGCGCGGCCGGCGGTGTCACCTCAGTGCCCATGGAATTCCCCTTGACGAACGAGCCGACCGCAGTGCAGTTCGGCTCTCTGGATGATGATCCGTTTCAGGACGTCGTCGTGGCGAACGGAAGTGAAGTTGAAATTGTTCACGGTTGGGGAAGAAAGCTCTCGCCGTCACCGGCATCGCGAGTAGAGCATGTAAGCACGCCGGCTCGGGTGCAGGGGATGGCCCTCGGGCATTTTATTTGGAATCGCGCAGGCCGAAACGAGATTGCAGCGATGGCCAGTGATGGAACTGTCAGCGTGCTGCAACCCGCGGGACTGGACACCAGGCAATTCACCGGGGACGAACTCTTTGCTCGGTCGCGATCGCGTGTCGTGCGCGACCAGACCCGCGTTAACGACATCGAATCCTATTCCGGATGGACCTCCAAAGGCGCTAAGAAGTGGACGGCCACTCAACAGGTCTCCGCCAGTCCGGTTGCCTCAGGCGCGCTTCCTCAAGCGTTGCTTACCAAAACGAATATTTCTTTTCGCGAGACCGACGATTTGTTGGTTGCCGGCAATAGTCACGCGTTGAATATTGTCCGCCAGGCTGATCCGCAGACCCCGGCTAAAGATAACAAGACCCAATCGCCGGTGGCCGGCATCTCAACGCCGGGCGGCCTGACAGAGTTTAGTCTCGATTCAGCGGATACGCCGATTGCCATCTTGACCTTGCCTCAGAAACTAAACGGCGAACGAAGCATGGTTGTCTTACAAGACCAAAGCCCTCAACCAACCATCGTGCCGCTCGGACCGGCAGCAACGGTTACAGTCGATCGCACGGATGACACGGCGGCCGCGTCGGCCTGTACTGCCGTGGCGAATGATTGCAGTTTGCGTGGGGCCGTCACGTTCGCGAATACGAATCCAGGGTCGACTATTAACGTGCCGGCAGGCACCTACATTTTGACCATAAACGGCTCGGGAGGATGCGACGGCAACACGGTTGGCGATCTGGATCTTAACGAGAACACTACCATCACCGGAGCCGGCGCGGCCACCACTATCATTCGGCAGAGCGGCACCGGAGGTACCGGCGGTGACCGCGTCATGTGCCTGAATGTCCCGGGTGCACTCAACAAGATATACAGCTTTTCGGCCCTCACGATAATGGGCGGCCGAGATCTAACAAATATCGGCGGCGGTGGCATCGTTGGTGGCGCCCAGGGGAACGCGCTTACGTTGACTAACGTGACGATCGCGAACAATCAATGCACCGGAACCGCGAATCATGAAGGTGGCGGACTATCGTGGACGGGTGGCAGCGTAACGTTGACGAGTTGCTCGATTGGAGGCACCAGCGCTCCGGGCGCGGACCGCACCAATGTTAACCTCGCGAACTCTGACGGCACGAGTGGGGGCGGGGTAGGTTTCAACCCAGGCTCTCCGTTCGGCGGGCAAAGTGGCGCGACGGGCATACTGACTGTCACCGGCACAACGTTCAATCACAACACCGCAAATTCGATCGCCGCGGGTGGGGGCGGATTAGTTCTCCTGGCGACCAACCTGGGGACTGGGTCGGCGAGCATTGGTACGTCCACCTTCAGTAATAACCAGGCGCTACAGCAAAGCGGCGGCGGCATTAACCTCGAAAGTACGATCGTCACCACGGTCGCCACCACGTCCTTTACTTCCAATTCGGCGAGTAACAAAGGCGGAGGCATCTACGGTGGCGGGGGCACTCTGACTCTTGACGGTACGAATCCCAACATTACCTTTACCACCAACACTGCGCCGGGCGGTGGCACCGATATTTCTACCAAGGCCGCGACGACAGTCACTGGCACGAACACAACTCTCGGCGGTTCCATCGAAGTAACGACTAATGGAACGTGGACCAATAGCAATACCGGCAGCTCGCTTAATCCCACAGATCTCAATGTGCTGGGTGGCGTGTTTACCTGCAACAACAGCACGATGAATATCAGCGGGAATCTTTTGATCACGTTCGAAACGGCCGGAGCGCCGGGAGGAATTTTTAATGCGAACACGGGCACGGTGAATCTGCAGGGAAATCTGACGGTCAACAACGGCGGGTCTACCACCACCCAGTTCAATGGTGGGACGGGTAATTTCAACTTCACCGGCAGCGTCGCGAAAAGCATAAATGCATCGGCAGCGCCAACTTTTAACTTTGCCAACCTGACCGTAAACAAAACCGGCAACAGCACCCTGACCGCCAACACTGGCGCCTCAGTGGTAGGCGGTGATCTGACGGTTACAGCGGGAAAGTTCGATCTCCAGGCCAATACCTATAACCGAACTGTGGCTGGCGGCACATTGACTGTTGGCAACGGCGCGACCCTGAAAGTGGGCGGCGCGAATTCTCTGCCCACGAACTACTCCGCGCATTCGATTAATGCGGGCAGCATCATCGAGTATGAGGGTACCTCCCAGACCGTCGTCGTTCCCAACAGCGCGCAACACTACGGTACCTTGATCTTTTCGGGCTCCGGAACCAAGTCGTTAGGCGGCGCCATTAATGTCGACGCTGATCTTGTCATTAATGCCGGCACGCTGGACGTTACGGCCAGCAACTTCGCTATCAACATCTTGGGGGGTTGGACCAACAACGTCGCCGCCGCCAATTTCACTCCCCGCGCTGGAACAGTGACTTTCAATAACGCGGCAGGCGTGCAGAGCATTTTCGGCACGGCCGGCACGCAGACCTTCAATAATATTACCGTCAACAAACCCGGCCAGACTCTGAGTGTCTCCGCAAGTACGACCACACTAAACCTTGCCACGATGACGATCACCGCCGGGACATTCAACGCCGGCGCCGCTACAACTATTAATGTGAGTGGAAACTGGGCCAACAGTGGAACGTTCAACCCGCAGACTGGCATCGTAAACTTCAACGCGAGCAGTGGCACGCAGACGCTTACCGGGAACACAAGCTTCTTTGACCTGACACTCAACAACGCGGGAGCGACGACTGATTTCGGCAGCACATCGACGACGGTTTCGCACAATCTGACCACCACAGCCGGAACGATGAGCGCCGGTACTTCGACCATCACGTTTACGAGCTTGGCAGGATCGATCAGCGGCGCAGCGGCGAAGAATTTCAACAACCTGGTTCTCAACAGCCTGGCTGTCATAACTAATAGTACCGGCGGCAATACGACAATCAAGAAAGATTTCACCAACAGTGGAACCTTCACGCAGGCCGCGGGTCTGACGACGACGTTCGATGCCAGCAATGCGACGCACAACTTTGCGGGAGGCGGGACGACGACGTTTGGCGGAGTCGCGATTAGTTCGGGGACTACGGTAGATGCGGGATCGCATAGCTTCAAAGTGGTCGGAGCGAGTTTCACCGTGGACGGAACGTTCACCGGAAACACAAGTACCGTCAATTTCAACGGCGCAGTCGCGCAGGCTATTGGCGGAACGGGTACCAAGAATTTCAGTGGACTGACAGTTAATAACGCGAGTGGCGTGACGGTCAATAACGTTGCCAGCACGGTCGATGCGACGGTGGGCGGATTGTTAACGCTGACAACCGATTTGACGGTAGCTACGTCGGCGATTCTGCGACACGACGGCACGTCGGCGGGGACGGGCGATGTTATCGGCACGATCCGACGGACAGATCTGGTTTCAGGCGCCGGCGCCAAGGTTTTCGGCAATCCGAATGTGACGATTGCGATAGACAGCGGCACGGTTCCGAACCCAATGGACGTAACGCTGGTAAAGGCGGCGCCAATTGACTTCACGACTTCAGTGCAGCGCACCTACACGCTGGCGCCGACAGGCGGCGCTGGGATCTCGGCGACAGTGAAGCTGCACTATCTGGCTGGAGAGTTGAACGGCAACACCGAAGCGCAGTTGGGACTATGGAAGAAGGGCGCGACGTGGGTGGCCCAGGGGCGCACCGGCGCAGTGGATACTGTCAACAAGGCAGTGACGCTCAGTGGAGTAACGTCTTTTTCGGATTGGACGCTGGCGCAGATTGTCCCACCGACAATCAGCAAAGCGTTCTCACCGGCAACGATTCAAAGCGGTGGAACTTCCGCGGTAACGGTAACGGTTACTAATTCCAATGCGTCGGCCCTGACTAACGGTTCGTTTAGTGATACGTTGGCGAATATGAGCGCGGCCGGGGGCTCGGTTACCGGCACTTGTGTGGGGACAACTCCGAACACGCTGGTGGGAGGCGCGACGGCTTTGAGCTTCAGTGGGATTACGATTCCATCGAGCGGCAACTGCACGGTCATTTTCTCAGTGACCAGTAGCACGCTGGGCACGAATCCCAATACGACTTCTGGGGTAACAACGGACCAAACTGCAACAGCCGGCTCTGGCAGCAACACTCCGAACCTAATTGTCTTGGCCGCGCCGACAATCGCGAAGGCCTTCAGCCCAACTACGATCTCCTCTGGCGGCAGCTCGACCGTAACGTTGACCTTGAGTAACTCGAACGGTTCAGCGCTGACGGGCGGATCGTTCAGCGACACACTGACGAACATGAGTGCGGTTGGAGGCGCTGTCGGCGGTACGTGTGTGGGAACAACGCCTAACACTTTGGGAGCAGGAGCGACGGCCTTGAGCTTCACTGGGATCACGATCCCGGCCAGCGGCAGTTGCACGGTGACTTTCCCAGTGACGAGCAGCGCGACCGGCTCAAATCCGAATTCGACTTCGGGAGTGACGACTACGCAGACGCCAGTGGCCGGAGCGGTGAGTAACACCGTCAATCTAATAGTAAACGCGCCGCCATCGGTGGCGATCGCGTTCAATCCAGTCTCGATTGCTTTGAATGCGACGTCGTCTCTTGATTTCACGATCACCAATCCGGCGGCCAATACCGTGGCCCTGACCGGAGTGGCAATTAGCGATACGCTGCCGGCCGGCTTAACTGTCGCGAACTCTACCACCAGCCCCTGCGGCGGGACACTGACGACAACCAACCCAACCGGGATTGCGCTGACGGGAGCTACGATCGCGACCAACAGCCAGTGCCAATTCAGCGTGATCGTTACGGGCGCAGTGTCCGGCAGTTATATGAACACCACCGGCGCCGTGAGTTCGACGAATGGCGGCACAGGCAACACAGCGTCAGCCAATCTGGCCGTTGACGTTAGCTTTGTAGTTAACAATAACGGTGATGGTCATGATGCCACGCCCGGTAACGGAGTTTGCGAGACGGTAACTGGAAACGGGACTTGCACTTTGCGGGCGGCGATCGAGGAGACAAATGCGCTATCCGGCGCCGACCGGATCACCTTCGCCCCGGCACTCGTCAGTCCGATTCTCCTTACCAGTGCCTTGCCTGACATTACCGGCAACCTTCAGATCAAAGGACCGGGGGCAAGTCAGTTAACGGTCTCCGGTGCTGATAGCTTCCGCGTGTTCAATGTAAATGTGGCCGGCGGTGCTGTAACCATTTCCGGATTGACTATCGCGCACGGCAGCGCTACGACGGGGGCAGGTCTGCAGAATGCCGGCACAGCCGCGGTCATCGTCGATGAGTGCACTTTTAGTAACAACGCAGCTCCCGACGGCGGCGCGATTTACAACGCGGCCGCGGGAACGATTACGGTTATCGACAGCACCCTCAGCGGCAACACAGCTACTACCGGCAATGGCGCGGGCATCGGCAATGTCAGCGGAACCGTCAACATAATCAACAGTACGCTCAGCGGCAACTCGTCCACCGCGGCCAGCGGTGGCGGTATCTACAATTCCAGTGGAACCGTCAACGTCTCCAACGGCACCATCAGTGCTAATTCAGCGACAGTCGCGGGCGGCGGCATCTTCAACGCCAGTGGTACGGTAAATCTCGCTAACAGCATCATCGCGCTGAATACTGGCGGCAGCGGCGCTGACCTGTCAGGCGCGTTCAACTCGCTGGACTATAACCTGATTAAAGACATCGCCAGTCCGACCTTTACCGGCACGACCACGCACAACATCACGGGCCAGGATCCATTGCTGGGGGCATTGCAGAACAACGGCGGAGCCACATTCACGCAGGCACTGCTCACTGGCAGTCCGGCGCTCGATGCGGCAACTGATCTGCCGCTGACGACGCTTAACGGCGCGGTTGCCGACGCTGTGACGACCACGGTCAACGTGACTGACGCGACCACGATACCGGCGAGAGCGAGCTTTACGATCCTGGTCGACACCGAGCAGATGGTGGTACTCGATAAGACAGGCAATGCTTTGACGGTCTCGCGAGGAGCCAACGGCACGACGGCAGCCACGCATGCCAATCTCGCGAATGTCTTGCCCGCCTTTGATCAGCGCGGCACTGTGTTCCTGCGCCGGGCAGATGCTGCTGATGCCGGATCGACCCAGACGGTGGACATTGGCGCCTTCGAGGCGCATCCGTCCGTCGAAAACATCGGCGACCAAAGCATGGCCGAAGACGGCACCCTGCCGATTCTGTTCAATGTGGGCGATGACGCGATTGGGCTTACTTCGGTGGTGGCGACATCGTCCAACACTGCGCTCGTAACCAGCGACAATGCACATCTGGTGATCACCGGGTCAGGCGCGACGCGCACGCTTACCATTCATCCCAACCCGAACGCGAATGGTCCAGCCAATGGCGGCACGTCGACGATTACCGTGACGGTAACGGCTACCAACGGCCAGACAGCTTCGGATACTTTTGTGCTGACCGTGAACGCGGTTAACGATCCCCCGTCTTTTCTCAAAGGCGCCGATCAAGCGGTCAATGAAGATGCAGGAGGGCAAACTGTAAACGGCTGGGCGACGAGCATCTCAGCGGGCCCGGCCGACGAGACCGGCCAAACACTTACCTTCAACGTCTCAGTGACGGGCACGACTGGCAGCCTGGCCTTCAGCAGTGGTCCGGCGATTGACGCGACGACTGGGAATCTAACTTATACGACCTCGGCGAACACCAACGGTACCGCAAACATCAGCGTGACCTTGAGCGACAACGGCAGTAACACGCCGCCGAACTCGAACACCAGCGCGGCGCAGGCCTTTACCATCACGGTCAACCCAATCAACGATCCGCCGTCGTTTACTAAAGGTCCGGACCCGAACATCAACCAGAACGCGGGCCCGCAGACAGTCACAAACTGGGCGACAAATATTTCTCAGGGTCCGAACGAATCAGGTCAGGTTCTGACATTCAATGTTTCGCCTACCGGGTCGACGGGCACTCTGACATTCGCAACCGCGCCGGCGATTGATGCGACGACGGGGACGCTGACCTTTGCGGCCAATAACGGCACCAGCGGATCTGCGACCTTTAGCGTGACGCTGTCGGATAACGGCAGCAACGTGGCGCCGAATTCGAACACCAGCGCGCCCCAGACCTTAACGATTACTGTAACCGGAGTGAATAACCCTCCGGTGAATACGGTGCCGGGAGCGATCACGATTCCGCAAAACACTGTGCTGAGTTTCAATGGCAGCAACCAGATCTCAGTAGCTGACGTTGATGCGGCCAATCCTCCGAGCGATGGCGTGATCACAGTGTCACTGATAGCTACTAACGGCACGCTCAATTTGAGTGGGACCGCTGGGCTGAGTTTTAACTCGGGTTCGAATGGAAGTGCCGCGATGAGTTTTGACGGCACCATCCCGAACATCAATACGGCGCTGAATGGAATGACCTTCACGCCGACAAACAACTTCACCGGCCCAGCCAGTGTCGAGATCGTAAGCAACGACCAGGGCAAAACCGGCACCGGAGGTGTCAAGACAGACGACGACACCGTGAACATCACGGTTTCTCCGGTCGCCGCGATGTACATCAACGAAGTGCTCTTCCACCCGCCGGGCACGGATGCGCCCAACGAGTATATCGAGTTGCGCGGCACGCCGAGCGCGACGATTCCGGTCGGCACCTATCTGGTCGGGATTGAGGGTGATTCAACCGACAATCCGGGCGACGTGCAGACGATGATTAATCTTTCGGGGTTGAGCTTTGGCTCGAACGGTTTCCTTGTCCTCCTGCAGAATGGCAATACCTACACGACGCAGGCCGGCGCAACCGTTGTTGCCAGTACCACGACAGGCTTCGGCGGCTTGCCGGGCGCCATCTTCAGTGCGGATGGCGGCGCGACCGATATTGAAGATGCGTCGGTCACGTTCATGCTGATTCAGACCGGCATAGCTCCGGCCTTGACAGATGACATTGATGCTAACAACGACGGCGCACCGGACGGCTCGGTCTATGCGGGCTGGAGCGTGCGCGATTCCGTGGGGGTGCTGGACGGTTCCAGCACGACTGACCGCGCTTATGGGGCGATCAACTTCTCGAACAACACAGGGACCAATGGGACGGCCACGGGCACAACGTTGCTAACCACTTTTACCGCGGGTTATGTGGGCCGCATCGGCGATTCGACGGGATCGACCACGGCTGATTGGGCTGCGAGCGGAGCATTGGGAGGCGCGGCGCCCAACTGGACCCTGGGTGTGGCTGCACAGACCGCGCCTTCGGGATTTGCCGGGAAGCTTTTGAACCATATCGGTGCTTCAAACTTTGTGAACCTGCCGCCGGTGAACACGGTCCCGGGTGCGCAGAATGTTAATGAAGACACCCCTCTCGTATTCACGGGCGCGACCCAGATCTCGATCGCGGATCCAGACGCCAACGGCGCGGCAGTGAAAGTCACGCTCACGGCCGTCAATGGAACTATGAGCTTGAGCGGGATCAGCGGGCTGACCTTCACTCCGCCGAGCGGGAACAATGATGGCACCAACGATGTGCAGATGATCTTTACCGGAACGATCGCCAACATCAACACGGCGCTCAACAATCTGACTTTCACGCCCACGGCGAACTACTTTGGCGCGGCCAGCGTCACGATTCTGACTGACGATCAGGGCAACACGGGTGTCGGCGGTGCGCAGACCGACAGCGACACGGTAAACATCACGGTCAATGCCGTTAACGATCCGCCGTCGTTTACCAAGGGTGGAGATCAGACGGTGAACGAAGATGCGGGAGCACAGACAGTGGTGGGTTGGGCCACCAGTATCTCGCAAGGTCCGGGCGAGTCCGGTCAGACCTTAAACTTTAACGTGAGTGTATTTGGCACGACGGGCAATCTCGCTTTCTCGAGTGCGCCGGCAGTTAATGCGTCAACCGGCACATTAACCTACACAACCTCGGCGAACACTAACGGCACGGCTACGATCAACGTGAGCCTGAGTGATAACGGCAGCAACGTGGCGCCGAATTCAAACACCAGCGGCGTGCAGCAGTTTACGATCACGGTCAATGCGGTCAATGATGCGCCGACATTCCAGATCGCGAGCAATCCGCCGACGGTGAACGAGGATGCCGGAGCGCAAGCCGTCAATAGCTTCGCTACGAACTTCCAGCCGGGACCAGCGGCAGCCACTGACGAAGTCGGTCAGACCCTGGTTGGCTACACGGTTACCCAAACCGGGACAACCGGAGGGCTGACTTTCTCGAGCGGGCCTTCGATCAACAACGCAGGCCAACTGACCTATACCCCAACGGCGAACGCTTCCGGCACGGCGACCTTCAATGTGGTGGCCACCGACAGCGGCAGCGGCACGGCGCCCAACGTTAATCAGAGCGCGCCGGTGTCGTTTACGATTACCGTGACTGCGGTGAACGACGCGCCGGTGCTCGACAACGCCGGCAACATGACTCTGACTGCGATCAATGAAGACGTGCCGAATGCTTCGAACCCGGGCACGCTGGTCTCTGACATTATTCTCAGCGCCGGCGGCGATCGAATTACAGACATCGACTCAGGAGCAGTGGAAGGCATCGCGGTAATCGCCGTTGATAACACAAATGGGACCTGGCAGTTCTCAATCGACAATGGGGTGAACTGGACTGCGTTCGGCGCGCCGGCTACGTTGACATCCAGACTGCTGGCCTCGAATGGGCTCACGCGAGTGCGCTTTATTCCGAATGCGAACTTCAACGGCACGATTGATCCGGGCATTACGTTCCGGGCTTGGGACCAAACCAGCGGAACCAACGGCAACACGGCTGACACGACTACAGTCGGCGGCACGACTGCCTTCAGTACCGCGACCGAAACGGCCGCGATTATCGTCAATCCAGTCAACGACGCACCAACGGCTAACTCTCAGTCAACTTCGACCAACGAAGACACGCCCCTGCCAATCACGCTGACGGGCTCTGATCTCGAGACGCCGTCGGGCAGTCTTACCTTCAACATTACCGTGGCGCCTGCGCATGGCATAGTGTCAGGTGGGACGGGAGCCGGGCGCACTTACACGCCGGCGGCCAACTACAACGGACCGGATAGCTTCAAGTTCACCGTCACGGATACGGGTGATGGCGCCTCGCCGGCTCTGACCAGCGCGGAAGCCACCGTTTCGATCAACATCAACGCGGTTAATGATGCGCCTTCGTTCACTAAGGGTCCCGATCAAACCATACAGGATCCCAATCCGCAGACGGTGAACAACTGGGCCACCAGCATCTCAGCCGGCCCGCCGGATGAGTCTGGACAGACTTTGACGTTCCTGGTTTCGAATAACAACAACGTGCTCTTCTCGACTCAGCCTTCTATTAGCCCGAGTGGCACGCTGACCTATCAGGCCGCTGCCGGTCAGGATGGCGTAGCCACCGTGACTGTCAGACTGCAGGATAATGGCGGCACGGCTCTGGGCGGCGCTGATACTTCCGCGCCACAGACCTTTACCCTTACCGTGCATGCTTTAAATAATCCGCCGACGCTTAACGCGATAGGCGACCTGATAATTAATGAGGATGCGGGGCTGCAGACGGTCAATCTCAGCGGCATCACTCCGGGACCGAGTTTCGAGAGCGGTCAGATCGTGACGGTTACGGCCACTTCAAACAACCCGTCGGTGGTTCCTAATCCGAGTGTGGCGTATACCAACCCGAATAACACCGGCTCGCTCAGCTTTACGCCAGTGGCGAATGCCAACGGCTCGGCTGTGATCACAGTGACTTTGAAAGACAATGGCGGCACGGCCAATGGTGGAGTGGACACGTTCGTCAGGACGTTTACCGTCACGGTCAATTCAGTCAATGATGCGCCGTCATTTGCCAAGGGGCCTGATCAGATCGCAAACGGCGCCGTTGCGCAGACCGTGACCAACTGGGCCACCAGCATCTCGACTGGTCCGACGGATGAGTCCGGGCAGACGGTGACATTCCTGGTCACGAACAATAACAATGCGCTCTTCTCTGCTCAGCCGGCCATTAGCCCGGCAGGCACGCTGACCTTTACGCCGGCGTTCGGGTTTGATGGCGTAGCTACAGTCACAGTCCGAGTGCAGGACAACGGCGGCACGGCCAACGGCGGGGTCGATACTTCCGCGCCGCAAACTTTTACGATTACCGTGCATGCTTTGAATAACGCGCCGACGCTTAACGCGCTCGGCAATGTAGTGATTAATGAGGATGCGCTGCTGCAAACCGTCAATCTCGGGGGCATTACTTCAGGGCCGAGCTTCGAAAGTTCGCAAACCCTGACGGTTACGGCTACCTCCGGCAATCCGGCGCTGATTCCAAATCCGACGGTTACGTACACCAGCCCGAATACTACCGGCTCGATCAGCTTTACGCCGCTGCCGGATGCTAATGGCTCGGTATTGATCACGGTGACAGTGAAGGACGACGGCGGCACGGCCAATGGTGGTGTCGACACTTTCACGAGGACGTTCACCGTCACGGTCAACGCGGTCAACGATGCGCCGGTCAATCATGTTCCGGGTGCGCAGACAGGGGTGCTCAATACCTCTCTGGTCTTCTCTACCGCGACGTCCAATCTGATCTCTGTCTCTGATGTGGATGCAGGCAGCGATCCGGTCCAGGTGACTCTTAAGGCTACCGACGGCACGCTCACCTTGAACAGCCTCACTGGCTTGACGTTCCTTGCTGGTGACGGCACTGACGATCAACTGATGAGCTTTACCGGCAGCATTGGGAATATCAACCTGGCGCTCAATGGAATGCGCAACCTGACACTCGGTACCGGTGTCATCGAGATTACGACCAACGACCTGGGCCACAATGGCGCCGGTGGACCGCTCTCTGATATCGACACTATTGCGGTCACGGTTAATGACACGTCGGCGCCCGCGCTCCTAACTGCCGAGGGGACCGACCGGGCGATTGCGCTCGACTCGGTGACGGTGGTGCGCGATCCGTTTACGCTTTTAGATGATCACAATTTCAGTTCAGATCATCACACGCGCATCGCGCTTTATGCTTTACACTCTAAGCTGCTTCCGGGTGAAACCGCTTCGGCCGTTACGGCTGAAATCCAGGATTTGGGTAATAACACTTTCCCGCTGACGGTTGAGTCGGTCAGAACCATTCCCGGCTTTGATTGGCTCACTCAGGTGGTCGTGAGATTACCGGATGTGGTCTCGCAAGGTGGCGGAGGCTCGCAGGATCTGAAGGTTCGCATACGCCTGCGCGGGCAGAGCAGTAATCAAGCTGTGATAACGATTGTGCCATCTCCCTGAGCGGAGGTGAGTACGGTTCCTTCCTGATCGTGACTGACTGATCAAGACAGATCAGAACGGGTCAATCTGGTTGTGACACGCGTGGCTCGGACCTTATCCACATGAGACGCCCGTGCCACTCTTTTAAGCTGATCCAGTATCCATCGGCCATTCCTTCTTGACACTGCCTACACCCGTTCCTATGATCACTTTTTGATTCAAATGCCTGTCATCAAAATAAGAGGGTAGTAGCGGAATGTTTGGAGCAAGCATCGGACGGGCGGGCCAGCGGATCATCGATGCGATGGTGCGATGGCTGGCGCGTGGGCACATCAGCCCGAACATTCTCACCTTCATCGGCGTTGCTATCAATGTCGGCTCGGGCATGCTGTTTGGCTTTGGCAGGTTTTTCTGGGCCGGCATTGTCCTAATCGTCGCAAATTTGTTTGATATGCTCGATGGCCAGGTGGCCCGTCTCTCGGGCCGGGTGACCAGTTTCGGCGGATTTCTGGACTCGTCACTCGATCGTCTGTCGGACATGGTGGTGTTCGTCGGCTTGATGGTTTTCTATGCCCGCGACACTGAGTTTCATTCGACGCTTAATGTTTTCCTGGCTGGCGCTGGAATGATGGGCTCGGTAATGGTGAGCTACGCCAGCGCACGCGCGGAGAGTTTGATTGAAAAATGTGACGTAGGTTTCTTGCGACGTCCGGAACGGGTCGTGCTGTTTATTATCGGAGCGCTCTCGACGGTCCCCGGTTCTCATAATTTTTTCGCGAACCGGATGCCTGCAGTTCTTTGGGTGTTGGCGGTTGGTTCCTATTGGACGTTCGCGCACCGCATGTATCATACCTGGCGCGAAGTGAATAAGAGTGAGGCCCGGGAAGCATTGGCCGAAAGCGCAGCTACCCCGGCCGGTCAGTCGCCAGAGTTGCGGCCTGAACCCTCTCTGGCCCACAAGGTCAGCTAGTTAGGACGGCCCGGTTCTTTCCGCTATGATGTACGCCGCCAAGCGGCGATCTGCAACGAACCGATTTATTTGACGAGAAACTCTTGACTAACCGGCCCTCTCAGTTCTAATTTAACCCAGCGTTTTTAATCTCCAGAGGTAAATATATCTTGATTAACTGCCCTTCTTGCGGCTCTAACTTTGAAGGCGATCTTCGCCTGGGCTGCCCGTCTTGTGGTGCGCGCTCAGTCGGACCGCCCCTGGCAAAGCCCGAACACGAGCTGCCTTCCTACGGCCGCGCGGTAATCGTGTCCGCTAATGGCGTGGCCATGTGCGGCGTGTTTCTGGCTTCCGTTATTATGGCCCTGATCGAATTCAAGGGATTTCCACCTTCGTTCTTATCGATTGCTAAGGCTGGCGAGGTAGCCTCCTGGCGTTTGAAATGGACGATGCTGCCGGTGGCTATCGTTGTCTTTTGGAGCGGCACACGCATCATTCGTGCTATCAAAGCAAACCCACGCGGGTTCATTGGGCTGCGCGCGGCGCGCCTGGGATTTACGGCCTCAGTTCTGGTGATGTTGATGATGGGAACGCTGATTGGCATCACGATTCCGGAAAGGCTGAGACAACGGCAACTTGGAATTGACGCCGGAATCTACGCGCAGGGTTACACGCTGCAACGCGCACTGCTCGAATACAGGGAACTGCATGGAACACTGCCGGCTAACGATGAACTAGTTGAGAAGTTAAGCAGCCTGCCCGATCCGGATGGCTCGATTGCTGAAGCGCTCCGCAACGTCGACGCGACTGGATATCAAGCCAGTTCCGTGCTGGCTGCCGCTTCAACCAAATCCAAACCGCTGGCCCAGCGCGGAAGCGCGATTCGCAAAGCCGCCGGCGCCAGCACCGATCCTGCCGGGGATCATGGCGGCGTTTCTTTCACCAGCTACGACCTGCGCTTGCCGGGCCCGGACAAGATTCTCAATACGGACGATGATTTCCTGGTGCACGACGGCGTCATTACTAAAGTCTCAGAACTGACACCATCAGCCGTCCTTCACCGCGCGCCTTAAGCGTCATGTCTTTCCTGGACCGGTTCCGCCGTCAGAAAGAAGATCCGGAGGTTGCCCGCCGCGCCTTGCTCCTGCGCGCAGGTCGGCTTGGCGACGCCACGGTCCTGGGTACTGATGTGGACGGCGATGGCCACACGATGCTCTCCTACAGCTACACCATCGGTGGAGTCGACTATCAAGCGTTTCAGCGTCTGGATGCGGAACAACTGCTGCGCGCTAACGATTACCTTCCCGGCTCCAGAGTAGTCCTTAGATACAATCCCGGACGTCCTGCCAATTCATTCGTAGTTTAAGAACGTCAGTAGTTAGTGGTCAGTTGTCCTTCGTTGTGGTACACAGTCTAGATTGCTGGAACAACAACGGACCAGTCACGTACTCTGACAACTGACAACTGACAACTGACAACTGACAACTGACAACTGACTATCCTCCATGTTTCAAAAAATCCTGATTGCCAACCGAGGTGAGATCGCCGTTCGCATCATTCGTACTTGCCGAGAGCTGGGAGTTTCACCGGTTGCGGTCTTCTCGGAAGCTGATGCGAAGGCGTTACATGTGCGCATGTCGGACGAGGCATACTGTCTGGGCCCACCACCCTCGAATCAAAGTTATCTGAATATCCCTGCGATAATCGCGGCTGCCACCCGGGCTGGGGCCGCAGCAGTTCACCCAGGTTACGGATTTCAGGCAGAGAATGCTGAGTTCGCCCGCGCGGTTATGAAGGCGGGATTGACCTTTGTCGGCCCAAGTCCGGACGCGATGGAAGTCATGGGCGAGAAAACCAGCGCGCGGCGAGCTGCGGTTACTGCGGGCGTCTCCGTTGTGCCAGGCACCACTGAGTCGCTGCAAAATTACGGCGCCGCACGCACCACCGCCGCTGAGTTTGGTTATCCGGTAATGCTGAAAGCCGCGGCCGGAGGTGGCGGCAAAGGAATGCGACAGGTCGCGGAAGAAAGCGAGCTGCTTTCCGCTTTTGAAGCTGCCCAGTCCGAGGCGGCAGCGGCTTTCGGCTATCCGGAAGTCTATTTGGAGAAACTTGTCGAAAGTCCTCGACATATTGAGATTCAGATCTTCGCTGATTCACATGGCAACTGTGTGCATCTGGGCGAGCGCGAGTGTTCAATTCAGCGGCGGCACCAGAAAGTGATCGAAGAGTGTCCGTCGCCGATCGACGATTCGTCCCTGCGCGAGCGTATGGGCGCAGCGGCGATTAAGATCGCTAAAGCTGTGAACTATCTCGGCGCCGGCACGGTCGAGTTTCTGTTTTCCGAGGCGACGCAAGAGTTCTACTTTCTGGAGATGAACACGCGCCTGCAGGTCGAGCATCCGGTTACTGAGCTGGTTACTGGATTTGATCTGGTGCGCGAGCAGATTACGATAGCCGCGGGCGCGAAGTTATCATTTGGCCAGGACGATGTTCGTTGGCGGGGGCATGCGATCGAGTGTCGCGTCTATGCCGAAGATCCCGACAACAATTTCTTCCCTTCGCCTGGTCAGATTACCTTTCTGCGAGTGCCGGCTGGCCCGGGAATTCGCGATGACAGCGGCGTGATCGAAGGCGATGAAGTTTCCATCCACTACGATCCGATGATTTCCAAACTGGCGGCGTGGGGCAGTACGCGGGACCAGGCGATCGATCGGCTGCGGCGAGCGCTGGACGAGTATGCGGTGGGAGGAATCAAGACAACGCTGCCGTTCTTTCGCGAGATTGTGCGCGATGAAGAGTTTATTGCCGGCCGGCTTGACACCGGGTTTATTTCGCGATTTTGGGAACGCCGCCTCGCGGGGCGGCCGCAGTCTGCGGGCGGAGCGCAGGCATCCAGCCTGCGGCAGGACATCGCGATCATTGCGGCGGCACTCGCTTACGGCCGCGCTCAACACAAAAGTTCGCCAGACTTTCAAGCGGGCGAACAAAGCAAATGGAAGTCGGCAGGGCGTGAAGCGAGCTTGAATAGTAGAACCGGGCCGCCAACAAGAGATTCTCTGATGCCAGAGCGACGCATATCGAAAGACCTATGAAGCTAGCCGCAGTAATCGCCGATTATCAAACCGACATACAGCTCAGGGATGATGGGGGACGTGTGTTTGCCGAACTTGATGGCTGCGCTTATGAACTTGATGCGCATGAGTCGGCGGATGGGTTCCTGCTTACTTACAATGGCAGGGTCTTTAACTGTCGCGTGGAAGGGCGACCGAAATCCGGCGCGCCGGTGGAAGTGATCGTCGGCACGACCCGTTGCGCGGTCACGCTAACCGATCCCAAGCGCCTCAGTAGTGCAGACTCAGCGACCGCGCATGGTGACGAGACGGCCCGGATCCTCGCACCGATGCCCGGAAAAGTTGTCCGAGTCATGGTTGAAGCCGGCGCCAGGGTAGCCGCGGGGGACGGTATCATCGTGGTCGAAGCCATGAAGATGCAGAACGAAATTAAAGCGCCCAAAACCGGCACCGTGATTGCTTTGAATATCCAAACCGGCGCCACGGTCAACGGTGGCGATGTACTGGCGATCATAGAATGAATTAATAAATCAACAGATGAATCAATTTTCTTCATCCTTACGCATCCTCCTCTGGGACCTCGACGGCACACTGGTGCGCGGCGAGCGTTACGGGGTCTTTAAGGACTACACCGTGCCGATGCTCAAGACTGTCTTTGGCACTTCAGGTTCGCTGGGCGAAATGATGGTCTCAGGTATGACCGACCTGCAGATCGTCGAAGAGGCTTTGAAATGCGAAGGAATCACGCGCGATCACATAATGGCCCGCAAGGATGAACTCCTCCGTTGTTATATTGATGAGATGAAACGCGCCACCGGCAATGGAGCACACACGATCCATGCCATGCCTGGCGCACGCGAGGTCCTGCAAAGAGTTGCCGGGCATCCAGGTTATCTTTCGGCGTTGCTCACCGGCAATATTCAACCCGCTGCATATTTGAAGTTGGAGTTAACCGGCCTCTCGGAGTTCTTTCAACTTCCGGGGGCTTTTGGCAACGAGTCATTTGATCGCCGCGACCTGCCGGCGATTGCGGCACAACGAATCAACGAATACCTCGGGGCGAAACTTCAACCTGAACAGTTCATCGTGATCGGCGACACGCCGAACGACATTGCCTGCGCACGGCATTTCGGCGCGCGGGTCCTGGCGGTGGCGACCGGACGCATGCATTCCCAGGAAGATTTGCTGGCTCACGAACCTGATGCTTTGGTTCCTGATCTCCTTGATACTGAGCTGGTGATGGAAACTCTTGAGGGCCTCTAGACGGTAACTGTTTGTGCTTAGCGGCCTCGACTCGTGATAGCATGCTCTTCAGAAATGGCAATGACCTTCACAGTTGAATACGAACAAGAAAGCGACGGCCGTTGGCTGGCCGAGGTACTTGAGCTTTCCGGAGTGTTGGCCTATGAGGATCTGTAGGTCACTCTTTCGCCGGGCTAAAAACCATAGCGACAATCGGTCCGTTTGGGTGGTAGTGCCCTAATTTGGTGATCAGGTCAGTATCGAGAGCGTTAGCGACCGGGTAACAATAATTCGCGATCCTGATTTTGCTAATAAATTAGACCCGGTTGCTACCGCTCTCGGTACTGACTACATGACACCCGACGGAAATTAGGGCACTACCGTTTGGGTGGGTTCTGTTTGATCTTTCGCAGTAGTGCGCCATAATAACGGCCTAACCCCCGTCCAAAATATTTTGCTTGCCTCGTTCAAGGATCGAGACCCTTCCCAAAAGAAAGGCCGCACCATGCTCGTCAATTGGAAGAAAGACGTCGACGCCGCACTTGCCGATGCCAAAGCTCAGAACAAACCTTTGTTGATCGATTTCTCTGCCGCGCCCGCTTGAGGTGCTTGTGCTCGGCTGGAAGCTGAGTCATACAGCGACGAACAGATCGCAAACTTCATCAATCAGAGTTTTGTCCCGCTGGAAGCCCACATCAAAGAACATCCCGCCTGGTTCCATCGCTTCGATGCACTTTGGACGCCGACCATTCTGGTGATGGATGCGGATGGGGTGGAGCGTTACCGCATCGAAGGTTACCTGCCAAAGAATTCGTTTCGCGCGCGTTTGGAAATGGGCCTTGGACGCATGTCATTCATGCACAAGAAATGGGCCGAAGCCGAGGAGACTTATGCTGCTGTATCTGGAAACTACTCCGACACGGCTGCAGCACCCGAAGCGATCTATTGGCGAGGGGTTAGTCATTACAAGGCGACGAATGATCATACGGTGCTTGGTGAAGTCGGGAAGGAGCTGGGCGAGAAATATCCCGGCAACGAGTGGACGCTGAAGAGCCTGCCCTGGTTGCATTGAATATCTGCCGCAGATAAACGCGGATTGGAAAAACCTACAATAGCTACAAAATGAATCCGCGTATATCCGCGTTAATCTGCGGCTAATTAAATCCGGTGAAAGCCTTTCAAAATATCCTGCGTGGTTAGCCGCAGAATCACCGGTCTGCCGTGTGGACAGGTGGTGGGTGAAGAAGTCATCAGCAGGCGATCGATTAGCCAACGCATTTTCTCCGGCGCCAGCGGCATGTTCACTTTGATGGCTGCATGACATGCCAGTGACGCGGCGATCTCATCCCGCAAAGTCGCGCGCGCGGAGCCGCGCTTTTCTGAATCGACTGTATCGAGGACTTCAGCGAGGACGTTGCGAGCTTCACTGGCCGGCAGATCAGCAGGTGTGGCTTTGATCGCCACGGTGCGCCCGGAAAGTCTCATCAATTCAAAGCCATAACTTTCGAGTTCGTCCGCAACCATTTCAAATGCCGCTGCCTGCGCCGGGGTTAAATCAAAGGTCTCCGGAATCAGCATCTGCTGCGATTCCGGGCGGCGCGCTGTCTCCATCGCGCGGTACTTATCGAACAGCACGCGCTCGTGCGCCACGTGCTGATCGATCAGCAGCAATCCCTCGTTATCGGTCGCGATGATAAAGCTTTCGTCGAGTTGTCCCAACGGCCGGATGTTTGGACTCAGCGATTCAAACGGCACCTCACGCACGAACCTAAGCGCAGAGTCCAGCGGCGGCAACCCGGACAATGTGCTCGCCACAACGCTATCTGGAAATGATTCGGCGATCGCATTGGTTTCCGTATTAAACTGAGCAGTCGCGCTGACTGAGATTGGATCCGCCGTAGGAAATATCGGCGTCGTCGTCTGGATCCCCGGGCTGCTCTCTGGTGTTGACTCGCGTTGCGGAGCCGTTGCGAAGCCAAAACCAATTCTTTCCTGCTGTGCGTGAGGGCGTAAGGCAAAATCCTTTCGCGGAGTCTCGCCGGCCACGCGATCAGCGGTCATAGTTAGATCTTTACGCTCGTCAGCGTCAATGCCTGGTTCCTCGCCGATCACGGCTGGCGTCGTATCACGGATTTCGGTTGTGGGCGCATAGCCCGCGCTCGCCAATCCGGCGCGGACAGCTTCGCGCACGGCATCAGCGACGGCGGCGGCGCGACGAAAACGCACTTCCGTCTTTGCCGGATGAACGTTGACATCAACTTCTTCGAGTGGCACTTCGATGAACAAGAGCGCCGCCGGATAAACGCCGTGCGGCAGGATCGAGCGATAACCTTCCGAAAGCGCGCGGCCGATCAGACGATCGCGTACAAAGCGGCCATTGACGAAAAGAAACTGCGCATCGCGTGACGTACGTCGTTCGCGTGGGGCTGACACAAAGCCTTGCACGCGAGCAATCTGCGATGGGAAAGCTCTGGCGGCATCGGCTGTCCGGTTGTCGACCTCCAGCAGGCCGTCCAGAAACTGAGCGCCGAAGACCTGATAGGCGCGTTCGCGTAAGTCCTGCGCCGGGGCAACGCGCAAAGTCTCGCGACCATTGTTTGTCAAAGTGAAAGCAATTTCTGGATGGGCGAGGGCATAGTGCGTGGCGAGATTAGTGAGATGATAACTCTCAGTAGCTTCCGACCGTAGAAATTTTCTTCTCGCCGGCGTATTGAAAAAGAGATCGCGCACGCCGATGGTTGTCCCACGCGGATGAGCGGCATCTTTGACGTCGCGCATGCGCCCGCCTTCGATGACGACTCGCGTTCCAGCAGCCGCGTCCGCGGTGTTGGTGATCAGCTCGACTTTCGCGACCGAGGCGATAGACGCCAGCGCTTCACCGCGAAAGCCCAGGGTGCTGATCCCGTTTAGGTCTTCGGCCTTGCTGATTTTCGATGTCGCGTGTCTTTCAAAGGCGAGCACGGCATCGTCGCGAGACATGCCTTCGCCGTCGTCGGTGATTTTCAGGAGCCGCCGTCCACCGGCCTCAACGTCGATCACGATGCGCTTGGCGCCTGCGTCGATGGCGTTTTCGACGAGCTCTTTAGCTACTGACGCCGGACGTTCGACTACCTCACCGGCGGCGATCAAGTTTGAAATATGATCTGGGAGAACGCGAATCTTGGACATTATGGTGCAACCCTACGCCCCTGGCGCTTCCGATACGGCGCGCTGCAGTTCCATGAACTTGTCTCGAACCGAAGGGTCGATAGTGTTGGCGAATTCCGGCCCCAGCTTTTTTACTTTGATGAGTTCCTGAACGTCAGCAAGATCTTTCAAACGATGAGGAGCACTCATACCCGAAGCGAGTTTGAGCTCGACCAGCCTCTCAAGCGTGATTGTCTTAATGCCATCGATCTCAATCGCTACGTCCGCCGGATCTGGAAATCTGATTGGTTTAGGCAAGCCATCGCCCGGGTATTCTCCGGTCGTAACAATCTCAACGCGAACGTTTCCCTCCGCGGCGCGAAACTGTTTTCGCGAGCCCTCAAAAGCGGGACGATAACCGAGCCCGACAAGTTCTTCATGAAACCGCGTCAGGCCCTCTTTGGTAAGCAACAAGTCGACGTCCTCGGTGAAGCGCCTGTATCCGTGTTGATTCAAGGCCACCGCGCCAATCACGACATAGTCAATTCCGCGATTTTCCAGCGCCCGCGCGATTCGTTCTAGCGTTGTGTTAAGCATCCCTTTACCAGCAAAAAACTTCAGGCCTTCATCGAACGCGGCGGTTGGCGAGGAGACAACTTCTTGAAAGTCTGGCTGTTCCATATGGCATTGACCGATCGGTAATCGTCTCGGTTCTTTGCGCTCCTCTAAAGATAAACAACCTCGTGATCGTTTGACTCGAGCTCGATCGCGTTATAGATCCAATCGACCACATAAAGGCCATGCCGGGCCAGGAGCGAGGTGATATTGATGCGGCGCTCCTGCAAAGTCTTTCCCGGATAAAGAAGATCAAAAGCGCGTTCGATCTGACGGTGCACCGCCTCGTCGCGGCCCACCTGGGCACGATTAAAGCGGGTGCGTAAGCCGTCGATCTGATAATTGATTTTGCGCCGGCCCTTCTCGAGGGCGTCCGCCAATGTCGGATCTACGCGCCGCAATTGCTCTTGTAAATCATCCAGTTCCGAGTTGAACGATCGCGTCGTATGATCAAAAGCTTCGGACGTTTCCTTACCCAGGTATTCTTTGACAACGCGCGCCATCACGTGGTCGGCGCCGCCGAAGAAATCGACCAGGCTGATGCCGTAACGATCAAGCGAGCGCCAGGTGTGTCTTTCAACCAACGTGAGGCTGGCGCGATGAAGGATCGGCGTGGCGGGTCGATCAAGGATGCGATAGACCTCCGCGGTCTGCGCAAAGTATGCGATCTCGGCGGCGCCGCCATAGTAGGCGACTGTCGGCAGCAGAAAATCCTGCACCACGGCGCGCAACGTTACGTTGGGACTGAAACGAACGGGCTCACGCAAGGCCCACTCGGCCAGCTCCGCGGCAGAATAGTCTTTGGCAAGACCGAGCCCTCCCTCACGGTCGGGCTTCTGACTCGCAGTCTTCGCCTGGTACTTGCCGTTCTCATTCCGAGTCAACGCATGCCGGGCGCCGTTATCGTCATGCCAAAACAGGGGGAAAGAATTTTCTGATGGCGCGACCTGAGCGTGATAGCCGGCCTGCTCCAATTCCCGGCTGCGATTTAGGATGGCGACCGCGATATCGTGTGCGCGACGGGCAGCTTCAGCATACAAGGGTGCGGCCACTTGTTTAAGTTGCGCATCAAGCGGATCGAGCAGGATCAATCCCCATTCGCCGGTCAACGCACTCAACATCTCTGCGAACGCATCGCCAAACTTTCGCCCGGGCTGATAAATAGGACGCAAGAGTCTCTCGAGATTGTCGCTGAACTCGGTCTTTGGCAACGCGGCGAGCAGACCCTGAATGCTGGTCTCGATAGTCTCATCCAGCACCACCCGGCCCACCGGCAATCCATCGGGATGAACTTCGGCAGGGACGCTAACGCTGCTGAGGACGCAATCGCGATTAATGATCTCGGCTTTCGCAACCTCAGCAAAATCGTGATCTTCGGTGGCAATCCAAAAGACTGGAGCCGATTTGATTCCTCGCTGTGACATGCATTCGGCCAGTTTGACTGCCGACAACGCCTTATAAATCGTATAGAGCGGGCCGGTAAAAAGTCCTGCTTGTTGTCCGGAGACGACGGCGACGCAATCAGCCTCGCGTAACTGACTAATATTTGCCAGCGTCTTTTCCGAGGCGGCCCATCGCCTATTCATTCGCTCCAGCGCGTCGCAGACTGTGGCCCGATCAGTTTTGTGATTCGCCAGCACTCGCTCGCGCCGTTCGGAAGCTTCGTAATGGGTGCGTATCGCTTCGGGATAGAATTGTTTCAGCGCCGTCGGATCACGTAGATAGTCGAGGAAGAGGCGAGTCTGTTGTGGGATTTGATCGAACGGAATCGTCTCAACGCGCAATCCGGCTTGTTCCGGGGTACTGTGACAGGCAATTTCGGCGGTGCTCAATTTGGGGATCGCTCCTGGGAAGACAATTCTACGCGTCAGGACCTTTATGCGCCAGCGAAGAGCCAGTAGCCGCCAACGCGCCCCCGTCCTTTCGAATGTGGTCCAGAGCGTCATTTGCCTGATTGAGTAGTTCCGCGATCTCTTCGGCTGCGGATGCGTGCGGGCGTCGCAAAGGAACACGCACGGCGCCTCCAACCAAACCGGCGAATTCCATTGCCGTCTTCAACCCGCCGATACCATAGGTTTTGGTTATCGCGCGCGCGAGGGGAGTAAGCCGGTCCTGCAATAGTCCAGCACGGTCGATCTCGCCTGAACGGACCGCTTGATAGATTTCAAGGCACAAGGCCGGGACGGCACATCCCACCGCGAGGATTCCACCACGCGCGCCGGCTTGCAGTGCTTCGCTAAAGATTGTGCCGTTTCCGATCATCATCGCGAAATCGTCAGGTACCTGTCGAACAGTTTCGGCAAACTTTGCGATGTCCGCAGAGCTGTCTTTCATGCCAATAATGTTCTGGTGCTCGCTTAAGCGCGCGGCGGTTTCCGGCTCGATCTTGATCCCGGTTAGATCCGGCATGCTGTAGAGGATCACCGGAACCCGCGCAGCATCCGCTACTGCCTGGTAGTGTTTGACCAGCGCCTCCTGTGTGATCGCAGATTTATAAAAGCTGGGGGTGATGACTAGTACTGCTTCGGCGCCGGCCGTCGTTGCTCGCTCGACCTCCTTGATCGTGCCGCGCGTGCTTTGTTGTCCGGCGCCGGCGACGAAGGTTAACGTCTCCGGCACGGCGCGGCGCGCACTCTCGATCACTTGAAGATATTCGGACTCGTCGAGGCTGACGCGTTCGCCGGTTGAGCCGAGGATGACGTATCCAACTATGCCGGAGTTGTTCCATCTCTCGAGATTGACGGCCAGTCCTTCGGTGTCGAGCTCCTCGCCAGAGCTGAATGGAGTCGTAACCGGTAAGAGCAGGCCCCTTAGATTAATTGCCATGAGCGGTTGATCGCGCGAATAAATTTAGGGCGTGATTATAACCAGCGACTTTGATGTTGGGCAATTCGATGCGCCTCGGGTACTGCCCTAATTTGGTGATAAGGTCAGTACCGAGAGCGGTAGCGACCGGGCAATAATAATTCGCGATCCTGATTTTGCAAAATAACTAGACCCGGTCGCTACCGCTCTCGGTACTGACCCCACGACACCGACGGAAATTTGGCACTATCCGCACCCGACAACTCGACTACCAGGGGAAAAGTGACGAGGGATCGAAAAGGTTTAGGGTCTTAGTTAAAATTCTCTGCGCCTCGTCTGCGTACTATGCGCTGAAGTCACTTAAAAGGTTTTCACTGCAGAGGCGCAGAGGTCGCCGAGGTTTCGCAGAGAAAACGAATCGGGACCTTGAGGTTGCGGCGGGAATTGACTACGGCGGAAAGTTGATGCCCAATGTAGGCGTCCCCAGTGGAAAAATCAGGAGGATTATCATGAAGACAAGGCACTTACCAAATAAGATCACGGCAGTCATTTTAGGATTCGCCGTTCTCTGCGGGATTGGTCTTGGCAGCAGCTCGTATGGCCAGGATCGCCGCAACCGCAGGTGGGATGGCTATCCGAACTGGGGCGGGTCTTATGATTTGCGTCAGACAGCTTTGAATGCAGGCTACAACGAAGGCTCGAAGGAAGGCCGGAGCGATCGCGATCGAGGGCGGCACTCTGACTATGCGAGCTTCAGCTCGTTTCAGAAAGCGACGAAGGATTACAGTCCCAGGCTCGGCGACCGTGAACTGTACCGGCGCTATTTCCAGCTCGCGTTCTCGAGAGGATATGAGACTGAGAATCCCGGCCAGATTCGTAACGATCGAAATGATCGCAACGATCGAAATGACCGGGACAACGATCGGGACCGCAATCGCAACGACAACCGGCAAAGCCGTGGCCGCAATTGGGATCGCTATGGCAGCTATGGCGGATCTTACCAGTTGCGCCAGACTGCCTTGAACGCCGGCTACAACGAAGGCATTAAGCAGGGCCGCAACGACCGCAGGCGTGGCCGGCACTCTAACTACAACGACTTCAGTTCCTATCGAAACGCAACTCAGGACTACAGTTCAAGACTCGGTGATCGCGAGCTTTACCGCCGCTACTATCGCGAGGGGTTCGAGAATGGCTACGAGGATGGGTATAACGGCGGCTAGGATTGACCGGCACGAAGTACGCGTAGTCAGCGGGGCAGTAGCCCGACGGCAAAGGAGGGTTCACCCGCTGAATGCGTCAGCCAGCCCGAGCTGCGAAATGTGTATGGGCCGGCGAGGAAATCGGAAGGGCAAACCCCGTTGGGGTGCGAAATCTTCTGTTTGCTCATTAAAGGATGGGGTTGTGGAGTTCGTGCGCATTCATAAACATTTCGCTTCTACTTGACCTGCGATAGACTCTCAGAACCAAGTGCTCTCACTCGTCGCGTGTCGACTTCAACCTGAGAGGAAGAAAGATGTGACCACAGCTCCGAGAACACCAAACAAGATAGGCTCAGCGTTAATATCAAACACACTAGTGTGTGAAGTAAGTCGTTTAGTGATAGAAGATCCCGCTAACATTGAACCCTGGACTGCTTACCGAGAGGGAACGGAGGCGTGGAGACTGTATGACCTCATGTCCTTAATCGAGGCTGTCACTTTGCATGAAAACATATTTACCCTTCCAGCTCGACTAAGTAGTGATGTTGACGATCTTGAACTTCGAAAGGCGTTGATTCGAAGCGAAGTGCTGATCGAACTTGATACAAAACCATTTCATAAGGCCGTTGGTAATGCAATTGTAAGGAGTCTTGAGCAAGTCAAGGATCCGGTGCGAGTTATTGGCATGACAAAAGACAGCAGTGAATCAATCGCCTTTGAAGGGGAAACGAAGAGTGAAGTTCAAGATTTTCTACTTCTATCTTCGCAGGTGAAGTCCGATTCGCAGACAACAAGCCCAGAGTTCAAACCGTTAGCAACCGGACTTTCACTCAACGATTCTTACGATTATTACGGACCTAATCGTAGTAGTCACGATATCTTAAGTGCCTCCTCATTCCAAAAGATGGGCAAATCTCTGATAGGTTGGATCGAATCGAATGGCAGCGGGGCATATGACCATTGCACTTCCATCCTGCGAGACATGTATTACATATTTGTCTCCGAACGCTTAAGCATTCCATACTGGCCCCAATTTTCAAGGATTGAGTTTTCAAAGCAGTTCCCGAACTATTTTGGTAAGAAGTTTCGTTCACAACTTTTTTCCAGAATAGCTAAGTCATTGAGCAGTACAGTTGCAGAAATCTCCAAAGAGTGGGATGAGAAGGTGACGTTCATTCCGCCGTTTTCTGCTTTGGTCTTTCACAGAAGCTCTGGCCCTCGAGACCTGGTTGAACAAGTACTTAATGTTCGAGATGAGTTCTCCAAGTTGCGGAAGAGTATTTCTGGTCTCGAGGAGGATAGGCGCAACGCAAGGAGCATTGGCGAGCGGAAAAAGCTTCGGCTTCATCAAGAGAAGCTGCTCGAGACTGCAGCGAAGGGGTTCGATAACCCGACCACTATTAAGTTACAAAGTGTCCTTCGATATATTCCGGAGGTAATTAAGCCGGCTGTGGCACCGACTGATCCTACCAAATATGGCGCAGACCTACTTCTCAAGCCAGTAGAATTGATCTTGGATTGGTGGCAAAGGAGGCCAGTAGCCAAAATCTTTGACCTAGGCAAAAAGATTAATAAGATCGAAGAGTATCAGAGTCTAATTAATAAAGTTTTCGGGAATAGATATAGGAATAGGCCCGCATATGATTGGAAGGTTTGGAGTAGTCCTTTTGATGGAGACTTATCAAAGTCGCGCCAGCGCCACCTCCAATAACAAAATCTTCTTAATCCCCTTATAGAGCGGTTCGATCTCGCAATTCTCCGCCAGGCTGTGGGCGCCTTCGCAGGGGCCGGCGCCGGTGGAGATTGAAGAGATGCCTTCGCGCAGAGCCGCGCTGGAATTATTTGATCCCGCATTGCCAATCGGCGGATCGAAACCCATCACCCGGTGTACCGCTTCCGAGATGCGTACCAGATACGATTCGCGATGACCGGGAATGAATGCCGCTGGTGAGGCGCCGATGATGTCCGTCTTAACTTTCATGCCCACGCGTGCTGCCTCTTCATTCAAGATAGTTCGAATTTGCTTTTCCAGATCCGCCATCACCTCGTTGCTGGTCGAACGGAGATCAACTGTGAACCACGCGTCGGAGGCTTTAGCGTTCACTACTTCCGAACCGCCGAGCATGCCAACATTCAAATTCGAAGACGGCCTTATTGGTACCTTCAATTGATAAATGCGATCGATCGCGCGAGCCAGCGGCAGCGAGGCCGAGTAAGGCGGTGTTTGCGAGCGCGTGTGGCCGCCGGGACCGATGAAATGGTGGCGGTACCAGTTGATGCCGATGCCGGCGTAAGTGAATCCTTCATAACCGCCATCGAGCGCGACGTACTGATCGATTTTGCCTTTGTTCTCTGCAACGAAAGCCCTCGCGCCATTCATGGTGGTCTCTTCCTGGACCGTGAACACAAATACGAGGTCGCCTTTCGTCTTGATCCTGGCGTCATTCAGAGCGCGAATTGTTGCCAACAGAGCTTCGATATTCCGTGTGTCATCGCCGATGCCGGGCGCATAAATCTTTCCCCCGCGGATGGCTGCTTTGATCTGCAAACCGGGTTGGAAGACCGTGTCCAGATGTGCGTCAAAGACGATCACGGGGCCACCGCCGGCGCCTTTGCGCACGGCGATCAAATTGCCGGTCGCGTCATAATGAATGTCTTCCAGATGATACTTGCGCAAGAGACCTTCGACATATTTCGCGCGTTGCTGCTCCTGGCCCGAAGGCGCGTTGATTTCAGTAATCGCTACCCATTCCCGCAGAATGCTTTCGTGGTTGCGCTCTATATAGTCGTTCGCGGTCTTCACGTCGGCGCGATTCGTTAGCGCCTTTACTTGTTCGATGTATTGAGCCACGCTCTTGACTTGGGCCTGTGCGGAAGTCGCCGCGAGTACCAGAACAGTAAAAAGGGAAATCGATTTGCGCATGTGGTTTCCACCAGAGTCGAATATAATCCGACCTTCTCGGATTCTAATTGTTTCTGTTCCGTTATGAAAGACATATCTACCACAGAGGACACAGAGAAAAATAGGAAAGCAGGACGGACAAAGTCCGAGCGGATTGGCTATAAATGACTAAAGATCACCGCGTCAAATCGAAAGAGATTACTCCAGGACCACTCGGGACGTGGCTGGAGCGCGCGATCCTGGGCGCACTCTTTCTGTTTGTGATGGCGGCGCCAAATTCCATTGCCGCGACGCAGTCGGCCTGGTTTCTGGGATTGCTGTTCTGGGTCTTGCGCTTCACTGTTTGGCCGCGTCCCAAACTCGAACGCACTCCGCTCGACTATCCGATTTTCGGATTCTTTCTGCTTACCGGATTGTCTTCATTCTTGTCTTACACACCGATAGTTTCAATCGGGAAGTTGCGCGCCGCGTGTCTGTTCACGATCGTCTACCTGTTCGCGGAAAATGTTCGATCGCCGAGAGTGTTGCGCGCGTTGGTGATCGTGCTCCTGGCCGCGTGCATGGTGAACGTCCTCTACACATTTGGCTCGTACGCGTTCGGACGCGGTGTAAAGGTCTATGGCGTTAGCGCCAATAGTCCGCTCTTAAACGCCAGGCGTGTCTCGCGCGCGAAAATTGAGGTCATACCGATTCTCAGTGGTGACACACTGGAAGAGGTTGACGGCCGGCCCTTGGGAGGTGCCGGGGATCTGGTCGAGGCCTTGAGTGAATCTTCACGGCCCGGACCCGCTAAGATCAAGATTTATCGGGTTGAGTGGGTTGCCGAGCTCGAAGTCCCGCGCGGTCGTCTGTTGCCTGGGACAACGCCTGAAGGGCAATTGGGCATAGAGCGCTGGAGTAGCGGGCGGGATTGGCGCGCGACCGGTTTTTACAATCACTGGACGACTTACGCCGAGATGTTGCAACTGGTCGCTTCGCTGACCATCGGCCTTTTCGTCGCCTTGCCGCGTAAGCGCAGCCGCAACGGTGTGCTGCTGTCGCTGGCGATAGTGGGGATGGGAATTGCATTGCTGCTGAGCGTGACTCGCGCGTCATGGCTTTCGCTGCTGGTTTCCGCGACTCTAATCACTGCGCTGAGTGTCAGCCGCAAAAAGCTCATCGTGATTGGAGCCTGCGCACTGCCGTTAATACTCATCGGACTATTTGTCCTACAGCAGAAACGTAAGGTCGGCTTCTTTGATCAGAGTGACAATTCAATCGTCTGGCGTCAGAGAGTCTGGCATGACGGATTTCATTTGCTGGTCAGCAACCCTCGTCATCTGTTGGTGGGCGTGGGTATGGATTCGATCAAGGCGCACTGGCGCGAGTGGGGCTTGTTCGACAATGGCCGTATGCCCATGGGCCATATGCATTCGGACTACTTGCAGATTGCGCTCGAGCGCGGCATACCGGCGCTAATCGTATGGTTGATTCTGCTCGGTACGTACGCGCGGATGTTATGGCGCGTAAGGCGTCGGGTCCTTCCTGAGAATTGGATCGAGCGGGGAATTGTCCTGGGGGCACTGGGCGGGCTGTTGGGATTCATGTGCAGTGGTCTGGTCCATTACAACTGGGGTGATTCGGAAGTGGTGATGATCTTTTATTTGATTATGGGGTTTAGTTTGGTGGTCGAGAGGCTGACGCGTGAAACTGTCATTACAACATCTGCCTGAGCGAATCTCCGAGGTGTGAGGTCAGTACCACCTGCGTGAGCGGGTAGATCAAAGCTCACTCTTGCCAGGCTGGACTCAATGATCCATCTGCTCACGCAGGTGGTACTGACCTCGCCTTCCCAAACCGGGTTCTCACGCGACCTGGCGCGGCACTTCGCTCATCAACGCCAGCAGGTTTCCTTCCGAGTCCCGAAAATCCGCGAGCCAAAGATCATAGTTGGGCATCGGCGCGACCAGGTGTGGCTTAACGATAAACTCAACACCGCGTGCTTTGAAAGTTTCGTACACGCGCTCGATATCGTCCACCTTGTAGTAGATGACCGAGGCTGGATGATCCAGATCTGGCCGGTCCGCAACTCCCAACATCAAACGGATGCCGTCACAGTCGAAGAAGGCCATATTGGGCGGGGCTTGAAACAAAAACACCATACCGAGGATGTTGCGATAAAAAGCGATCGCGCGATCGAGGTCTTTTACGTTAACGAAGATTTGGCCGATGTGCGACAAAGTCGGGCCGATTGGTATTGGGTTAGTCACGATTTTGCTCCTCTGGACGCGTACAAGGCTTTCGTATAGCACGGCTATTGACGTATTATCAACATCCTTCAGGAAAAGAGACGATTTGATGAAAAGATTTGTGCGGGTTTCCGCATACTTAATTGCTCTGATAACGGTTTCGGGCTTCACCGAATGCTATAAGCCAGTGACGAAAAGTCAGATGCCGTCCTACATCAAGACGGTGGCGGTGCCTGCATTTCAAAATAACGCGCTGCGCTTCAAGATCGATCAGCGCTTTACCGAAGCCGTGATGAACGAGTTGATTCATCGCGGTCACGGTTTGCGCGTTCAGAGCGAGCGCGAGGGCGCCGACGCCGTAATTGAGGGTGTCGTCAAGAGCTTTGGATTCTCAGGCGTGTTGCTGGACGACAAGGGCCGGGCGCGTGTCTTTGAAGTGACCATTGCCGCGGCGGTGACAGTTCGCGACCAGCACGAAAACCGCGTGCTCTACGACAATCAAAATTTTGTTTTTCGCGGCGAGTTCGAGTTCGCGAACGACCCACGCAACTTCTTTAACGAGGAAGACCCGGCCGTGCAGCGCATGGCGCGCAGCTTTGCCGAGTCGATCGTTTCGACTTTGATTAACGGGTTCGGCGTTAAAGAGGACAAGTAGCTTTGGAGTGCGGGCGGCAAGCGAAGCGGCGACGGCGCTTTGGATTCTAATTGAGCAGAAAAGAGATCCACGAACACACACGAAACGGCACGAATTTCGAGCCTTGGTTCGAGTTACGTCGATGAGTTCGCGAATCGCATTGACGTTTGCGTTATCCGCGAACTGGCGGCCTTATTGAACTTCAACGAAGCGATTTTCGCAGTGTGTAAAGATAAGTAGTAGTTAGATCCAAAACCGTTGTCTCGCTTGCCACCGCACTCCAAAAAACCATGCCGGTTCGCGCACCAAAAGATCTCACTCAGTCGCTAAAGCAGGGAAAGATCGAGCCGGTCTATTTTCTGTTCGGCGCGGAAGCTTATCTACGGGAAGAAGCCGCACGCGCAATTGCCGAGGAAGCTTTGCGGAATACGCTGTTGCGTGAATTCAACGAATCGTCATTTAACCTTTTGACCGATGATGTTGGTTCAGCTGTGGCCATCGCCGAACAACTGCCGATGATGTCGGATCGTCGCGTGATCCGAATCAGAAATTTTGGCAAACTTCGTGAGGCCGACGAAGGGGTACTGGTTAAATACCTGGAGCGGCCAGTCGAAACGTCGGTTGTTATTTTCTCGGCTGATGACCTGGACAAGCGAAAGAAGTTGGCCAAGTCTCTGATGGCGAGCGCCGCTTACGAGTTCCAACCGCTGAAAACCAATGAACTTCAAACCTGGGTCAAGGCCCATTTGAAAAAGCTGAAGGTTGAGATCGAGCCACGCGCCGGACATCGCATTCTGGAAATGGTCCGAAGCGATCTGCACACCCTGACCAACGAACTGAACAAGCTGGCGGCCGCCTCTTTACCGTCGGGTCGCATCACGCTTGAGCTGGTAGACGAGTTAATCAGTCGCTCGCGCGAACACCTGAACTGGGAATTGAGCGACCACATAATTGCGGGCAATCGCCCAGCAGCGCTTAAGACGTTGCACGACTTGTTGGACGATGGAGTCGAGCCGGTTTTGCTGATCGGATTGATTGCCGGCACCTATCGGCGTATGGCTTTGGCGCAGGCGCTTTTGAAGCAGGGGGCTGCGCCGGGAAAAATTTTCAGCGAAGTGCGCATGCCACCATTCAAACAAAGCGCCTATCTCTCGATGCTTCGCCAAACCGATTCCCGCACTGTAGCGCAGAGGATTAGACGCATTGCTGAGGCTGACGTGGCGATTAAGACTTCCAAAGCCACCCCGCGGATGCAGGTCGAAATGCTTGTCTGTGAGTTGATGAGTTAGTTTCGGCGACAAAAATGCAATCCAGAATTCACTCCGAATGATTCGGCCCAAAGCCTGTGCTTCGTGCCGTTTTGTGTGAATCGCATTACCGAGTAACGCTTCAAAAAAATAGGGCGGACCGGTTGACGATCCGCCTCACACTTCCAGGGAGCTTTCGGGTTGCTGACTAAGGGTGCAGGCTAAAGCCTGAACTCTAAACTGCACCACACTTACTTCGCGCTCGCTTGAGTTACGCGAGCCGTCAGCCGCGATTTGTGCCGTGCGGCGGCGTTGCGATGCAGCGCGCCCTTCTTTACGGCTTTGTCGATTTCGGAAACAGTTGCCGGAAGCAGGGAACCGGCTGCCTTTGCATCTCCGCCGTCCAGGACGGAGCGCAATTTCTTGATCGAAGTACGCAACTTCGTCCGATTGTTCCGATTAATAAGGCGCCGGCGCTCACTTTGACGCACACGCTTTTCTGCTGACTTATGATTAGGCATGCAAAATCTCCGTTAATTTCAGTTACTTTTTGACGCTGGCGCATGGCCGGGCGCGAAGTTAGAGATTATGGGGAGCAGAATCAGCACTGTCAAGGCGAGGGGTTTTGGGGCTTTGGAGTGAGTGCGTCTCAATTTGTGATGAGGTCAGTATCGCGAGAGGTAGCGACCGGGTTAAAGTCCTGGCGATCTCGACCGTCGAGGGAGTTGAGACCCGGACGCTACCCGCTCCCGGCACTGACTCCATCAAGCGCCGGCATCACTTCGATCTGCCAGCGCCCGCGAAATTTCCTCAGTCATTCAACTGCACGGAACGCAGAACAGACTGAAAAGTGTTCTGATAAGTGTTGTAATCAGTCTCCGGAGCGACAGAGATAATGTAGAGCAGCTCGCCATTTCGTAATTGAGTGGTGACCACATTGACGATTTCCGGCTGTCCGGTCGCTTCGTTAGTGTTGCTCAAGCTGATTGACAATCCGTTACGCCCGGCGACGTAAGTTCGCTGGTAGCCGCTGCGCGATCTCAGGTTGCTGCTGCCTTGCTGCAAAGTGTTAAGAAAATCGTTCGTCGCCTGCTGCAGGTTGCGGTTGTTCGTTTGGGCCAATCCGATATTGACCCCATGGGTAAAGACAGATTGACCGTTGGCCGATCCATAACCGCCAGTTGGCGCGTACCAGACCGAGTCCTGCTCGGACATCTCGCGCCAATTATCCGGCACGCTCAGGCGGACGATCCCGAGAGCCGTGTAATTACGAAAGCGCGATGACGGGTACTCGACGCGGCCTCGCGGTGTCGATGGATAGTTGGTTCGGTCGCCGCTAGGATAATTGCTTCCCTGATTCGGATAGCGCTGCCCGCTCCGCTGAATTTCTGCCATCGTTTGAGCGCGCGGATATCCACGAAGGCGTTCCTTGATGGCCAGAAATTCGCGATCGTCTCGCTCGACATTACTTACTCGCAGATACTGCGCTTCCTGATTAATACGAGCGTAGCGATCCTTCGGACTCGGGTGATCACTTAAGAAACCACCCCCGCCACCGCCCTGAGCTTCAATCGTGCGGAACATGTTCGCGAGGTCCCGCGGGTTATATCCCGCATTCGCCATGATTCGGGCACCGAGCAGATCGGCTTCAGTTTCATATTCACGACTGTATCTCAGGAAGGTCAGGGCAAAGGGAGCCTGAGCCACTTGCCCAAGACCCGGTCCACCAAAAATCGTTCCCAGGATCCCGGCGACCGCAGCCCCGGTTTGATACTTCTGCGCCTTGGTCGCCTGGGCCGTGCCATGACGCAAAGCTACGTGACTCAATTCATGCGCCATTACGCCGGCGACCTCGCCCTCGGTGTGGGCCGCTTCGATCATGCCGCGGTTTACATACATCGGACCGCCGGGCAGCGCGAACGCGTTGATGTCGCGCGCATTAACAACTTTAAAGTAATAACGAAACTCTGGGTGCTGAAACTCCGGCGGAATCGCAGCCACCAGCCGCTGTCCCAGGTTCTCTATATATGCGTTAACTTCCTCGTCCCGCATCAGCGGAAATTGCTTCTCAGCTTCGGCGGCTGCTTGCCGGCCCAGCTTTACGTCGTCCGACGGTTTATACTTATTGGCGTGTAAAGCGATCCGGGTTTGCGCAAAACCCGCCAGCGGCACCATCAAGATCCCAATCGCCACAATCCTGGCCAGCCACTTGTTCGCGCTTCGATAAACAGGTCGATTCATTTAGTTTGACTCCCTTTTAAAACCTCGCAGGCTATCCAGCCCAAACTCAGATGATATTTTGTGAGACTCGTTTGCCCACCCTTGGTTATCAATCCCAGTGCCACGAGATCCGGAAGATCGAATCCGCGAAAATTGTCTCTCGAACATTCGCTCCTGACGGCTTTTTCGTGTGCGTTGAGGCTGAAAACCTGGGATTCGGCCGTCCCTTGGAGCGTTCTTAAGATCGCGGGGCCACTCATTCAATGCTCCCATTTCGGTCCACGCGTTCCCCGATATGGTTCATGCACCGAAACCCTCACGCCACCTACTTGCGGGGTTTAATCTTTTCTTCCAGCCACTTAGTGGGTTCATCGAGGGGCGCTATCTGGTGAGGCCTTCCCTTCCAGACACGAATCATCGAGACGATCAGAAAGATAGTCGACGCCGCTCCAAAGAGTCCCGAGCCAAAGCCGTTTCCCGAGATCATTGTCAAGAAACCAAACGCGCCTGACAGGATCAGAATAGCCGCCTGCAACGCTAATCCCTGGGCCGCGTGAAAGCGGGTCCGCCCTTCTGTGCGTGGCACCAGCAACAGTTCAACGACCGCCGCGACAGCTCCGATGTGGCCGGGGATGTAGGGCAACAGATTGGCCCACTTTTCAGAGATTCCGAGCCCCTGCACCGCGTGTGATCGCTGGCTGAAAGAAACCGGCAGAGGCGGTGGTTGATAGACATTGGCTGGAGCAACCGGGGGTGGCTGATAAATGTTCATCTGCGGAGATGGAGGCGGCCGGTAGGCCGTTGCGGGAGGCGTCGTTGGAGGAATGAATACCGAAGGGTAAGAAGTAACTTTGTCGCCCTCGATTCGGCGCGTCGGTGCTTCGCTCTCGGGGTGGGCACGCGCCGCCTCGTTTTCAGTGCGGCCGATGTCCCGAGTCGGCCCGCCCCGTACTTCTTCGGTTGGTGCGCCAGGACGGGTTGGAAACGATTTATCCGCGCGGTCGGCGACTTTCCCGTCAAGCGGATTGGTGTCGTACTTGGTTCGTTTTGGCTCCATCTGAAATGTCTACGAGAGCCCAGCTGTTTCCGTTTCAAAGACTGCCGTCAGCCACGATTTCAAACTCCACCGGCTCCCAGCTTCTTTTACTCTCCGCAATTCGAAAGGCGCCGAGGTTGGCTTGCTCACCGCCGAGTCCAACAATAAGGTAAACCGCTGATGGATAGTAGGCAAGCCGCACATCCGTGGCCGAGGGTTTGGGATCAGCAGAGCGTGGATGGGAATGATAAATAGCGAGCAATTGTTCGGCACGCGCGCGCATCGAGCGCTGCGCCGCAAACAGATCTTCCGGGGCTGCTTCGTAAGTGACCAGGGGATCTGCGGCAGCGTTTCGCAACCGGTAAACGGTTTGAGTTCGAGCTTCAGTGCCGCCGATCAAGCCGCAGCATTCGTGTGGAGCCGCCTCGCGCGAGTGTTCGAGAATCTCGTCAACGTGCGCTTGCTGGATAGATATGACCACGATTTCGCAGACGAGTTTGTGGCCTTGCCACCTGGATGTGCGGAAGTCCGAATGCTTTGGCTCCGTCAGGAGCGAAATGTTTATAGAACCCCACGAACAATAAATCAACTAAGGTCCATTAGGAGCGGAACTCCTGATTCAGATTGCGCCTAACGGAGCTCGGTAGGATTGGTAACGTCTGGTGTTATGAACATCTCGTCCCTACCGGGACGAATACTTTCCACGTCAAACGTAGAGTCCCAGAACACTTACTCTCTCACGATCTTCAGGTGCAGCTCAGCTAGTTGTCTTTCATCAACTTCGCCGGGTGCATCGATCATCAGGTCTTGCGCGGACGCTGTCTTGGGAAAAGCCATCACATCGCGAATGTTCTCGGTGGGCACCAGGACCATCAACGTGCGCTCAATGCCCGAGGCAATCCCTCCATGTGGCGGGGTGCCGTAAGCCAGCGCGTCGAGGAAGAAACCGAAGCGGGCCCGTGCCGTCTCTTCACTCATGCCCAGAGCTTTGAAAACGATCGCTTGCACGTCTCGCCGATGAATTCTGATCGAGCCGCCCGCGACCTCAACGCCATTGATGACCGCGTCATAGGCCTTTGCTCTCAACCCGGCAAATAACTGTTCCCGGCCGTTCACTGCCTGCTCGAGCAGGGGCACGTCTTCATCCAGCGGCGAGGTAAACGGATGATGCATTGAATAGTAGCGGCCATCATCTTCGTGAAACTCAAACATCGGAAACTCCGTCACCCATAAGGGCGCATAGACGCCTTCCGGGATTAGCTTTTCGCGGCGCGCGACTTCGTTGCGCAGCGCGCCCAAACTGGCGGCGACCACGCTGGGTTTGCCCGCGACGATCAGGACCGCGTCCCCTTTAGTTGCTCCCGCCAGTTCAGCCAGCCGCTTGACCGTATCGTTGCCCAGCACTTTCAGCAGCGACGATGAGAGCTCATCACCCAGCTTGATCCAGGCCAACGCGCCGGCAGCGTAACGCTTCGCGAACTCTTGTAACTCGTCCAGTGTCTTGCGCGACATCTTAGCCCCGCCACGGACTGCGATGCCCTTGACCTGGCCACCCGCACCGAGCGCCGCTGCAAACGGCGCGAATGTCGTTTCGGCAAGTGCGGGTGATAAATCCTTCAATTCCATCCCTTCAATGCGCAGGTCCGGCTTGTCCGAACCAAAGCGCTGCATCACGTCCGCGAAAGTGAATCGGGGGAAGGGCGTGGGCAACTCAACATCTATCAATCGAAATACACGCGCAAACAATCCCTCGACCAGCCGGTAGATCTGATCGGGAGTTGCGAAACTCATCTCTATGTCAAGCTGTGAAAACTCAGGCTGCCGATCGGCGCGCAAGTCTTCGTCACGAAAGCAACGTGCAATCTGGAAGTACTTATCAAGCCCGGCGATCATGCAGATCTGTTTGAAGATTTGCGGCGACTGGGGCAGCGCAAAAAACCTCCCGGGCTGCACTCGCGACGGCACGATATAATCGCGCGCGCCCTCGGGCGTCGACTTGATAAGGTTCGGGGTTTCGATCTGCGTAAAACCCTGCTCATCCATGTAACGATTGATTTCCAGCAGCAGGTGATGCCGCAAACGTAGATTTGCCTGCAACTGAGGACGGCGCAAGTCGAGATATCGATACTTCAAACGCAGGTCTTCGCTGGCCAGCGCTTCGGACGCTGGAGCATCCAGTTGAAAGGGCAAAGTGCGCGCGTCATTCAGAATCACCAGGTCGGTGGCCTGAACCTCGATGTCACCGGTAGACAGTTTAGGATTGCGGGCCGAGGGATCGCGCAGGACTACTTCACCGGTTATGGCCAGCACATATTCGCCGCGCACTGCTTTCGCTTTGGCGTGAGCGGCCGGCGCCTTCTCTTCGTTACAGACGATCTGGGTAATGCCGTCGCGATCACGCAAATCGATAAATGTCAGTGGGCCAAAATCGCGCCGCTTGGCGCACCAGCCCATCAGCGTCACGGTCTTGCCGACGTCTTCGTTGCGCAAAGCACCACAGGAGTGCGTGCGTTCGAGGTTGCCTAAGTTTTCAATCATTCGGCTTAAATGAATCTCAAGGTCATGAGCCTGCGGAGCAGGCGTCAGCATAGAGCCTGGGGCGCAAGCCCCAGGAAAGCGGTGAAGCTCAACAAAAGCCCGTCCAGACGGGCGACAGCGGCTTCATTATCCCTATAGCGTCGTTGTCAGCTCTCATGTTGGTGTTTTGATTACTCGAGGTTCGCGCTGTCGCCCGCTTCACGGGCTCTGTTCTTATGGTTTACAGATCCTGGGGTTCCGCTCCGCTCCACCCCGGCTATATGCTGACGCCTGCTCCGCAGGCTGCAGAGGTCGGAAGCGGAGGCAGGCCTGATCGTAATCTCTCGAATCTTAATCAGAACAGCACGGTCCCACCATCGACATTGATCGCCTGGCCGTTAATGCCGCGGCCAGCCTCAGAAGCGAGCAACAAAGCCAACGCCGCGACTTCTTCGGTGGTCACCAGGCGATTCTGCGGGCTCGCCCGCTTGAGCGCTGCCAGCGCATCCTCAGCCGACCTTCCGGTCTTGGTCACGATATTTTCGATGCCGCGAGAAGTCATTTCAGTGTCGACATAGCCCGGACAAATCGCGTTTACCGTGATGCCGCTGGCGCCAATTTCCAATGCGAGCGATCTCGTCAAGCCAAGCACGCCATGCTTCGACGCCGAATAAGCCGAGATGTAGGGCGCGCCCGTCTTCCCCGCAATGGATGCAATATTAATGACGCGGCCCCAACCGCGCTCTATCATTCCCGGCAAGGCGAGGCGCGTACAGCGAAACGTTCCGGTCAGATTCACTTCGAGATGACGTTGCCACATTGCCTCGTCAGTTTTCACGAAGGGCGAGGTCTCGGCGATACCAGCGTTGTTCACGAGGATGTCCGGTCCGCCGCCAAACTGTTCGCTCGCATGCGCGAAGGCGCGGTTAACACTCTCCCCGTCGGCGACGTCACACTCAATTGCCAGCGTCTCTATGCCAAATTCACAGACAAGTTCTTCGGCTACGCTTTCAACCTGAGCGCGGGTGCGCGCCGCCAACGCTATCGACGCACCTTCGCTCGCAAAGGCGAATGCGATAGCGCGGCCAATGCCGCGACCTCCGCCGGTGATTAGTGCTAATCGATTCTCGAGTTTCATAAATGTAGGGGCAGGGCTGGTCCCTGCCCTTTCTGGTTGCGGAAAAGCGGGCAGGGACGAGCCCTGCCCCTACAGATTTATTTTCCGGTAAATCTCGGCGGCCGCTTCTCGATGAAAGCGCGCACGCCTTCGCGGCCATCCTCGGATTCAAAGCAGCGCACCTGAGCTTCGACTTCGTATTGCAGCATTCTTTCCAAAGTGTCGTGTTCGCTCGCGTAAACTGCATGTTTCGCCGCCGCGATCGATACGGCCGGCCCTGACCGCAGACGTTCGGCTAACCTTTGCGTTTCAGCTTCCAGTTCTTCCGGAGCCACCACGCGATTGATCAGTCCGAGGCGGAAAGCCTCGTTCGCGTCGATCGTATCCCCCAGAAAGAAGAGCTCGCAGGCGATGTTCGAAGTAACCATGCGCGGCAGAAAATATGTCCCGCCCCAATCCGGATGAAAACCGAGCTTTACGAACGACTGGCTGAAGGTGGCGGTGCGCGACGCAATACGCAAATCGCATGACAGCGCCAAATTGAAACCAGCGCCCGATGCCGGCCCTTCGATCGAAGCGATCACGGGTTTGGTCATTTGCCTGATGGCCAGGATCACTCGACGCGCCGCGCCCAGAAGACGAGAAAATTCTTCCGAGTCTCTGCGCTCAAGCATCTCCGCCATGAACCCGACGTCGCCACCGGCACAAAATGCTCGTCCCTCACCTTTGATCACAACCACCCGCACGTGCGGATCGCTGCCCGCTTCTTCCAGGGCCTCGGCGAGATCTCTTCGCATATGACCCACGAGCGCGTTAAGACGTTCCGGCCGGTTAAGCGTGATCGTTACGATGCCGTCGGCTTCCGTGACTTGAATGTGTTCATCGTCCATAGCATTGGTCAGAACCACCTGCGGTAGCGGGTGGTCTATCTAGCGAAGGAGGATCAACCACCCGCTACCGCAGGCGGTTCTGACTTACTTTCCCTTAAACTGCGGCTCACGTTTATTGATGTACGCCTCCATGCCTTCTTTAGCGTCTTCGGATTGGAAAAGTTGCTGCTGTAACTCACGTTCCAGGGCCAGACCTGACTCAAACGGAATCTCAGACCCGGTTTGCACCGCGCGCTTGATGCGGCCGACGGCCCGCGTGGCCTTGGTCGGGGTGGTGAACTGGCGGGCGTAGTTCAGGGTCAGCTCCATGAATTGCTCGCCACTTTCGCAATCGAAGAGCTGATTGAAGAGCCCCAGTTCCAGTCCTCTTTCGAAACTAAACAGCTCGCCCGTCGCCATTAACTCGATTGCGCGCGACTTGCCGACGATGCGAGCCAGGCGTTGCGTGCCGCCGGTGCCGGGCAACATTCCGAGCCAGACTTCGGGCAGGCCCATCTTGCCGGCGTCGCGCCGGGCGATGCGAATGTCCGCGGCAAGGGCGAGTTCCAGACCGCCGCCGACGCAGTGGCCATTGATCGCCGCGATAACCAGCTTTGGGGTCTGCTCCAGCCGGTTGAGCGTTTCGTTCGCATGTAAGCAGAAATAATACTTGAACTCAGAAGTGACGGTACTGAGCATGCCGATGTTGGCCCCGGCGCAAAAGAACTTTTCGCCACTCCCCGTCAGCACGATCACCTGTGCGTCTTCATCCATGCGGGCAATTAGAATACACGCGTCGATCTGCCGCATCATTTCGTACGAGTAAGTGTTCGCCGGCGGATCGTTGAGAGTCAGCACCGCAATTCCCTGATCGACGCGATAGTTCACGAGATCTGTTTTTGGTTCAGTCATCTGAGATTTAGTTGCCATCGGTTCTGAATTGATCGGACATTACGCGCTTCGCCAGATGTTAACCTTTTCCAGTTGGGCAGAGCCGCCCTGAATGGCAGTTTGCTCTGGCGGAGAAAGAAAACCCGACAGGAACAGCCGCGTAATATTATCTACCAGTTGATTAACAGACAACTTGCCACGCGGATCGTACCAGTTATAGATCCAATTCATCATGCCGAACAATGCATAGGTTGCGACTGTGAGATCGACGGGCTTGCCGTTTTTCCCGGGTTGCCCACTGCGGCGTGGCGGGCGCGCTGAACTAAGTGCAGCTTGCTGCACTTCGGAAAGTATCTTGCGAGCCGTGCGCGTATATTGCCGCTTCCGGGTTGAGACGTGTTCATGCAAGTCGCCGGCAAGCGACTCAGCCTCGTGGGACAAGACCTTCATCTCAGCCATATTGGCGGCAAAGAATGAAAGGTGATTGTCGACAAAGACGCGCAACTTCTCGATCGGGTCTGACTCTCCCTGCAGGCGTTCTTCCAGGCGCTGCAGGACGCGGCCGAAGCAATGATCCTGGATCAGAAAGAGCAATTCTTCTTTCGATTTGCAGTAATGATAAAGACCGGCGAGGCTGACTCCCGTCGCGCGCGAGATGTCGCGCATTGAAGTCGAGTGATAACTCTTCTCGGCAAAAATACGCGACGAGGCGCGCAGGATCAATTCGAGCTTTTGATCGTAACGCGAGAGGTCTGCTTTGATGGTAGCACTCATCGATTGCTGGGAGCGCGGACGTCCTCGTCCGCACAGCGTGCGTGCACGCTCAAGAGTGATCGCCAGAGTTCCAAAAAGCTGGTTCGCGCTTCGCGCTTAGTGCGGACGGGACGTCCGCGCTCCCAGCTACAACCGCACGTATTCAAACTCGAACGGCTTGCCCTTAATGCCCGACGTTGGCGGCGCGATCCAATTCGCAATCTTGCCTGGTTCAGTTACCGGATTCATCAGACTGCGCACGTATTCGCGATCCTCCAGCGTTGGGAGCCAAGCATTCCGCTCGTCAAATTCCTCCCTCGTGATCGGGGTGCCCTCTAAATCGAAATGATGACCGGCGTATTCGCCGACGTGCCGATGAAAACGAATGTTCGGCAGATACAAGCGTTGATTTACTCCTTCATCAGCCAGCGCTTTGTTCCAGCGGGCCAGACCCTTCTCGCAGTCCTTCACGTACTCTGTCCGCAGCACTTCGTTCAAAGCATTTCTCAGAGGCACTTCTTGCGGCGCCAGTTTCCCGCCTTCGACGACTTGCATCACGAACGAACCTTCGGCGGCGATGTGATCCGTGTATTGTTCCTGCTCCTTAAAACGTCCTTTCAAACCGGCGGCAAAGAAGTCGGCTGAGTTCGAGCTGATCTCGCCGCCAAACAGATCGAGCGAATAACTGAACCAGAAGTTGATGTACTTCTGAATGATCTCGAGCGGGATGCCGCCCGTTTCGCGCACATCTTCGTTTGGATTCTGCTTCATCAACTGTGCCGTGCGGCGGACGACGCGGCTCAAGCCCGTATCGCCGACGAACATGTGATGGGCTTCCTCGGTCAACATGAATTTGCAGGTCCGCGCCAGCGGTTCGAACCCGGATTCAGCCAGCGCCGAGAGCTGGTACTTGCCGTCGCGATCGGTGAACATGGTGAACGAATAAAAGTTGAGCCAGTCGTCGCACGGCTGATTGAATGCTTCCAGGATGCGCGGCTTGTCGGGATTGCCGCTGCGTCGCTCCAGCAAGGCGTCGGCTTCGTCGCGGCCGTCGCGGCCAAAATAAGCTTGCAGCAGATAAACCATGGCCCAGAGATGACGCCCCTCTTCGACGTTCACCTGAAAAAGATTGCGCAGATCGTATAGAGATGGGCAGGTGTGTCCAAGCAGACGCTGTTGCTCGACCGAAGCCGGTTCAGTATCTCCCTGGGTCACGATTATGCGCCGCAAAGAGTTGCGAAACTCGCCCGGCACTTCCTGATAAGCCGGCGCTCCATAGTTATCGCCAAAGCCAACCTTCGCATCGCGCTGTGCGGGCTCAAGAAAGATTCCCCAGCGATAATCAGGCATCTTCACATAATCGAAATGCGCCCAACCTTCCGACCCGACGTCGACCGCGGTGCGCAGCCAAACGTCCTTGTCCTGAAACCCATCGGGCCCCATGTCATGCCACCAACCAAGAAAGTTTGGCAGCCACTTCTCCAAAGCGCGTTGCAGACGCTTGTCTTCCGAGAGATTTACGTTGTTAGGAATGCGATCGTAAAGATTCATCTTTTCAACTGCTCGACCTTTCTACTTAATTGAGGCGGCCAGTTCATCAAACGCCTTTAGACCTGCTCCTGTTGAATCCAAAAACTTCGCATCGTCGCCTTTCGCTTTCTTGTGACGCATGCCGAAATAGCCATAAGCTACCGCCTTATCAGCACGAACATAGAAAGCTAATTGAACCTCCATTTTGTCGTCGGAGGTCGTCATTAGATTTCCGGATTCGGAATCAAAACCTTTGTGCGGCGGTAAGGCTGCGGAGCTCCATACGAGTCCTTTTGAATCGTGCAGGAACATTCCCGCGACTGTGTTTTTCATTTCATCGGTGAAGCCCGCAATGTCCTGACCATCCGAGGGGTAGCCAACAAACATGCCCGCAGGCTTCTTGGGATCGAGCAACAGTTTGCCGGTGTGCTTTGATAGTTCCGCCGGCATGTAACCGTTTGGCGCCTTGAACACAATTGGCTGCTTATCAGGCGTCTGCGCAACTGTGCCGATCGCTTTTATGTCCACGCCCGCGGTCAAGGCTGTGGTTATTACCGCGGCCAGTAGAACTTGAATTGTGAATTTCCTCATGAGTTAAGTCCTTTTATAATCAAACTGCGCCTGCGTTGGCTTACCGTAATTCGTCAAAGCCCCTTGCGGACCGACCGCGTTCGGCCGTTGAAAGATCCAGTTCTGCCAGGCGGTCAGACGTCCAAAGATTTTGGTGTCCATCGATTCCGGCCCGGCAAAGCGCAACGAAGCTTCCATGCCTGTCAACGCGTCGGGTGAAAGCGATGTGCGTTCCTCAATCGCCACCCGAATCTCGTCTTCCCAATCGAGATCATCGGGCGCGAAAGTGACCAGTCCTGCTTTGTCCGCCGCCTCGGTGTCGAAGGCGCCTTCGTGCTTAAATACTGCATCGACTCGGTCCGGTTCCGCCAAAAAACGCGATTGCAACCGAGTCAATCCGTTGCTCATCGGCAGCACGCCGGCGTTGAGTTCACTGGTTGCGATCCGAATCCTTTCATCAGGGCTGTTCAGCATGTAGCTCCGGTCGGAGGCAAGCGCCAATTCCAGCAGATTTCCCGCGAAGCAACTGCCCCGTTCGATGATCGCAAAAAAACTCTTCGCCGTAATATCGAGCCGCCGTAGGACCCGGGCCATGTGCAAAACGATTTCGCGAATCAGCCAGTGACCGCGATTGGCCGCCAGCGTCTGATCGACTGCCAGCACGTTATCGATGACGCCATCGGTACGCAAACAGATCAGCCCAATCTCGGGTTCGTTTACACGCAGATGCAAAAGCATGTCATCCAGTTCGCGATAGGCGCGCAGCGGCCAGTACTTGTCACCCAGCTTTTGAATCTCATCTGGAGAAGTGGGCAAGTCGGCCTCAGGCCCGTGCACCGTAAGATCAGCGTAACGTCGTGCGCGATTGAGTTTCAGGGAACCGTATTTGTACTTCCGAGTGTCGTCCTCCGATTCAAATTCGACCGGGTTTAACTGAATCCCCATGTGGCGCAAGTTGTTAACTTGCATACTTTCATTGTCACTCGGCCGTAGCGTGTCATCGGCAGTGCGCAAGTTAACAACTTGCGCGACCCGCTCATCCACTGCTTCCTGAAACCTGCTGGTCGGAAACGAATCATCGATCAGTCCCCAGTCCTTGGCGCGCTTGCCCTTCAACCCTTCGGCCAGAGTTGAAAACACGTCGGCACGATCGCGGCGAATTTTTCGCTTGTCGACCAGTCGAGTCAGGCCGCCGGTGCCGGGGAGCACGCCCAGAAGCGGAACTTCGGGAAGCGAAACGGCAGAATTGCCGTCGTCAACCAGATAGATCTCGTCACAGGCAATTGCCAGTTCGTACCCGCCACCTGACGCCGTGCCGTTCAACGCGGCAATATAACGCCGGCCCGAATGATGCGAATCGTCTTCGATCGCACAGCGCGTCTCGTTCGTAAACTTACAGAAATTCACTTTGAACGCATGCGACGAGGTGCCGAGCATGTAGATATTTGCGCCCGCGCAAAAGATGCGCGGCTTCAGACTCGTAATGACTACGGCGCGTACTTCCGGATGTTCAAAGCGGAGACGCTGAATAGCGTCAGCGAGCTCTATATCAACGCCCAGGTCGTACGAATTCAGTTTGAGTTTATAGCCTTCGGCGAGCGTCTGATCTTCCTGGACGTCCATCGAAAGCTGTGCGACCGGGCCATCGATCTTTAGTTTCCAGTGTTTGTATTGGTCGGGCGAAGTTTGAAAGTTAATCATTTAGCTAATAGATCCAGGCTTGGCAGAGTTCCCGTTCGAACGTTCGTTCGGAATCATAATGCGGAGCGGCTTTAGGGTCAAGCGCGGCTCGGCAGAGAGAAGCTAACTTGACGCCGGGTGATGGCGACAGCCGGCAAGTCCCTCATGCCCTTGCTGTGAGCTGAGGGCGCACCACAATTCGTCACTGTCTACTGTACGTTAACACTCCCCGCGATCTTAACGGCGGTCATGCGAGTCATGTTGACATAGATATTGGAATTGCTGCCGCCATTGGTAAAAAGAACGTGGCATTGGGCGTCCACACCACCGGACGAGATACCCTCAAGTGTGTGCATGGTTATCAGCTGCTGGGAAGAACCGAAAATATCGAAGGAATAGTCAACGCTGGGGTCCCCGGTGAATCGGCATTGAACGTTGCGATAAGAACTGTTCGTGTTAGCAAGCTCGAAAGTAACGGTTACCTGGTATGTCGCGGTGGGAAGATCCAGGTGGAGTATGGAAATATAGGACTGGTCATTCGGAACAAAAACCGAACCATAGTTATATATATTATGAACTTTCGTGTACACGGCATTTGCCGCCGCGGTGGTCTGCACGCTGCCATCAGGAAACTTAAAGCCGCCTGACGTGCTTTCAACGGTACCGGCGACGCTCAACTTCTGAGCTGGAATGGCAGTGCCGATGCCGACGTTGCCGGCGCTCCCCACATTCAATGTTACTTGCGAACCTTCCAGATCAAGAGGTTGATAGAGCGTATTTGGATCATTGATCGATTGCAGGCCGATCCCGGTAAGACTGCCTGAGAAGTCAGCGGCAGGACGGACAACCAGGTTTTGATCGTTGGCGGTTTTCACGTGGAATTTGAAAAGAGGACCACTCGTCCCGATGCCGACGTTGCCGCCGTTGGTGATGCTCAAGCGATTCGCACCGCTCGTGAAGAAGTTGAGACCCCACTGATTTCCCCCGGATGTGCGCTTGGATGCGATGCCCTCCCCGCTATTTGAACCGAACGTGATTCCTGGAACCACACCTCCGTTGTTGACGTCAGCCTGATCGACAACCAAAGCGGAGTTGACGCTGAGGCTTTGTTGCGGGTTGGTCGTGCCGATGCCAACGTTGCCTCCGGCAAAAATAGCACTGTAGTTGTTAGCAGATCCCGACTGAGCATCTACAAACAATCCATAAGTATTGACGGTGCCGGCGATTCCCTGATTATTGATATGCAGACCAAACTGAGTGGTGGGTTTCAATGCACCAAACACAAAGGGTGAGTTAATAGCGAAGGCGGCGCCGTTAGTAACCGCGCCGCCGGTATTATTGTAAACGTTAACGGCATTCCCTCCGTAAGCATCGGTGATGGTCACGCCTGACGGAGGAGCAAAAAAAGCCGCTGAGATAAAGCCGCGAGCCAGTGAGATATTGGCGCTCGGCGCGAAGGTAGGCGCCACATCCAGACCCTGCTGCAGAGAAGCATTACCGTTAAAAAGATTCCGCATCCTAATCCCGGAAGCTTGGTTGTGATTATTCGTGACCGTGGTGCCGATTTCGAGTATTCCTCCGGGCGCCGATATTGTTTGAGTCCCCGTCGTGACCACGCGCCCATTGGCAACATCCAGGGCCTGGGCCGGTGTCGGCGTCCCGATGCCGATGTTGCCGGCTGATTCGGTAACGACCGAATCGCCGACGGTGCCGGCATTGTCGGTAAACTTTGCTAATTGGTTCTGGGTGGTGGTGACAAAATTTGGCGGCGTGCCATCGGCGATAGTGCGCGTCAACACTCCCTTCTCATTTACTTTCAGCGTGCTGCCATCGGAGAACATGAAGCCTTCGCGTGCCCGAATGATCCCGGCAACGTCAAGCTTTACCTTTGGCTTGGTCGTGCCGATGCCGAGACTCCCCTCTTCAGTCAGACGCATCTGCTCTGTGTCCGTGCCGCTAAAGAAGTCACCAACACGAAACGTGAGCGCGCCACGCGTCCGCGCGAGCTGGGCCTCGTTACCGTTATGCGCCAGCAACGTCACAGGTGGTGCGGCTTCTGCACCCATCACAGTTAGTCCGCCGTCCCCGATTTCGATCGGTCCAACGGTTTGCGCTTGCCGAAGATTCAGTTCAGCGACCGCCGCCGTTTGCACGACAATCAATTGGCCTCTGACGATTACCCGGCCCAGTTTTTGACTCAGCCTCCCGGACAAATTCTTGCTGGTCAACACGCAGAAGTACACTCCGTCCGCGACCCGCTCGCCAACGCCTCCCTGCAAGTGCCAGTCAAGCACATTTCCGCCGCGCTGCTCGGTATCAAGCAGCTTCTGTCCGGCCTCGTCGTAAACCTCCAGACGCAACTGCACCACTGTGTTCGGGGAAGTGAAACGCACTCGCTCCGCAGTGGCTGCCGCCGTCACAGTAGATGTTGGCCGGCTAACCTGCTCGACGTTGTTGTCAGGCTGGGCTGTCTGCGCGAAGGCCGCGCTGGCCGCAAGCATCAAAACAACCGACAGAGACACAAAGCAACTCGCTCTTCTTGAAACGGGTTTAAGCATCGATTTTTCCTTCTCGCTTGACTCGGTAGCAGAACTCACTGGATGACCTGACGCTGCGGCGATTTTTGCTCAGCACAAGTTCCGGCGTGTCTTAAGGCGAAGACCTGAAGGGGCCGGAGTTCATCATCGAATGGAATAAACGCCAGTACGCTAACACACATACCTCGAATCTCCATCGGCGTTTCCCGGATTAGACAGCGCTTGACAGTCCGGACTCACGACGGGTAGGGTCAAGCCCTGTTCTCGGTTCGTCCAAATTCAAGATTCAGATTTGAGATCAAATTGATGACTTGAAATTGAAGACACGGAGGCGCATCTGTTCTGGTGAATGGCGCGGTCTTCAAAACCGTTAGTGAGCCTGCGAGAGCAGGCTTAGGTAGGTTCGATTCCTACACGCCTCCGCCAAAAAGCAGAAGGCAGGAAAGCATTTACTTCTTGCTGCAAGTATCTTGCTTCGTTCCCCACATCTCTCAATCAAAAAGTTGCGCGTTTCGTTGCATTGACGGCGACTTTGGGAAGTGATATTTCCTCTCCTCGCTTAGCTTGTTTCATGTCCCCTGACGATTTCGGTTTCGGTTTTGTGACTGCTCGCCGCTTACTGCTAACTGATGAAAGATTGGATTGCCCTCAACATGACTCCCGGTGTTGGGCCAAGGGTTACGGCGCGCCTGCTCGAGCATTTTGGATCGGCGGAGGCCATATTCGATGCCCCGCGACGCGAACTCGCCTTGCTGCGGCTGCCGCCCGAGGCAGTAGAGAGTATCGCGTCGAGGGAGTTGCACGGGCGTGCCGAATCGGAAATTGAGCGGGTGCGCCAACTCGGCGGCGACATCCTTGTACTCGACGATGGAGTTTACCCGGCGCTACTGCGCGAGACTTACGATCCGCCGGTGGTGCTGTATGTAAAGGGCGCCTGGGATGAGTGTCTCGAGCGGCCGTGCATAGCGGTTGTTGGTTCGCGGCGCTGTTCCACTTATGGACAAAATGCCGCGTTGATGATGTCGCGCGAGCTGGCCCAGCGCGGGCTAACGATCGTTTCCGGCCTGGCTCGGGGAATCGATGCGTCGGCGCATCGAGGCGCGCTGGAAGCAGGAGGGCGAACGGTGGCGGTGATGGGCACCGGGCTCGATCAGGTCTACCCGCGCGATCACAAGAAGCTGGCGACTGAGATTCTGAATCACGGCGGTGCGATTGTGACCCAATTTCCGCTTGCTACGCCGCCCGTCTCTGAGAACTTTCCATATCGCAATCGCGTGATCAGCGGGTTAAGCCTGGGTGTGCTGGTGATCGAAGCGGCAGAGAACTCTGGCTCGCTGATTACCGCGCGCCTGGCAATGGAGCAAAACCGCGAAGTATTCGCAGTGCCTGGCAACATTACGTCGCGCAACTCTTTCGGAACGAACTATCTAATAAAAGGAGCGGGCGCCAAGCTGGTGCAACAATGGCAGGATGTGGCGGGCGAATTACCGGCTGAGATTGCCGCGCAATTGCTCCCCCCGCCAAGCCGGAAGCCAAAGAAGAAAGGCGAACTGCTGGATCAACTAAAGCTGACGCCACCGGATTTGTCGGAACCAGAGCTGGCGATCTTCAATTTGCTTTCCACGGACACGCCTCTGCAGATCGACACGCTGGCTGAAGGCACGAAGCTCTCGATCACACAACTAACCAGCGCGCTGCTCAGCTTGGAAATGCGCGAGTTAGTTCGCGCACTTCCCGGGATGTGTTTTGTGCGGAGGATGTAGGCGGAGCCAAAGACCCGGGTAGGACTGACTTCGGAGAGACTTGTACAGGTCTAGACCTCGATATCTGCTTCTCCTCGCCTCGTAAAGGCGAGATGTTTATAGCCCGGGCTGTCTGTTGTGACGCAGCTCCGTAGATACAAGGAGCGGAACGTTTCTTTGTTGCGCTCCTACGGGACCGCGGTAACAAGTCACCGCGGGACGGCTATGAACGTTAGGTTCCTCCGGAGCCTCGTTCGGACACCGGCTATGGTTTCTGTAAGGTAGCCAGCGCGGCCAGGACTTCGGCGCTATGACCGCCGGGGCTGACCTTCATGAACACCTTCGCGACTTTTCCCTGCGGGTTGATGATGAAAGTGTTCCGGGCAGAGAGCTTCGTGCCGTTATAGTCCATCAACGAGCCGTAGGCCTCAGACACCTTCGTGTCCGCGTCGGACAAGAGTTTGAAGGCCAGGCCTTCCTTGGCGCAGAAGCTTTTGTGTGATTCGGCCGTGTCGACGCTGACACCGAGAATTACGGCGTTCATTGCCTGATACTTGGAGAGATCGGTTTGGAAATTGTGCGCTTCCAAAGTACAGCCACCGGTAAAGTCTTTGGGATAGAAGTAAAGCACGACCCATTTGCCGCGGAAGTCCTTCAGAGCTGCCTGATTTCCTTCGTTGGTGGTCAGCGCGAATTCCGGCGCGTTCGATCCGACAGCCGGCGCTTCAGTGACGGCCAGGGCCACTGCGGCCGTGGCGCAAATAATTAGCATACCGAGAAGCAGAAAGATCTTTGACATAGTATTTTTGACTCCTGAAAGGCAATATTTCGCGGCTTGATAATACACTTTTGAGGGATCACTCTCCAGCCGCTGAATAACGGCTGTTTGGCGTTTAGGGCATACTTAGTGTTATTTTCATTCCCGCTCCTGAAAACCTCTGGCAAATGGTTTCGAAGCAACCCTCGATCATCGAACAGACATCTGTGCGTGACCGGAATTGAATAAGCAATGACCAAGAATCTCGTTATAGTCGAATCGCCGGCCAAGGCGAAAACGATCAATAAATACCTCGGTAAGGACTTCATCGTGATGGCCTCGATCGGGCATATCAAGGATCTGCCTTCGAAGGGCCTGGGTGTGGATGTCCAGAACAATTTCCAGCCCGAATACGAGATCATTCCCGATTCAAAGAAGCGCAATAACAAGAAGATTGTTTCCGATCTAAAGAAGACCGCCAAGACCGCGACCGCAATTTATCTCGCCGCTGACCCTGATCGGGAAGGCGAAGCGATCTGCCAGCATCTGGCTGAAGAGATTGTGCCAAAGAAACCGGCAGTGCCGACCTTCCGCGTCATGTTCAACGAGATCACCAAGCGCGCCGTGCAAGCGGCGTTCGAACATCCAAAACAAATTGACGGGAACCTAGTTGATGCGCAGCAGGCGCGCCGCGTGCTGGATCGTCTGGTTGGTTACAAAGTTTCGCCTTTGCTCTGTCGCACAATCGGTGGCCGGCTAAGCGCAGGACGGGTACAGTCCGTCGCGCTGCGCATGGTGGTCGAACGCGAACGCGAGATCGAAGCCTTTGTTAAGACCGAGTATTGGACGATTGGAGCTAATCTCACCGGCCAGCAGCCGCCCGCATTCGATGCGCGCTTATTGAAAGTTGGCGACCAGACGGTTAAGACCGGGGGTTTTGACAACGATCTGAAGAAGACCGAAATCCTGATCGGAAACGAAGCGCTGGCGAAAGACCTGGTCGCTGAAGCCGAGCAGCAAACCTTTGTCGTCAACGAAGTTACGACCAAAGAGCGCAAACGTAATCCGGTACCCCCGTTTATTACTTCGAAATTGCAGCAGGAAGCGTCGCGCAAGCTCAGCTTTCCAGTGAAGCGGACCATGATGATTGCGCAGCACCTCTACGAAGGTGTTGAGATTGGCGCCGAAGGCTCGGTCGGTCTGATTACTTACATGCGAACTGACTCGACGCGCGTGGGCGAAGCGGCGCTGGAGGAAGTGCGCGAGTTTGTCAGAGGGCAGTACGGCGCGAACTACCTGCCTGAGAAAGCAGTTCATTATCGTTCGAAGAAAGACGCACAGGACGCGCACGAAGCCATCCGCCCGACCGATGTGACCAGGACGCCGGATTCGTTGGCCCAATATCTGAAACCGGAAGAGTTGAAGCTGTACCGGCTGATCTGGCAACGGTTTGTCGCTTCCCAGATGATGCCGGCGCTCTTCGATCAGACTACGATTGATATTCAGGCCGGCCGGCTCGTCTTTCGCGCCTCCGGCTCGGTGCTGAAGTTTGACGGCTTCCTCAAGATTTATCAGGAAGGCCGCGACGAGAAACCGGCGGAAGACGAAGACGAACGGAACCTACCCCGTGTCACACAGGGCGAGACGCTCGCGCTCAATAAGATCGATCCGGAACAGCACTTCACTGAGCCGCCGCCGCGCTTTACCGAAGCCACGCTGGTCAAGATTTTGGAAGAGAAGGGCATTGGCCGGCCTTCGACGTATGCGGCGATCATGACAACTATCCAGGATCGCGAATATGTCGAAAAGAAGGAAGGCCGTTTCCATCCTACCGCCCTCGGCAAGACGGTTAACGATGTTCTGATCGACGGCGGCTTTGACGATCTCTTTAACGAGACCTACACCGCGCGGATGGAACAGGAACTCGATGAGATCGAAGAAGGCAAACTCAAGTGGACCGACGCGCTAACCGAGTTCTATGACAAGTTCAAGCTCGACCTCGCTCAATTCACAAAGTACTCAGCCGACGTTAAGACCAAGGAAACGCCTACCGATGAAGTCTGTCTGAAGTGCAACACGCCGGGAATGGTGCAGAAACTCGGCCGTTTCGGTAAGTACCTCAAGTGTCTTGAATGTGGCGCCACTCGTGATGCCGAACCAGTTGCCGCGCCGGACGGCGCCTCCTCAGCCGAGACCTCTGGCAATGGAGAAGCAGAAGAGCCTGAAGCTTGTGAGTTATGCGGTAAGCAAATGCAGTTGAAGCGCGGCCGGTTCGGACCGTTCTACGGCTGTTCGGGCTATCCTGACTGTCGCAACATCCGCAAGATTTCCAAGAGCGGCCAGGTCTCAGCGCCGCCGGAGATCCTGGAAGAGAAGTGTCCAGTCGATAACGCTCAACTGGTGAAGCGTCAGGGACGATTCGGCGAATTCATCTCCTGCTCGAACTATCCAAAGTGCAAGTACATCAAGCGCGAGACTACCGGCGTGGCCTGTCCGCGGCCGGGCTGCAAAGGCGAAATCATCGTCAAGCGATCCAAGCGCGGTAAGATTTTCTACGGCTGTGCCGAATATCCCAAGTGTGAAATAGTCTATTGGGACAAGCCGGTAATCGAAAAGTGTCCGCAGTGCGGCAGGCCTTTCCTTTTAGAGAAGACGACCAAGAAAGGCACGACGCGGCGTTGTGCCAATGAAGACTGCGGATATAAGAGTGACTTGATACCGCTGCCCTCGCCTGAACCGGCGGCGCAAGAAAAGCACGCCTAATTTCCGATCAAGAAAGAGTGTGGTATAGAGCCGGGAGCCGTAGCGACCGGATGCCAGCACTCAACTAAATAGGTCAACCGGTTAGCGGGCCTGCGATCTCAATCACAAAGCCAGCCACGTAGGATTTTAGTTGAGTCGTAGCATCCGGTCGCTATCGCTTCCGGTTCGGTACCAATGGTCAATGAAAAAATGATTACTGGGGTTCGTCAAGATAATGGGCGGAATACTCGACATAGTTCTGCCAATAACGCGCCAGGCCGGCTACTTCTTCGTCCGTCAATGGCCGTTTGACTCGCGCCGGCATTCCCATTACCAGCGAGCGCGGCGGAATAATGGTTCCGGGAGAAACGAG
>WNFS01000609.1_pt1 | contig 60527 bp, 50 predicted proteins | sample 5400141 | NCBI WGS metagenome assembly WNFS01 (sample SAMN13153358, study PRJNA577476) | soil metagenome | isolation source: 60 cm saprolite under Madrone tree | place: USA:California | collected 2016-06-14 | reverse complement strand
CACCTCCGCAGCGGGACTCAGAGGAGTTGCCGCTGCCACTTCGTGCATCTCCGATGTGAACGGCGAAAAAGGCGAACTGATCTACCAGGGCTACAACATCCACGATCTCGCCGAACATTCGACGTTTGAAGAAGTCATATTCTTACTTTGGAACAAGCGTCTGCCTACATCATCCGAACTATCAGAACTAGAGCGATCGATTCGCAACGCCTACGAAGTCCCGAGCGAAATTATTGCGTTGATTAAGCAGTTTCCGCGCAAGGCTGATCCGATTGATGTGTTGCGGACCGCCGTGTCAGCGCTGGAGTTTTACGACACTGATGCGCGAAACATCTCACGTGAAGCGAGCGTCAAAACCGCAATCAAACTGACCGCACAGTTTCCCACGCTGGTGGCGGCGGCCGATCGCATTCGCCGCGGGCTCGAGCCGATAAAGCCGGATTCAAATCTAAATATCGCAGCAAACTTTCTTTATCAACTAAAAGCCGAAAAGCCTTCCGAGCGCGTAGCGCGCCTCTTCGACGTTTGCCTGATCCTGCATGCTGATCACGAACTCAACGCTTCGACTTTTACCGCACGCGTAGTCGCAGGAACGCTGGCCGATATGTATGCGTCCGTGACCGCCGCCATTGGCGCGTTGTCTGGTCCATTGCATGGCGGCGCCAACACAAACGTCATGAAGACACTGCTGGAGATTGGTTCAGTCGAAAACGTCGAACCCTACATTAAGAAGGCGCTTGCTGAAAAACGAAAGATCATGGGCTTCGGCCACGCTGTTTATAAGACCGAAGACCCACGCGCCACTCACCTGCGAAAGTTTTCGAAAGAAATGGGCGAAGCGGCGGGGAATTCTAAGTGGTATGAAATGTCGCGCAAGGTTGAGGAAGTGATCATGCGCGAAAAAGGACTTTTCCCGAACGTCGATTTCTACTCCGCTTCGACTTACTACATGATGGGAATTCCGCTCGACCTTTACACGCCTATCTTCGCAGTCAGCCGCATTAGTGGTTGGACCGGCCACATCCTGGAACAGTACGCCGACAACAAACTCATTCGCCCGCGCGCTGAATACGTGGGCCAGCGCGACCTGCGCTACATTCCGATCACTGAACGGTGACGTCACAAGATTGCGCCATCGGGGCGAAATTGCATCAGGGCGTGATTGAGATCAAAGACTTCGCTACGACAGGGTTTTCTTTTGAAGTCAACTCTTTCATTTCGTCGGTCGCCGAGATCAGGCGCGTGCGCCAAATAAAGATTGACGAAACGATCAGCGCAATCGTGCAGGCCATTCCACCTTCGATGCCATAGCTGCCGCCAGTCAGCCAAGCCGGACCAAGATCAGTACCATGCAGGAGCGGATTCGGAGCGATCGTGGTTATGCCGCTGACTGGCAAACCGAAAAGAGATCCCAGCGCCCAGTTCCAGGCCCAGTGAACACCCAGCGGAAGCCATAGACTTCGCGTGCGCAAATACGCAACCGCCAGCCACACTCCGGCCAACGCCGTGTTGATAAAAGTAAATCCTTTTACCACGTTGGGGTTTTGCAAATGGACCGCGGCGAAGGGAACTGAAGTTAGCAGAATCGCTAACCACGCCAGGCGCGCGCGCGTTAGCGTTTGCAACGGGTAGCCGCGGAACAAAGCCTCTTCCGCAAGCGCCGCAAAAATAAAAAGCAACGCGGACAGCAGCAGAGTCTGGACCACCGGCAACAGCATCGTGCGCGGCGAGGCCGTGAAGCGAAGTCCGCCTGCTGCCGCTGCAATCGCTGTGGCAAGCGCGAGTGACGCGACCCCAATGAGCGATCCGACAATCAAGTCGCGCCACCAGCGCGCGTGCAACGTCAAGCCGAGTGCCCGCCACGGCAAAACTTCCAACCAGCGGTTGCACAAATAACCCGCCAGCAATGCGGACGCGAGTAGTATCAGTCGAAAGATCAAGTCCTCGTTGAAGGCGCCGAGGCTGCGACCCGGAGCGATTTGTAAACCCACCGCATAGCCAACCCGCACCGCCGTGCTTAGCAAAAAGAGCAGGGCGATATAGACAAGTATAAAGATCAGCGCTCGCCAACCGCTGCGCAGGCGGCCCGTGTCGTTAATGAAGATCTGTTGCACGTCCATTGATATGTGCAGCCGGAGAGTCTTGAAGAGCGCGCAGATTCTAGACTAAGGACCGGAAATGTTCACGCTGGGAGACTGGTCGGGCCAGTCGAAAGCAGCAAATGAAAAATGAGAAATGAAAAATGGTAAATGGAAAATCGGTTCGGTCTCTCTAACCAGGAATCTTCGCTCGTCCCGGACCGGCAGGAATGCCTGTCCTACTGGCCTATGTTAAACTTGGGCCCACTTCCCGCATGAGTAATCACCACGAAAATCGTGAAGCTTTAAAGCCCGCCAGGTTAAAACGACGGCGCAGAATTCTGCTCTGGGGCCTGGGAATAACGGTGTTGCTGCTGCTGGCGATCATTATTTCTCAGCAGTTGTGGCTATGGACCATTATCCCACCCGACACGGCCGCGGACACGGTCTTGCTCTATGCGTTGTCCACGCTGAACTTTGTCGCGTTCGTAGTTTTCTCTTTCATTTTCGTACGGAACTTGCTGAAGTTGCGGCGCGAGCGGCACGAGCGCCAGCTCGGTTCCAAGATCAAAACGCGTCTGTTGGTTTACTTCATCGCGATCAGTTTTCTTCCCATCATCGCCATGGCTTCGTTCTCATATCTCTTCCTTAATCGATCTCTGGAGAAGTGGTTTGGGAGTTTACCGGCACGCGTGGTTAACGAAGCGCAGGAGGTGCAGCGCGAAGCCGTCGACGCGCAGAAGCGCAACCTGCGCGATACGGCGTCGCTGTTGGCAGTCGTCTTGAATCCGCAATCAGACTCTGACAGACAACAGACGCTCGACCGGGTGGTGGCGAATGGACAATTGGCGGCGGTTGAGATCGTTGATGGCAGCGGTCAGGTGGTGGCGCGAAGCACGGGACAACTGACTGCGGCGGAGAATTCCGAGCTCGACAAACTTCTCACCCAGGCGGGTTCGTTGAAAGGCGAAGACGACAGTCTTGCCGATGGCAAAGACTTTGATGCGGTGACTATTCCGCTGGCTGACACACAGCAGTTGATTGTTGTGCCGGGGCGGCGCGCGACCAACGATTTGAACGAGACCATCACAGGCTCGCAAGGCGAGTATCGCAAACTGGTAGAGCGGCAACGCCGGGTGCGCCTGCTTGGATTATCCACGCTGGGATTGATGACGCTGATGTTGTTGTTTGTTTCCAGCTGGGTGGCCATTTATCTCGCGCGCGGCATCGCCACGCCGATCAAGGCGCTGGCTGAGGCTTCCGACGAAATTGCCCGTGGCAACCTCAGTCACCGCGTGAGCACGATTGCTGAAGATGAACTCGCGTTGTTGGCAGACTCGTTTAATCAGATGACGTCGCAGCTTGAAGATAATCGCGCCCGGATTGAAGCAGGCTCGGCCGCCTTGCGCGAAAAAAATCTAACACTCGAAGAACGCCGGGACTACATTGAGACAGTGCTCGAATCGCTCTCGACCGGAGTTGTTTCGCTTGACGAGAATGATCGAGTCACAACTATCAATGCCGCAGCGAAACGCATGTTGAGCCTGGAAACACCCGCCAATGGCGAACAGCGACTTGAGAAACTGATTACCTCGGAAAACTGGCGGGTGATGGATCGCCTGGTACGCCGCGCGCGACGCACGGGGCAGGCAAGCGAGCAGGCCCAACTCGCAGGTGCGACCAACGGACAAACGCTTCCGGTAGCTCTGACGGCGACGGCTTTGCGCGCAGTCAGCGCAGAAAAGCGGGGCGTCGTACTGGTAGTTGAAGATTTGTCGGAACTGCTTGCCGCCCAACAGGCCGCAGCGTGGAGCGAAGTTGCTCGGCGCATGGCTCACGAAATCAAGAACCCGTTGACGCCCATCCAGCTTTCCGCCGAACGCATCGCCAAGAGTTATCGTCGAGCCAGCGAACAAAATGGATCGCAAAATGGATCAGGTGCGGTCGAAGATCGCGCGGCCGAGGAGAAGCACGTGGCCGCAGTCATCGACGAATGTACCGAAACCATTACGCGGGAAGTTGCCGGCCTAAAAGCCATGGTCGATGAGTTCTCACACTTTGCCCGTCTGCCGCTCGCTCGACCCGAACTCGCGGATTTGAACGAAGTCGCGCGCCAGGCAGTTTCTCTCTACGATGATCGATTGGATGGCGTGACCGTTGAAACTTTGCTTGATGCACAACTACCCGCCGCAATGCTGGACCGAGAACAGTTGCGCCGGGTCTTTGTGAACTTGATCGACAACGCTATGAGCGCGCTCGCAAATGTAGACGGCGAAAAGCGAATCACGATCAGCACGCGCTTTGATACGGCGCGGAGTATTTTGACTTCTGAAGTTTCTGATACCGGGCACGGAATTCGACCGGCTGATTTTCAAAGGTTGTTCCAACCATACTTTTCGACGCGCGGCGAAGGGACCGGCCTCGGCCTGGCCATTGTGCAGCGCATAATTCTGGAGCATGGCGGCCGCATTCGCGCTGAAGCAAACTATCCACGCGGCGCGCGGTTTGTGATTGAGCTACCGGTGGATAGACGGGTGACAGGTGACAGGTGACAAGTGACAAGTGACAAGTGACAAGTGACAAGTGAGTGACGAGCTATTGCTTACTGACTTCTGACCTCTGATTTCTGACTTCTGTTTTTATGCATTCAATTCTCATTGTTGACGACGAACCCGGCATTCGCGACACGTTGCGTGGCGTGATGGAAGATGAAGGGTTCGCTGTAGAAGCGGTCGCCACCGGCGAAGAGTGTCTCAGCGCTCTCGAAAAGCGCGCCTTTAGTTGCGTGCTGCTTGACGTTTGGCTGCCGGGCATCGATGGCCTGGAGACGCTGAGACGGTTGCGCGCCGCCGGCTCGGATGCCGCTGTCGTAATCATTTCCGGTCATGGAAATGTTGAAACCGCAGTTAAAGCAACCAAGCTTGGCGCTTTTGATTTCATCGAAAAACCACTATCGCTGGAAAAGACTTTGCTGACTGTGCGCAACGCGCTGAAGCAGCAGCGACTGGAACTAATGAACGCGGAGATGTCGGCCGAACTCGGACATGAGTACCGGATGGTTGGCGACTCGGTGGCGATGCGTGCTTTGCGCAAACAAATCGCGGTAGTTGCCCCCACCGACGGGCGAGTGTTGATTTACGGCGAATCCGGTACCGGCAAAGAGTTGGTGGCGCGCGCAATTCACGCCAAGTCGCGCCGCGCCGGCGATCCGTTTATTGAAGTCAATTCCGCTGCGATACCAGAAGAGCTGATCGAGTCGGAATTGTTCGGTCATGTCAAAGGTGCGTTTACCGGAGCCACCGCGGCGAAGAAAGGCAAGTTTGAGTTGGCTGACGGCGCCACGCTTTTTCTCGACGAGATTGGCGACATGAGCGCCAACGTCCAGGCAAAGGTTTTGCGCGTCCTTGAAGAACAGCGATTTGAGCCAGTGGGCAGCGGCAACTCAGTGAAAGTTGACGTGCGCGTAATTGCGGCCACCAACAAGCGTCTGGACGCTGAGATCGAACAGGGAAAATTTCGCCCGGATCTTTTTTACCGTCTGAACGTCATTCCGTTTGAGCTACCGCCATTGCGCGAGCGGCTCGAGGACGTACCGTTGCTGGTTGATTTCTTTAACCAAAACTTTTCGCAAGCTTACGGAAAGATTCCCAAGCAGTTCGAGGCGGAAGCAATTGAAGAGCTGCAAAACTATTTCTGGCCGGGCAACGTGCGCGAGTTGAGAAACACGATTGAGAGAGTCGTGATCATGAACCCGGGAATTAAGGTGATGGCGGCTGATCTGCCGCCGCACGGAAAAGACGAAGCGCCCGCCACCTCGTTCAGATTTCCCTCCTTTAAAGAGGCGACCGACGCCTATCATCGCGAGTTCATTCAAAGAAAGTTGGACGAAGCTGAAGGAAACGTATCGCGAGCAGCGGAACTAATGGGAGTCGATCGCAGCCATCTCTATCGCCGCATGCGCGCGCTGGGTATTCCCAGTCGCAGCGAACGCGCCGGAGTTTCTTAGCATCCTCAGTGGTGGCATAGACTTTAGTCTGTGATTGCTGAGAACGACACAGACTAAAAAGTCTATGCCACGGGAAACAATTACAAAACTTTTACACTCAGCAAATTCAGGTTACGTTAAAAGGACCTTATCTGTTAATCTCTGTTTCGCATCAAATGATGCGCATTAGTAATTGAGGTTTGAAATGGACTTTACGACAAAGGAGCTCTTGAAGCGTTACGCGAAGTTGGCGGTTGGCCAGCCGTTTTCGCCAATTTTATTGAACATTCTGGTGACTTCGGTCTGCGACATGCGGTGTACGCACTGCTTCTTCACGGACGAGTTGGACGACCGCCCGCGCAAAAAGCTGCAAATGAAGACGCACGAGATTGAAAGAATTTCCGAGACGCTGGGCGGCAATCTGGGCGTGCTGATTTTGGCCGGCGGTGAGCCATTCACGCGCAAAGACCTCCCGGAAATCGCGCGCGCTTTTTATACAAACAACAAGCTCGAATCGATCTACATCATGTCCAACGGTCAGATTCAGAAACGGATCTTTCCTGACATCACGCGCATACTCGAAGAGTGTCCCAAGCTTAACGTGACGGTCGCGCTCGGCATTGATGGGTTAAAAGATCAGCACGAAAAAATTCGCCAGAAGACTGGGTCGTGGGACATCGCCATCGATACCGCGCGCCAGCTCCAGACGATCAAGAAGGACTATCCCAAACTCGATATTCAAACGTGCACCTGTTTCATGAATTCGAATCAGGACACGATTTTTGAGTGGTACGACTTTTTGAAGTATGACCTGCGCCCGGACAAAGTTAATTTCAACTACATTCGTCCGCCGTCAGCCGATCCCATTGAGCTCGACATCGATCATTCGCGCTATGCAAAACTCGCCACGATGATTGATGACGACTCGCGTCACGCGGCGCTCAAGAACAATTACGGCGGCAATGCCGGCTTCTTCAAGGCTGCGATCGATATTTACATGCATGGCTTGATCGCAAAGACGCAAGAGACGCAGCAAGCGCAGCTGACCTGTTACGCAGGCACAGCCGGCGGCGTTATTTACGACGAGGGCACGGTTTCATCCTGCGAGAATCTGGCGCCCATCGGAAATCTGCGCGAGTTTGATTGGGACTTTCAAAAGCTATGGCTTTCGCCGGCCATGAAGGAACGCAGAAAGAAGGCCGCCGACGGTTGTTTCTGCACCCACGAATCGAACAGTTATTACCCGTCGTTGCCTTTCAATCCCGGCCACTTGATCCAAATCAAGAAGCTGGAAAAGGAAATGAAGAAGGCGCGAAAAGAGATGGATCGGTTGCGGCCTGAAGCAGAAGGCATGACGGTCAGAGCGTAGAAGCAGTAAACAGTAAACAGTAAACAGTAAACAGTAGACAGCGAACAGTAAACAGCAAGAACAAAGTACAAAGTACAAAGAACGATTCTTTCCAGTGTCGCAGCGCATTCCTAAGATTCTGATTATCTCGTCTGACACCGGTGGCGGACATCGTTCTGCTGCGGCGGCGATTGTTGCCGGCGTGCAGAAGTTCTTCGATGGCCAGTCGTATGCGGTGCGCGTCGTAAAAGCCGTCGAAGAGTCCCACTCCATCACGGCAAGGTTAGTTAACCTTTACAACTGGCTGCTGCGTAACCGGCAGCACTGGATGAAGTATCTCTACTGGTTCGTCAACCGCTTTCGGCCTGAGACTCGCGAGTTCTTTCATAAGCGCTGCATCGGATTTATCAAGGAGCTTTTTGAGCGCTGGTGCCCGCATGTCGTCGTCAGCGTTCATCCGCTAACGCAACACCTATTTGCGCGCGTGCTGAAAGAGTTGAAACTCGCCGACCGCGTTCCGTTGGTTTCAGTAGTTACCGATCCCTATTACGGTTTTTGGAAGGGTTGGGCTTGCGACGATGTCACGCTTTATCTGGTGGCAAGCGACGAAGCGCGGCGACAGTTGATCGATTACGGCATCAGTCCCCAGCGCATCAAGATATCGGGCATGCCAGTGCATCCAAAGTTTGCTTACCCAGGCGAAGAAGCGGCGCAGGCAGCGCGCAAGGCGCTTGGCCTCGACCCGGAAAAGTTCACGGTGTTTGTGAACGCTGGTTGGGAAGGCGGCGGCAACATACCGCAGATCTTTCGCGAGCTGGTGCGAGGGCAGTTGGAAGTGCAGGCAATTTTTCTGGCCGGCAGGAATGAGACGCTGAGAGCTGATGCTGAGTCCCTGGCCCGGGACGCGTCTTTTCCTATAAAGGTGATTGGCTATTCTGAACACGTCGAACAGTTGATGGGCGCCGCGAACGTCATGATTTCCAAACTTGGCGGTTTGACAACTTTTGAAGCGTTCGCCTGCCGCTTGCCGATAATCGGCGACGCGATCACCGAACCTATGCCGCAGGAAGCTGCCACTGCCAGTTTGATTGTAAAGCGTGGCGCTGGGGTGTTGCTGCAAAGGGCCGGCGATGTCGTTCCCGTCATTCGTCGTATGGTTGAAGATACGGCGCATTATTCGGCTCTGCGCGCGGCGACAATTGGCCTGGCTATTCCTAACGCCACGCGGCAAATTGTTGAAGAGATCACTGCCCTCATTCCAAGTTCGATCGAGGCTGAGGAAAAAGTCATTCTGGCTGAAGCCATCTCTGCCTGACCACCCGTTTGACTGTTCTCGCGTTTAAGAGTTTAATTCCCACGCAAACGATAAAGATGTTATGAGATCTCAAATTTGAGATCTGAGATCTCAAAAAAGGAATGCCCGCTTGCCGAATGAGAAGCGGGCTTTTTAGGAGACTAATCCGTCTGTGAGTTTACTGCTCGAAGGAAAACGCGCGTTCATTACCGGAGGCACACGAGGAATTGGCGCCGCGCTCTGTGAAGTGTTCGCGCGCGAGGGCGCTGACGTCGCCTTCAATTACAACAGCCGCGACGATCTTGCCGTGCAGATAGTCGCGAAAATTGAAAATCATCAGCGCCGTGCGCTCAGCTTCAAGATTTCGGTGACCGATCGCCTTGGCTTGAAAAAACTCACGCGCGAACTTGTGGAGCTGTGGGGTGGCATCGACATTCTGGTAAACAATGCAGCCATCAATCGCGGCGATAACTTCGCTACCACAACTGATCGCGCCTGGGATGAGGTGATCAATACGAACGTCGGTAGCCTTTTCGCCGTTACGAAACCCATCTACAAACAGATGATCCGGCAACGGCAAGGAAGCATTCTCAACATCACTTCAATCGGCGCAATGAGGGCCCTGCCGACCGCGGTGCACTATGCAACTTCAAAGGCGGCCATGATCGGGTTTACAAAGTGCCTGTCACGCGAGGCGGGCACGTTTGGCGTAAAAGTAAATGCGATTGCCGCCGGAATTTTTGATACTGACTTGGCCCAGGGGCTGCCGCAACGTTTGCTGGAGTTGCACCATTTCTGGGCTTCTGCCGGACGCGCCGGCCGGCCGGAAGAACTGGCGGAGTATGCCGCTTTTATGGTTAGCGACCGAAATAGTTTTATGAATGGTGAAGTTGTGATCGTGGACGGCGGGGCCATTACTTAGGGTTTCGTTCCGTAGGAACGAGATGTTTATAGTCGAGTGCTGATGAGAAAGCTTTGGCTTGGTTAGTTGTCGCTAAGGCGACAACTAACCAAGCCAGAGTCTTTTCGGGAGAAGCATCCTTCTATAAACATTTCGCTCCTAACGGAGCGATGAGTTGCAAGGATCCCATTCGGCTAAAGCGTTAGTTCAGTCTTGCTTGTCAAGCAAGCCTTCCAGTTTCCGTTCCAGATCCCTCAGCTTTCGCTGCATCTCACCTAAACGCCTGAACGCCGCCGTCGAGCGCAGCCAATCTTTGTTATCAAACGCAGGGATACCGGAAATTACTCTTCCCGAAGGCACGTCGTGACTGGTGGCGCTTTTGGCAGTGATGACAACATCATCGCCAATAGTCAGGTGACCGGCGACACCAGCCTGGCCTGCGAGAATCACGCGACTGCCAATATGCGAACTGCCGGCGAGACCAACCTGGGCGCAGAGTAAACTGTCTTCGCCGACGGTGCACGAGTGCCCTATCTGCACCAGATTGTCGATCTTCGTGCCGCGCCCGATGCGTGATTCGCCAACCGAAGCACGATCAATCGTAGTGCCTGCCCCAATCTCTACGTCGTCTTCAATAACCACTCGACCAGTCTGCGGGATTTTCAACCAGCGGCGCTGTTCGTCTTTTGCATAACCAAAACCGTCACAACCGACTACGACGTTGTTATAGATAATCACTCGCTCACCGATCTGGGAACGCTCGCGAATAACAACGCCTGAGTGAATAATTGAGTTCTTGCCGACGAAAACGTTTTCGTAAATCGTGACATTCGGATAAATGTGCACGCCGTCTGCGATCTGACACGATGGTCCAATCACAACGCCGGCGCCCACCCGCGCTGTTCCGGCTACGTTGCTTGATGAATCGATTACCGCTGATTCATGAATCAGGGCCGCAAAGGTTGGTTCGGGATGAAACAAGCGAAGCGCGCGTGTGTAGGCCAGATACGGATCTTTCGCGCGCAGCACAGGAATCGCCCGATCGGTAGGCGCCGCTTCGGCGAGATAGACCGCCGCGGCTCGCGTCGTATTTACTTTCGCTGTGTAACGAGGGTTTGCCAGGAAGCTAACGTCGGTTGGACCAGCATCGTCGAGCCCGGCGGCGCCGGTTATTTCGACGTCGTTGAAGCCTCCGTCAACGTTGGCCCCTGTCAACCTGGCGAGTTCTGAAAGTTTCATGCTGGAAGTCTAACGCATCAATTGGATCGGGAATAGCGTCGTCGTCCTCTTCTCGTGGGTCGAGGAATACAGAACCGGGAGCGGTAGCGACTGGGTCGGACTTGCGATAGACAACATCTCCGATTCATGGATTACCGAGAACGCTAGCTTACGATGACGTGGAACTCAACACTTCGCAGACCCAGTCGCATCCACCACCCCACGCGGGCTGCCCGCGCGGGGACCCCGGTCCGCTCCCGGTTCTGTATTTGCCGACCCCACAATGGAATAGACTCACTAGGCAAACTCATAATCCTATTGCGGGTTCTGATTTCGCTCTCTTCGCGTTTACGACTTTTTGTGTAATGCCCTCTTACATTATTGAAACTGGATCTATCTCAACATTAACGGAGCGCAGGTTGACTCCGTTATTTGCAACCGCCTTTAGCGCCACATCGATAACGTCGCGCAGTTGCTGGCGCTTGCGACCTTTGATTAGCAGTTGCATGCGAAACTCATTTTTCAATCTGGCGAGCGCGGCCGGCGCCGGTCCCAGGACGCGCACGATGCGATCCGGATTCGCTACGTCCAGTTCGTTTCGCAGTTGCAAAGCGTCTGATCTGACCTGGTCCAGCTTCGCGCCGTGAACCAGCAGCGATGCGAGCGCGACAAACGGAGGGTAACTGTGGTTCTGCCGGTGGCGAATCTCTTCTTCATAGAAGCCGGCGTAATCCTGGCCACTCGCATGCTGCAAAGCGTAATGATAAGGATGATAAGTCTGAATCAAAACTTTGCCGGCAAGATCGCCGCGCCCGGCGCGACCTGCGACTTGAGTTAGCAGTTGGAATGTCCGTTCGGCTGCGCGGAAATCCGGTAACGCCAGGCCGGCATCGACCGATACCACTCCCACCAGCGTAACGTTGGGGAAATCGTGTCCCTTGGCAAGTATCTGGGTGCCCACCAACATGTCGATCTGGCCCTCGCTGAAGTCCAGCAGAGATTTTTCAAATGCATGCCGGCGCGACGTTGTGTCTCGATCGATGCGCGCAATTCGAATCGAAGGAAACAGCGTTCGCAGTTTTTCCTCGATCTGCTGCGTGCCTTCGCCCACGTAGTAAATGTATTTGCCGCCGCAGCTGGGGCATTTTGCCGGCGCCGCTTCACGATGGTTGCAGTAGTGACAAATGATGACGCGTTCACTGCGATGATACGTCAGCGTCACGTCGCAGTTTGGGCACTGAATGCTTTCGCCGCAAGAGCGGCAGAGAACGAAACTCGAGTAGCCGCGACGATTCAGCAGGATGATTGATTGTTCGCCGCGACGATGCGTATCGTCAATGGCCTGCAACAATTCATCAGAAAAAATTGCCGGTCGGTGGTGACGCGCAAATGCCGCGCGCATGTCGATGATTTCGGCCACTGCCAGGGGTCGATCGCCGAGGCGATTCGGCAGTTGCAGATATTGATATTTGCCGGTGCTCGCATTATGAAACGATTCGAGCGAAGGCGTTGCGGAACCGAGCACGACCACAGCTGATTGTTTTTGCGCCCGCACGATCGCGGTGTCGCGCGCGTTGTAGTGTGGTGAATCCTGCTGGCGGTAAGTTGATTCGTGTTCTTCATCAACAATGACCAGGCCCAGGTCTTGAATGGGAACGAACACCGCTGAGCGGGTGCCGATAACGATGCGCGCCGTGCCGTTACGGGCGCGCGTCCATTCATCAAAGCGTTCACCTTTCGATAACGATGAATGAAAAATCGCGACCTGCTCGCCAAAATGCATTTGCAATCGCCGCGAGAATACGGGAGTCAGCGCAATTTCGGGGACCAGCATCAGCGCTGATCGGCCGAGCCTGAGGGCCACGCGCATCGCTCGAATGTAAACCTCCGTCTTGCCGCTGCCAGTTACGCCGTGCAACAAGAACGGTGCGTAAGTGTGGCTGTTCAAAGACTGATCGATTTCTGCAATTACCCTTTCCTGGTCTTCTGTCAATACATAGTCTGTTACCGCCGCCGCAGGCGAATTGCTTAATGGATCGCGACGAAACTGCTGCTCGAAAATTTCAACCAGCTTTCGTTTCGCGAGCGTCATTACGGGCGACGGGCCAACGTGCGCGCGCGCGAGCAAGTCGGCAAATCGCAATGACTCTTCGTTTTCCAGCGTCTCGATCACTCTTTGTTGGGCATCAGTGAGCTTCGCCGCGTTATCCGGATCGCGAACCGTGGGCAACAAGCGAACACGCCGCTCATATTTTGCCCGCACGGAATCCGTTCCGGACTGTTGTTCAATGTCTAGAAAGCCCTCACCAGCAAGTGCGTGGGCAACCTTGGTCACTTCGTCGCTTTTCAACTTATCGGCGACTGAAGACAGCGCAATCGTGTCTGCGTCCCTTACGAACTCCAGCAAACGTCTTTTGATGCTCTCGTTGTCCGCAGCAGAATGGTGCAATTCAGCGCGTCCTGCTTCGGTGATCGTCAAAAGGTGCTCTACGCGAGGGCTTACACCCGGCGGCAAGGCTGCCTTCAACACTTCGCCCCACGGCGCCAGGTAGTATTCCGAAACCCAGCGCGTGAGCTCTAAAATTTCAGCTGTAACAAGCGGCACCGCGTCAAGAATCTCGCGCGCTTCCTTGATGTCCTCCTCTTTCAGGCTCGTGCCTGACCGCAGCTGCGCGTGCAGAGCCACGATGTAGCCGGTAACAAGTCTTCTGCCAAAGGGCACAGCAATACGCGACCCGGGTTGCGCGATTGCTCGCAAAGTAGGGGGCAGGCGGTAAATGAAAGTGGTTAGCACATGGACGGGAACAGCCACTTCGGCATATTGAGGTAGGGCAGATGCAGGAGGCGAGTCCGTTTCGTGCGGACGACCAGGAGCTGTTGAAACTCTGCGAATTGATTGGGAGGTTTCGTGCACGCGTCAGAAGGTAACGCTAAATTTTGAATTGCAAAAGCGGCCGCGGGGCCATTCTATGACTTAACGCTTCGCGGTCGTTTCCAGATAGTCGCGCACCTTCTTGAGATCTTTCCATGTTTCTTGTTTCTTCGATGGATCGCGCAACAAATAGGCCGGATGAAAAGTGGGCATCACCTTGACGCCATGATAGTCCTGAAATTCTCCACGCAGCTTTGTTATTCCTTGCTTTGCATTCAGCAGATTTCTCGTGGCGGTGTTTCCCATCACCACGATGACTTCAGGCAGGACTGAAGAGATCTCGCGCAGCAGGAAAGGCTTGCACATCGTTACTTCCTCTTCTGTTGGCGGGCGATTGCCGGGTGGCCGGCAGCGATTGACGTTACCAATCAAGACGTCCTCCCGCTTAAAACCAATAGCTTCGATGATTTTCGTGAGGAGCTGGCCCGCGCGCCCCACAAAGGGTCGCGCTTGCGCATCCTCGTCCGCGCCGGGTGCTTCGCCGATGAACATCAGGCGCGCGCGCCGGTTACCTTCAGTGTGCACTATGTTGGTCCGTCCCTGATGAAGCGCACAACGTGTGCAGTCCCCGACGTCAGCCCAAATCTCTTCAAAAGCTTCAGTAGACTTCTCGATCTTCGCGGCAGGCCGCGTCAAATCTCCAAACAGAGTGTCAGTTGTGGTTTCAAGAATTTCTGCCGGCGACCGTCTCGGTTTCAGAAGGACGGCGGGTGTGGCCGCAGAAGGCTGGCCCAACGATGGTAGTGAGACCTGAGAATGCTCTGGAGGCGCCTCCTGAATAATGTCCGCTGGAGATGCTGCAACCAATTCGCCCGGCTGGGCCGCTTCAGGCGCCGCTAGAGTTTCAACACCGAGCTCATGCAGGTAAGAAAGCTGTTCGCGGACGCTGCTTGCTAGCGAAAGAAGCTCGTGCGAAAGTTCCGGATTCTGCATTTCAGTTGAATCGATATTTCTCAACTACGCTTTTTTTCGTCCGTTCGCGAGTCGTCGAATCGCAGCAAGGTTGACGCGTGCACGCAGGCGTACGACCTCGTCGAGAATGATGTTGGCCACGTTGGTCTTCGGCATTAGCGGCACGTGAATCGGAGCTTCTCTGTCTCGGCTGATCACTGTTACTTCGTTGGTGATTGTGTCAAATCCCACGCCCGCGCGGGTAACGTCGTTGGCGACAATCGCGTCGAGGTTCTTACGACGCAGTTTTTCGCGCGCATTGCCAAGAATATTTTCAGTCTCCGCTGCGAAGCCAATCACCAACAGGTCGTCTCGCTTGAGGGCTGCGACATCGCCGAGTATGTCTTCCGTTCGTTTAAGTTTGATGGTGATTTCGGTGTCAGTTTTCTTAATCTTTTGCAGCGCCGGTGCAGTGGGCCGATAGTCAGCAACCGCCGCAGCGCCGATGAAAATTGTAGCTCCACGCAACTCGTTCATGACGGCGGCATGCATTTCAGCGGCTGAATGAGCTGCAATAATTGCCACATCGACCGGCGGATCCGCGGTGGTAGCACCCGCGATGATAGTCACTTGAGCGCCCCTTCTTTTTGCGGCGCCGGCAAGTGCGAATCCCATTCGGCCCGACGAATTGTTGGACAGAAATCGTACCGGATCGATGGCCTCGCGAGTTGCGCCGACGGTGATAAGAAGCTTCTCGCCGGCAAGGTCTTTACTCACGGGCCCGTTCGTTGTTTGTAAAATCTCCAGGGCGGCCGAGACAATTCTCTCGGGTTCACTCAGACGCCCCGGTCCGATAGTTCCACAGGCCATCTCACCGTCATCAGGTTCGATAAAGAAGACGCCATCTGCTTTGAGTTGTGCCACATTTCGCCGCGTCGCGGGATGCTCCCACATTGTGGTGTTCATCGCGGGGGCGATAAGTACGGGCGCGGTCGAGGCGAGGTAGGTCGAAGTTAGAAAATCGTCTGCAATTCCGTTGGCGAATTTGCCTATGATGTTGGCCGTAGCTGGAGAAATGATGAGCAGATCAACGGTCTGCGAGAACGTTATGTGGGCGATGGGATCGGGGTTATCCGGCGCGTAGTCGTCTACTATTACGTGCTCGCCCGACAGGGCGCGAAACGTAAGAGGCTGGATGAATTCACAGGCCCGCGCGGTCATTGCAACTCTGACCACGCACCCGGCTTTTTGCAGCCCCCGCAGGACTTCCGCCGCCTTGTACGCCGCAATGCCGCCACTGATTCCGAGGGCAACCTTCCGGCTTGGGGGGATGTTTTGTGTAGCTTCGTGGGCCATAGCCAGGTAGTTAAATTAAAGATCAATGTAACACTGCTGAAACAGAGGCGCAACGGAGGGTTCTTTGCTCCCTGTTAGAATCCATGCTATCCAAGTATTCCTAAAGACGGCGCGATCAAGAAGGACCCAAGATGGCTACCAGACGACTAGTTACTTTCGGCTTGGCCGGATCATTTCTAACACTCTGTTTATGCAATGCAGGATCTGCCCAGACGTTTGAGGAAGACACTCAATATGGACCAGTGGTTCGGGCTTATCTGGGTTACCTCAAGAATGAACAGGAAGTCGTAGACGATCGTGCCAGCCGGCACGAAGTCACACCAGCGTACTATCGCCGGAATTCAAATCGAATCCGGGCCTTGCGGCAAATGGCAATGCGCATCGCACGCGAAACCAGAAACGATTACCTGCCGGAATTGGAGGCGGTCTCAGCCGACGAGTTTGGATCACTTTTTGAGCAACCCCCGCACCTCAACGCGCTAAGAGTCGGTGAGGTCTTTCGCACAACTTTTCGTTATCTCGGGATAGTAAGATCAGGTGAGGTTTTCTATGTATTTGCGCGACTCGACCCATACGAACAGGCAGAACTGATGGCGCGCGATACCAAGTCGAGTGCAGAAGCTCAGAATCCGGTGACTCAGCCTCAACTTTCCGGGACGAAAAGCGTCACCCGCGCCCGCCGCGTGAGTAATCCCTAACTGAATGTCTTCCTGGTTCGTTCGCCGCCGTCAAATGAATCGGAAGAGACGCTAAGTTTGATTCGCCGTAACGATCAGCGGGTCAGCTTGGTGAGAAAAGGTTGGACTCAAGCGCGCTTCTAGTGGTATCTTCTCGGCCAAAGCAAAAAAGCACAATTTCGTGGCAGAGTTGGCTAAATGGCTGTTGACAGAGTGCCTTCAATCGTGTAATAACAGCCGAGTGTTTAAGCTTTTGCAGACGGCATTTTGAATTCTCGGCAGCGGCTTGGTAACGAGGCGAAAACGGGTAACACAACCTGGGCCCTCACGAATATAGGCCGTCGCGGCACGCAATCAAGAATTTTGTTTCACAATACGGGAGGAAAGTTAATGATCAGCAAAACTTGGAGCCGCAAACCTATCGCGGCCTGTGTGGCAGTGGCCATTCTGAGTGTTTACTCAATGGTAGTGTTGGCGTCGCCGGCAGCAAAGGCCCCATCTGGAGAGCTGACGGTCTCCGGTAACGTTACGGTTAACGGGGAGGCCATGGTTTCCGGTGGCACCGTGTTTTCGGACAGCGTAATTACGACGGCCGAAAAGAGCACCGCAACTGTGAACCTTAGCAAGTTAGGCCGAGTCGAATTATCGCCGAACTCGAGCCTGCGAATCAGCTTTACAGAAAAAGGGATCACCGGCTTGCTGGACAGCGGCAGCGCTCATGTCTCGACTTTGAGTGGTGTTGTCGTAAATTTCACTACTAAGGATGGCACGGTCGTCGCAGATGGCAGCCAGGCTACTTCGTTTACAGTGAATGTCGTAAAGGGAATCACTTCTCTTACCACTCACTCTGGTCTCGCCCTCCTGCGGGTGGGCGATACGACGAAGCAGGTTGCCGCTGGTGAAAGCGCGACTGCCGGCACGCCAAATCCGAAGAATGATCCAGGCGACGACGACGACAAGATGAGCAGTGGCGAGTTGGCTGCCCTGCTTCTGCTTGGCGCCGGTGCGGTTGCCGGCATCCTATATGCAGCGCTGCACAACAACAACCTGAACTTCGGTGGCAGTAGCGTAATCGTAGTCAGCCCGTCCAGGTAAGCGGTCGATTGCATCTTTCAACAAAAACCGCAGCGCAGTAAATGGCGCTGAGGTCATGTACCTATAACTTTGCGGGTCACGCGACTCAGGTCGTGCTTGGCCCGCAAGCTTTTGCTTAACACTTCAATCCCTCCTTATTTTGTCTTAAGGTTACTTCATGCATATCGCGGTAATTGGTACGGGTTATGTTGGCTTGGTGACAGGCGCCTGTTTCGCCGAGTTTGGCGTCGATGTCACCTGCGTTGATATCGACGCGGATAAAATCGCCCGCCTCTCCGCGGGTGAAATGCCCATCTATGAACCCGGTCTCGAACAACTGGTTACTAAAGACATGCACTCGGGGCGCCTGCGGTTTACAACGGACATCAAACAAGCGGTGGAACAAGCGCTGGTAATTTTTCTAGCCGTGGGTACCCCGCCGAAGGATGACGGCTCGCCCGACCTTAGTTTCGTTGAAGCGGCCGCCACCTCCATCGCACAGTACATGAACGGTTACAAGGTTATCGTCACCAAATCAACCGTGCCAATCGGAACAGGTGAATGGCTGCGGAAGTTGGTCCGCGAAAACCAAAAGGCCCGCCTAAATTTTGGTATCGTTTCCAATCCAGAATTTCTGCGAGAAGGCGCGGCGATTAATGATTTCATGCGCCCCGATCGCGTGGTTATTGGCAGCCGCGACGAAGAAGCCATTGCAATCATGCGAGATCTTTATCGTCCGCTTTATCTAATCGAGGCGCCTTTTGTTATTACCTCGCTCGAAGCTGCCGAGCTAACCAAATATGCAGCAAATGCTTTCCTGGCTACCAAAATCTCTTTCATCAATGAGATTGCAAGCATGTGCGAAAGCATTGGCTGTGACGTGCATGATGTGGCGCGGGCCATTGGTATGGATCGCCGCATCGGCAACAAGTTTCTCCACCCCGGACCAGGCTTTGGCGGCTCTTGTTTTCCTAAGGATACACAGGCGCTTGCTTCAGTGGCGCGCCAGTTTGGCCGCGATTCTTTAATCGTCGATGCCGTTATCGAAGTTAATCGCCGGCAACGTCAGGCGATGGTGCCCAAGATTGAAAAGTTGGTTGGCGAACTCAAAGGAAAGACTATTGCTATTCTGGGTTTGGCATTTAAACCCGAAACCGACGACATGCGCGAGGCGCCAGCGATCGATATCATTAAAGGTTTGATCGCGCGCGGCGCAAAGGTCGTTGCCTACGATCCCGTAGCGATGGAGGAAGCCGCCCACGTTCTACCTGAAATCGACTATGTGGAAGATGAATATGTGGCTGTAACAAACGCTGATGCGCTTGTCTTCGTTACGGAATGGAATCAATTTCGCGCGCTTGATATGAGGCGCATCCACGATCTGATGAAATCACCACGCATCGCTGATTTGCGGAATATCTATCAACCTGAAGACATGCGCGAATTGGGTTTTGAGTATGTGGGCGTAGGCAGATAAACGAATCGCTTGTCCGTTTCAAGCAACACTAGCTTAAAACACCTTTTATTATGGCCCTAACAGGAATAGCGCTGGTAACTGGAGGAGCGGGCTTCATCGGATCCCACATAGCTTCAGGCCTGATTAAATCCGGAGCCAGAGTACGTATTATCGATGATCTATCAACGGGCTATCGTGAAAACGTTGAGGAGATCGGCGGTGATGTAGACTTTGTAGAGGCCTCTCTTGCAGATGAAACGGCGGTGCACAAGGTCCTTGAAGATGTTGAGCTCGTTTTTCACGAAGCCGCAATCCCTTCCGTACCTCGTTCAGTTGAAAACCCGCGTCAGACGCATATCGCAAGTGTTGATTCAACTTTTTCGCTGCTGCTGGCTTCGCGAGACAGGCGAGTCAGGCGTGTAGTCTATGCGGCTTCAAGTTCAGCCTACGGCGATCAGCCGACACTTCCAAAAGTCGAAACTATGTTGCCGGATCCGCTGTCGCCCTATGCCGTAGCCAAACTGGTTGGCGAGTACTACTGTCAGGTCTTCACACGCGTCTATGAGCTGGAGACAGTTTCACTGCGCTACTTTAATGTGTTCGGACCGCGCCAGGATCCCAGTTCCCAGTATTCAGGGGTTATATCTCGTTTTATCAGCGCACTTTTATCCGACCAGCGACCGGTAATTTACGGAGATGGGGAACAGTCACGGGATTTTACCTATATCGACAATGTAGTCGCCGCCAATCTTAAGGCTGCGGAAACTACAAAGGGAATCGGGCAGGTCATAAATATTGCTAACGGTGAAAGAGTTACTCTCAACCAGTTATTGGACCACCTCAAAAAACTGACTGGGAAGAATGAAGTGCAAGTAGATTATCAGGATCCTCGCAGAGGTGATGTGCGCGACAGTCTGGCCGACATTGCCAGAGCCCGCGAATTCCTGGACTTTGCGCCTCAGGTCGATCTGCAAACAGGTCTGAAGTTGACCATGGATTGGTGGAAGAACAGCCGCTTTGCAAAGCACTAAAACTTCGACCGCGCCCTCCACCTGGCTTTCAGTCGTGTGACGTCGCAGCGTTGCTACTGTCTGCCATCAACTTTCGCAAGCTTTCCGTATAAGGCGCCCTCGCCACGCCACGATCTGTAATGATTGCGGTTATCAAGTCGTTTGGCGTCACGTCAAACGCCGGATTGCTCACTTCGATCCCGTCGGGCGCCAGTTGCTGCCCGCGGATATGCGTTACTTCTTTACGATCGCGCTGCTCAATAGGAATTTCCTGGCCTGACTTCAGTGACAGGTCAAGCGTCGTGATTGGAGCGGCAACGTAAAAAGGAATTTCGTGCTTCCGCGCCAGCACTGCCACCATGTAGGTCCCAATCTTGTTGGCCGCGTCGCCGTTGGCCGCGATCCGATCTGCGCCCACTACCACCAGGTTGACGTCACCGTTTTTCATTACGTGTCCGGCCATATTGTCGGTAATCACGGTAACCGGAATGTTGTCCTTAGCCAGCTCCCAAGCGGTTAGGCGCAGCCCCTGTAAGAACGGCCTGGTCTCATCGGCAATTACGGCCACACGCTTACCTGCGTCACGAGCGCCGCGTATGACGCCAAGCGCCGTTCCATAATCGCCGGCCGTCGCCAGCGCCCCGGCATTGCAGTGGGTTAGTACTGTGTCTCCGTCGGCGATCAAGTCGGCGCCAAAACGTCCGATGGCGCGATTTGCTGCGATGTCTTCTTGAAAGATCTTTTGTGCTTCGGCAACCAGACTGGCTTTTATTTCTTCAACGCTATTAGTGTTAACCTTTTCGCGATTGAACCGATCCCGCATTCGCTCGATTGCCCAGAACAAATTAACAGCCGTCGGCCTCGTCTCACCCATCACCTGGCACATATAGGTGAAATCATCTTCCAGATCAGCGACGGACATGCCGACTGATTGACTAGCTCCAAGCGCAAGTCCCATCGCTGCCGAAACGCCGATTGCGGGGGCCCCGCGCACTACCATTTTCTTTATCGCTTCGGCTACCTCTTCCCATGATCGCAGCATGAGGTACTTTTCCTCCGTTGGAAGCAGGCGCTGATCAATCATGCGTATGCCTTCGTTGGTCCATTCGACCGTTTTAATCATTCGCGTATGGCTCCATTGTGATTTAGAAACGCCGCAATTTTACTTGACTGGAAAAAGCAGGGCAAAGTGCCACCTTGAAGGTTCCCAGGACTTGTTTCTATTTTCGCGCCATTCGTACCATAAACGCCTGCTGTCCCTGCGTTTGGGTGGAATATACGTTGCGAACCGCATAACCCATGTTCTCAAGCGTGTTAAGCGGCGGCAGAGTGTCATCCCAGCGTGCGGCTCGATATGCGATCCAAATCTCGCTTCCGTTTACTTGCGAGCTATTCATCACGGCGACCTCGTTGAACCGTCGCGGCAGGAAATAAGCGGGATCTTCCAGGGCCCCGGGAAAATTCTTGATGACCGTTACCTTGAATTGCTTGCGCTGAGAAGAATCAAAAGCGAACCAAAGATGGTAAGCGACCAAATCCTCAAAAGCATAAACGCGAACGTCTTCCGCCGCTTGAGGTTCATTCGCCTCCACTTGCAAGGCAAGTGGCTCCCATGCACACCAAATGTAGACCGGTGGACGCGTCAACGCCCATGCGCTTCCTGCAAGCAGAATCCAGGATCCTAAGATCACGTAGACGGCGATTCTGATCCAGTCACGCGTGAGCCGGACAATCGCAACTGAAACCAGGATCGCGTATGGCGCAGTCACGATGATCAGGTGCCGAGTGCCCCAGATTGATAGTGGCAACAGCCAACTCAAGCCGAAGACGATGGCAACCGGAGCCAAGGCGAGCAGGAACAGCACGCGAATTGGCCGGCTGTCCGCGTGGTTGGCCTGATCACGCGACCGCCAGACGCGCACTGAAAACATCAGCAGAGGCACGCCCACGACCAGCAGCGCAAAGATAGCCGTAAGCAGATCGTAAGGTCGCGCCGCCGTGCTTTGAACAAACCAGAACGGTTTGTTCAGCAGTGCATATAATTGCGTTATGTCCCGGAAAGCCGGCCGCGACATCCAGCCGATGTTCTGCGCCAATCCCTTTCCAGCTTCCGGATTTCGAGTAACCATCAAAACCCAGGGCGCATAAGCGATCATCGTGATGGCAATGCCGGCCACGAACTGCATAACCCTGCGTCGTTGCCAAATCACGAGCGTTAAACCCTCCGTAATAACCACTAGCCAGCCGGCATAATGCGAATACACCAGCAACAAGTTTGTCAGAAATAACCACACGAGTTGCTTGCGCGAAGCGTGTTCAGTTTTGAAGAATTTAATGAAAAGCCACAGCGAGCCGAGCGAGAGAAACATTAGCAGCGAGTACATCCGGAGTTCCTGAGCGTACTTGATCAAATAGCCGTTAACTGCCAGCAGCAATAACGCCAGGTTTCGCTCATTTAGGCGAAGGTCCAGCTCACGACAAAGTAGGAAGAAGGGAATGATCGCCGCAATACCAAAAAGAGCTGGGAGCAATCGTAACCACAGCAGGGATTCGCCACCGATAGCAATCCAAATCTTGAGAAGCAGATAAAATAGAGGCGGATGAATTATGTCTGCAGCGACAAATCGCAAGAGCCCGATCCAGCCGTGGCGTGTCGCATGAATACTGAAGATCTCATCAAACCACAAGCACGTTCCCGATAAGCGCCACAGCCTTACTGCGGCAAACAAAATGACAACCGCCGCAAAGAAGATCGTTGTAAGAGATTTGTCGCTCGTTTTGTTCGCAGTATTTGCGGACGGCGCGTTTGGGCTGAAAGTCATAACGGAAGAGTTGCGTTTGGCAAGCGGCGGCAACGTAAAGTTGCAGCAAGATTCCTACTGACAAATTAGTGCGAGAGAGTATACATGTTGGCCAATTGCCTCCGGCAAATGTTTGACACCTCCACGAACAAGTGATAGTGTCCGCGTCGATTACAAGCCGATCTTTTTATGTGAAAGTGTCTGGGTGCCCCGACAAGGGGAGAATAGGGAAGCGGGTGAGAATCCCGCGCGGTCGCGCCACTGTGATGAGGCATTCAATTACTGCGGTAATTGAATTTGCTTTCTAAGCCAGGAGACCTGCCAGGATGCTTTGCAGCTTTCGAACGCTTCGCGGAAAGGCGTTCAGGCCGCACGGGGCTACCACCTTCCATTCGGTCCCGACGATCGCCTGTTTCCTTTCGCGAAACCAGGAGGTCGTCGGGACTTTTTGCAACTTCATCACCTTAAACCAAATCAGATTGCTCGCGCTCTGGTCCTTTCGTGCGCAGTTATCGCGCTCCTGAGTTGTTCCCAACGACAAGGCCCGTCCGAGTACAAGGCCAACCTCCAAACTAAGGAAGTCGTTGACGAAGCGGGACGAAAGGTCACGCTACCGGTAAAGATTGAGCGAGTGATTTCGTTGGCGCCAAATCTCACCGAGATTGTCTACGCACTGCCTCACAGTTGGAAGCTTTTACCAAGCAGTTAAATGATCAGCAGATTGCGGTGTTCATCACAGATCCCCGCGATCTTGAAGGCGCTTTTCGCTCGATTTTGAGCGTTGGTGATCTGTTGAATCAATCCATTGCTGCCGAGGCATTAGTGAAACAGTTGCGAGCGCGAGCGGAAACGGTGGCGCACGCCGTAGCCGGGCGTCCGCCCGTGTCCGTTTTTTTCCAATTGTCGGGTCAGCCGTTGTACACAGCCGGCAAGAGTTCATTCGTCACGAATTTAATCGAACGTGCGGGCGGGCGCTCCGTTACCGCGGACGTGAATGAGGCTTGGCCACGATTGAGCGATGAAGCGGCCCTCGCTTCGCGACCAGAAGCCATCATCATGCCTTCGGGCGGTGCGATGGCAGCAGGAGCGAATACCCAGGTGGCAGCGGCACTTAGAAATTCGCCGGCCGTTCGCAACGGACGTGTTTATGCAATCGACGGCGACCTCTTAATGCGGCCCGGGCCGCGTCTTGTTGACGGTTTGGAGCAGATCGCCCGCGCGCTTCATCCGGAAGCTTTTAAGTGAAACACAGCTTGAACGAGAGAAACGCAATTACCGATCGTAATCCCGCCGCGGCAGAGCGCAATGCGCGCGCGACGCTGCGAAAAACCGTTATCGTTTGCGGTGTGCTCGCGATCTTGTTGGTCTTGATTGCAATCATCGCAGCGACCGTGGGCAGCGAACGACTGCCCGTTGTTGATCTGCTACGTGCTCTTTTCACCGCAGGATCAAACACTGGCGCCCTGACTGCCACTCAACGCGCGATTCTATTTGACATACGCTTGCCTCGTATTTTGCTCGCCGCCACAGTGGGCGCGTCTCTCGCTGCGGCCGGCGCAAGTTACCAAGCATTACTGCGTAACGCGCTTGCTGAACCTTATCTGTTAGGCATTTCGAATGGCGCGGCCGTAGGAACGATGGTTGCGCTGGTCTTCCTGGGAGCAAACGAGTGGAGCCGACCGGTGCTGGCATTCGCCGGGGCCCTCGCCGCAACTTTCGTCGTTTATCGTTTGGCGCTTGGTCGTGCCGGAGCGACGCCGGAAAGATTGATCCTAGCTGGGGTGATCGTCACGACTTTTCAATCATCGGCAATTGTTTTCATCACCACGCTGATGGATGCGACGCGCATACGTTCTTTTACTTTTTGGTTACTTGGGGATCTGTCCCAGGCAACATCCGGCTCGCTTTGGATTGTCGTAGTTTCAACGGTTGTTGGGGTCACCGCACTGACACTCAAAGCACGTCCACTAAATCTCATGATGCTTGGTGAGCGCGATGCCTTTGATCTTGGAGTTGAGGTTGAACGGGTGCGCTTACAGGTTTTTTTGGCAGCCAGTCTCCTGGTCGGCGTTTCGGTTGCGTTGAGCGGTTCGGTTGGCTACGTCGGCCTGGTGGTGCCACATTTGGTTCGTATGTCGACAAGCGGCGATAACCGTTTGACGATTCCGGCGGCCGCGCTGGCAGGCGCATCATTTGTTGTGGTTGCCGACACGTTCGCGCGCACTGTGATCGCGCCGCGCGAACTGCCCGTAGGAGCGATCACCGCATTGATCGGCGCGCCGCTATTTATTTACTTGCTGAAGCGCCGCTGACACTGTTACCGGGATTCGGAGATTCGATGAGATCTGTTATCTACCGCACGCATATCTGGCTCGGATTGCTCGTGGCCATTCCCGTACTGGCCTGGACGTCGAGCGGTTTGCTTTACGCATGGCCCAATGCGGTAGAAGGCGGCACGATCGAAAGCATTGCACCGGAGCACGTGCGAGTCACACCCGCGCAGGCGCTGCAACGTGCCAACGATTTCGCGGGCAGAAAATTGCCGACGACTGCACTAACCTTACTGATGCGTGAAGGTCGCCCTGTTTATCAGGATATCGGAGGTATGGGCGCTGATTCATTGTTGATTGACGCGGAGACGGGACAAGTAATGAGAACTCCGTCGCCACGTATTTTGACCAGGTATTTTCGCCACTCACATTTCTACTTTTTTGCCGGTAGTTGGCAGGTGGCGCTGCTCGTTGCGGTTTCGGGCCTTGCTTTTCTGTCGGCGTTCTCCGGCCTCTACTTGAATGTCACACTCTGGCTTACAAAGTTCAGAAAACGGCCAGCCTCTAGACAATCGTAGAAATCACTGCGACATGCTTGAAGCGAAAAATGTAAGCATCAACTATGGAAAGCGACAAGCGGTCGTTGATGTCTCGTTATGCGTCTCTCCTGGAGACATGACGGCTATCGTCGGTGCTAATGGCGCCGGCAAATCTTCATTGTTACGTGCACTGAATGGCGCTATCCAACCTTCGCTTGGCGAGATCCTGCTGGATGGTAAGCCGCTCAGCTCCTTCTCGCGCCGGGCGATAGGCAGGCGCATTGCCGTTGTTACACAGGAAGCTTTGTTGGCTTTTCCGGTTTCGGTATTGGAGTACGTGCTTGGTGGGCGTTATGCGTGGTCAGGATCGGGCGCGTGGGGGTGGGAATCAGAACGCGATTTGGAGATCGCTGCCGACGTGTTGCGGCAAACTGAATTGGAAGATTTCAGTGCGCGTCTAATGAATGAATTATCAGGAGGCGAGCGGCAGCGCGCGGTCTTGGCGCGAGCTCTCGCGACTGAGGCTGGATTTCTTTTGCTCGACGAGCCGACGGCCAACCTGGACTTAGCGCATCAGGCTTCAATGCTTCAATTGGTGCGAGCGCACTGTGACGAGCGCGCGACGGCAGCAGTTATTGTTACGCACGACATTAATCTGGCGGCGGAATTTGCCAATCGCGTCGTGCTGCTGAAAAGCGGGCACATGATCGCAACCGGCAAGCCGCGCGACGTTTTGACGGAAGAACTCTTAAGTGAGGTTTTGGAAATCAAGGTTTTGGTGGACGCGCATCCGCTTTCGGGCGCGCCACGCATTACACCGGCGCACGAACTGCGGCGGTAAACGGGAGCGGCAGACAGTTTTGCCTGTTTGCTTCCATCAACCCGGGTGACGGCTTAGGGAAGGCGGTCAAAATCCGCCACTGCCCGCGCAACTGTTGGCGACGAAGACGCTCTGAAACGTTTTAGCCACTGTTCAAAAGAATGGGAAGGCTGGCCGGAGCTGAGTCGCAAGTCAGGAGACCTGGCCGCCGTCCTTTCGTAAAGCTCGCACTGCGACGGGCAGGAGACTCTACAAATGAAAACTATCCGAACCAACCTTTCCTGTTTCAAGAACACGCCACTCGGCATTTTAGTTCTGCTAATTCTCTTCAATGGTTTCGCTAGCGCGGTGTTCGCGCAAAACAGCGCAGGCGGAGCACAAATCAACGTACGCGTAACCGATCCGCAAGGTGCAATTCTGCCGAACGCAGAGGTCACTCTTTATACCCGCGACAGTCGCATTCGCATCAATGGGTTAACCGATAACACCGGCACGTGTCGCTTCGAACGACTCGCGCCTGGCGAGTATTTGATCGAAGCCGAAGCAACTGGCTTCGCGCGCGCAGCCACGCGCGTTGTGCGCATTGAGCGAAACAGCAATGCCTCGCTTGATATTTCTTTGCCTCTTGCCGGTGTTAGTGAGCAAGTTGTCGTCACCGCACAAGGCACGGCACAACCGGTTGATGAAGTCTCTAAAGCGGTTTCGGTCGTGGATCGGCAAGAGATAGACGAGCGCGATGAGTCGGCAATCGCTGAGTCCCTACGTACCGTGCCCGGCTTGCGGGTGCAACAGCTTGGCGGACCAGGCTCGTTCACCTCGATCAAAACACGCGGCTTGCGCAACGAAGATACGGCGGTTTTGATTGACGGACTACGCTTTCGCGATGCTGCAGCTCCGCAGGGCGAGGCTTCGGGTTTTCTGGAGGACTTGATTGTCACGGATGTAAGCCGGGTCGAGGTTCTTCGCGGCTCGGGCTCGTCGCTCTATGGCTCTAACGCTATCGGTGGCGTCATCAATCTTGTCACTGACGAAGGGGGCGGCCCTTTCCACGGTAACCTGCTCGGCGAAGGTGGCGGGTTGGGAATGTTTCGTGGCCGTGCCCAACTGGCCGGCGGCGCTCGCAACAACAGCATTGGCTATAGCGCCGGCTTTTCCCATCTTAACGTCAGTCGCGGTGTAGATGGTCAGGACGAGGCCCGCAACACAAGTGGACAGGGGCGACTCATTTTTCGTCTGTCACCCACCACCACGCTTTCGGGGCGCATCTACGCAGCCAACTCGCGCGTGCAGCTAAATAACAGTCCGCAGACCATTGGCAATCTCTCGCCGACCGGCATAATCGAGGCCATCCCGCTGGCAACCGCAGAACAGCGTCGTTTTGAGGCAGGCGTTCCCACCTCGCTCTTGAATGTTGGCACGGCTACTTTCATCCCCGCCGCAAACGATCCCGACAACCTGCGCAAGGCAAACTTTTTTTCCGGAGCGGTAGAATTTACGCAACGTCCGACCGAGAAGTTTGGCTACACCATCAGCTATCAGGGTCTGGCCACGAACCGCAGCGGTATTAATGGACCACGAGGCGTTGGCTTTCAACCGTTTGGCGGCACCGATCGATCGGATTTCAACGCGCGGGTCCATACGCTAAGTGCACGTTTCGATGTGCAGGCCGGACACGCCAACTTCATCAGTGGAGGTTACGAGTTTGAAAGTGAGAACTTCAAAAATCCGTCATTCCCCGTCGATCCCGCCGGCAATTCCAACGTTGATGTTACGCAAAGAAGCCACACGCTCTTTGTGCAGGATCAATTGCGCTTCAAGGATGACCGCTTGCAAATCTCAGGGGCCTTTCGCTCACAATTCTTCCGACTGCAACAACCGCTGTTCACGCCTGCAGCTTCTTCTCCATACGCGGGCCTGACTTTTCTGTCACCGCCAACGGCCTACACCGGCGATGGGTCCGTCGCGTATATGTTTCGATCGTCGGGTACTAAATTGCGTGCCCACGTCGGAAATGGCTACCGGGCGCCCTCGCTTTTTGAACGCTTCGGCGCATTCTTCGACAGCTTTTTCGGCTACACCCCCGTGGGTGATCCGCGGCTGAGACCGGATCGTTCAATTGCCTTTGACGCGGGGATTGATCAGACGCTGTACAAAAACCGCTTGCGGGCTTCGGCGACTTATTTCTACACCGAGCTTCAGAAAGTGATCATCTTCGATTTTTCAGGCTTGATCGATCCGGCAACAGATCCCTTCGGTCGCTTCGGTGGGTATGTCAACACGAAGGGCGGAATTGCCCGCGGTATCGAGTTGAGCTTGACAGCGACACCAGCGCGCACGCTGAATATCTCGGTCGCTTATACGCTTACGAAGAGCCTGCAACGCAGACCCCAATTGCCGGGTATCCTCCGTTCGCTCGGGATTCCCGATCATCAATTCTCGCTGGTTGCTACGCAGCGCATCGGCCGTCGCGTTCTGGTCAATTTTGATCTGTCAGCATCGAGCGATTACCTGGCGCCGATATTTAATCCCGTTACCTTCGGCAGCCGCGCATATCGCTTCCGCGGATTAGCTAAGGCGGATCTGGGCGGGAGCTACACACTGCCATTTGGCGAATCACGCTCCCTGCGTTTCTTCGGTTACGTGGACAATCTGTTTGACCGGGAGTATTTCGAGGGCGGCTTTCGCACGCCAGGGCGCACCGGTCGGGCCGGTGCCTCGTTTAGCTTCTGATTTTGTCTTTTGGAGTGAGCCGGCTTGACGGCTTTGGTCGCCCGCTGCACTGGCATCCAGTTGAAAGCTCAGACCTAGCGGCGTCAAGCCGCCGCTGAGAAAGGCGGCGACAAGCCGCCGCACTCCAAAAGCGCTGCGATGAAAAATAAGACTGCATTGATGTCGTGGAGCGGTGGCAAAGATAGTTGTCTTGCGCTCTACGAAATTCAAAGGGCGCAAACCCACCGCATCGCTGCGCTGCTAACAACTGTTACGCGAGACTACGACCGGATCAGCATGCATGGCGTGCGTCGGGTGCTACTGGAAAAGCAAGCCACCAGCCTGGGCCTGCCACTTCATCAGATTCTCATCTCAAAAGGCGCGACCAACGAAGAGTATGAGGCGAAGATGGTTGAGGCATTTTCAGAGTATCGTGGGAAAGGAATTGATTCTGTGATATTTGGCGATCTTTTTCTTGAAGACATCCGAGCATATCGGGAGCAGTTTCTCGCGCGGAACAACATGCGTGGTCTGTTTCCTGTGTGGAAGCGTGATACTGCCGCTTTCATTCGAGAATTTCTCGACTTAAAATTCAGAGCAGTTGTTACTTGTGTGGATGCGAAAGTTCTGGATCAATCGTTCGCCGGCCGATTAATCGATGAATCTTTTCTTTCATCGCTGCCGGCTCAGGTCGATCCTTGCGGCGAGAACGGAGAGTTTCATTCGTTTGTGTTTGATGGACCTGGGTTCTCAGCGCCGGTAAAGTTTTCGCTTGGCGAAACTGTTTTAAGAGAGTCGTTCTGGTTTTGCGACTTATTGCCGGAATGACTTCAAACGGTTTAATAAAAGATTAATCTGCGGAGCAATGCTTTCGTTCCTTCAAACTATGCAGGAATCCAATTCCGAACCCGTCCTACCAACCGCGCAACAGATTGTTTCGTTTCTGCCATCGGCCACGGAGATGGCGTGCGCTCTGGGTCTGTCCGACCAATTAGTCGGCATCACGCATGAGTGTGACTACCCGCCTGAAGTACGAGGGAAGGCGATAGTTGTTCGCAAAGCTCTTCCGATCGAGAGGATGAGTCAACGCGAAATTGATGTCGCGGTGAGCGAGAGAATGCGGGAGGGACGGAGTCTCTATGAGGTTGACGAAAAGCTCTTGCAACAACTTGCGCCCGACTTAATTCTGACTCAGGACCTATGTCAGGTCTGCGCGCCTTCTGGGAACGACGTATCACAGGCTCTAAATCTGCTGCCCAAAAAGCCGCAAATCCTCTGGTTGACGCCAAATTCCCTGGAAGAAATATTTGCTAATTTGCGTGAGCTTGGAGAAGCAACAGGCCATACCAAAAAGGCTGAGGAATTAGTTGCCGAGGGACGCGCCAGGCTACACAAGATACAAGCGGTCACGAAAAATCTAATCCTCCGGCCTCGTGTCTTCTGTATGGAATGGCTTGACCCTGTCTATTGCAGCGGCCACTGGGTGCCAGAGATGGTCAAAATCGCAGGCGGCCTGGACGCGCTTTCACAGGCGGGTGCGGATTCCGTGCGCATTCCCTGGGAGGAAGTGGTCGAATGGAAACCTGAGGTTCTGATTGTTACCCCGTGTGGCTGTGACCTGGAGCAGACAATTGAACAGTCGCGACAGCTTTTCACTTATCCGGGGTGGTCCACTCTTCCGGCTGTTCTTAATGGCCGCGTATATGCGGTGGACGCGAACTCTTATTTCGCCCGGCCCGGCCCCCGAGTAGTCGATGGTACGGAGCTTTTGGCTCACCTTATTCACCCCGAGTTGTTTTCATGGCATGGGTCGAAAACCGCATATCAACGCTTGGAGTTCTAACCATATTTTGTTGTCGACGGTCCGCGCGCTCTTATGGGGCTTACAAAACAAAAGTGCTGCTCAAACTGTGGCGATAGCTTTATCTGTGGTCCGGAAAAGGAAAAGCAATGCTGGTGTGAGCACCTGCCTCATGTTTCATTACCAGCTAATAAAGATCAGGATTGCCTTTGTCCGAAATGTTTGTCGGCTGTCATCCAGAAAGCAACTCGGACGACTGATTCACAGCCGGATGACATTGGATCAACTTGAAATGCCGGGTTACCAAAAACGATCCAGGTTGCAAGGTTTTGCGGGTTGATGGGCGCAAGTGCGTCCCTTACAACAACCTGTCCTTGCAACCTGAAACTCGTTGGCCGCTTGTATGTGCGCGGCGAAGTTAAGGATTTTTGGTAAATAAACCTCCCGCCAGAAAGATCGCACCCACAATCAAATGAATGCCGTGATCGACTTTGCCTAACATCAAAGGCCCAATGTGCAACTCTCCCATGGCTAGTCCCAGGATTCCGAGCAGCAAATAGACCAAACCAAAGATAATGCAGAAGCCTTTTGCGCCGCTGAGCGACCCGGAAAACCCAAAGTAGAGCGCAATCACTCCGGTAAGAATATGTACGAGATTATGCGCGGGCGAAAGATGGGCGCCGAGGGAATCCAACACGTGAGTAAAACCGAGCACGCCAACCAACAGCAGCACCAGGCCCATAATCTTAGCAACAGTTTTTGCCATGATTACTGTTTCTTCTCCTCTGTGAAAGGTTGACTACCATGCGGCCGCCCCGTTAATGGAAAAGCAACCGCGCAAACCAGCGAGGATGATGTCAAACGGTGGCGAATGTATATCAGAGTGTCCCGTTTCTTGCAAAGGTTTTTTGCAGGCTGAAGCAAGAAATCGCTGCACCATTCCGGGCGAACAAATCAGAGTGCTATACTAAAAACCATTCTCCCGCTTAAACGGTCTTTTGAAGATTTGGAGTTGAAGTATGTGGAAAATCTGTCAGCCAAAGCAGGCTATAAAGCGGCTCGTCTTGAGCAGCGTGCTTATTCTTTCGTTCGTTTGCGCGGTAAGCGCATACACCGTTGTCATGCGCGGCGGAAAGCGGATTGAAATACCGTCGAAATTTCTGGTTACCACTACGACGCTGACCTATGAAGCGGGGCCGGGAATTCAAATCACGTTGCAACTCGCAGCCATCGACATTACGGCAACTGAGAAAGCGAACAACGAAACAGCTGGGGCCCTTTTGCGGCGTGTTGGTGCTGCAAACGAAGAATCGACTGCGCAAAATCGGGGCGAAGTTGAAAAAACCAAGGCCTCCCGAGTGCGGCGAACGATCACCAATCGCGATCTCGAAGCATCGACGGTGCGCCGCCGGCAAAGCGAGCTCGCTTATGAAAAGCGAAGAAAGGAACTTGGCTTGCCGAGCGTGGCCGAATCGCGGCGTCGGGCAGAAGTCGAGTCAGTTCAGATTCGAAACGAGCTGGCAGCGACACGGTCCTCCGAAAAAGAGTCAGAAAGTTACTGGCGCGCGCGTGCTTCGGCTCTGCGTACCGAGATAGCGGCTATCGATGCCGAACTGAATTACTTGCGCGTGCGCCTGGAGGATTCTCCGTTTCCGTTATCGAGCGGCTTTACTTCAATTAGCGTTGCGCCGTTTATTACATCAGGTATTTCATTCGGCAATGCCGTTATCGGCGGTCCGTTTACAGGCGCTGCCGTACCACATCCTTTTCCAGTATTTGGCGCGCCGCAATTCGGAACGCATTTGCAGGCGCGTCTTGGTTTCGGTGGCGGCGACACGCGCGGACGAGTCTTATTGAACAACGGCGGCTTTCGTCATTCCAGATCGCTTGGCTTCGGGTTTCCATTTCCGGTTGTTTCGAGCGTGGGTGTTTTTGGGGCCGGAATTCAGTCTTACGATTTCAGTTACGAACGCAGCGCGCTGATAACGCATTTCAACGAGTTGGCAACTGCGCGCGCCGGACTCAATGCCAGGTGGCGCGAGCTTGAGGATGAGGCGCGACGCGCCGGTGCGCCGCCGGGTTGGCTGAGAACGCAGTAGGCAGAAGGCAGAAGGCAGTAGGCACAAAGCACAAAGCACAACTGACCACTGACTACTGACAACTAACGAATGACCAACACTTGGGAAACAATTATCGGCTTAGAGATTCATGCGCAACTGAGCACTGAATCGAAAATCTTTTGCGGGTGCTCGACGCGCTTTGGAGACGAGCCCAACGCGAACACCTGTCCAGTTTGTCTGGGCTTGCCGGGAGCGTTGCCTGTTTTGAATCGACGCGCAATCGAGCTTGGCGCTCGGGCTGCGCTCGCGCTTGGCCTGCACATAAACAAGCGCTCGATCTTTGCGCGCAAGAATTATTTCTATCCTGATCTGCCGAAGGGTTATCAAATCTCGCAATACGACCAGCCGTTTTCAGCCAACGGTGAACTGGAGATCATGACTGCCGAGCGCGACGAGGCCGGCCATCCGCTTCAGTGGCGGCCAAAAAAGATCACGATCACGCGGCTGCATCTGGAAGAAGACGCCGGCAAGAACGTGCATGAAGGACTGCCCGACATCGATCGTTATTCTTACATCGATCTAAACCGCGCAGGGACGCCGCTCGCCGAAATTGTTACTGAACCGGATTTCCGTTCATCCTGGGAAGCCTACGATTACGTAAATCACGTGCGTCGCGCGCTGCAATGGGTTGGCGCGTCTGAGGCAGACATGGAAAAGGGGAACTTGCGCTGCGAAGCGAATGTGTCAGTTCGCCGTCGCGGCGATCAAACGCTTGGCACCAAGGTAGAGTTAAAGAACCTGAATTCAGTTCGTTTCATGCATCGAGCAATCGAGTTTGAGGTTGAGCGCCAAATTGGCGTTCTGGAAGCCGGCGGCCGCTTGCAACAGGAAACGCGGCTTTGGGACGAGCGCGCGGCTGAAACGCGCGTCATGCGTTCAAAAGAAGAAGCGCATGACTATCGTTATTTTCCCGAGCCCGATCTGCCGCCACTTGAAGTTTCCGATGAATTTATTGTTGAGGTGCGCGCTGCGATGCCTGAATTGCCGGAGGCGCGCCGCAAACGATTCATGGAAGCATATGGTTTGGGTTTCGCAGACGCGTCCCAGTTAACGTCTGAACGATCGTTGGCTGATTACTACGAAAAAGCAGCGGCAGCGTCGGGCGATCCGCGCGCTGCCTCGAATTGGATTCGCACTGAGCTGTTGCGGGAACTGGATGCCGCGGGTCTGCTCGCGCAAGCTTCACCAGTTTCGCCCGAAGAGTTGGGAGCGCTGGTCCATCTGATCAATGACGGGAAGATAAGCGGCAAACAAGGCAAAGAAGTTCTGGTCGAAATGTTCAAAACTGGTAAGACTGCCGCGGCTGTTATTGAAGAGCGTGGCTTTGTGCAAGTAAGCGACACAGGCGAGATTGATCGCATCGTTGATGAAGTGATCGCCGCTAACCCATCCCAGCTTGAACAATATCGCGCGGGCAAGGAAGCGCTGTTTGGCTTCTTCGTAGGCCAGGTCATCAAAGCTTCGAAGGGCAAGGCGAATCCGAAGATTGTTAACGAGCGACTGAAGGCGAAGCTGAACGGTTGATCTTCGCGGCTTGCCGCAGCACAGTGCGGTAAGGCTCTGCCTTACCGCAAGCCACCGTAAAGTTTCTTTCCCGTTGCTTCGAGGCTCGAGCCTCGAAGCAATGGGAAAAGGTCTAGAGACACTTGACGGAAGGGCAGAGCCCTTCCGCACATCAGTTGAGGCGGCAAAGCGTAATGTGAGAGGCGCGGCGCACTTTCGCTTGACATTCTTTAAGCTGGACTTTTCATGGATCTTCAAAATAAAACGGCAATCGTTACGGGCGGCTCGAAGGGAATCGGCCGCGGCATCGCCGAGGCATTGGTGGGCGAGGGAATCAATGTCGTTATCAGCGCGCGCAGCCGAAATGAGATCGACGAAGCGGTGCTGAAACTCAATGCCTTGCGTTCCGGCTCAGCCACCGGCATCGTTGCCGACGTTTGCAACTATGCACAGGTGCAAGCGCTGTTTGAGCGGGCTGTTGCTGTGTTTGGTGGCGTCGACATTCTGATCAATAACGCCGGCATTGGTATCTTCGGGCCAGTTGAAGAAATGGCGGTCGAGGATTTCCGCGCGGTGCTCGAGACAAATGTTTTCGGCGTCTTCCATTGTTGTCGCGAAGTGATTCCCTTGATGCGCGCGCGTGGTGGCGGCTACATCATTAACATTTCTTCGTTGGCTGGAGTTAACGCCCACCCAAAAATGGCCGCGTACAATGCATCCAAGTTTGGCCTGAACGGGTTTAGTGAAGCGCTGATGCAGGAAATAAGGCACGACGGCATCAAAGTCAGTTACATAATGCCGGGCTCGGTGAACACGGAATTCGGTGGTGATTCGCCCGATGAATCAAAGGCCTGGCAACTGACGCCCGCGGATATCGCCAAAGTTGTTATCGATCTGCTGCAACATGACGAGCGCAGCCTGCCGAGTCGCGTAGAGATAAGGCCAAGCAAGCCGCCGAAGAAATAGATGCGAGCTGTGGTTCAGCGCGTGACGCGCGCCAAAGTAACAGTCGAAGGGAAAACAATCGGCGAGATCCAAAAAGGTCTCGTCGTTTTGCTGGGTGTAGCGCGAGATGATTCGCAAACTGACGCAACCTACCTCGCAAACAAGATTGTCGCTTTGCGAATCTTCGACGACGAACAGGGCAAGATGAATGTGTCACTGAAAGATACCGGCGGTGACGCTTTGGTGGTTTCGCAGTTTACGCTTTACGGCGATGTGCGGCGCGGACTGCGGCCTTCCTGGATCGACGCGGCCGCACCGGAAATCGCCGAGCCCTTGTATGACTTCTTTTGTAACGAAATGAGAAAAGATTTGGGTGATGTAGCTACCGGCAGTTTCCGCCAGATGATGCAAGTGGAATTGATCAACCATGGGCCGGTAACGATTCTGATCGATAGCAGAAAACTGTTTTAGTTTCCGCACAAAAAGAGCGGGGGCAAGCCCACCTTCCTGACCCCGAGCTAAATAGAATTGAGGTTATGCTCGGAGCCGGAAAGCCTTTCAACGTGGTAGCGATCGCGTAAGACCAAGGGTCTCGAGGTCGGAAGGCGGGCTTGCCCCCGCTCTTCGTCGGTCCACTACATTCTTGCAAAGCCTGGTTAAATCGACTCCTCGTCGGCCTTTGAGTTTTCGTTCAGCTCATAGCGGTCGCGGTCGCGACGTTCTATCTTGTCAAGGAAATCCAGCTCTTCATTATCTTCAAAATTTACGCCCACCGCGTTCGCATTTTCCTCCACCATCGATTGATCCGGAGTAGGGTTATCGCCGCCGACAGACTCCGACCCGCTCTCATTCACGTCTTCCCAGGAAGCGTCCAGGTCGCCGCCCGCGTCTTTTGGGGAAGCGGCGGTGTTGTTGCGAAGCCGGTGCGCTAACTGGTCCGGATCCTTCGGCGCGCGCGCAATCTCTCCTTCCATAAACTCTTCGATTTCGGGATTAGGAATGTAATCGGGATTATTGCTCAAGTATTCAAACTCGTCCGCCGGTTTCTTGGTCATGGAAGCTCTCTCCTCGCCTGGGATCATCGGCTCCTAACAATCGTTGAGATTGGCTGAGATTGATGACCGGATTTCAACGACTGAAGCTCTTACAAAATGTGGGGGTGGCAAAACTATAACAAATGCCACGAAAACTGACCAACATCTACGCCGCTTCGTATTGAGTCAGTTTGATGTCCGATAAGCTTTAGCTTGTCGTGAGGTCGCGACAAACTAAAGTTTATCGGACATTTCGCATTGAAAACTGACCAACAACTGCGCCGCTTTTTCGGTCGAAAGCGACGAAATACCTCGCTTGACGATTAACCAACAGGACTTTACACTGAAGTTGCTAAACAAAAACTGTAACAAATTCGTTCCCGTGATTAATGGCCAGCAGTTAACCACGAAAATTTGCGGTTTCTATGCCACAAGCTCCATTTAATTGTCTCCGAAGTTTCAATCCCGGCCCCGGTCAAACTGCAAAGTATTATTCGCTCCCGCAGCTCGAACGGGAAGGCGTCGGTCCGATTTCAAAACTACCGGTGAGTATTCGCGTCGTACTCGAATCGGTGCTGCGAAACTGCGACAGCCGCAAAATCACTGAAGACAATGTGCGGGCGCTCGCAAACTGGCAGCCGAACGGCGAGCGCAAGGAAGAAGTACCGTTTGTAGTCGCGCGCGTGCTGCTTCAGGATTTTACCGGCGTTCCTTTGCTGGTGGATCTGGCGGCGATGCGCTCGGCGGTGGCGCGCTTGCGAAAGAACACCGGCATCATTGAACCGTTAGTGCCCGTGGATCTGGTAATAGATCACTCGGTTCAGGTCGATTTTTCCAGCACTAAAGACGCGTTCGAAAAAAACATGGCGATGGAGTTCAAACGAAACAACTCTCGCTATGTTTTTCTGAAATGGGGCACGCAAGCATTCGACGGTTTTGGCGTTATACCTCCCGGCATCGGCATCTGTCATCAGGTAAATCTGGAGTTTTTGGCGAAGAGCGTTTCGGAGCGCCACGGCGTTTACTATCCCGACACGTTGGTCGGGACAGATTCGCATACCACGATGATCAATGGCTTGGGAATTGTCGGCTGGGGTGTCGGTGGTATCGAAGCCGAAGCCGCGATGTTGGGCCAGCCCGTTTATTTTCTAACTCCGGACGTCGTCGGCGTGAACCTGACCGGCACTTTGCGCGAAGGCGTTACTGCAACTGATCTGGTATTGCGCGTGACGGAGATGCTGCGCTTGGCGAAGGTGGTGGGAAAGTTTGTTGAGTTTCATGGCGAGGGTGCAAGCAGCTTGTCGGTGACCGACCGCGCCACGATTGCGAACATGGCGCCCGAGTATGGTGCGACGATGGGATTCTTCCCAGTGGATGAACAGACCTGCGTTTACTTGAAAGCAACTGGACGCACTGAGAACCAGGTTGCAGCTGTGCGAAACTATTACAAGGCACAGGGCATGTTTGGAATTCCAAAGTCGGGCGAATGCCAATACAGCGCCGTACTCGATCTCGAGCTCGCGTCCATTTCGCCAAGTGTAGCTGGGCCAAAGCGTCCGCAGGATCGCATTGAACTTTCAAATCTCAAAGATCGATTCATCGATCTGTTGCAGAAACCGGCGAATGAGGGTGGCTACGGAAAATCAAAAGCAGAAATGGACTCGCGCTACTTCACGCGCATCGGCACCGTAGACATCGCAAAGAAGCCACTCGGCGGGGGCGGTGAACAGCGCCCAACTCCCGTGCCGGTCGCGGCTGGCGGTGTCGTAACAGCGCAGAACACGTCGGTGTGGACCGAGACCGAGATGGTGAATAACCGGCCCACGCCTGATCGTATGGAAGAAGTGCATCCCGAGGAGTTTCCCCATGCAGAAGTGGATCTGGGCCACGGCGATGTGCTGATCGCTGCCATCACCTCGTGCACCAACACATCGAATCCAAGTGTGATGCTGGCGGCGGGGTTGCTTGCGAAGAAAGCAGTTGAGCGTGGATTGACGGTTGGAGCATCAGTTAAAAATTCGCTGGCTCCAGGTTCGCGAGTAGTTACTGAGTATCTTCAGAAGACAGGCCTGCAACCGTATCTGGATCAACTCGGTTTCAATCTGGTCGGTTACGGATGTACTACCTGCATCGGCAATTCCGGGCCGCTCGATCCAACCATCGAGCAGGTGCTTAGTGAACACGATCTGATCGCGGCCAGTGTGCTTTCCGGTAATCGAAATTTTGAAGCCCGCGTTCATCAAAGCATCAAGGCAAACTTCCTGATGAGCCCGCCGCTGGTCGTCGCGTTTGCAATTGCCGGACGTGTGAACATTGATCTTTCGCGCGAACCGCTGGGCAAGGGAAGTGATGGCCGGTACGTTTACCTGCGCGATGTTTGGCCTAACATTCAGGAGATCAACTCGTTATTGGCGACGGCAATGGATCCGGAAACTTACCGGCGACTCTATAGCGGCTTTGCCGAGCAGAATCCGTTATGGAATGAGATTCCGACGAGCACCGGCAACGTTTATGAATGGGACAATGAATCAACGTACATTCGCGAGCCGCCATACTTCGATGGTTTCAGCAATGCAGTTGAAGAGTGGCAAGACATTCGCGGCGCGCGGCCGCTGGCAATCTTTGGTGATTCGGTTACTACGGATCACATCAGTCCGGCCGGCGCGATCAAGGCCAGTTCCCCGGCGGGGTTGTATCTCCAGGAAAAGGGCGTTCAGATCGAAGACTTTAACAGCTATGGCTCGCGCCGCGGCAATCATGAAGTCATGGTGCGCGGAACGTTTGCAAACGTGCGCATTAAGAACCTGATGGTGCCGACGGTGGAAGGTGGCGTGACTATTTATAGATCAGAAGGTCATCAACCCCATGGCGAGCGCATGAGCATCTACGATGCGGCAGTGAAGTATCAGCAAGAAGGCGTACCGTTGGTTGTAATTGCCGGCCAGGAGTATGGCACGGGCAGCTCGCGCGACTGGGCCGCGAAGGGCACACGGTTGCTAGGGGTGAAGGCCGTCATCACGCAGAGCTTCGAACGAATTCATCGCAGCAATCTGGTCGGCATGGGAGTTTTGCCTTGTCAGTTTAAGGAAGGAACCAACGCGGCTTCGCTTGGTTTAGACGGCAGCGAGACTTTTGCCTTGCTCGGTCTCGAAGATGGCGTGGCGCCGCAAAAGGAGCTAAAAATGATTATTCACCGGGCGGCAGGAAAAACTGATGAGGTGCCGGTGACGCTGCGCATCGACACGCCGATCGAGATCGACTACTACCAGCACGGCGGAATTTTGCCGTACGTTCTTAGGCAATTGCTGGCGGGTACTACGGATTTTTGATTTCTCTGTGAGTCCTCCGTGTTCTCGATGACTCTGTGGTGGATGCTTGGGTTTCTAGTTCACCACCGAGACACAGAGAACACAGAGATTGCACAGAGGCTAACAAAATAATTTTAGGAGTAAAAAATGTCATCAGCACAACCAGCCGGGACTAACTCAGCTCGCAAATATCAATTACTGATCGATGGCCAGTGGGTCGACGCGCAATCCGGCAAGACCTTCACTACGCCAAATCCGGCAACCGGCGAAACACTCGCTGAAGTTGCCGAAGCCGACAAGGCTGACATCGACAACGCTGTGGCCGCGGCGCGCCGGGCGTTTGAAGGCAAATGGTCAAAGATCAGCGCGCGCGATCGCGGACGCATGCTTTACAAGTTATCGCAGTTGATTGAGGAACACAGCACAGAGTTGGCTGCACTGGAAACTGCTGACAATGGCAAGCCAATCAAGGAATCCTCGTATGTCGACCTGCCACAAGTTGCCGAAAATTTTGAATACTTCGCAGGCTGGGCGACGAAGATCGAAGGCGAAACGATCCCCGTTCCCGGACAGATGTTCAACTACACTTTGCGCGAGCCAGTTGGTGTCTGCGGACAAATCATTCCGTGGAACTTCCCGCTGTTGATGGCTGCGTGGAAACTCGCGCCCGCGCTTGCTGCCGGGAACACGATCGTGCTTAAGCCGGCCGAACAAACTCCGGTGACGGCGATGGAGTTGGGAAAGTTGATTCAGGAAGCAGGCTTTCCGGAAGGAGTCGTCAACATCGTTACCGGTTATGGTGAAACGGCAGGGGCGGCACTCGCCGCACATCCCGGCATTGACAAAGTTGCTTTCACCGGCTCGACCGAAGTCGGCAAGTTGATTGCTCGAGCCGCTGCGGACAACCTGACAAAAGTTTCTCTGGAACTCGGCGGCAAGGCGCCGAACATCGTGTTCGCTGATGCTGACATCGAGCAGGCGGTTAACGGCGCGATGATGGGAATCTTCTTCAACCAGGGTCAGGTGTGTTGCGCCGGCTCGCGCCTTTTTGTGCAGGCCGATGTGAAGGACCAGTTTCTTGATCGCTTGAAGGAAAAGTCGGCGAAGATCGTGGTGGGCGATCCGATGGACAAAGGCACGCACATGGGTCCGCAGGTGTCGCAGGAACAACTCGATCGCATCAAGAGCTACACCGATATTGCGCGCACTGAAGGAGCGACCGTGATTGCGGGCGGCGAATGCCCAACGCTCGAAGGCGCGTTTCAGAATGGCTACTTCTTCCAGCCCACGATCTTCTCGGATGTAAAGAACCAGATGCGCGTGGCGCAGGAAGAGATTTTTGGCCCGGTCGTTTCTGTGATCACTTTTGAAAATGAAGACGATCTGATCAAGCAGGCAAACGAAACCATTTACGGCTTGTCCGCCGGAATCTGGACCAGCAACATCACGCGCGCGCATCGTTTTGCGAAAGCGATCAAGGCCGGTGTCATCTGGATCAATACCTTCAACATGTTCAATGCGGCCTCGCCCTTCGGCGGTTACAAGCAGTCCGGCTATGGCCGGGAAATGGGCAAGCACGCGCTCGAGATGTACACAAATGTGAAGAGCGTCTGGGTTGATTTGTCAGGCAAGCCGATTGGCTGGTTTGGGAAGTGAGAGTCACATCCGACCATCGGAGTCCGTCTATTTGTTCTTTACGTAGCCTCCAATGAGTTCGAGTACAGGATCTGCTGAGATCGGGACATAGCCGGGTGAATGGCTAAGAAAGATATAGTCCCACTCAGTGTTTGAGTATAGAACCCCAAGGTTTTCAATGGTTAGGATGTTGAACGGGATCGTCGGCTCCCCTCGCTTTGTTCTGGCTCGCATAACAGCGTTCTCACTGCTGTCGATAAGTGGCGGAATGTGCATTAGCTCGATTTCAAGTTTATAGCTGCCGTACGGTAAAACTCCAAGCGGTGCCTTGACGGATATTGCCTCATACGAAGCATCGGAGAGAAGGAATCTTGGTATGTCATCGTGCCAGTTTCTGTTGATTACGAAGTCAAGTTGCGAAATCCACTGACACCCAATAGCGAACGCCAACCAACTGCCGAAGTTAACTCCGTAAGGTCCCTCGTTTGCCTCCGGCCTTTCGGCCACGTCTCGCGATAAGAACTCATCATGCAGGTATGTCCAACTCGGAAATCCCATTCCAAGATCTGAATGAGCGTCGACATGAACAACCTTGAATGGTGTTCTTAGTTCTGATGTCTTTGTCAAAAGCTTCCATTTTTCGAAGACCTCATTGTGACTGCGAACAACGGCTCCTGGGATTTTCCCATGCACGTTAAGACAGCCCTCCAAAAAGTATGTGGTTTCATCACGTCCCCACGGAGTTAGACCCGAACTGTCTGGCCGATTAGAGATGTCGTCGCTCCTTCCGTCGACTCGCTCATTCAAAAAAAAGTCCAGATCGATGTCTAGGACGTGCATCTCTGTCCCGGTGGGAATCATCAAGGTTGGCTCGCAGCAATATCAACGGACGAGGAATAGCTCCTTGGCTCGGGGATCTCGTAGCCTTCTTCCTTTAGGCCTTCAATATGAAACTCAATTGCTTCCTGGATGTTTGGCTCAACTTCTTCTTTGGTCTTTCCAGTAGAACCGCATCCCGGCACGTCAGGCGAGAAAGCCGAATAGCCTGTTTCCGCTTCTTCTACAATGATTAAATATCTCTTCACGGATCTAAGGTCCCGCAGAGAATGACTGGTCAACTGGATTTTCAGCCACGCTCAGTATAGCATCGCTTCGACAGCTCCCATTATGATCGCGTTGAGACGAATCGCCGTCAAATTGAACCATGGGGAAAACCGTATTGGTATTCTCGGCATCTGTTAACTGCCGCAGGTTTCCCAGTTCATTAAGCTTTAAGCGGCGCTCTCCCTCGAACAAACTGAAACCAAAGAAGGAGACGCTTATGCACATCGTAAAACAAATTGCACCAGCCGCGCTCATACTGGCGGCAGTGTTTCTGTTGACAGCCTGCCCCAGCCAAACAACTATTTCCAGCATCAATGCCGACCCGGGCCGTTATCGCGGTAAGGAAGTCGGGATTGTCGGCAATGTCACCGACAGCTACGGAGTTCTCGGCAACGGCGCTTACGAGATCGACGATGGGACCGGAAGAATCTGGGTTGCAACTCGGCGCGGCGTGCCATCGCGCGGCTCGCGTGTCGGTGTGAAAGGTCGCGTCCTTAACGGATTTCAGTGGGGTGGCCGCAGCTTCGGGACAGTTTTGGAAGAAACCGGTCGTACCTCTAAGCGACGATAAGACCAGCGCCCCGCTCTGCACCAGCACAGCGTATGGAAGAAAAAGCAGGCGCGCACATTCTCGAACAGCGCTACATAGTCGCCAGTTTGGATCGAGAGTTTGCGCGCCTTCATTCTCGTTCATTGGCAATCATTGAATCTACTCCCGCGTCGCTCCTCTACGACGTTCCCGTTCAGCCGGCAATCGCGGCATTGCATTCAGTCGGCGAAAATGTGTTGCGGTCCGCTGCTGCAATCGAGCAGACGTTCGGCGGCCTAACTGCGAACCTGTGGGACGATCCTTTTGAATGGACCTTGCCCGAACAACTAACGACGCCGGCGACCGTGCTGGCTCATCTTGTCGAAGTTGAGACAATGCGAAAGCACGCGTTCGCAAGCTTCACTGGCGATTCCTGTCTGCTGAAATCGGTGGCTACACCCGCGGACGGGTTAGTGTCACTGGTGGAATTATTGCTCAAGACTCTTCTGCGCGCGACACATTATCAAGCCCAGGCAGTCGTGTCGCTCAAAGCGCTTTCCGGTATCAGCCCATCAGGGTTTATTATCTAGCCGCCAGCTTAATTCTTAGTCTGAGGTTTCGAAATGTTCTGCCCCCAGTGTGCACAACTGCAAGTCTCTGAGACGGTGAGGTACTGCTCGCGATGCGGCTTTCTGCTTGAAGGCGTTAGCGCCGTGGTGGCGTCGGGCGGACAGTTGCCGATGCGGTACGTGCAATCGGCAAGTCGCGAACTGTCTCCTCGAAGCAAGGGCGTGCGCCAGGGCGCGCTGTTGATGCTAAGCACATTTTTGGTGGTGCCAATCGTGGCGATTCTCACGGTATCTATACATGCTGCACCTCACATATTCGTTCCTATCGTTGCTATTGGTTGTTTTGTGGGCGGTCTGTTGCGGATGCTTTATGCCTTGATGATGGAAGATGCAAATGCGCCAATCGATTCAGCGCAACTAGCGGCTTATGCACCGCCCGTGGCGCCGCAGCTCGAAGGTCGCAGACCCATCGCCTCAACACAAGCCTCATTCAACCCAGCGCAGGCGTGGAGACCCCGGCCGAATACCGCAGAGATATTGACACCGCCGAGTGTCACTGAAAATACAACCCGACTGCTGAAACAGGATGATCCGAAAGACAGCTAAGCTATCGCAGCCACGGATCGACTGGTCCATCAATCAATGATCGAAGTGGTTTCCCATACAACCGTCCTGGCCGAAGAACTCCACGAGCGCATTCAACGCGAAGGCCCGATCACATTCTGTGAATGGATGCGAATTGCGCTGTACGACGCCGCTAGCGGCTACTACCGCAAGCCACAGCATCAAATTTGGGGAAGGCGCGGCGACTATCGCACCAGTCCCGAACGCAGCGATTTGTTTGCGGCCACGTTTGCGCGCTACTTCGCCGGTCTCTACCGGCAACTCAGTCATCCTCGATCGTTTTCCATAATTGAAATCGGCGGCGGCGCAGGGCACTTCGCTTTCGGGGTTTTGCAAACTCTTCGGACTCATCACCCGCAGGTCTTTGCCGCGACGCGTTATGTCTTTGATGAAATCAGCGAGCCGGCGCGAACCGCGGCGCGTCAGCGGTTGGTTGATTTCGCGGACCGCGTAGAGTTTGCAAGCAGCGAAGTTTTGGAAATCGATCCAGGCATCGTTTTCACTAACGAACTGCTGGATGCGTTTCCCGTTCATCGAGTGACTGTGATTGATGGAAAACTTTGCGAATTTTTCGTAACCCTCGGCAGCGACGAACAGTTTGAATGGATGATTGGTCCGCCATCGACTCCTCGGCTCGCCGAATACCTGAAACGGCACGACATCTGTTTGCGCGAAGGGCAGGTAGGAGAAATCAGCCTTGACACAGAAGAGTGGCTCGCAAAGGTCGCGGCAAAACTAAGCCGCGGTTTTCTGATTATCGTCGATTATGGCGCCGAGACTGCAGAACTTTATTCTTCAGGCGAACGCCAGTACGGCACGTTGCGAAGTTTCCATCAGCATGCGTTCGTTGAAAACGTGCTGGCTGCACCAGGCGACAATGATCTGACCCACACCATAAACTGGACGGCGGTAAGAACTACTGGTGACAACGTTGGATTGAGAACTTTGCAATTTTCCAGACAAGACAAGTTCCTGCTTGCTGCAGGGCTGCTTGACCAGTTGGCGATGCAATCTCAAAATGCCGGTGAAGCAGAAAAAGTTCGCTTGAGCACGGCGGCCCGCGAGATGATTCTTCCCAAGGGAATGGCCGCGAGTTTTCAAGTCCTGGTCCAGGAAAAGGTGCCGGCGCAAGGCGCATTCGGAGCCAACCGCGCATGAAACGGGATTACGAGATCGTTGACGTCTGCCACACAATTCACGATGGCATGATCACCTACAAAGGATTGCCGCCGCCGGTAATCGGCGATCACCTGACGCGTGAACGGTCCCGTGAGTTTTATGCGCCGGGCACGGAATTCCACATCGGGAAAATCGAGATGGTCGCCAATACGGGCACCTACCTCGACAGCCCTTTTCATCGTTACCCGCAGGGAACCGATCTTGCGGGACTGAACCTTTATTCGCTGGCCAATCTCGAAGGCATTGTAGTTCGTCACAACGTTGCTGCTCCGCGCGCTGTAACGGCTGCGGCGTTTTCAGATTACGACATAGAAGGCAAAGCGGTCCTGGTTCACACCGGCTGGGACATGCGCTGGCGGACCGAAGCGTACAGTGATGGTACTCATCCATTTATTACTGCGGACGCTGCCGAGTTGTTGGTTGGGAAAGGTGCTGCGCTGGTGGGCATTGATTCCTACAACATCGATGACACAGGCACCGGCGAGCGTCCAGCACATTCGATTCTGTTAGCCAGCGACATTCCCATCGTTGAACATTTATGCGGGCTCGGCGCCCTGCCCGACAGCGGCTTTCGGTTTTTTGCTGTGCCCGTAAAAGTAAAAAACTTTGGCACATTTCCGGTGCGGGCTTTTGGCATAGTTTCTAAAGCAGCGGCAACCCCGGCTCCCTAACCAAATAATTTTGCAGGACTAAAACGGAGGATATATGGCAATAAGCAAATCGTTACTACCCGAGTTTGACAATGAGATGGCGAATACTCGCAAGACGCTCGAGCGCGTGCCGGGCGAAAAATTTGCCTGGAAGCCGCATGAAAAATCATCATCCATGGGAGCGCTGGCTACGCATCTCGCGAATCTGCCGAGTTGGGGAAGTCTGACTGTAACTTCAGACTCTTTTGACGTGGCGCCCGAAGGCAAGCCGGTAAAAACTCCGGAGCTGACTTCTACCAGCGAAGTGCTTCAGAAGTTTGATGAGAATGCCGCCGCTACGCGCGCTGCGATCGCCGCAGCCGGCGACGAAGATCTATTCAAGCCCTGGAGCCTTCAGTCAAATGGAAAAACACTCATGACGATGCCGAAAATCGCCGTGCTGCGCAACTTTGTCATGAATCACATGATTCACCATCGCGCGCAACTTGGCGTTTACCTAAGGCTAAACGACATTCCCGTGCCGTCGATCTATGGTCCTTCGGCGGATGAAGGAGCCTTTTAGAACAGTTGGAACTTGATGGTGAGGTACTTCTTCGGGTTCTGCCGGAAGTCGTAAATCAATTTCACGCCTTCGGAAGAAAGTTGGTTGACATTTGAATAGAGCGCGTCGTCAGTGAGCAATTTGCCGAAGGTGCCTTCGCCTCTTTGCGCGCCGGCTACGACGTTGTCGATTCGCTCGGCGGTGGTATTGAAACGTGCGATCGCGGCACGCGCGTCGTTGTAGATTTGCTCGTCCTTAATCAGTTTTCCAATGGTTCCGTGCCCCGAATTGATGTCAGAGATAATGTCGTTGATTTGATCAACCGAGCGATCCAGCCGGTCGGCGGTGTGGTTAATGCGATTGTAGAGCTCATCGCTTGTTAACAGCTTTCCGGCGCTGCCGCGACCGGCATGCAAGTCAGCAGCAATCTGTCTTAACTGCAAAGCAATCTCGTTTGCGTTGTTATAAAGAGCGGGATCGTTCACAAACCTGCCGGCTGAACCATTACCGGAACGTATCTGCCGCATCACGTCTTCAGTTTCGCGGACAGTTGCATTGAGGTTGTTGTAAAGCGCCTCGTCGCTAAACAAACGTCCGACCGTGCCTTTGCCTTCCTGCACGTCCTTCACAATCAAACTAATCTGATCCGAAAGTTTGCTCAGACGCTGCGCGAGGTCGGTTCCTGAAGTTGCGAAATCATTAACCGTGTTTGAGCTGGATGAAGGCAGGATGTCGTAGTCTTTAACGGGCTGGCCCAATGCTGTGCCGGGGCTGATATTAATTAACATCTCATTGCCAAGCAGGCTGGGCGATCCCTGTTGTGCAGTTGAATCCTGACGTATTCGTTCGTTCGCGGGACGGCCATCGATCCGCGCGTCAATAGTCATCAATGCTTCGACGCGCTTGGCGGTCGGCTCAGTTGACGGCGGCAGCAATGTGATCTTGTCAACCTTGCCGACGCGCACGCCCGCGAGGCGAACTTCCGACCCCTCGCGCAACCCGTTTGCATCGGTGAACTGCGCCTTCAAATGAAGCTTCTTGGTGAACGGATTAATGTCGCCTGATGCGTTCAGGATCAAAAAAATCAGAATTATTATGGAAACCAGCACAAAAATGCCGACGCGTAGCTGGTTGAGACTCACTTGCTTCGTTGATCTTGGCATGGCCGTTATAAGGATGAAGGATGAAGGATGAAGGATGAAGCAACTCTGTTGACGAGCGCACTATTTTCCTTCCGCCTTCATCCTTCCGCCTTCATCCTTTCGTTAGTGTCCACGTAGAAACTTCTTGATGTACGGATCTTCCGCTTTACGTAGCCGCTCGTCGGTGCCGCTGAAAATTACATTGCCTTCCTTCATCATCATCACTTTACTGTTTATCAGGCAAAGCCTTTCGCCTTCGACCTCAAACACGACCTGCCCCTCTTCGTTCACGACCGCATATTCAGAACAGATGTAATCCAAATTGTTCATCTCGTGGGTTACAAAGATGGACGACACATCTTCGAGGTCGCGAAGTTTCATTGCCAGTTCACAAATGGTGCGCGCGGTAGGGGGATCGAGGCCCGCAGTAGGCTCATCAAAGAGGACAATCTTTGGATCGCCAATCAAGGCACGCGCAATACCAACCCGACGTCGCATGCCGCCCGAAAGTTCGGCGGGCATTTTATCGATCGCATCCTCGAGATTGACGAAACGAAGGATGCGCCGCACTTCCGGCTCAACTTCATCCTCCGGCAACCCTTGTTCGTGCAAGCGATAAGCGACGTTGTCATATACAGAAAGGGAATCGAACAGGGCTCCTTCCTGAAATACCATGCCGATTTTCTTGCGCACCTTCATCATCTGCGCTTCGTTATAGTCAGTGACATCCTCGCCATCAACCAGCACTCGTCCCTCGTCAGGCTTTAGCAGGCCGAGCACGAGTTTGATGATGGTCGATTTCCCGCCGCCGGATCCGCCCAGGATGATCTTTGTCTCACCCTTCATTACTTTGAAACTGAGCCGATTCAATACTACGCGATCGTCGAATGCCAACAGAACGTTTTGAAACTCTATGGCGGGAATGATGCGATGGCGGTCGTCAACTTCGGCAAAAGTCGAGCCCGCAGCATTCTTGCTGACCTGTCCCTGAGGGGGTTGGCTGGAATGAATTTGTTCCGAAGAAATCATGATTGCGTCACTGGTCAGTTTTGGGGCATCCCAAGTATGTATTGCAGCGCCCGCGCCAGAAAGAAGTCGGTGATGATTACGACAATGGAGGCGGAAACTACAGCCCTGGTGGTCGCGCGCCCGACGCCGACCGTACCGCCTTCGGTGCTCAGTCCTTTGTAACAGGCAATCGAGCTAATAATTAGAGCAAAGCAAATCGGCTTGATGACGCCACCAATAATATCACTGGAACTAATGCCATCCCGAACCGACGTAACAAACTCATTGATCGACAGGCCATATAGCGACGTAGCAGCAATTCCGCCGCCACCGATGCCGACCACGTCGGCCACGACGGTCAACAGCGGCAAGGTTACGACTAAAGCAAGCAAGCGCGGCGCTACCAGCTTCTTAACATCGAGCCTAACTCGGCTGCGATGGCGGAGCCCACCCGTCCAGTAACCATGAGGGCGCAAAGTACTGGACCCAGCTCGCGTACTAATGAGATGGCAACCAGGCGCCCGGTTTGCGACTGTGCACCGTAGAATTGCAGCGTCGGGAATGTTTGCAGCGTCAGCACGCCACCGGTGAAAAAGCCTGTCAGCAGGATAATCGTTAGCGAGCCAACGCCGATGACATCCATCTGCGTGATTGCTTCCGAAATGTAGCGCGGACGTTTGAAAAGACCAGCGATAGCGCGGGCGGCTATCAAGGTGGTCTCTTGCAGCTCGAAAAGAGAGCGCGTGGCGAAATTCATTAGGGCTGATACGGTGCCGGGCGGTCAGAAACCTTGTTGTGTTTCCGGGACTCGGCTGCCCATGCGATAGCCGCAGATTTAGCTATCAGGGCCTGCTCGTCAAGAGCATCCGCTGCTTCTTTGGCGATGGGCAGATTGAACTAGCAGCTTATCATGCGCAATATTTGCGCAAAGCGTCAAGCGGAAGTCATTTGACTGGTTAGACTTTATACGAAGACGTAGCTGAATCGACGGGAGGCGACCGTTCAGGGATGTTTTTACGGTTGCTGCCTGCGCTGTAAAGCGCGGCGCGGAAAAAGCGGTCCCTTACCGTTGCGTTGATTTTGCAGTGAACGACGACCCTCAATGTCTTGTCGGCGTTGTCCATTCGAATTATCCAGCAGGCGATTGCGCCTCGCATCGCGCGCTTGTTGACGCAACTGCCGGAGAATTCCTAACTGCTCAAGCGTGAGTACCCGTCGAATCTTCACTTCAGTCAGAATTCTCATGCGCATCGACGCAGCCTGGGCCGCCGCCACATCGCGCATTCTTTGTTCAACCAGGGCTTCGTCCGGATTGTCCGCATCAAGCGCAGCTTCGAGCGCCTGATTCGTTTCACGAAGATGTTCGTTGATGGCGACACGATCAGCTTTTGTGTGTTCGCGGATGGTCCTGATCTTTTCTCGTTGTTCTGGACTGAGGTTCAATTGCAGAATGGGATCCACCGCTGCCTGCTGTTGCGCTTCCGGCACTTGCGTTTGTTGCTGTTGCGCCCGAACCGTTGGCGCTCCCGGGAGAATTAATAGCGCGCTGACCAGAACAAGTATTTGTGCGTCGTGCTTCATGATTAACCTCATGACAATTGAGCTGAGAGGAATTACTAACTACTGTTGATTAATTTGGTCGTCGACCAGATCGAGGACACGCTCGTTCCTCGATGATACCAACCTCAAATCGGCCGCTAATTGTTCGCGCTCCGATTTTGATAGTGGGCGCCGCGCTTTTCCATATCGAGCGTTAGCCGCGACCTCACTGCTTTGGCCCAGAGGGTTGCCAGATCGAGGTCGCGCAGTTTTATCTTTCACCGGCGCTTGCGACGCCGCCGTTGACGATTTTTCAGCGACCTCGCGGCGCCCTAGTTCGTCCTGCACGCGCTTCTCGACCAATGCATTCAGCTCTTGCTGTGAATAGGCCTGGCTACTGGCGTTTGTGGCTGTGACCTCAGGTGCGTTTCGCAAACGAGCAATGGCTAACACGGTGAAAATGCAAAACAATATCGCAGCAAAACCAAACGCGCCCTTCATCCAAAACGGTGAAAGATCAAAGAAAGCGCGCAATGCTGCAAGAGCCGAACGCCGGGGTTGATTGGCGAGTTTGGACATGTCAGGAACTGTTACAGCGGCGCGGCCAAGCGACTCGTCCCGCCAGGCGGCAACTGATTCGCGAATTGAGTTGAACTCGCCCGTCTGCACCTGGCACAAACGACATGCATGCATATGGCTTTCAAATAATTTCTTCTCGCTGTCGCTCAATTCGTCATAGAGAAACGAAACCAGATCGTTTTCGTGTCCACAGCTCGGAGCATCAACTTCTCGCATCTTCTTTACTCCCACGCTTCAAGTTAATTTGCTGTCATACTTCTGTAATCGCAATTGTAATTGTCGCAAGGCCGTATAGAGGCGGCTCTTGACCGTACTCAGCGGTACGTCAAGCGCATCCGCCATCTCGCGGAATGTCAGCTCTTCAAATTCCTTCATGACTATCACCTGGCGCAGATCCAGCGGCAAGCTATCTACCGCGCGCCGCACCGCCGCGCTTCGCTCGCGGCCTTCAACCACAAGCGCCGGCGAATAATGCACTGGCGCCGAAAAGCTCGCAGCATGTTTTTCCTCTTCCTCTTCAAGACCACTTTCTTTTCTAACTTTGGCCCGGCGCTGGCGCGTGATGCACTGATTGACTGCTATGCGATGGAGCCACGAGGAAACTTTTGCCTCGCCGCGAAATGCTCGCAGATTCCGAAACGCAGCCAGAAAGGTTTCTTGTGTTGCATCGCGAGCATCCTCTTCACGGCCCAGCATGCCAAAGGCAAGCGCGAAAATTCGCCGTTCCCAGCGTTGCACAATCTCGCCGAACGCTTCTGCGTCGCCTGTTAAAGCACGCTCTACGATCTGTTCGTCGCTCGTAGCCGCCTCCATGCGAAACCAGTCCCGCACTACCTGAACTCTGCCGGCCTAAGCTAACTAAACCCGACAGTTTAGACGCGATCCATCATGCATAAGTCGATAAAACGTGAACCGGGAACCTGCCTGCCTTAAGAAATCCCAAGGCAAGTTTACGTAATATCGGGGAATTTCGGCTACATTTCGCGGTCCAACGTTGTTTTGGAAGAGTAAAACGCGTTGACAGCAGTATATTTACTCAACGATAATGAGTTGGCGGCTGATCCCTAAGTCGTCGCTGACCAACCATCCTTTCAAATAACCTGTCGTTACCTCGAAAGCTATCGCCCCAGTCAATCGATCAATGTTGTATCAGACCGGCCGAATTCGTCTTCTCTACATCGTTCTCGGAGTGCTGCTCCTAGTAGGGCTGCTGCCGCTGGGCTTTGCCGGCATGCTGCTTTCCGATCGCAGCGCCGAAGAGTTGCGCTCAGTCGAAGGACGTTATCAGGCGCAACTCGTGCAGGACAAAGCCAGACAAATCGAGCTCTATGGCCAACGCTATCGCGATGTGGTTACCGGTCTCGCGAGGGCTTTTGAAATTGCCGGCGGCATCAAGGCGCTTAATGACGCAGGATACGATTCGCGTCTGCAAAAAACATTGGAGGAAGATCCTAACTTGATCGGCCTGGCCATCTGGCCGGTAGACGGACCGGTGCATCGCGCCTTTCAACCCGACGTCATTCAACACCAGGAGGTTGACCAGCGTGTCAATGAAGTCCTGGCCAGAATGAATGGTCGCGGCGTTGTGGTCAGCCGGCCGCAAATCATCAGGTCGGGTCAGGAGATGGCACTCACTGTTGCGGCGCCGGTGATGGGTGGCCCGAACGGACAAGATCTGGTTGCCGCGGTTGTGGCCATAATCTCTTTCCAGGAAGTCTTCAACGCGGTCCATCAACAAACTTCAAAGAGCGAGCGTGAACTCTTGGATGCCGGCTTGCCCGTTGTCTTCGTTGTCGATCAAAACGGGCGCGCCGTCGCACATCCGGAAGCAGGCGTTGCTTTTGCAGAAAAGCCGATGACCGATTTGAAAGTGGTCCAGGACTGGCAGCAATCAGGCGCCCAGGTGCAGTCAGCTTTGGAACCTTTTTCACTGCTGCGCGACGGAAGAAAAGTCGAGATGCTTGGGTCTTATGCTACTGCAGAGTTGGACAAGAACTCGCGTTTGGGTGTGATTGCTATTCAGGATGAATCGGCAGCGCTCAGATCCGTAAGTGACATGAGACGACAGACGATTCTCATTAGCTTCGTAGCCGGCATGTTGACTTTGTTGATAGGTTTCTTCTTCGCCAAGAAGCTGACACAGCCGGTGCAGGAGTTGGCCAGCGGCGCTCATCGCATTGCGTCTGGTGATTTTTCGCAACGAATTAACATTCGCAGCCGCACTGAGCTTGGCGATCTCGGCAATTCGTTCAATCTCATGACTGACCAGGTTGAGCGTTACATCACCGATCTGCAGCGTTCGGCTGACGAAAACCGGGAACTGTTTCTGGGTACAGTAAAGAGTCTGGCGGCAGCGATCGACGGCAAGGATCCATACACGCGAGGACATTCGGAGCGCGTCTCCAGGATGTCGATGGCAATCGCGCAACGCCTGGAACTGCCGGAAGATGAATGCGAAAAGATTCGCATCAGCGCCCTGCTCCATGACGTTGGCAAGATAGCCATTGACGACAACATTCTGAAGAAGCCCGCCGCCCTGACCGATGACGAGTTCCTCATAATGAAGCAGCATCCGCAAAAGGGCTACAAGATCATGTCGCAGATCGGCGCCATGAAGGAATTTTTGCCGGGCATGTACATGCATCACGAGATGGTGAACGGCCAGGGCTACCCGCAGGGCTTGCATGGTGACGAGATTCCGTTGATGGCCAAAATCGTTGCGGTGGCGGACACGTTCGATGCTATGACAACGGATCGTCCTTACCAGCGCGCGATGGAATTTCAGGCCGCGGTCCAACGCATTCAAAGCTTTGTCAATACGCGCTACGATGCTGCGGTTGTGCGCGCTTTTGTTGAGGCGTGCGACGAAGGACAGATTCGTCCAGGCACAGTCAAACTCAAGCGCACCCCACCTGCTCAAAGCAAGGTCACGCCACCGCCGCTCGAAACGAACATTGAGCGCAAGCCTGTTCCGGTTTCATAACCCAACCACATTTTGGAAGATCGGCAGCATGTACGTCGCGCTTCTTGCGATGCCAAGCGAAGGCTTGTGTGCTTAGTGCTTCGTCATCGTGTGCATTTTTGTGACTGCGCCAGTGTTGCCCGTATAATCAACATTTCATTGCGAACTGTTGTATTTAAGGGATGGTGTCTATGGGGCTTTTCTGGAAACGCAAAAGCAGCGATCAGTTTGTTTCGCTGAAACTGAACGAGCCGGTGCTGGCTGAATCACCGGCCGAAGACCGCAAGGACGAGCCGCGGGCAAGTATTCGTGCGGAGAGATCTGTGGAATCGCCTGCGGCTCCCGCTGCAGTGCTCGAGCCGCCGGCAACAGCTGCTGGGCCTACTCCGATTCCTTACGAATTGCCTAAAGAAAAAGCTGCGGCTAGCGCTCCTTCAAGGGAAGCATCGACGCCGGTAACCGCAACTACGCAGTCGGAGATTTCTCAGAAACCCGTACCATCGCGCTCGCCGTTCGCGACTTCGGTGCTGGGCCTGAATCTGTCGCTGGAAGAGCTGCAAGCGCAGGAGGCCGCACTTGAACAGGAATTCTCGGCACGCTTTCGCCGCGCCGTGGCTGCTACTCGTGAATCCCTCTCGGATCGGCTCGACACCGTTTTCCAGGGATTGAAGCAGATCGACGAGAATCTTTTGGATGAGTTGGAAGAGGCGCTCATCGCCGCCGACATTGGCGTGAGCACCACGCAACACATTCTGGAAACCGTGCGGCGTGGTGTAGCGAGAAAACAAATAAATGATCTCGAGACGCTAAAGCGGGCCATTAAAGATGAACTGCTAAAAATTTTGCGACAGTCAGAACACCAGGGAGTTGCTTCTGAGACAAGCGTGCCGGAAAACGTTGCGCCTTACGTGATGATGATTGTCGGCGTGAACGGTGTCGGCAAGACGACCACGATTGGCAAGTTGGCCCAACGAATCAAAGCCGAAGGCAACGACGTTCTGATCTGCGCGGCCGATACTTTCCGTGCTGCTGCTTCAGACCAACTGGCAATTTGGGCTGAGCGAACCGGCGTTCCGCTGATTCAACAAAAACAGGGAACAGATCCGGCCGCAGTCCTATTCGATTCGCTAAAGGCATCGAAGGCGCGCGGTTCGGATGTACTGATTGTGGATACTGCCGGCCGGCTTCACAACAAATCAAACCTGATGGCCGAACTGGAAAAGATGAAACGCGTAGCCGCTCGCGAAGTTGAAGGCGCGCCACACGAAACCTTGCTGGTGGTCGACGCAGTAACCGGTCAAAATGGACTCGAACAGGCGCGGCAGTTTCTAAAAGTCGCCGGCGTTACCGGCATCGTCCTGACAAAACTCGATGGCACGGCAAAAGGCGGTATTGCGGTAGCTATTGCGCAGGAGCTCAGTTTGCCGATTCGTTATGCAGGCATTGGCGAAAAGGTTGACGATCTGGTTGTTTTCGATCCCGAATTGTACGTAAACGGTCTGTTTGAATAAGACTTCAGTGCAGCAAACAACAGCGAAAGTCCAGAATGAAGTTGGCGAGTCGGCCGATGCGGATCACCGCTTTATGCGCCGCGCGCTCGCGCTGGCAGCAAAGGGCGTCGGGCAGGTCAGCCCTGGTCCATTGGTCGGTTGCGTAATTGTTTCTCCGTCTGGAGCAGTCATTGGCGAAGGCTTTTACGTTTATGAAAACTTGACACACGCTGAAACGTACGCGCTCGAACAAGCCGGCGAGCGCGCGCGTGGCGCAACCGCTTATGTCTCTCTTGAGCCTCATGCACATCACGGCCGCACGCCGCCCTGCACTGACGCCTTGATAAATGCCGGCGTCAGTCGAGTCATATCTCCCATTGAAGATCCAAATCCAAAAGTGTCTGGCAAAGGCTTTGCGCATTTGCGGGCCGCGGGCGTTGACGTGGCCGTAGGCTTGCTGGGACGCGAAGCGCGGCAACTGAATGAAAAGTATTTGCACTTCATGGCAACCGGGCGGCCTTTCGTTCATTTGAAGCTGGCGGCGTCGTTGGACGGCAAGATTGCAACACGCATCGGTGAGTCGCAGTGGATTACGTCTCTAGAGTCGCGCGCCCGCGTGCATGAACTAAGGTATGAACACGACGCGATCCTGGTCGGCGCGGGCACGGCTTTGCCTGACGATCCTTTGTTAACAGATCGATCTGGAAAGCCACGAAGACGACCGCTTGTTCGGGTTCTGCTTGCGGGAGTTGACGTCGTGTGTGACGAATCAAATGGCCGAGACTTAAACGCCGTTCTCAGCGAGCTTGGCAGGCGTTCAATCCAGAGCGTGCTTGTCGAAGGCGGCGCGGGCATTGCCGGCAAACTGCTCGAGGCCGGATTGGTCAACAAGGTTTCATTTTTTCTCGCTCCAATTATTATCGGCGGCCAGGACGCTCGTGGCGCAGTCGGCGGCGCCGGCGTTGAACGACTGGCCGACGCTCTAAAACTTCACAACCTCGAAATTGTGCGGCGTGGTGAAGACATTGAAGTGACTGGATACCCAGGCAAGTCTGAAGGATGAAGGCTGAAGGATGAAAAAAGATCGCGAGGCTTCTTCACTTTATCCTTCAGCCTTCAGCCTTCAGAGTTCGTCCACCATCCATCGTCCATCAAGGCGCTTTGGCCAGAATTTTCTTACTGACAAATCAATCATCAAGCGAATAATTGAGGCGCTCAATCCGCAAGCCGGCGAAACGATTGTTGAAATCGGCCCAGGAAGAGGAGCGTTAACCGCCCCACTACTCGAACGCGCTGGTCATGTGATTGCCATTGAGTTTGATCGAAACTTAATTCCAGTTCTCGCTGATGCGTTCGGGACACAAGAGAATTTCAAATTGGTCCAGAGCGACGCACTGATCACCGACATCTGCGCTGAGATTCGTCCGGCTGCGACAGCGCGAGTTGTAGCCAATCTTCCTTACAACATCGCGACCGCGGTTTTACAACGACTGATTGAGCAACGGGCCTGCCTCGCGGAATTGGTATTGATGCTGCAACGAGAGGTGGTCGACCGGGTCACAGCGCCGCCAGCTTCTGCCGACCGCGGCTATCTTTCGGTGTGTGTCGAAGCGTATTGCGAAACTGAAAAACTCTTCGATGTCGCGCCGGCTTCGTTCCGCCCGGCTCCGAAAGTGTGGAGCACCGTAGTCCGATTGCGGCTGCGATCGAAGATTGCCGTCGAGGTCAAAGACGAACGTCTTTTGTGGCAGGTTGTCAGCGCCGGCTTTGCACAGCGCCGCAAGACGATTCTCAATAACTTGCGAAGCGCGCCGGCGCCACTGCAGGAGAAACTGAAAGCTCACGGTGGCGCCAGCATTGTTTTGTGTCGCGCCGAAGTTGACCTGAAGCGTCGCGCGGAAACACTTGCGCTCGACGAATGGGGCCGCATTGTGCGCGCGCTGGAGTAGTTAAGCCTGCCGCCATCCAGCTTGACAGTTTGCGGCTTACTCGCCGCTGCGCGTTACCACCGCCTGTAGCGGCGAATAGTTAACACGCCGCACTTCGCGCATCCGACCTTCGCCAATCGTCCCTTCCACGATCTCATAACCCATCAAAGCCAGGACGCGGCCGTGCACAAAGAGTGGACGCGAGTTTCCATACCAATCAACGCACGAAGCGCGACAGGCATCGTCTACAGCTTTATCCGAACGTGCCGTAAGCTCGCCAACTTCTTCAAAGTGCAACGAATCGTTTCGCAGAAAAAGAATTGCCGCGGAACTGTCAAACAAGTGTTGATAACCGGGACGCGCCGGAACGCTGATCGGCAGTCCCAGGGTTCCGGTGTCCGCACCATCTGGTTTGTAGAAAAACCCCTGGCTGCGTAACTCGCCCTGCGACGCTCCCTTTCGCATATAACGATCCGCAACTTCCGGCCATTCACCCAATCGAATCGCAGAAAAATGCAGGTCCTTGCCATCAGTTCCGATTACCACGGCATCGTTGCCGAGTTGTTCGATCCGGTCGACGCCATGCGGCAGTAAGATCTGGTGCACCTCGCCGCCCGTCCAGCGCACGGCGATAAGTTTTGTGCGACCAATTTCCTGCGGGTATCCCCAGCCGCTACCCGTGCCGTACAAGAGGTAATCGCCGACAAACCGATTCTGGAAAGTATATCCGGATGGTTTGGGGAGCTTGCGATAGTTGTAGACCGATACATCCTGGCTGCCATCAGAAAAACTGCCAAGCGGTATGCGCATCAAAGCCACGTCGCCGGCTGCCATTTCAGCACCCCACATGCCGTCGCCCACTGAATCGGCACGCACCAGAACATTCAGATTGCCGTCCTCACTTTGCAGAAACGAAAACTGATCGATTGGAGCGCCTGAGACGCCAAGCGCGCTCGGGCTCGAGCCATCAAGCGGCATGCGATAGACCATCGATTGCGTTCGCGTTTCATTGCCATGGCGCACCCAGTCGTTTACCCAAACATAGACCGCATCCGGTGACACGTAGAAGACCCGTCCCGGCGGGCCAAGCACACTTGTCGCTTCACACTTAAAGTCACCGCCGGAAAGATCGCAGACTGTGACGGTGTGCAACGCAGTTCCGTAATCAAGTTCAAGGTTGCGTTCGGGACGATAAATGTGGGTGGCCGAAACGATGCGCTGAAATTCGCTGGCGTTCGCGCCTTTGTGCCACTTGCGCATAGCGGGAAAATTTTGAAAGGGATTCTGCGCGTCGGAGTTCAAGTAAAGCGGACTATAGAAAATCAATTTATTGCCAATCAGGCGACTGGCATAGTTGCGCGATGAGTAATAATCGTTTGAGCGCAGATGGTAAGTAGAGCGGTAACTGAGATTCCCGTTGCTGTCAATATTGAACAAGCCGACTTCGGTGCCGCCCCGCTCATAACTGTAGCCAATCACGGCGATGGTATTCTCCGACACCAACATCTCGTCGTACCAGGTGTTGCGCGGATCGATGTCCGGTCCAAAGGCGTCAACAGCGGAAATTGGTTTCAGCGCGTCGCCGCCGATGGCCACTGTGAACAAGCGGCCTCGGCGCAGCACGACCAGATGATCGCCGTGCAGTTTAACGATGCCGCCTTCATCCACGCCGGCGTGCTGCACGTTGGTGATTGACTCGGCTGGTCCATCCGATTTGGCATCTGCCATGCCGGCAACTGACGCGGTGCGTGCTGGGGCGGGCGCATTCATCTCGCTGTTAAGACTGGCCTGGAGTTCGCGTCGATGTTTCTCTGCCACTTGGCGCAAATAGGCAGCCAGCTCCTGGTCCGACTGAAACGCGCGCATATTTTTCTTCACCGGTGCGGTCCAGCCCGCCGCGAAGACTGGCGGAATTGCGTTGGGTGGCACCTCGGCCCAGGCTGAAAAAGCTGAGAGAACAAACAGGGTGACAACGGCAAGCAGGGAAAGTTTTTTCATCGTGGCCTCTCTTTTTTCAAATGGACGGTTCGAAACGCACTTGCCCATGAACGCCGATTGAAACAAAAACTTGCGCTCGTCTTTGCTGAAACTGAGCTTTGCGCTAAGAGTCACCCGTTGGTGCGGCTTCGGCTTTGCCGTCTGATGTGCGGCGGTGGCTATGCCCCGCCGAGAGCAGGCAGATTATTCTCGGGCTATGCCCTTGGTCCTGGCTTAGCCCTTTGGATCGGCCAAAGGACGCACCAAGGGCATAGCCCCAAAAGTAAAAAAGGCACGTCTACGGCGGGGCATAGCCACCGCCGCACATCAGGCGGCAAAGCCGAACCTGACGTGGCCCATGACTTTTGAGGCAAGCTCTGAAACTGAACTAATGAATCTCCGGGCATTAGGCCGGAAGCTATGGAGGATTAGCAGGCGAAATGAGGATTCAATCAATCCGAACAGTTAGCATGGAAATCGAACCGCCATCGAATCCTTCGACGGGGAAGGTCACTTCATCGCCCGCCTGCCCCCTGCCCAGAGCCGATAACATAGAGGAGCGGCAGATAATGATCAGGCGTCGGCGCAGACAACAGGGCATCTCTCCCCAACGATTCATAATCCACCAGCGGCTTGTGATCGCCTTTCAGCAAAAGTTCTCGAGCTAGTTTTTCGAAGCGCACCGCCCAATCGACGTTGTGACGGCCCCAGGCGTACGTGTGAAGATTGTGAACCAGATTCCCGCTGCCAACGATTAGCATGCCTTGATCGCGCAACGGCCCCAAACGTTTGCCAAGTTCGTAATGAAATTCCGGTGCTTGCGTTTCGTCAATGCTCAGTTGCATCACCGGAATGTCAGCATCTGGAAAAACGTGGCACAGCACGGACCAGGTGCCGTGATCAAGACCCCAGTTCTCTTCATCAAGTTGAACTGAAATCGGCGCGAGCAGATCTCGTACGCGGCGGGCCAAGTCGGGATTGCCAGGCGCAGGATATTCCAC
>WNFS01000084.1_pt1 | contig 60670 bp, 59 predicted proteins | sample 5400141 | NCBI WGS metagenome assembly WNFS01 (sample SAMN13153358, study PRJNA577476) | soil metagenome | isolation source: 60 cm saprolite under Madrone tree | place: USA:California | collected 2016-06-14 | reverse complement strand
CAAAACTGCGGCCAACTCACGTACTGACGAAGGGATCGGAGGATTAATCTTCATGCATTAATCCTACGGCATATATCGCCGTAGGGAAAGATGAAAAAGAGGCAACCACACCCTCACACCATTCCTCTGTCGTGCACCCGTAGACAACCCTCTATAGCCCCCCTGTGATGCTCCAAAAAGTAGAGCACCTGAGACCGACAGAGCAAGTGAATGAATTTCCCGCTTCATTTTCTTCTTTCTCGGGGGCTCCCGCGCTTTCTTCCAGTTTGCAGGTTGCGCAGTGGCCGCGCCTCGAGAGCGGAGTCTGCTTGGTCAAGAACTGCTTTCAGGGGCGGCGATGCTTTGGTATTATGAGGATGCTGTAACCCGGACGGCTGGATTCCCGAGTCCGTCCGCGACACTCCTCAGTAGCTCAATGGCAGAGCATCCGGCTGTTAACCGGAGGGTTGTAGGTTCGAGTCCTACCTGAGGAGCCATTCTTTCAATGGTTTACCCGAACCTGCAATCCACGTGCAATCCGTTAGGCTGACCGACTCAGGGCCAAACCCACTACTTTAGAGTGTGCCTGCCCCATTTCATCGGTGACCACGTCGCCGTAAATGTTCATGGTCGTGCGAATGTCTTTCGCCGAGAAGCACGTGCGGCGTCCCCCTAAACCATCCCAACATCTGCACGATCTACGAAATCGGCAAGCACGATGGTCGTTCGTTCATCGTCATGGAGTTTCTGGACGGGCTGACGCTGAAGCACCGTATTGCGGGGCGTCCGCTGGAAACCGCACTGATTCTATCGCTCGCCATCGAAATCGCCAACGCTCTGAATGCGGCGCACGCCAAGGCCGTCGTTCACCGCGACATCAAGCCTGCAAACATTTTTGTAACCGAGCACGGGCACGCCAAGGTTCTTGATTTCGGGCTGGCGAAGGTCTCCCTCAAGCCGGAGAGCGTTGCCACGAGCGCCCCGACTCCCAAGCTCCGCAGAGTCAGCAAGCGACTGAGTTTACGGCGGCGCTTTTACGCGAATGGGTCGCCCATCTTCGCCAAAACCGCACCCAACTTCGTCAGGAATGGGCCCGCCGCATCCAGGAAGCGCAACTGCTGACGGCCGTGAGTGAGGACGAAATTTTCGCTGAGGCCACTTCCGTCTACGACAATTACGTGGAAGTGGTGGAGACCGGAACGTTTGAGGCTTTGCAGGCCTACGCCCGCAATCTGTCGAAGCGGGTGATCCCGCGAGGCGTAGAGACCGACGAGGTTGCTCCGAACGAGAACAAGTCCGTGCGTAGGTCCAGTTCCTTGGCCCTCACCTGCTCCGGAGGCGTCCTGTCAGCTTGGTGGCCCGTCAAAAGGCTAGAAGGCCTCGCGCGCGCCTGACTCGATGGCGCCAGAGGCATATCGGACCAAGCGAACGGCGTGCGGCGAGCCGGGTTGAGGCTGTCGGAGAAGCTACAACAGCCGGCGAATGGGAACAATTGGGAGTGACACTTGCAGGTATCGGGGAAAAGTACCTCGGGTGCGAGTAGGGCAAAAACCCGGTTCGCATAGGTCAAATAACCATGAAAGCGAAAAGGGACCCAATGAGTTCAAAGAACGGCGATGGTGTTCCACCACTTGACGGACCAAGTCTTAGATCGCGGAACCAGCTCGCCAGGCGATTCGTCTTCGTTGGCTGTTCCCTTCGTTCCATGGTGCCGAAAATCAAACTCTAGCCGACAAATCCTGGCCCCTCCCGCGGAAGTTCTTTCGGTGCTCTCCGATTGGGGTTTGTATCTGGTCCATCCGAAACATTTTCCACGAAGAAAATGCGCCAGTCACCCGCTTGTGCGCGGATCGCTTTGCAACTCCTTTTGCTGCCAGAGCAGCAATAGGGTGCCTGGTGGCGACCAGTAGCCGCTGATTGCCGATGATTACCCGGCGTTTGGAGCATTACTCAAGTCTAGAGGAGTACTCAACTCTTATGTTGGGTTGATACGGCACATGCGTCGCCGGAGAGGCCGCAGACGGGCGGCTTTGCTGGCGGTGAACTTGGTTGCTTCGCTGCCCGGTTGGGCGAGCGGTCGTCCGTTATTATAGTGTCATCGCCCAGTTGACCTCCCACGACCAGGCTGAAGAGCCTGTGGTTCAAAGCCGGATCCAAAGGTGTCCTCGAGCTCTGCGAAGCCTCTGCCTTTAGGCGGGGCTTAAAACGGGGGCGGAACGATTCAGCGCACTTCTGAGCCGCCGAACTCCTCCGCTGCCATCCAATGATTGAGCCTGGACTTCGCGAGGTGAAACCGAAGAGCAAGGACGGCAGGTGATTCAAGGCCAGTCAGATCGACTCTGATCGGCCTTTCGTACTTCGGGACCACAACCAAAAACGAGGATGACCACACTTGTGATTGTGACGTGCTGCGGCGTCGTCCTACGGAGACGGGACGACAGCTTGTACCTGGTTCGAGTAACCGCTTTCGGCACCGCTTGCGTCGACCGCCGTCACCACGTAATAGTAGCTCTGGCTGGCCATCACCGAACTGTCTGTGTAGGACGTGTTCGCATCGGGCGTCGAGTTGACAGCGACGTAGGGTCCGCCGGATTGACTCCCCCGGTATACTTTGTACCCCGAGACGGTTGATGTGCTGGCCGTCCAGGACAGGCTTACGCTATGCTGGGCTGCAGACGTACCGGTTCCTGTCACCGAGGCAGCAGACGGAGCGCTGGCGGCGTTGCTCGAGAACGAGATGCTCCCGGAGGTCGCACCGCTCGCCTGGGGAGCAAATGTCAGCGTAAACGTTGCACTCCGCCCCGCGGCAATGGTTGCGGGGAGCGACAATCCGCTGAGTGCGAATTCACCATTGCTGGAAGTCGCCGAGGAAACTGTCACGCTGGCTCCGCTGGCGGTCAGCGTTCCCGTCTGATTCTGGCTGGCGCCAACCGTCACATTTCCAAAGTTGAAAGTTCCGGGCGCGACTGCCAACCAGCCCGGGCTGGACCCAGTTCCGGCCAGCGACACGCTGACCAAGGGCACTGTCCCATCCGCGGTTAGGGACAGGCTTCCGCTGTCATTCCCGCTCGCCAAAGGCGTGAACACTACATTGAACGTCAGGCTCTGCCCTGCATTCAAAATTGTCGGCACGGACAGACCGCTGGTGGTGAATCCGGTGCCGGTCAAGACAACCTGAGAAATATTCACACTAGAGCCCTCCGAGTTGGTCAAAGTCTCCGAGCGCGTCTGGCTACTGCCGACCTGAACACTGCCAAAGCTCACGTTCGTGGGATTGGCGGCGAGAGACCCCGACGCAACACCAGTCCCTGATAACACGATGCTGAGCGAAGGATTGGAGGCGGTGCCGGCGATGGCTACACTATCGCTCGCGATGGTCACTTTGCCGGAAAGCTGCTCCGATGTGTGTGGCGTGAAGACGATCGTCAGATTGGCACTTTGGCCGGGAGCCAAGCCGAGGGGAAAGGCAGGCGCTGCAATCCGGAAGTCCGCGTTCGAAGCCGTCGGGCTAAAGATGGTGAGGCCGGCATTCGACGCGTTCGTGATCGTGTCGAGGAGCGTTTTCGAGCTGCCGACGACCACGGTACCAAAATTCAGGTTGGAGCTGCTGGCCCGAACCCCGCCAGTTTGGCTGGGCCCGCCGCCTCCCGGGAGCGATTGACAACCCACCATGGCTCCGAGCATAAGAAAGACAACCGCACGATCCCAACGCGAGCTGAGATCCATGGTTTTACTCCTTCCAATGCCGCACTCGCGTTCTGTACGGCCGGGAGAATTTGGAATCAGGGTCCCGGATTCCGCCATGAACAGGAATGTTGATCAAGGTGCTGACAGGACCACGCGACGTGTTGATTTTGCCGGAGGAAGGGGATACCCAGACAGATGCCAGAAGGGCATGGTAACGCTTATCGATGGGTCACGCCCCAGGTCAATCCCCGCAGAGCAGTAGCGTCGCTGACCTTTGTACGAGTCCCAGGGGAGCGATGATGAGTCGTACACCACGGGGCGGCGGACAGTGGAGCGAACGCGTTCCTGCTCAAGTCCACACCTCCTGATTGCCACCATTCAGAGAGTCGTGACCAACAACGCAAGGGGCACTGGACCAACCTAGAGCGAATGAGCTCGAAGACAGCTCGGCGCAACGAATTGCGCAGTCGTTTCGAGGCATAACGATGCCGGGTCTGTCTTGACCGATTGTCCGCTTGGGCTCTGGTTGAATAAGGAGAGTCAAACGGAAGCAATACCCCATACGCAGCTGGGGTCAGTCGTCTGCTGGACCCTTTCATACGGTGCAACTCATCAAGCACGGGAGAACGAAGCGGTCCAGATTCAGATCAGCGATCGGGAATGGTGTTTTGCCGTTTCGCGAAGTCCCGCGCGCACTTAGGCCGCAGCGGCGAGAGGCTTATCCGAATTCTATTCACGGGGTCGGAATAGCCGCCTGTGCTCGGTTCGAGTAAATGCTTTCCTTGCCGCTCCCCTCCACGGCCGTCACGACGTAGAAATAGAGCTGCCCACCTTGGACGCTGTTGTCGGTATAAATAGTGCTGGCATCCACCACCAAGTTCAGCCGTGTGTAACAGTCGGCCAGATTGCCCTCCCCGGTAGACGTTGTAGCCAATGACCTGGGAGTTGCTCGGGTTCCAGGACACACGCTGTGCTGGGGAGCGGCAGGTCCCGATCCGGTGAGGGAGTCACTGACCGCAGCATTGGATCCGCTGGCGTTGGTCTTAAAGGACAGGTGGCATTAGCGGTCCCACTGCTTTGTGGAGTGAAAGCAACGGTAAACGCTTTATTCTGACCGGCACCGAGCGTAAGCGGCAGGGAGAGCCCGCTGACCGAGAACTCTGAACTGCCAAGGCTACTCGAGTCGGTGGTTACGCTCGCGCCGCTAGCCGACAAGGCTGCGATCGCAGTCTTGCTGGAACCCACCACGTTTCCGAAATTCACAGTTGGCGGGGAAACGGATAACTGCCCGGAGCCAATGGCCGTACCGGAAAAGGGCACGAAAAGATCATAGTCGCCCTAGACACAACGGTACTTTACCCGAAACGGCGCCCACCGATTTCGGATGAAAGCGGGCGTAAAAGGTGAAGCTGGTACCGGGCGCAAGGGTCGCGGGTGCGGTGATACCGCTGATCCAGAAAGGTCCTCCCGAGCAACCGACCCGGACGAGGGTGGCGTTGGTGCCGCCGGAGTTCGTCAGAAGTCAGAGTTTGCATTGCGCCCTTGCCCAGCGTAATGCTGCCAAAATTGATGCTGGTTGGGCTCGCCCTTACAGAGCCACGGGTCAGACCAGTTCCGCTGACAGCGATGCCCAGGGCTAAGCCTTGCGGAGGGGGGCGGCTCGCGTTTCGGTTCACCCCCATCTCGGCACGGCACACCAGCGACGAACATTCGATGAATCGGCCGCGCCATGGGCGACGAAGCCTCAAGAATTCTTCTGTCCTGCGCAAAGCCCAGCCAAGCCATTTTCCCAGCCCAGTCTCCTCTGGCAGAATCTCGGGCGATGTGCCAAGGAGTGCCAAGCGCATAACTCGGAAGTGCACTCCACCTCATCGTCTCCCTGTCCTTTCGACACGTGCCGGATGCCCTTTCGACACTGGTTTCTCCACGGCTCAGACCGACATAATCTGGAAGGAGAGCTTGCTCATGGGATTGTCTGGTGGCCGCGGCACACGGCTGAAAGTTGCTACGACTCTGTGGTCGGAAGCAATGAGGGGGATATCGTACATAGCGATACTGCTTGTCGCATCGGGCGCGCTCGCGCAGACCTTCTACGTGTCTCCAACTGGTAGCGATTCGAACCCCGGCAGTCAAGCCCAGCCTTGGCTGACGATCCAGCACGCAGCCAATTCGGCGACCGCGGGGGTCACCGTGCATGTTCTTCCCGGAACGTACAACGTGTCCGCTATCACGAGTTCCATCAGCGGTGCGGCGTCACAGCATATCAAGTTCATTTCGGACACCAAGTACGGAGCGCGGATCGTAGGCACCGGAGATTCAGTATGGGTGCAAAGCGGAAACTACGTCGAGGTGATTGGCTTTGACGTTACAGCTAGTAACCCTGCTACTCGAATAGGATTTGAATGGACCGGGAATAACGGGAAAGTTAGTCAAAACAGAATCCACGACATTCAGTGTTCTGGGTGTGGCGGTAATGGGGGCGCCGGGATCAACCTAGATGATGGGTCCGACTATACCTCTGCTGACGCAAACAGAGTGTATAACCTAAATAATGGGGCGACCTCCAGTACCGTGCATTGCATCTATCTGCACGTCACAAACAACATCGTAAGCAACAACTTGCTCTACAGGTGCGGCGGCTGGGGAGTTCAACAATGGCATGTCGGGGTAGGCCACTCCACGATCGTGAACAACACAATTTTCTCCTCCAATGGTGGCATTGTGTTGGGCAGTGGCGGATTGCCAGACAGCGACTACAATTTCGTCGGCGACAACATCACTGTGAACAACAACTATGGCATCCTCGAATGCTGCATTGGCAGCGCGCAAGGCGTCGGGCCGCACCAGACCTATACCAACAATCTAGCGTGGAACAACAGCATCGCCAATCTTGACTTGCAGTGGTCAGGGATTCTTCCGACGAATGGAATAACTTCCGATCCGCTATTCATCAATTATCGGGCGGATGGTAACGGTGACTATCATCTTCAATCGACTAGCCCCGCAAGAAACGGGGCTTCAAGTCAAGATGCTCCCCCATTTGATTTTGATGGGGCAAGTCGTCCGCAAGGAACAGAGTATGATATCGGGGTATATGAATTCGGTGCTGTTAGCCCTCCGGTTGCTGTTAGTCCTCCAACTGCGTTGAAGGCTGTGGTGCGATAGGAAAGTTGTGGCCTCTGATCCTGTGATGGCAGATCGTTGTCCTGATGGAAGTCATGGCACCCTTCAGTGCGACCGCCAGGTTTAATCCCATTTGGTTAGCTTTGACCCTCCCGCTGCGTTAATAGAAAGAATCCCGCCAGCCGCGTGCCGGCTGGCGGGAGAAGGCTATGCCGCGCGTTGTAACCCCGCCTCTCGCGGTTCCGTTTCACCGCGCTGAAAGGTCGGAGGCAGTCCGCCGCTCCGTTTTGAGACGATACCGAACAGCCCCGATCCATCGAAGCGCGATGGGTCCGACTGGAGGGGGCTGGAGCGGCAGATGAAAAACGGATGCGTGGAACCTGCCCGGGCGAAGGAATGGAAAGCCCAGTTCAAATCGATGTCGTCCGCGACGACCGCGCCGCCTGGTCTCAAAACGCTCCCAGCCTGATCCAGCTCAAAGCACGTGTTGTACACCGTGTGTAAACTGTCGTGGACCAAGAGATCGATTTGCCCGAGAGAAGCGAGTAATCTCGGCAGGCGCCGCCGACTCGATCCCTTGATGTAGAACCAGCGACGTCTTTATCCGTGTGCTTCTGCAGCACACTGGAGCCAACAAAAATACAACCATGCCAAAGAGATCAGCCGCATTTACAACGCGCAGCGTATGCGAGGGCACGACGAACCAGGAATGCGCCCAAACCAGCGCAACCACCACGGTCAGAACCGCTGGTATCAAGCCGGAGTTCCCGCCGCCGCAGGGGCGCCAGCGTGTCTCTCATCGCGTTGGAGCTAATGTTGATGAGGTGACCCGCATCATCTGGCGGACAGCCTGGGAACACAAAGATGTTGGGTACCTGGGTGATTTAGCGTCGTGTTCCGGAAAAAAGAATCGGGTGAGGTCCTATATGCATTACCAATAATCCAGCGCCGGAGAGCGGAGCCCGCTAGGAAGTCCGGTATAGCTCATGATCGTGGATCTACCGGATTTCTCTGTGGCATCTACAGGATTCTAGGGATTGGAGGATCGACTCTGGATTTACTATTTTAATTTTCGAAAGCCGTTCTAGTCCCTCCCCTGGGTTCTGCACGCGGCTACGATTGCACGACTACTAAGCAGCCTCAAATTACTGAAAACGTTTCGTTGTGAACAGAGCGTTAATCGGCGCTTCCTGTTCTTTAAAAACAACGAGGCCGCTGTCACGGGCTCTACTTGGGGGAGGAGGGCCTGTGATAGTGGCAGCGACGAGGCGGCTATCAAGGCTCTACTTCTGGGGGCAGGAGGAGCTAGAATAGCGGCTTCACTTTGGGGGGGCGCGGTCAAAGTTCCGCTGCTCGGAGTCGGCGCGAAGGCATACGAGGCGACTGATACCAGACAGAGTGCCACGTAGACGGTGCGCATGGTCCTCCGACCATAAAGAGTTGAGCGGGGTGCTTCCTTGGGTTACCGATCCGGAAGCAGCAGAACGCCTTTGGGCGCTGAGCGAACGGATGACGGTAGCAAACTCTCGTAGTGATCGGTATCTGCCATCGAACGGATCGCGCCGAACCGCAGGCGACGATCGAAGAACTCAGGACGGGTATAAGCTCCGCCGCTACCTCAGGCGCTGGACAAGGGAGCGGCTTTTTCGCCCGCTGCATGGCTTCGGTCGCCTGATCACCCGATGGGAAGATTCCACGGAGAACTTCCTCGCCTTCGTCCACTGCGCCTCCCTCAACCTCAGCTCGTGAAAGCAGGATTGGGTGATAGGGTCTCGCAACATTAAAGGCAAATTCTCGACTCACCTCGCCTCTTGACTTTGGACTGCGCTCCAGATTATATGATTTTGTTATGCGGACGAAGCCTCAGACGGAGAGCGCGACCATGCAAATCGGAGATTAAAGAGGCGACGAGGTTTTGGCGACGGCCGGAAAATAGCCCTCAGTGGTCATCCCAAAACCGGCCAACGGTGGTCGGCCGGGACTCAGTTCTTTTACCCTCCGGCCGGGTGCCGGGTGGGCCTAAAAACAAAGCATCTTCGTGGCGAGCGATGAAGCAGCACTGGCTAGTCGAAGACAAAGACAGTTCCTTACGAATGGCTTCGTCGCTATCAGTAGAGGAATCTGAAAAACGAAGAGTTCCCGCTCGCTCCATACCAATGTAATAGGCCCCCGAAAGTGAAACATTTGAAAATAATTAGGACGTTCAGGCCGCAACCAGACCTCGGCGGACCGCGTAGCGCACAAGAGTCGCCGTCTCGTGGATATCCAGTTTTCGCATGAGCCTTGATCGATGCGATTCTGCTGTTTTGACGCTGATACCCAAGACGGAGGCAACGTCCTTGGTCGATTTTCCCTCCGCGATGAGTTGCAGGACTTGTCGTTCACGGCCACTGAGGGGATCCGGGGGCCTGGTTGGTTTCGTACGGTATGCCTCTACCACCGCCCTTGATACACCGGGGCTCAGATAGAATTCTCCGCGTGCGACCCGTTGAATAACATGGACCAGGTCGCTAGCCGCCTGGCTTTTTAAGACGTATCCTCGTACCCCCGCTTCAAGGGCTTCGTGGATATATTCCGCCTCGTCATGCTGAGTGAGCAGGATCGTCCGCGTTTTAGGGCAACAACGTGCCAACTCGCGGGCTGCATCGATCCCGTTTAAAATTGGCATTCCGATATCCACGACAACGATATCCGGGTGAAGGGCTTCTGCGAAGCGGACTACTTCCTGTCCATCGGATGCCTCTGCGAGCACCTGAACCCGTTCCCGCTCGAGCAATGACCGAAGAGCTTGACGCACCAAGACGTGATCATCTGCGAGCACAACTCGAATTGACATGACTACCCTCCAACGGAAACCGTAACGAAAGTTCAGTTCCTTGTCCCGGACACGATTCAATGCGCAGCGTCCCGCCAATTGCATTTGCTCGCGCTTGCATAGCAACTAGTCCCAACCGTTTGGGGCCTCCAGCCTCCTGTGCGTTGCAAGTGTTGAAACCCACTCCGTCATCCCGGATCGAACAAACCAATACCTGCTTTTCCTCCCACGCGCGGATGCAGACATTTTTTGCATCCGCGTGCTTCGCGACGTTGTTAAGCCCTTCCTGGACAATTCGGTAGAGTGTCGTTTCCGTGGCACTTGGTAGTCGCCGTGAAATGGTCACCTGGATATTGATTGCCAGCGAAGCGCGCTCCGAGACTCGGTCGGCGAGAAAGCGGATTGCCGGAATCCAACCAAGGTCATCCAGGATCGTTGGTCGAAGTTCGTGAGAATAGCGCTGCAACTGTTTTTCTACTTCGACCAGCAATTCTTCAATCTGGCTAATCCGTTCTCGCTGGAACTTGGGCAGTTCACGCGCCACCTGGGCAAGTGCAAGGTGGACGGCTACCAGGACCTGTCCTGCTTCGTCGTGCACGGCATTTGCGATTCGCTTGATCTCTTCTTCGAGCCTTTCGTTGATGTGGCGCATCACCTTTGCTGCATCCTGAGATCCGCGATACGAAATCTCGTATGGAGACAGGCATTCCGCCAGGAAATCAGCCCCTGTCTGGAGCACGTCTTCCTGGTGTTTCTCATCTCTTTCGTCACCAATTAGGCATTTCAATGCTTGATGGTGAATCGAGGCAACTTCCATGAGGTTCTTTCGCTCAGCGATAGCCAAGCGGCCGAGTTCATACGCGTGGACCAGAGCAGATTTGTCCCCGCCCGAGGCGTATTCAAACAACTGGAAGGCGTATTGCGCTTCAAATGCTCCACGAACTGTTGTGTCCGGTCGGGTAGCGATCTTCATAAATGTATGCCCGTTAACCTCGCAACTAAGACGAGCGCGTCGTCAATTCGGTCCTACAAACCTCCGCAGGATTCGGTCTGTGGCCGCGTGACGTACTCCTGTCAGCTCCGCTGAAACGATATCGGTTGGAAATCTCCAACAATCAGGACCTTCCCCCTCCAAGTTCAACTGGGCTCGAACCAGCGCTCCTTTCTTCTCCCAATGGCCTACAACTTTGATCTCTGCATCGATCCTCTCTTGCGTCGCAGAGTGATTCATTCAGTCTTCCCCCTTTTTCTTTCGCGCATCCTCCACCCGCGATTGGTGGCGCTAAAACCTTGCACGTTGAGTAAGGAAATAAGCGGTCCGAAAAAATATAGGAATACAGTAACAACCGTAGGCGCCAGAGGAAGTACATGGTGACGAATTTTTGCGAATTGCTCGCCCAGGTGCGGCGCCGATGTGTGCGGATTCGTGTTGCGAAACGCTGGCGCTAGTGAGACTTTACGGCAGACGCTCGAGTAAGAGTCCAAGCAACGGCGCTAAGTTATTCTCGGTAGAGTAGTTGTTGGTTCCGGAAATTCTGAGCCGTTGTTTCCGGAAATTCTGAGCCGTTGTTTCCGGAAATTCTGACCCGTTCCGACTCTGCCGGCAAGACTCTTCCAAGTTCAGATGACGTGTTCGCCCTGAGGGTCCATCGAGGTGAATGAATCGTCCACGCTCCAGGACGCGATCCAGGATGGCGGCCGCGAGGTCCTCGTCGTGCAACACCTTCCCCCATTTGACAACGAGGTCTTTTCCTCCCTCGCCGATTCTTTCGCAGCGGTCCTCGCCGTCAAGGGTGCGCTCACGCCGCGCCCGAAAAGCGGCGCCCTTGACCGCTCCGGGCCGCTGCAAACAGGGCTCTGCTCGGGAGGAAAAGCGCGTCCGGATCGCCTAAGAACGACGATCGCCAACTCGCTCGACCCCTAGCATCCCCCCTTTTCTGCGTTTTCATTGCACCCCCGCCGGAATGCTCAAGTCTGGTTGGAGAGATCTCTCCACATAAAACGCACCAAAGATCTGCTGCTTCAGGCCTCGTTCCTTGGCCCGCCGGAGAACGTCCGGACCATGGCTCTGCAGAATCTGGTGCAGCCGATCGACATCCTCGAACCACTGCCGCGGTCGGCGATGTACGATCTCGGTGAGATAGCGGATGGCGGGCTCTCCCAGCTCAAGCAGCTGCTGCCGCTTCAAGCTTCAAGTAGCGTTTGCCTCGTTTACCGGATACGGCTGTCACCCTCGCCGCGCGATGCTCGGCCAGCGAGGAACCCTCGTGCGCCACGAACTTCCTGGGATGCTCGGCTTCATACGGCCCCGCCACTATGCGCACTCGTTGCGCATACAAGTACAACGTGGCGGCATGCTGATGGCCTCGGACGCACAGACCCCATAGTCCCGTTCCGGGTAACGTCTAGTCGACTCACAGCTAGGTCCTGCCAGCTCGCCTACTGAACCCTTGCAGAAAGGCATCCGCACTACATCATGCCGGGCGTTCCGAGGATTTGTGACAAAGCAGTACGGTGAGAGTTCGCGCAACGCCTGAGCGCTACAGAGCCTTCTTGTCCTGTTCCTTTTGGAAGGCAGACCAGGCCAGGGCGACTATCACGGAGAGAACCAAGGCGGTACCGGGTATGTACAGGTTAAAGTCAGAGAAGCTGTGCACTAGGATCGCGGTGATACTTCCGACGCAGCCGAGACGAACAACGGTGTCCGCACCAGTTTCGACCTTTCCGCGAAATCGGACGACTTGAGCCAAGACCCAGAAAATCGAGCCAAACACCAGGACGGCTCCGGCGACCCCGAGATCGCTCGTCACTTCCAGATAGTCACAATGTGCGTGGTCGACTCGATAGTTTAAGAAAGCGGTTTGAACTGAGGGGTAAGCCACCGAAAACGTGCCCAGCCCGGTTCCGAGCAGGGGATGCTGGCGAACCAGCCTCAGCGTGTCGCTCCAGATCGACATCCGATTCTGGCCGGTCTCGGTAAATTCCTGTCCAAGATTTTCGAAACGAGTGATCACGGGATCACTTCCGATCCACACGACTAGTCCTATGACGCCCACAGCCAAAAACAATGCCATGAGGGGCCGGGTGCGTTCTGAGCGCGAATCCTTCGTAACGCACCCAAGGACGGCTAGCAGAGAGGCAACAGTAGACACTATGCCCATGCGCGAGCGTGAGAAGATCAGCGCGGTGAGGATGATCACGCACAGAAAGACCACGAACACAAGCGGAACCAGATCCCTTGCGGATAAGACGGCTCGGGCTCGGTCTTGGCTGCGCAACACGATGCGACGCAAAGTACGAAGCCGCTGCAACCCAAAGGCCACGGCAAATGGTAGGAGCATTTCCAGCAGACCCGCAAAATGATTGCGATTGATGTACGTCCCGGTGGCATCTTCCAGATAATACTTTTTCACGTACGTAAAGATCTGCTGCCAGCCTGTGAGGTACTGCACCAAACCGTAGAGCGCCTCAAACGCTCCTAACGCGAGCAGAATATAAACAAGCCGCGTCCGTGCACTTCCATCTCGACAAATCATCAAAGTCAAGCAAAAAGTCGTCCAATACGTAACCAATAGAAGAAAGTGAGAGACCGTTTGATAGGCGTCCAGACTGAGTGTGAAGGACGCACGACCTTGAAAGACCTCGCCCTGCACTCGGAAGAGCGGTGCTAGGGAGGCGGGGAATGGGACGATTTGTAGCAGAACCAGAGCGACCAGCAGAAGCGGAACAATATGTGGCAGGCGAATGATGTTGAGGGGAGACCGCAGACTGGAAAACAGGACAAAGATTCCAAGAAACAAAATCGTCAACTGTGCTACGCAGAACAACGGAATAGAGGTACCGCCGAAGGCCAAGACCGCCATCCATATCGCGACGCCGAGCCCCGCTTCAGCGATTCGGAGCACAACCGTCTCTGACGCGCTCAAGACATGTCTTCGATTGCACGAGAGCATCTTGAAGATCTGCCTCCAGGGACTCTCCCAAGGCGAGGCTCGTGGCGGAGTCGTACGAACTATAGTCGTAGTAACCGAAAGTAGCGAGATTCACCCTGTTCAACACAACTCCGATAAGATTTGCTCCTACACTACGGATGCCCTTTTCTGTGTGTAGCACTTGTTCCCGTGGTATGGTTCCGCTCTTTACGACCAAGAGCACACCACTCACCAGGGGAGCAAGGATGCGGGTGTCGGCCAAGGCCAGCATGGGCGCTGAATCGAGAATTACATGCTCGTAGCGCTCGCTCGCCGACTCGACCAGGGCCGCCATTCTCGGCGAAGAAAGCAGTTCGGACGGATTCGGAGGTACGGGTCCGCAGGTCAACAGATCCAGGCCAACTGTCTCGGAAGGTCGCACCATGCTATGCCAGTCTTCGCGATTCACGAGGTAGCCGACTAGACCCGGATCGTCGCGCCTTCCGAACAATCGGTGCAGTGAGGGTGAGCGCAAATCTGCATCCACCAGCAAGACTCGTTTGCCCACTTGAGCGAGAGCGATGGCCAGATTGGAGGCGATCGTGGTTTTACCTTCTCCAGGCTGCGTGCTGGTGACCAGTAGTGAATGCGGTGGACAGTCCGAAGCGGAGAGCAGGACAGAAGTCCGCAGGCTGCGAAACGCCTCTACCATAGATGAATGCTCTACTCCATCCCTGTCGATTCGGTACCAGGCCGCAAACGATTTTTGACCTGCTCCCTTCCCCTCCCCGTCCTCTGCTTCGGTGTCCTTGGACCGAACGAGAGGAGCCTGATGACTGTTGGAGGACGGCACGCTGGGGATCAGAGCCAAGGCCGAGAAACCGAACAGCCTCTCTATGTCGTCAGCACCCTTTACTGTATCGTCGAGACGCTCCTGAAAGAGCGCAGCGCAAACGCCAAGGGCTAAGCCCAAGAATGCAGCTACTGCCAGATTAAGGGAAAGCTTGGGCTTCACCGGCTTTACAGGCGGATCAGCAGAATCCACCACGCGGATGTTGGCCGCTCTCAGACTGGCGGAAAGCCCAGCTTCTTTCCACTGCTGTAACAAACCCTCGTACAATTGTTTGTTGGTATCAACTTCGCGTTTCAGAATATTGTATTGGACGGATCTCTCAGCAAGGCGATCGACCTGTTTTTGCTGCTCCACAAGCGCTTGGCGAACGAGTTGCTCTCGGCGGGTGGAGGCGAGATATTCATTGCTAATCTGGTCGGCGGCTCGCGTGCGCTCCTGCTGCAGCGACCCTTCGATTTCGTCGATTTGATTCTGAACCTCCTTAACGCGCGGATAAACCGGACTGAAGGTCGTTGATAATTGCGCATGTTCCTGCTTGAGTTCTGCCAGGCGCACGGTGAGATCCTGAAGCATCCTGTTTTCAAACACGCCCGGAAGTGCTCCGTAGTCGCCGGTCTGAACGAGTCGATAGAGTGACTCCTTCGAGTAACGCTCCGCCTGCGCTTTTGTCAGCTCCTCCTGCAACTCCTGCAGTCGATCGTTGGCGACGTTTTGTATCACCCCTTTGTCGTTTTGAAGAAAGGTCAAGCCGTTCTTGTGAGCGTAGTCTTGCAGATCGTCTTCCGATTTCTCGAGCTTGCCTTTCACACCTGTTAGCTGTTGCGAAAGCCACTCCGCAGCGGTTTGAGCGGCCCCCCAGCGGGCTTCCAAGCTCTGCTCAATGTAATCTGATGCCACTGTGTTCGCGACCCGTGCGGCTAGATCGGGGTCGCGTGCGTCGAAGTTCACACTGACGAGTCGGCTGCGAGCGAGAGGATCGATAGTCAGGTGGTCCTGAAATCGTTCGAGAACGCGCTGATACAGCTCGCGGTCACTGTCTGTCGGAGGAGTCCCGATTGCAAATACCTTACTCGCCGGGATCTTGCTTTTCCTTTTCCAGGACCACCACTTCGGCGCATTGAATTCAGAAACGGCATTCAGTCGAAGCTGGTCAATGACACGTCGCGCCAAACTTTTGCTGGCCAGAATACTGTATTGTGTCTTTAAGTAATCATCTGACACGTTTTCCAACCGATAAAGCTCTTGAATGGTCGGGATGTCCGGGTTTTCTCTCTGAATTTCGAGCACCACTTGAGCGCGAAATGTAGGCTTCTGCTTGAGCGTCGCAATTGTGCCCACGACAAAAATCACGAAGAAGACAATCAGAATGGTAGAGAGGCGCCTGCGAACAACGCGGCCAAAAGCCCGCAGGTCGGGCACTGCTTCCGGCTCCAAAACTTCAAAGGCATCGGTGAACTCCACGACTGGTCCTTCCAGGGCCCTTCGTCCTCTACGACTCAATCGGAGAGCATGACTAGAGAGTTCGACTTGACTTTGTTCTGCCATTCCGTCACCAATGGAAAATCAGGAGTCCGGTAACCGTTTGCGTGGCCGCTTCTGCTCCACGCGAAAACGTGGTCTTGGCTGCGCTGTTGGGCACGAACACGATGTCTTTTGACTCGAGCACTATGTCCGGATCCTTCCCTTTCATGATCTTGTTCAGGTCAATCCCGAATTCCTTTCGTTCACCAGTCTCTGGGTCCGTACGAATCACGCGTGCGCCCGACCTAGCAGCTGTATGGGTAAGGCCCTCGCTCAATGCGACGGCTTGCAGAACGGACAATTTCTCGCTGGCTTTGAGGGCAAATCCACCCGGTTTTCGCACCTCTCCGAGCACATAAACCACGCCCGCCCGAGTTACCTTGACGATGTCACCAGGATAGACAAGCGCGTTGTAGCGCGGATCGGCCGACTCCAGAAGATCCTTCAAGTTGACTTGAATCGCTGTCTCTGGCAAGCGGGCACTCTGTTCAAGAAGCGAGTCTGAAGAGCGTACGTCTCTAAGGTCTAGAGATAGGCGCGGCGAGGCTTCCGCGGGTGCACGATTTTCCTGATTCGACTCGCTGCCCGGGCCAGCCCCGCGCATGATAATTGCAGTGTCTCCCGCATCGTCACTCAGGCCCCCCGCAAGGGAGAGAACATCCAGCAACGTTCTTGGCCCGCGGACCTGGAAAACTCCCGGCATTTTGACTGCACCGATCACGGACACAGGATGGCTCTGAAGATCGCGCACAAAAACACTGACTTGAGGGTCTTTCATGTAGGTGCGGCGAAGCAAATCTTGTAGCCTGGATTCCAATTCCACAGGCGTAATACCGGCTGTTCGAACTTGCCCAAGCAAGGGCAAGGAGATCTCACCGCCCGACGAAACTCGGACCTGTCGATTCAGCTCAGGAGCTCCAAAAACGCTAATGTCGAGCACGTCATCAGGTCCGATCCGATATTTCGTGGAGTCGGAAGGGGATGCTTTTGGATCCGTGTGGACTAATCGCCTCAGGCGGTGATTCCAATCCTCACTGGTCTCAAGACTCGGCGGAACACCAGTCGCAGCGCTTCCTGGGGATTGCGAAGCAGCACCAGGTTGTGTTTGTTCCTCTAAAACGGTGCCGCTCGCCGCAATGTGCTGAAGGGGCATTCCTGGGGAACTTAGCAGCCCTATGGAGAGAAGAAGCATGACGCTGCGACATAGCGACAATCGAGAATGGAATGAGTCTTTCAAGGTTGCGTACATGGCGTCTCCCGCCGCGCATTGATGGCCAACGAAAGATTCAGGCAACACATCCGGCAACACAGAACTTGCGAGACGCGCGGGGTGCATTTTTCAACGCACGCCTTACCTCGCAGCATAGGGATCGCGGAGTTGTCAGTCTATGGGGTGCACCAGCGAATTGGAGTGCAGGTAAAAACCCTAGCTTTGTCTAGCTGAGGTCGCCCCAAATGAGATTTGGGGGACTCTCATAACTGAACAAGAAACCCGGTTCGCAGCAACCTAGGCCGCGTGAGCCTTTTCGGAAGCTACTGTTGACCCTGGTCGACCGGAAACACTGGGCCTGCGTTCTGGCGTCTTGAAGTCTTTCAGGCGTAGACGGTCGAGCGCCACGTAGGCGATAAATCGCGGTCCGTAAAGCAAATACCGTCGCCACAAACGGCGGGGCTCCTGCAAAAGGCGAAAAAGCCATTCCAGTCCATGGTGTCGCAACCATCGCGGCGCTTGCTTGCGCCTCCCCGAGAGCAGGTCGAAGGCTGCGCCCACACTCACCAAAACGGGAACCTGCAATCTGTGCGCGTGCTCGAACATCCACCGTTCTTGCTTTGGCGTGCCCAAGCCGACCCAGAGCACATCCGGTGCTGCGCGTGTGATCAGGGCGACAACCTCCTCATCTTCCCTGGCACTCAAACGTCGAAAGGGCGGCGAATAGACGCCGACGGTCTGCATACCGGGAAAGCGGTATTTCAGCGATTCCGCCAGTCGTTCTGGAACACCAGGCTCACCGCCGTAGAAGAAGTGCCGGTGCGTTCGATCTGCCTTTTCGCAGAAGGCCAGCATCAGGTCTGGGCCGTACACTCTTCCCGGCAACGGGTAACCCCGACTCCGCGCTAGCCAAACCAGAGGCATGCCATCCGGTACAACTAGGTCAGTTGAATTCAGAATCCTTCCGAATTCGGGATCGTGTTGCGCCTCCACCATTCCATGCATGCTGGTGGCAGCGATCGAGTGCGCCCCACGTCGCTCTCGGATCCATTGCTCCATTCTGGCCACCACCTCTTGTATCTGAACCGCATGGACCCGTACCCCTATGGTTTCGAAGGAAGCGTGCTGGATTGGGAATGGCTGACGTGCCGATGGCAAGCTTTTGTCGGACGGGGCGGGCTTTTGGAAGACCGCGTAGATCGAAACCCCAAGCCGGGCCAAGGCGGACTTTTCGAGCCAGAACGCAATTCGTCGATAGGTTTTCTTCCATGGCAGCCGGAGGGAATCCAAAGGAGGAAACATGTAGCCCGTCCCCCGGCTCTGAAATCCGGCTTGGCGGGCTATCGAAGTGAGTTTGCGGCGCGAATAAACTCGAGCGTCGCACAGATGTTTGCGGATTGAGTGCGGAAGCCACGAGATCAGCGGAATGTTGGGGCCAAGGGAGAAGTCTCCGATGTGACAAGGATGGCTTTCGAACGGATACAATTTGTTCGGGACAAACAGAACCAGGAACCCTCCAGGCTTCAAGACGCGAAAACACTCCTTCAGTACTTGACTGTCGCGATCGGTGTGTTCCAGCACTTCGATCATGGTGACTGCGTCAAAACTTTCTGAAGCGAAAGGCAGATCCTCACCGGCGGCTTGGAGCCTTGGAATCGCCTGTCTGAAGGCCCTCAGATGCTGCATCTGGAGGTCCAATCCGCAGACGTACGCCGCTCGACGCGCAATTTCAGCCGTATAGCACCCGTTGCCGCAGCCGAGATCCAGAACTCGCATGCCTTTCAGGTCGATCGTCTCGTCGATCTTGTCGACCCTCTTTTTGACACCATAGGATCCATATGCGGCAGGGCCCCCCAGTTTCGGTGACGTTCGGACGCTGAGGACTTCATCGTAAAGTTGAGACATCCATTCGGCGCGCTTCTCCCATGTTTGTGTTTCCGCATAGGCCCGCCCCACTTCGCCCAGGCGCTCGCGTGCATCGGGGTTTCGCGCAAGCCACCGAATTCCCTCGGCAATCTCTTTCGCAGTTTCGCGCGGTGTTGTGACTGGGATTTTGATCGCGGCGTTCGCCGGAATAAATGTCCCAACGCCTTGATGATCTAGAGTCAGAACCGGCAAACCGTGCCCCATAGCCTCCAGGACCTGCGTACCGAAGGAGTCGCGCAGACTGGTAAACAAAAATGCATCGGCGTTCTGATACAGGCTGGACATTGCGTCCCAAGGTACTCTGCCCAGAAACTCAACTCTATCTTCGAGGTGCAAGGCTTTCGCGTATTCCTCCCATGAGCCGCGCATTTCACCGTCGCCCGCGATCCACAGCCGTACGTTCATGTCACCCGCCGCGGCTAGCCCGTCGAGCGCCAAAGGTAAAGCCTTCCTCGGCTGCATTCGGCCCACCCAAAGCAGAGTGAGTTCTTTGGTTCTCGACTTGGGAGCCCTGTGGTTGGAAACAATTTCGATTGGGATACCTGAATCCAGCCAGAGCCTGACGTCTTGAGCCCCAAGTTGCCTCAGCAGATTAGCGGTCTCATGGTTCGTGGCAAGAGTGACTGAGCTTGCACTAGCAGCACTCCGCAAGGAAGGCCAAAACCGCAACAGACGGACCCGCGCACTTCTGATAGCTTCCTGGGGCCAGGACCGACCAAAATAGTGCCGAAAGGCAAGCGGGGCCCGCTGCGCACCTCCAATCGGACCCCATATAAACGGGACCCCCAGTTTCCGAACCGGAGGCGGTGCACTCACGGAACCGTAGCTGACATGGTGAACGATGTCGAAACCAATTGATTTGTGCAGTTCAGCCGCGCTTTCATAAGCGAGTGTTTGCCACAACAGATACCGCCAAGGGCTTTGCGTATCCGCTGCCACCGGACGAGTATTCCGCGATCCGGGTAGCGCTATCCAAGAAAACTTGAGTCTTTGGTTGGGCTGGTCAGAGAGGAACTTTTCGACGCTGTCGCGGTCGTGGGGGCACGCCAAAACGAAAATCTCATGCTGGGAAGAAAGGTGCCTTGCCCAGTTCCACGTGAAGCTTGGCTCTGAACCATAGCGTGCACTGCAGGCGTGACCAACGAGCAAAATCTTCATTTCTGTTCCATACTGTGAATCGCGACAACGTTGATGGCGTCGTTGCCAGTCGGAGGTTGGTTGAGATCGCAAAGCCCTCCCCGTTCCGTGAGCGAAAAGAAGCGATAGCCCAGACTTTCCAGGAGCTTCCAGGAACCAATTGGACACAGGCCCAATCGCGCTACGGCGCTGCGGTTCATTTCAAACAACACAGTGGGGCGGTCGCGCGCGATAATCGATATCGCACCACGCAGGACAAGTTCTTCACATCCTTCCACATCGAGCTTGATAAGTCCCATCCGCCGCACAGTCTGTTCGCGCACCACTTGGAAGAGAGTACGGGTTATCACTTCTTCGAAGGCCTCTCCGTCTGCGCCCGTCGCCCCCAACGAAAAGCTATTTGGCCGCTCCCGGTGGTGGTAGAGAGCAGCCTTACCTTCCTTGTCGGAGAGAGCAGCACGATACGTGCAAACATTTGTCAGCTTGTTCAGATCGACGTTTTGTCTAAGCACGGCAAATGCCTCAGCGCCCGGCTCAAAGGAGAGAACCAATCCGGAGGGACCGACAAGTTTTGCTGCCGCCACCGTATAAATTCCGCAGTTCGCCCCACCGTCCACCACAACCATTCCCGGCGAAATGAAGCGATCCAAATGTAGGAGCTCGTTCTCATACCGTCCCCTGAGCGTAAAGATCATCGTCGTTCCCGACCCGTGCCAATGTGGCGGGATATAGAAACGAACTCCCCATTGTGGAAGACGCAAAGTGGCTGGGATTCCCATAGCGCACTGCACTCGCCACCGCAGGAGGCGAGACAGCGTGAGCACTCTAGACCGACGGAATCCCGGATGAGCCATAAGATACCGGCATTTGCCACGAACCTCCTGAAACGCCATTCGCAGAACGGACAGACCGGCTTGCTCATGGCTTCGGCTTCTGGCGGACCGGAGGCGCGATCCGGCGGGTCTGATTGTCATCGTGCTCACCGCTCACCGCCGAAAAGTGGCCAAAACATTGCGAATTCCCGGAGGAGACTCCTGTCTCCTGAGTCCCTCATGCCAGTCAACGACAGAGAACTCGTAGCCCAGGCTAGCCAGGAATTCCCAGGCACCATACGGCGCAAGGCGAAGGGGAATGGTGCCCTCGGGAAAAATCTCGAAAATAATGGTCGGGTGCATCGAGGTTAGAAGCTTGCGCGCCCCGCGTAGTACTAGCTCTTCTGCTCCCTGAACGTCCACCTTGATAACGTCCACGTGGTCGATGGAAGCACGCTCCAAAATGTCATCGAGCGTTTCGGTGGTAATTTCTTCGGTGTCTTCCGGCCAAGCCGTCTCCTTGCCGAGCGAATTCAAACTTGGGTTCGGACCGTGGTAGAGTTTGGCCGCACCGGCGGCGTGCGAGAGCGCGACCGGGAATGCGACGACGTTGGTCAAGTGATTCAATGCGATGTTCTTACGCAAAACCGGCAAGGATTGAATCGATGGTTCAAAAGCAATAACGCGACCGGTCTCGCCGACGATCCTGCTGGCCGCCAACGTGTAGATCCCCGCGTTCGCTCCTGCATCGACAAACGTTTTTCCAGGAGAGAGGATTTCTTCCAAGCGGGAAAGTTCGGGTTCGTAATATTCACGGAAGGCAAAAATCAACTTTGGCAGGCCTCGCCACTCGGCCGGCAAGAACATCTCAGCGTCCCATCTTGGTAAGCGAATAATCACGGCCTGCCGTAGTAAACACCTGATCCGCCAGGAAATCAGACGACGTAAAATGAGCCCGGGCGCCCTGCGGAAGGCTTCCTGGCCCGCAAGATATTCCCAGCGCGCGTAATGAGTTTTGAGTAAGCCCATAAGCGGGACCCTTGCTGCCTGCAAGGTCTCAACGCCTCTCAGTTTTGCGTCTGGGTGTCCGTCAATCGCCTGCACGGTCGCTCCGTCCGTTTGGGGTTTTTTTCTCTGATGCCGCTGTCTTTGTTCATGTTGCGTGGACTAGCCCGATACCCCTCAGCCAAACCTCGTCTTTGTCCTCGCATATCTCATAGATCGCTCCGGGCAATAATCTTGAAGTTTTCTAGCAGCCGAAGTCGCTTATTCAGGGTGTGAAGAGCCTGTGTTCTCCCCACCGGATATCGCGAGTGCTCAATGATCGAGAATCCTTTCATTTGCAAGACTCGGATAATCTCCGCATCATCCACCCCCGTCCCCGCGTGGAATTCCGCCAGGTCACCGGCTGTGAGGACCGGACGCTGAAACAAGGAATCCGCAGGCGAGAGTAACTTTAGAAGTCGACGACCTATTCCGGGGAGGACGTCTGCAGGATCAAACATTATTTTGCCAACCGTAATGTCCAGGGTGTTAAATACGTCAGTTGAAGCCGGATGTTTCGGGACGACCGGATCCTGACTCGTGTAAAGGATTCCCCCAGGACGCAAGACCGCGGCGGCTTGCTGGACGACCGATGTGTAATCGTACAAGTGATGAAGAACCGAACTGAACGCAACGATGTCAAACGGGGCACAGGTCTCTTCGAGGAAACACTCGATTGAGCTGTGGACGAGTCGTGGTGAGTGGCCTGCCGCCCGCGCTTTTTGTTGCAGTACAGCCAACATTTCTTCAGATGCATCCACGACCGTGACCCTCGACCCGCGTGCGAGCATCTTCAACGCAAAGTTGCCCGTACCTCCACCACAGTCTAGGCACTGCAGCACACGCCCCGGGGAACTCACGCAGGACTGAATCGTTTCCAGGTCCTTTTCGAGCATCTCCTGCCAATAGGGCTGAAAAGCACAACTTTCATGCCGGTCGTATTTTTGAGCAATTTGGTTATGAAAACGTCTGTTGGCCGCGATGACCCTGTCTTGGGCGGTGTCTGCACACGAATCGGCTGCCGCTTGAGAAGGCTGATTTGTCAGTGAGGCTTCCGTGTTCATGCGCCACGCTGCCGGATCTGGCCGTAAGCAGCCAGGGAAGTGTATCTCTGGGTAGCACCGCCGTGAATCGCCCGGCCATAGATTCGCTCGAGCGTTTCCAGGTTACGTGTGGCTGTGTACTTGCTTAGGAACTCCCCACGACCCGCCTTGCCCATCACTTTCATTTCTCTCGGATGGTTCCAAGCCCATTCCACCTTCGCTGCCAGGTCCTCCGCGTTGTTGGGTTCAAAGTGCAGACCGGTATTTCCGTCTGCCACCAATTCCTGCATCGCGCCCGAACGAGAGGCAATTACCGGCGTGCCACAGGCAAAGGCTTCGATTGCAACCAGCCCGAAGGTCTCGTAATATCCCGCGGATGGCCAGACAAGAAACCGCGCGCCTTTCATCAAGTCGAAGCATTCTTTCTGAGACAAAAACGGCAGGGTATCGACCAAGGGACTGCTGCGCTTGAATTGATTCACATCCTTCTCGAGCGAACCTTCACCGCGGATCCTCAGAGGAATGTGCCTCAAGTTCTGCCATGCCTTCAATAACATTGGTACGCCCTTCTCTGGCGCAAGCCGGCCAACAAACAGCGCATAGTCCCCTGATTCTTGCTTTACTCCAGGGTCCGCATTGAGGAAATGTGGCTTTACGAAGATCTTGTCTGGCGGCAGCCCGGCGGCGATAAACTTCCGACGAAAGAACTCCGTGAAAACAATGTAAGCGTCCACCTGCTCCTGCCAGGTACCCAGGAGCCGATGGAGTGCGAGCATCCCAGCCACAACCGTGGTTTGACAACGGGAATTGTGGTAGCAGGCGTGAACAATTCCCTGCCATGGTACCGTTTTCCCCAGGCAATCCTCACATGCTTTCCCTTCTCGAGAGAGCGTGGCAGCCGGGCACATAAAGCGAGGGTTGTGCAAGGATTGCACAACTGGGATGCCCTCCTGTTTACAGGCATAGTAGGCAGCCGGAGAAATCAGGGGAAACGTATTGTGAAAATGAACCAGGTTGGGATTTTCGCGGCGCAAGATCTGCCGCAGGTCGTGCGCACTGTCCCGGGCCCACAGTGTTCGCATCCCTACCCTCAAGCTATTGAGGACGTTGTGTTCCGGGACTTCGCGGTTATGCCGAACGTATTCCACAACCTGGTGCCCTGCAGACCGGAGCAGTTCGCCTTCGCGTGAAAAGACCTGATCCTCTCCTCCTGGGTAACGGTAGCGATTGTGGGCGATCAGCAGTTTCATGCCGCCTCAGGAGGGATGCAGGGCGGCTGCGTGACGGGTAGGCGAGGGTCTAGTTCCGCAAGCGGAGGTGTTCCCTTCAAGGATTGCCGATAAAGCCAGGGTAAGACGCTCGCCGAATACCAAAACCCGATCGCAACCGGGCCCGCATCGATCTCATCACCCATGAACCCAAACAGCAGACATGCAATGAACAAGGATGCAGTGGCAAACGAAAGACGATCTCTCATCTTGCAAAGAAGACGAGCCGTATATATGGAAAGTGTGGTGCAGAGACCTATCAGCAACACAAAGCTTGGCACACCGCCGCCAGACAGGACCTCAACAAACATGGAGTGGGCAGTGCCCAGACCGGGGTTGTATTGGGGCCCGTAGACTCTGGAGGCACTGTAGTACCCCAAGCCGAGCCAGGGTGAGTGGCTCAGAGTTGTTGTTGTTAGATATCTCCACAGTCCCATCCGGTCGTCAAGGTCGGAAATATTTTGAGGGTCCCGATACTGGCTTAGGCGAGGAAGCCGACCACAGACATACAGCGCCAACACGAAGACACACAGAGCATATGCAAACTGTCGAGGCGTTCTGCCTGGCCGTCGCTTTAGGAGCACTAGCAGGAAGAAAACCAAGGTGACCACGTACGCCGTGCGCATGAGGGAGAGAACAAGCAACGAAAGAAACGTAGCCAGGAGTAAGAGAGGCAGAGGTCGCCAGATCTTCCGCGCGCCGATCAGCAACAGGATGATCGCTAGGGTGGAAACCACGCCAGTCGAGGCAATAAGATCGCCACGCAAACGGGAAGGATCCGGATTGAAATCGGAACCTGTCCAAACCACATCAGGAGCCATGAGAGCGCATAGAGTGAGAGCGACACAGAGAAGTGCCATTCCAAGGAAAATTGTCTTCAACGTTTTGCGCGCACCAAACTCCTCCACAAAGATCTGAGTGAACAACAGTGATACAAGCATTTGGTAAACCTTGAATGCTGTGAGGGCTGGAGCAGAGGATTCCCAGACGGAGGCACTCAGACAAACGATCATCGTTAGGCCGAGGATCTGCGGCAGCCGCAGCCGCAACAGAGGACGCCCACCACAAACGCGTCTTGTCATTTGCAGAAGAACCCACAATCCCGCGAGTCCCCAGACGAGGAGGTGAATAGCGACTACCCAATCGACATCACCGCGTAAGGAAGCCTCAGGGTCACGAATCCGCATTCTTGGAGGACCAGACAGTATTAACAGGAAGAGAACGGCTGCCGTCGCCGTTACGTGTGTTCGAAGCCGGTGCACGCCCTTGTCGCTCGAGCTGTGCGACAGAGTTAATGGTTCCGATTGGTTGGGGACAGCACGTCGCCTTTCTGGTGTCCGCCTTCCAAGGAGAACCTCAGGCATCCTTCGCGGTTGGCAGAGTATGTGCGAATCCCTATCCACAACCAATCTCCCTGTCGGCCTGCACCGTACGGCTTGCGGTCTGATGACTTAAACGTAGAGGCAGACATCAGGATTCGTCGATCCGGTTCAGTCTTTATTTGAAATGCCGGTGAAGACCCTAATGCGGGACGAACGTTCTGTAGTAGAGTCTGAGTGTCTACTCCTTGCATTCTTGCGCGGCCGAGGAAAGGAGATGTTTGCGCACGTGGCTACTCATCATCGAGCGAACGAACAACCAATCATCCGTTCGGCTTTCTCCCTTAGGTTTGCCGAGTTGCTTGTGTTGCTAGTTTCCCTGCTTCTCATGCCAAGGTATGGACGAGCGTTGTCGCAAGGGCAACAGGGCGGGATATCGCAAGAACAGCAGAAGGTGCCGCTGGGCTCGCTGAGCAGTGTCGGAGAAGTGTATGTCAACGACTCTCTGGCTACATCAGAATCGACGATCTTTTCCGGCGATAGAGTTCGGGCGGAGCAAACAGGCACTGCTACATTTACGGCAAGTGGAAGGGGTTCGCTAAAAATCTCTTCACAAACTCGGGTGGTATTCACGGGAAACTACCAGTTCATCGCGGAGTTGGAAGCTGGGACGGTCGTGTTGAATTCGATCGCCGGTGGCAAGGGAATGATCTTGCGAATTGGAGACTTTGTCCTGGTTCCCTCCTTCCCTCGCGAGCAGTCGATAACTTCAAAAGTTGATCGCACCTCCGATGGATCCTTCACTGTGTCCTGCTTTGATGGCAGCGCGGGCGTTCTTAGACTAGAGGGACGATCCGGCCAGTTCCTGCACAGCGGTCAAGCCTTGCAGGTCTTCTCCAACAAGCAGGGACAAGAGGAACTATCACCTGTGCTCAGTGGGCGGCATAGACCTAAGTCCGCTCAGGGTACATCTCCGGAGCTCTTTCTGCTTGGCCTGGCGGGAGCGGGAGGAGTCGCCGTTTTAATTGATCAACTGATTCAAAGTCGGGGGAAACAACCGGTTAGCCCCTCCGCACCTTGATGTAGACACTTGCGGTCGTCATGAAGGCCCGCAGGGGCTTGTGCTTTTAAGCCGAGGAAGACGATTCCTTTTCGACGGATTTGCCCGCAGCGCTTCTTACTTGTTGGCCACCCCAAGACTCGAAAGGCGGAACGTGACCGCAATGTCGTCTTCGGTTTCAACTGCCTGTCCAGCCAACAGGGTCTCCGTGTAGCGCCACTGCCGCACGGCGTGCACGGTCGCGGGGACCAGCAGAGGAGGGCCATCAACACTGACGAGCTGCTGTACGACGCCCTCGCGGCCGACAATGACGTGAATTTTCACTGTACCCTCGATGCCTTTTTGCCTTGCTTCTTCGGGATAGGCGGGCTCAACCCGCGAGATCAGCTGCCCCAGTTGCAGACTCGTTCCACGACGCCCCTTCTTTCCATGGGGTGCGTGAGGAAGCCGAATGGAAGGGTAGGGGTCAGTTAAGATCGCAACCGTGGCATTGACAATCGCGGGACTCTCTGCGCGCTTCGGCAAAGGAGACGGACCCTCTCGACTACCGTCCCTATTCGCTGCTCTGTTCTCGAGTCCGGTCGAGGGAGCACCCGTTGGTTGCGACACAAGCGGGGTCAGTGGCGTGGTAACTCGTGCATCCTGTTGTGGCCAGGATACAGGCGGGACGCTCGCGACATGGGACCGATTGTTCTCGAAAGCAGGGCCCGTCCCTGCAGCCGCGGCAAGCGACGATTTCGCTGTCGCTCGGTTCGACGCACGCGAGTCCCGAACGCTGCGGATGGGGTCTCTGAAGGCAGTAAACGCCGCAGAACCTTCTGGAGCCTCAACCCGTCTAGGCAGGTTCTTCTGCGGAGTGCTCGGCACACTCACACTCTCACTCTTCTCGGGAAGCAGCGGCCCGATATTGTGGGCTTGTCGTTTCGTCGCATCCACCTGCGGTTGAGGAGCGCTCCCAGTTCTCGCTGAAGGACGCCGAGCCACAAACAGAGCCTCTCCGGTCCAGACTCGTTGTATGTACGCGACTGCCTCGATCACTTGCGCACCGCCCGGTCGAAGGAGGATCCACTTCTGCGTCAATAAAACCAGTCCAATCAGCCCAACCAGAGCGGCGACTCTTCTCAGCACCCGACAATCCCGTCCGGCGTTCTTCAAGCAGTGATCCAAGATCGGTCTGACTCGAAGATTCCGTTTGATCGACCTGGTGAGAAGTGGTGCCTTCGCGCTCGGGTCCGTTGCCCACGAATCGGTAGGATTCAACCCAGCGGCGCCTACAGAAGCTAAGGACGACTCGACATCCCTCTTGGCGGCATTGAACGGCGACAAGGGTCCCTTGATCGGATGCGAGCCTCGTGACCCGCTCAGAAATTCCAGATGAAATTCCTGCTCCTGCTTTGGCCGGATCAGTCCCTCCTGTTCCTGAATAGAGCCACAATGCGTTGGCGACGAAATCCAATTCTGGAGGAGTAGCCGCGCTTCTTCCGTCAGATCAACAAATCGTATCCCAGCCTCCCTTCTTGATTCGCTTTTCCAGACGATCTCTCCCTTCACGTCAACCCAATGGCCGGCGTCTGGAAATTGAAGCCGTATACTCGGCAGGTGATCGTCAAGGAGCACCATCGCGGCCGTGATCGCGAGGCCGCCTTCGCTGACATTGAGAGCAATACCGCCGTTGGCTTCTCCCAGTTGGATGTAACCGAGCGGGATAATTCGCTTTCGTGGGTAAACACGCCGGTCGCAAATTGCTTCGGGATAGTATGGGTTAACAGACGGACTCGACGCACGTTGCACGATGCGTTCCGGTACGACATCTGTTTGATCCAACAAAATAGGGGAATTGTTGAAGACTGCACTCTCGACCTGCGTTTCTTTGGATGTTCTGAGATGGTCCGACTCCGGCGTCGAACCTGCATTCCATGAGTCTGAGCAGATCCAGTCCTTGATTCGCTGGCGAGCATCCTGAGGCAGACCGACAAACCGTACGCCTGCCTCCTTGTTGGAGGTGCCTCGCCATGCGATCTGTCCTTCGGCGCGGATCCAATTGTCGGATTCCGGCAATTGAATCCACAGTGTCGGCAGTCGACCGTCAGGTAAACAGCTGGCTGCCGACAATGCGAGCCCGTCTTCACTGATGTTGAAGGCGATCCCGCCGTTCAAATCACCTACCTTTACGAAGATCAGGGAATTAACGGTCAGTCGCGCACAGGCGCGGCGCTCTGCCGGTTCTCGACGGTCCTTCGCATCTGGCGCTGCGTACTCCATGATTGCCGGCTGCGGCCGATGTTGGCAGGACAGTGATGCCCTCGGTTTACTCATCGGAACGTAAGCTGACGCTGTCGACCCAGACCGTTCCGGCGATCTTGTTGTCGAGCTTCAAGCTAACGGACCGAGTCGCTTTTACGAGCAACAAATGGGTATCCCCGCGGGTCGTGAATTCAGCGTGCTCCTCCGACCAGCCGCGGGTACCGACAAAATTCTCGGTGGAAGCAAACAGATCACCAGGATCGTACGCATCGCAGACCTGAAATTTCACCCCGCTATCCGTACTAATCCCTTGGATGCGCATATGGCCGGAGAACCGGTACTTCGTATTCGGCCGCACGAGTACATATTCGAACACATGACCGTAGTCGAGATTGCGTGACCCGTCGAAGGTGATTCGAAGGGCGCGGCCACCATCAAGAGCGCCGGCGGCGTCTAGGCTGACGATAGCCCCTTCCGTTGGGATAACATGCCAATCCAGTCCCCCGTTGAGAATGTCGAACTCGAAGTTCCCGTTTGTAATCAGGTTCGAATTGGAATTGGCATCTGAGACTTCCTTTGGAAAGCGCTGCTTTAAGGAGGACCACGCCTCCGCTAGCTGGGTGAGCTCCCTGTGTCGCACCAGAGCATCCAGATACGGCGTGGCCTCGCGTGCCTCAAAACGAATGTTCATTTCGAGGACTCTGGCCCACGCTTGCTCGGCTCCGACGATATCTTCCCTTTTGATGGCAAAATTTATGTAGTCAAAAAAAATCGGCGCCTGAAGAGGCAGCATGTCCATAACCGCTTGGCGGTCCCTTATTGCATTCGTGGCCAGTGCAAAAACCCTTCCTCGGGAGGAGCTGTCCGTTTCCAAAACCGTGTGTAAGGCACGGAGTCCCTCTGTCATCCTGCCGGCTCGGATGCAAAAGTTCGCCAGCCTCCAATTGATCTCTGGCGAACGGGGAAAAAGGGCGCGCGCGCGCTGAAAGGCGTAAAAACTATCGTTGGCACGTCCCGCCCAGTCGTAGCCAGACCCAAGATTCGCCCAGAGTTGCGCATCGTGCGGACTTAGCGATGTCGCCCGTTGGTATAGCGCAACAACGTAATTCGGGTTCTCGGTGGCGGCATACATGTGCGTGGCCGTCGCCGAAACGTCGTAGTATTGCGAGTTATTGGGATCCCATGCGATTGCCGTTTGAATTGCCTTCGGCGATCCTGCTCGAAAATACCAGGCAGCTACGCCCCTTCTCCCAACCAGGTAGGCACAAAAGCACCACAGGACAAGCAGGCAAAGGTGAGTCCAAAGTGTGGGTCTGCATTCACTCGACTTGGTCTCTCCCGGGCAATCATCACCCACGGAAACAACCTCAATATTGGGCGAGCAGCGCGCGTCTGGCGCGGCGACGGGAGAACTAGTTCTGATCTTCCAAACGATGGCTGCGGGATTTGGCAGTCGCACCATGATGGGTTTACTTCACTTGGACCTTTACGCTGATTTGGGTGGTCATGCGGACGGGGCTGTCGTCGAGAAGGAAGGGCTGGTAGCGCCACTGCTTCAGGGCGGCAAGCGCCGCGGGCGCCAGCAACGGGTGGCCCTTCTTGACCGAAATCTCCTGAACGCGTCCTTGCTCATCGATCACGGCTTGGAGCACCACCGTGTCTTCGATCTCACCAGCCTGGGCAATGCTGGGATAGACGGGGCGCACACTCAGCCGGAGCTGGCCCCCTGTGAGCCCCCGAGAAATTTTCCGGTCGTCGCGTGGCTTAACCGACATCGACGACCAGAGGTGGAGCAGTGGAATCGTATCCTTCTCCCAACTACCGAAAGTGCCCAGCTCCGGAGATGAAGGCACGGTCGCATCGTCGGCGATGACAGGATCCTGATGGGGAACGTCTGGCTTAACAAGCAGAGGTTCTGTTTTTTTCGCCGCGGCATGAGGGAGTAATGTCATGGCACCAGGCCGAGACCGCTTGTGCGCAAGCTGTGGTACCGGTTGGGGCTGAGGCAGCGCTTCCACCGGTCCTGGGATCGGAGCGTCTACCAGCGTCGCGCGGCTTGAAAGATGTGCGGGTGTTTTCCAGATGGAAGGCAGTGACCTCACGCTTGCCGCGCGGCCGTACCATGCAGCCCCCAGCATCGTTGACAACAACACCCCGGAAAGAATCCCCTGAGCGCGAAGCCTCATCGGCAAAGGCACAGGCTCCGCGGGTGCGCTGCTTATTTCGACCTGCATTAACCTCGAAAATTCTTTAGCCCTTTGGAGGGCCTCTCGGCCGAAAGAGGTCATCCTCTGTACGGCAACAGCGATGAACGTGGGTGCGGATCGTTCGTGGAAGCCTCGTCCCAGTCCTGTAACACGCCCGCTAAAGTCGGCCAACTTCTGGAGCGTCTCCGTGCAGTCACTGTCGAAAGCCAAGGCGCGGCTCGACCAAGCTTCGAGGATTCCCTCGACCCGTTCTGGGCACCTGATCGGCGCCACGATCATCGATCGGATGCGAAGTTGCCTGCAAAGTTCGGCATCGAAGCGTGCATCGGTCAACGTGTCTTGGCACAATTGCACCCTACCGCTAGCCAGACATTCTCCGGAGATCCCCGAATTCGCATAGAGCGCGCCTCCAATTCGAGGCCCGGTCTCACCGCATTTCTCCCGCCAGCGGCAGACCTGGCCGTCAAGCAGCGCGACTGCCGCTCCGGTCGCGCCAAAAAGCAACCGTGTATCCTCGACCAGCCGCTTCAGAAATACGTCCAGGTCACCGCTGTGCCCTGTTCTGGGGTGCAGCCGCATGAGTCCAAACATGATTTCGCCAAAGGTAATCACGCAACACGACCGTGCACCTTCAGCAATTGACGGCATTGCTCTCATCGAGTTCATCCGAACGCCTCCCGCTCCACCGCGGACCTAACAGGACTCTCTCCGGCGCACATTCAGGTTCCCTTCTGCGGGTTAAGGGCACAATCAGGTAACTACCGTATTGGGGATGGAGGATCCAACCGTGTCCTTGTGAGTGGCACTAGTACATCGTCCGGATAGTTATTTATATTATCGGCGTCGTTGATTATAGTCGGGACATGCCGAGAGTCGCACCCGCCGTCTCGCTCAACCAGACTACCAAGGCCGCGCTGGACCAGCTGGTGCGATCGCCGTCGACCCCGCAGGGTCTGGTGCAGCGGGGTCGGATTGTTTTGGCGGCTGCAGCCGGCGAGAGCAATCAGCAAATCGCTGCCGCCCTTGCGATTCCGGAAGTGACGGTCGGCAAGTGGCGCCGGCGTTTTGCCCGCCAGGGCTTAGAGGGTCTGCAGGACGCACCTCGTTCCGGTCGACCGGTAAAACATAGCCCGGAAATCGTCCAGCGGATTCAGCAGCGCGCGTGCCAGAAACCGCAACACTACAGCCGGTGGAGCGTGCGCACCCTGGCCCAGGACTTAGGCCTGCCGCGCAGCACCGTGCACCAGATTCTGGTCGCCTCGAAGCTACCGCCCCATCGGATTCGCACTTTTACCTTCAGTCCGGATCCCGATTTTGAAGCCCAGCTGCTGGACATTGTGGGCTTGTATTTGAATCCGCCGGAAAACGCGCTGGTGTTGTGCGTCGAGGAGAAGACCGGTATTCAGGCCCTGGACCCTACCCAACCACTGCTACCCTTGAGTGCTAAGAAGCCTCGCAGCTGGACCAAGGAGTACGTCCGCCACGGCACCCAAACCTTGCTGGCGGCCCTGGAGATCGCCAGTGGTCAAGTGGTGGCACAGGTCAAGCAGCGCCGCACCTCCGTCAACTTCCTGCGGTTCCTGCAGGATGTCGTCGAAGCCTTCCCGAACCGAGAGTTACACCTGGTTCTCGACAATCTCAACCTCCACAAGAATGAAGCAGCGCGGCGCTGGCTGAAGCGGCATCCCCAGGCACACTTCCATTACACGCCGACCCATGCTGCCTGGGTCAACATGGTGGAATGTTTCTTCAGCCTTCTCGGCAAGCAAGGCTTGTCACAAAGCGTTCATACCTCGAAACCCCAGCTCAAGGAATTCCTGTTGAGCTACATCGCTCACAACAACCAGAATCCCAAGCCCTTCGTTTGGACCAAGGGACCGGAGAAACTGCAACGCATCATCGAGGCGACCAAGGAAGATCAAGCGGCGCACCCGCGCAAGCCCACGAAGCGCCGCCGCCGCGTTCTCAATACTATAAATAACTAACTGGACGATGTGGTAAATATCCTCCGGCAGAGCAGGAGGCTTTAGGTTGTGAGCCGCTCAAAGCGGCTAAGCGGGGTCGCTGACGCGGCCCTGACGGTTTGGGGCTCTGGCGGGCAGCCTCGAATAACGAGAGAGGTGTCAAGCGCACTCTCTGTCCGGCATTGCCCTCTGCATCATTTGAGGTATAGACCGGATTGCGATGTTCCCCTTCGTTAGCTAGCTTCCTTCCAGACGAGTTCCGCCTCTGTCAGCGAATTGGACTTCGCTGACCCGAGCGCGTCTGTGGCTGTTCAAGGACAAGACTCAGGAACCCAGAAGACTGGGACTGCAATGGCGGTAGCTTGCTTCTTGGAGTTTGTATGGATGTTTGCAATCAACGTTGGCCTTGGTTCGCTGTTTTGACTCGGCTAGGAAGAGAGCGACATGCGAGTACGTATCTCGAGAAAATGGGTTATGAATATTACCTGCCCATGAGTTGCTCGACTCGCAGGTGGTCCGATCGCTGGAAGAAAGTTGAAACACCACTCTTCCCTGGTTATCTCTTTTGCCGTATGAACCCCAACGATCGTCTGCCGGTCCTGACAACTCCAGGAATTATTCAGATCGTGGGTGCTGGCAAAACACCTGTTCCAGTTGAGGAAGACGAGATTGTGGCTCTTCAGCGAGTTGAGAATAGCTGTCTTCCGACGACTGCCTGGCCATATCTTGAGGTCGGACACATTGCGAGAATTGGAGATGGTCCCCTCAAGGGCCTGACGGGGCTCGTAACCAGAATCAAGTCGGGAATGAAGTTGATCCTATCCGTCGGCGTGCTGCAACGCTCGGTGGCGGTTGAGATTCACCGGGATTGGATTGTCAACTTAGAGATGCCACGATCTGCCACGAACGAGCACGGCAGTCTCGCGTCGACGGCGCGCTTGATCCAAGCCTGCGGCCCTTGAGCCGACAAGCGCCCCTGCCCGGCACTAAGGAGCTCTCGTGTTACGCCAGACTACCGCACACGCTCTTCTTTCCGCATCTGTGGTGACGTGTGCAATGCTCGTCGCTCCAGCTCAGGAATCAGTAGGCGTCGGTCGTTGTGGGCCAGGCGAAACCGTAACCCACAAGGAACAGGGAGACGGTGGTCACGAGCAACTGCAAAGCCGCAACCCGCGTTGTCAATTGCATTCGGCCGATGTGCTAGAACTGACGTTCCCGTTCACACCCGAATTCAAGCAGACTGTAACCGTCCAGCCGGATGGTTACATCAGCCTGCGCGGCGTGGACAGCATTCTCGTACAAGGCCAAACGTTGCCTCAGGTGTCTGACTCTTTGCGAAGGGCTTACGGGAAGATTCTGCATGAGCCGGTGGTCGACGTTGAGTTGAAAGACTTCCAAAAACCTTACTTCATCGTGGGGGGAGAAGTCGGGCATCCCGGAAAGCATGATCTGCGCGGCGAGACGACCACGACCGAAGCCGTCGCCATCGCGGGAAGATTGAAAGACTCCGCAAAGTATTCCAAGCTTTTGCTCTTTCATCGTGCGCCAGACGGTTGGATCCAAGCAAGAAAACTCAACATGAAAGAAATGCTCAAGCACGCGAACCTGGACGAAGATGCCTATCTGCAGCCGGGCGACTTCCTCTACCTACCCAAAAACAGCATGCCGAAATTCTCGAGGTTCATACCCACATCTTCGCTCGGAATGGATACGAATCCAGCGCTGCAGTAAATATCCTCCGGCGGAGCCGGAGGCTTTAGGTTGTGAGCCGCTCAAAGCGGCTAAGCGGGGTCGCTGACGCGGCCCCGCCGGTTTGGGGCCCTACCTCCGTAAAGAAGAGGAAGCCCGGATTTCGGATGCCCTCGACCGCCAGCGTTTTTCCAATGTCGTGCTTGCCGAACCCGCCACCGTGCCCCCTCAATCCCCAATCGCGTGGGTTACTGATTCTCGTGTTCGGTGGCCCCTTGGCCGTCCTCGTGAGCGTAGTCATGGTCCTGATTGCCGACCGCTGGGATCCTTCGTTCCGAACGCCGCATGAGGTGGAGGCCTTACTGGGCGCTCCCGTTCTCGCAGCGTTGCCGAAAGGTGTCGAATAAGGGATATGTTGCTGGAATTTTGGAAATTGCGAGAACAACCGTTCGGCGTCACTCCCGACCCGCGCTATCTGTATTTTAGTCCCGGGCACCGTGAAGCGCTCGCCTCGTTGTTTTATGGCATTGAGACGGGCCGCGGTTTTCTGTCGCTGGTGGCGCAACCCGGCATGGGAAAAACAACTCTACTCTTCCAGCTCCTACACCGATGGAAGGGTCACGTCCACAGCGCCTTCTTATTCCAAACGCAATGCAATTCCCGGGAACTGGTCCGCTATTTGCTCGCTGATCTTGGTCTTAAGAATGATGGTGAAGATATGGTGCGGATGCACTCGGAATTGAACGACTTCCTGTTTCGCGAAACCAAAGCAGGCAGACGAGTCGTGGTCTTCATTGATGAAGCTCATAACCTTGCTACCCCGGTGCTGGAGACGGTGCGTCTCCTTTCCAATTTCGAGGCCCCAGACAAGAAATTGATGCAGATCGTTCTGACGGGACAGCCCAAACTTGCGCAGCGACTATCGCACCCGGAACTCGCACAACTGAGGCAGCGGATTGCAGTCCAGACGCAATTGGACCCGCTTTCCTCTGCCGAGGTTGCTCGCTACGTCAATCATCGTCTTCAGGTGGCGGGTCATCAGGGCCAGGAACTGTTCACCTCCCCGGCCCTTGATCTGGTTGCCCAATACAGTGCTGGCATACCGCGGCTCATCAACGTTCTGTGTTTCAACGCGCTCTCGCTGGGCTTCGCCAGTCGCTACAATCAAATCAGTCCCGATATAATCCGCGAAGCTGCCAAGGACGTGGCGTTGGTCAAGCCTGAGCCAACTCCAGAAACCGCGCCCGTTGATAAACCGCAGACCGTTACTCCTCGGTTTCAGGAGTCCGTGTCGCCCTTAGCACTCCCGGATTGCAAAGATGGTCCGAGGGCCCTTGGTCCAGGTCTCGGCCCTTTATCTTCTGTATTGCATGACGGCTCTCTACCTGTGTATTGCATGACGGCTCTCTACCCGGCGGCACACAGCCGGGGCGTATCGGCTCATCATCCGATTGAGAACAAGGCGAACACTAACGCGCCCACGACGGCTGTCCGCCCTGATACTTCCGTCTTGCAGTCTCCCTCGGTTCCTCTTGCCACAGCTCCTTCGGCCGGCGTCGTTCCGCCTGAGGCCGTGCGAGCAGATGATAACTCTCCAGAATCCGTCATCTCTTATGTCGTTCAACCACACGATACGGTTGTCGAACTGTGTCTGTCGACATTCGGACGATATGACGAAGTCGCTCTCAATGAAATTCATAAACTGAATCCGCGCTTGAAGAACCCCAACCATCTCGAAGTAGGTCAGGACATTCGCCTTCGACGGACTCCCCAGAAACCTGTGGCAGGCAAGACTTTTCTACCTTGACTCCGAAACCGTCATATCAGTCCCCGACCCTATGAGCAAGAATTTTGAGCTTCTGCAAGAGATAGACAGCGACGAAGACCTGTTCCGAACGTTCGACTCCGACATTGCCATCGCCACATCCTCGCTCACGGTCGTCACGTCCACCCCGGACGTGGACAACGCGGAGCGCGAGAGAGTTTTGCGGAACGCGTCTCTGCCCGACGTTCCGGTACCGGTCGAAGACTCACCGGCGTCCCACGCTTCGCACATTGTAGGAAGTCTCGAGCCCACGGAAAGAGCTGCTGCGACGGGCCTACAAACCAACTCTGCAATGGTGTCGCCTCCACCCGGTGGCACTCTCCTTGCTGCAACCGACGTCCCAGTTCCTCCCGCTGAGTTGTTGGTGAACGGCGAGAGCCAGCGACGAACAGAGCAGAATGTTGTTCCCAGCGAAAACCCGCACAAGGCTCACCGATCCATACTTCGCTATTTCCGCCCAATCCCGAACCTCTGCCTGAGGCCAGCGGGACAGAACAGCGAATGCCGACGAGTTCCTTCGGCCTGACCTGGATGGACGTGGTAAAAGCAGGCATTAAGCACTGGATCAGAGAGACTGCGGGAAGAGGCACGTATCAGCGCGGTGACTGGGAAGCCGTCGCTCACGAGGAAGGAACGAAGCTGGTGCAGCGCGTCTTTCCTGCAACACCAGAAGGTTCACAACGAATGCCTCTGTTCTCCGGACTGGAAGCTGACTTGGAATGTGCCTCCATTTGCGTTCGTACGGCGAAAATCCTCGCCGCCCGAGGCGACGGACCGGTCTGTGTTGTCGACGCAAATTTCCAGTCGCCATCGCTGCATCGATGCTTCGGTGCACAGAATACACAAGGACTCGCGGAAGCTGCCCTTGAGTCCTCCCCACTTCCAACTTTTCGCCAGGAGGTTTCAGAATCGAATCTATGGCTCATGCCATGCGACCAGGCCGCCTCCCAATTGACTTTCTCCGCGATCACAGACGCCTTGCGGCAAAGGACGAACGAAGCGCGTGAAAAGTTCAGATATGTCGCCGTTCATGCTGGGCCCCTCGGACTGGAAACCTGCGCCATGCATATCGGTCGCTGGACAGACGGCGTGGTGGTTGTCGTGGAGGCCAATTGCGCTCGACGCGATTCGGCGAAGCGAGTAAAAAAACTCTCCTGGCCGCTAAAGTAAACTTGCTGGGAGTCGTATTGAATAATCGAACCTTACCAATTCCTGAGGCCATCTATCAAAGGCTCTAGACTGCTCTCCCGGTGTCCAAGCCGAGACGTGCGATCAAGCTCCTTCACGGCCTCCGGTCCCGTCGGTTCTTGAAGCTAGCGCGCACTCTTCACGCGTGCAGCGTTGAGTTATGTCGTCGCGAGAAAAACAAATGGCATCCTCCACCTTGACTGTTGCGAACACCTCGGCAAAGCCCCGAGCGTTGTCGTCCAGAGCAAATCACAAACACGACCGCGGCTCGGCTCCGGCCTGCCTGCCAGCCGAGCAGTTAGAAAATACTTTCTATTTTGCCTGTAAACAATACCTGGATCTCATCTTAGCGAGCCTTCTCCTCATCATTCTGCTGCCGCTGTTTGCGGTGGTCGCTCTTCTGATCAAGCTCGATTCGCCGGGTCCAGTTTTTTTCAGGCAGGAACGCGTCGGGGCGAAGCGCACGTCGCTCGGCACGAAGCCGATCTGGGTCATCCGGAACTTCACCATGTATAAATTCCGCTCCATGGTAGCGGACGCGGATTCCTCGCCGCACGAAGCGTATATTCGGGGTTTTGTCGAAGGACGCGCTCCATCCCTGCTCGCTCCCGAAGGGAAGTTCAAACTCATCAACGATCCCCGGGTGACGCGGCTGGGACGTTTTCTCCGCAAATTCAGTTTGGACGAGTTGCCACAGCTCCTCAACGTTCTGAAAGGTGACATGAGCCTTGTCGGTCCCCGTCCCGTGCCTCCTTACGAAGTCGCTTGTTATCGGAATCGCGACTGTAGGCGCTTGGCCGCCTTGGCTGGAATGACGGGTCTTTGGCAAGTGCGCGGACGCGGCCGCGTTTCATTTGAAGAGATGGTGCGCATGGATGTCCATTACATCCGGAATGCATCGCTTTTGCTCGATCTCAGAATTCTTTTTCTTACGATTCCTGCGGTTTTATCAAAGCGAGGTGCTGCATGATCGCGGAGCCAGGTCAGTCGAGCTGAACGAAAACCCCGCAGACAGTTCCCAACTGGGTATCGCCATCATAGGATGCGGTTATTGGGGAATGAACTACGTGCGGATTTTCAACGACCCCCTGGATTGAAAGGTTCGCGCGGTGTGCGACCAGAAAGCAGAGCGATTGCAAGAGGTCGTTCGCCGCGCTAGCAGGAAAACATGTCCTGGTGGAAAAACCGCTGACCACGCGTTCCACCGATGCCGAGGAACTCATTGAACTCTCAGAGTCGCGTTTCGCGACCCTTATGGTTGGACATACGTTTGTCTTCAATGCCGGCATCCGCAAAGTCAAGGAATACGTGAAGGACAGAAATGGTCGCGTCTACTACCTTACGCCCGCCGAACAAATCTGGGTCGCACCCAATTACAGAGCAAGCTGGCGAGGATCTCTGCCGACTCTTTACCTAATCTGGCTGGTTCGGCCGTGACTGATCAATGCGGCGAGCCTCGCCCTCCCAGTCAATGACTTCGCCGGATATTGTTGACCGTCCTGCCGGGGCTTGAAAACTTTAACGACTATGAGTGTGCGACAGATCAGCGGGAACGTGTTCGCTATCCTGAGCAGTGATGTGATGAACCGTGTGACCAGCTTTGTTCTGTATGCGCTTGTCGCACGACACCTGGGCGGTCACGAGTTTGGCCAACTCAGCCTGGCACTCACTCTGTTTTATGCTTTCCAGGTGTTTGCCCTGAGCGGTGTCAGAACCGTCATCATCCGCGAGGTTGCAACAAACCCAGTTCAAACGGGCGCGTACTTCATCAACGGCTGCTTACTAGTAACTCTTTCGTCCTCCATTTGTATTGCCCTGTTGTGGGGATTCGTTCGGTTGATGCGTTACTCGGCTGCGACCAGTTTGTTCATCACTGTTCTGTCGGTAGCACTCATTCCCTACACGCTGTCGGCGGTGTGCGAAGCGATTTTTCAGGCTTGGGAGCAGATGCAATACATCGCCTACGTCAACGTGCCGATGAATATCGTGAAAGTGGGTACTGCCTTTCTATTTCTGTCAACCAACAGCGGCTTGAGCGCCGTTGTTCTCATTCTGGTGTGTTCGCTCATCGTGGTGGCTGTAATCGAGATCTGGATAGCGCTTTTACAATTTCCTGTATGTGACGGCTGCGTCGACCTTCGCTTTGCGATGGGCACCGCGCGTTCTGCCGCAACGTTTCTGGGGATTGACGGCACGATGGCACTCATGGCCAGCTTGAATTTTGTTCTTCTGTCCAAGGCAGCGACCGAAGTCGAAGTGGGTCTGTACAACGCGACCACCCAGGTGATCACGCCTTTGCTCCTCGTCTACCAGAGTGTTGCGCAGTGCATTTTTCCCGTGATGTGCCGGAAAGTCGAACCTGGCTATCACAGTCTCAAACGCATCGGAGAGCAAGCCATCGAATTGCTATTGGTTATGGCTCTTCCCGCCCTGGCCGGATTGTTCTTTATGGGCGACCGGGTGCTGCTGTTGCTATACGGGAATCCCGTGTTTCTTCAGGCATTCCCTGCCCTGCGCATTGTGACGTGGCTTCTGATCTTCCAGGCGTTTACCAGCGTTCTAGGGCAAGTGCTGGTGGCCAGCCATCGCGAGCGAGTCACTCTGAGAATTGTTGTCGTAGACACTTTGTGTAACCTGGCGGTGGGCTGGCCCCTGATTCGCTTCTTCGGTGTGCGGGGCGCTGCCTTCGCGCTACTGCTGACCAGGATCGTGGATTGCTGTCAGCACTACATCCCTGTGTCGCGCCTCTTCTCGGGAATCCCGCTCGCAAGGATTGCCTGGCGACCGATCCTGGCCGCCGCCTGCATGGCTGGTTACCTGGCTGTCGCCTCGGCGCGAAAGGCTATCCTTACGGGTATCTACGCGGGACTGATCTACGGCATGGTCCTGCTCTTTCTCACCCTGTGGGCGTGCGGCGGATACCGTCAATTTAGAGACAGGTATCGACCTCTTCTCTCGGAATAGTGGACGCGACTTCAACCTAAACCAGAACGCAGCTGATGCTCATCGATTCCACAGCCGAGATTTTTTTTCGTCCTCCTCGTGCTGATTTACTGGCGCCTCCCGTTTCGCAAGCAGAACTACGTCCTATTGGCAGCCAGCTATGTTTTCTATGTTGGCGGGAATGGCGTTTCCTCTTTAAAACCGCCACCCCGGCAAACGTTACCGGACGTAACCAGGCCCAATCTCCCAGCCAGGACACTGCTGCAGCGCTCCCAAGACAGCCGGCCAAGAAACCGGCTAGCTTTAGCTAGAAGCTCCGCGGTCTTTCTCAGCCGTTCCTTGGCGACTTCCATCAGGGGCTCTTCCTGACAGGTACCGCGTCCGAGGCTTTATGAACCGAAACGTTGACTTAGATCAGTCGGGTCCGGAGTCTGCCCCCAGTCAGGGCATGGCCGATAAAATTAAGCTGGATATCGCCGTCCAAACCGCCTGCGACCTGAATCTCGCCAGCAGCGCAGTAAGCCTGCAAGGAATGGCGAACCTGCGCGTGGTCGGAACCTCTTCAGATCCCGTCATTGTCGGGAGAACGGAGTTTACCGCTGGCGACATATTCCTGATGAACAAGCGCTATCAAATTAAGCGCGGCATCATCGAGTTCTCCAATCCACATCGCACCGAACCTGTGCTCAACGTGCTGTTGACAACCACCATAAGCCAATACAACTTGAGCCTCACCTTCTTGGGCCCGCTTGACAAAATGCAAACCAGCTACGTTTCTGACCCGCCGCTGCCCACGGCCGACATTATCAACCCGATTGCCCGGGGACAAACCACGCAACAGGCCGCAGCCTCTCCTTCGAACTTTGGGGCGAGTTCACTTCTGGCGCAGGGGGCTGCAAGTCAGGTGAGTGGCGGTGTCCAAAAGCTGGCCGCTCTCTCCAGCTTGTCGATCGATCCGACACTGGGCGGCAACAACTCCAACCCGGGTGCCCGCATTGCGATGCGGCAGCGTGTCACCAATAATTTCTTGTTTACATTCCGCACCGACGTGACTTCGACGCAGCGCGAGATCATACAAGGAGAGTACAAAATCAGCAAGCGCTGGTCAGCCAGTGCAGCCAGTGTGACTCGGGATGAAAACGGTGGCTTTGCTGTCGACGGGAAGTATCACAAGAGGTACTGAGCAGCAAAGAATCCGGATGTCGAGCTCTTGATTTGTAGGCTCTTCTCGTGGACTCGTGCGGCGAAGGGCGTCAACCCTGGCTTGGGCAAGAGCGCGGTGCCTCGCAGAGGACTGTGGCACCTTCGTGCCAGGTGCGCTAGCACGTTAGTGCTATTGCTGACGTGGCGTAAAGAGCAGAAGCTGCGCGACTAGATACTTCGCCGGTTTCAAAAGAAGCCGAGCAAATAACCCAGGGCCCTTGGGGGAGGTGGCCTTGGGTTATTTTATTCTGTACTTACTCACTGAACGCACATTCCGGCAGAACGGGGCATCGGACTGGAGTTGCTCACCGCAGGGCTGCGGCCCGAAATCGCGCACCCCGCCGGCAATGCTGCATCCTTTGCCCCTGCTGCAAATGCAAAACTGCCAAAGTAATTCCGGCTACCCCTCACAACTCCTTCGTGCCACATCGTACGCGGCGGCGTTGCTCACCATGACGTGAGAAGTCATGTGCCGCGTGTGTCCTGGCACGGTGGGAATCGGCCCAGCGGCGGTGCCGAGTAGCACGAGCTTGGTCCCCCTCGCGTCTCTTAGAGCCGCCTGGACCTCCTTGAGTGCCGCATCGCCGGCTGTCTGGGCAGCCCGAGAGCTACCGGCGACCAATACCGCGGGCATCGTCGCCAGGCTGGCCAGTAAACTGCGCCGGGAGAGGCGGGATTGATTCGATGCGTCTGTCATGGGTGCTTTCCTCTGCGACTCGTTGTGTGCACGCTGATAAACTCTCGATTCACCCGTCACGCCCGCAACTGGGTGCCCGATCCTTCGATGCGTCGGACAGCAGACGCTGGATTCCCAAGCGTCAGCAATCCATCACGCCAGCCTCGGATCGTTCATTCAGACGCCGCAATCCATATGAGAGGTCCCGAATGGTCGGCAACCCTTACTTTGGGATTACTTCAGGATCGCTCGTCATTGGGCAAGAATCCCTGCAGTGTCCCTTTGAGCGCTGCCGCCTGTGGGTGTTGAAAAAGCGAACGATGTCGCAGGCATGATGACACCCAAGTTGAACAACGACATAGTGAAACACGCAAAGATATCTTCCGACGAAGATTATTCGCGCCAACCACATGTGCGTCGCCATCGCACCACTGTTCTCCCTGCTCTGGATCTATTGAATTTGAATAAACCCGTATTCACTGCTGCTTGGCTCACGAACGCCTTCCTGAACGTTTTGTTGTCACGCCGGCTATCGTGTCAGCCTCAGCAGCAATGGCATACTCTAAACTCCAGCGAGTTTCTTCGCCGGGAAGCAATACAGTAACATCGCAGTCCTTTGTCGTCTTATTAGGTTGAGGTGAGACGCATGGCTAAGTTGATCTACTCAATGTTTACTTCACTGGACGGTTACACGGAAGACGAGCACGGCCGCTTTGGCTGGGGCGCTCCCGAAGACGAAGAGTTGCACTCCTACGTCAACGAGCTTGCGTCGTCATTCGGCACCTATCTCTACGGACGGAGGATGTACGAGACAATGGTGTACTGGGAGACCGCACACACGGTTCGCGATCAACCACGGTTCGTGCTCGACTTTGCGAGGCAGTGGCAGGGGGCGGAGAAGATCGTCTACTCCAGGACCCTCGCCGAGCCGCGCAGCGCGCGGACGAGGATCGAGCGTGAATTCGATTCCGACGCGGTCCGGCGGCTCAAGGCCGAAGCCGGGCACGACATCACTGTTGACGGTCCTCAACTCGCCTCACAAGCGATAAGGGCGGGTCTTGTCGATGAGTTTCAAATGATTGTCTGCCCCGTGGTCGTCGGCAGCGGAAAACGGTTCTTCCCGGATGGAGTGCTGCTGGACCTCGAGCTAGTCGAGGAGCGAAGCTTCCGTAAGAGTGTGGTCGTTCTCCGGTACGCCGTCCGCGGCTGACGCGGCTGATCGATCACGCAAAAATCCGAGTCGTCCACCTCACAAATAATTCTAGACAGTCCCGACCATCTGAGCGGTCCCGAGTTGTCGGCAAACCTTACCTTGGGATTCCTTGAGGGTTGCTCGTGATCTGGGCAAAATTGCGATGGGCGGCGGTCCCGGAAGTATCGTGGCACGTCAAGTTAAGAGAGATCTCAAGTTAGATGTTGATGGTCCCTTGTAGATAAAGCTTCACTTCACCAGCGATCTTTATGCGGTCGCCAACGAGCGTGCACCACATTCGGGCGCCGCGAGAACTGAGTTGCTGCACTCGAAATGTTTGCTTGCCAGTGCGTCCGGCCCAGTATGGGACGAGTGTGCACTGGATTGATCCGGTCGCAGCATCTTCGTCGATCCCCTCGGATGGAGCGAAAAACCTGCACACATAATCGACGTCATTGTCACCGGAAGCCGTAACAATTGCTCCACCACTGATGCCAATATCAATTTTCGCCAACGCAGCTATATCCGGTTTGAGGTTTCGCACGATCTCTGCGTGATCGACGACAATGAGAAAGTCGCGAGGGTCGCGCATTACCTCTGCCATCTCCAGACCCAGAGCGGACAGCAGCCCCGTTGGAATTTCGCACGATACCGGTGGCCTGGACGGGAAATCCATTTCAAAGCGCTCGTGATCACCATTGACCGTCAATAAGCCACTGACTGTATGGAAGCGAACCGGCCAGGTGTCATGTCCACGCAACGAGAGTGCATATGCAGAAGCCAAGGTTGCATGGCCGCACAGGTCATCTTCCACCACCGGTGTGAACCAACGCAGGTCAAAATCGCCATCAGCACGGGCGACCACGAAGGCTGTTTCGCTGTGACGGTTCTCCGCTGCGATTTTCTGCATGACATCATCGGCAGGAAATGCGGGAACGAGGCATATACCCGCAGGATTGCCCGCGAACAGTTCGTTCGCGAAGGAATCGATGTGGTAATACGGAATTGGCATGCTCACCAAAGTATCACGGGCAAAACCGCTTAGTGGGCGGTTGGTCGGCTACCCGGACTTAATCCTCAAACCCGGATTTTCCTCGGGATAAGTTGTCAGCTCCCGGTAATTCACCTACCGGAAACTGACCTACTACTTTCGGTTGTTTTGCATTCGTCCAGATCGGGCCTTGGGCAAGTCTGCCTCCGCTCCGAGCAGGTAGGGAGCCAGCAGACCTTCGAGAGAACGGCGGAGCCACGCGGCCAGGGACCCTTTGCGGTAGACGGCCCAGTCGAGCATAGCGCCGCCGTTGACCTGCTGGATCAGCCGGGCCAAATCGGCGGTGTCGCAGGGCTTGAGTTCGTCGGCCGCCACGGCATCATCGAGGAGTTTTTTGGTTTCGTCGCGGATGGCGGTGAATTGCGCCAGGGTGATGGCGTGAAACTCAGGATCGATGAGGTCGATCTGCAGGTAGGCCAGGCCATTGGCCATGGCTTCAGGCGTCGAAGCAAAGCCGCTGCACTTTGCATAGAGTTCGATCAGCGTTTTCAGCGGCGAGCCATATTTGGCGCGCGCGGCGGCGAATTGCTCCGGAACACCGCCGGGAGCGGTGCGGCAGGCGGCCAGCAACAGGCCCCGCTTGGTGCCGAAGCGCTGGATCAGCGTGGCAGGCACGACACCCGCTTCCTTGGCGACGTCCGCCAGGGTAAGGTCCACGGGGCTGCGGCCCTGCATCACGCGCATGGTGGCCATTAGGATGGCTTCGTCCGAAGTTTGGCGAGGTCGAGGCGACATAGTCTCCTGGTTCTTCCCGATTCAGAGAAATCGAAGAGAAGACCACCCTCATAATCCGAGGGCGGGTGCGCTCCGTTTTTTTTCAGCCACGCGACACGCTAGGCCGCTGAGAAGAATAACTGAATGGCTGTTTATTTTCCACTTGACATTAATGAACGGCGATTCAATAATTCGCCCACCCTCCCTGCGAGGTGCTTCCATGGCCGAGACGTCCACTTATCAGCCCCCAGACTTGCGCAATTGCGTGGTGCTGGTGGCCGGCGCTACTCGCGGAGTAGGACGCGGCATCGCTCTGGCGTTTGGCGAAGCCGGCGCGACGGTGTACTGCACCGGGCGCAGCTCGCGCGCGGCGCTGGCTTCCGGCACCAAGCCGCTGTCCGTGCAGCAGCGGAAGAAGGCCTTGCCGGCGGCGTATTACACCGGCCGGCCGGAAACGATTGAGGAGACTGCCGAGCTGGTGACCGCGCGAGGCGGCAAGGGTATCGCAGTCGTCGTCGACCACCTGGACGTCAGTCAGGTCGAGAAACTGGTGGCCAAAATCCGGGCCGAGCAAGGAAAGCTGCACGTGCTGGTAAACGACATTTCAGAAAGCGCGGAGCACGAACTGGGCAAGACCTTCTGGCAAGCCGACCTGGAGCGCGGGTTCGCCATGTTCCGCAATGCGATTCATACGCATATCATCACGAGTCACTGCGCGGCGCCGCTGCTGATCGAGACGGCCAAAAACTCGTGCCGAACCGGATTGATCGTGGAGATCGGCGACGGCGATACCTATACGTACCGAGGGCACTTGTTCTTCGATCTGATCAAGACCACGGTGATCCGGCTGGCCTTTGCCATGGCGTACGAGCTGCGCAAGAAGAATGTCACGGCAGTCGCCCTCACACCCGGTTTTCTGCGCTCAGAAGTGATGTTGGAGCGTTTCAGCGTGAGCGAAGCGACTTGGCAAGACGCGGTGAAGAAAGATCCGAATTACATCTGTTCCGAAACACCGCTCTACGCCGGACGGGTGGTCGTGGCCCTGGCTGCCGACCCTGGCCTAATGAAGAAGTCAGGCCGCGTCTTCAGCACCTGGGGGCTGTCGGAGGAGTACGCGCTTTGCGACGCCGACGGCCGCAAGCCGCACTGGGGCCGCCACTTCGTGGGCACATACGGCGATCATATGAACTCATGCGACGAGGGCTTCTATAGGTATTGGTTCGGTGGCGCGCTCGAAGCCGTGTTCCCCGATTGGCCATCCTAATCCGGCCCGAGCAAGACGATCGCAAGCCCGCACAGACACGGAAGTGGACCTGCTTGTCTCTCTGCATTATGAATAACTCAGTTTCGACCAACACCTGAGAAGGAAGGTGGAAACAGCTACATATGCAGAGCTTAAACGGAGTTCTGGACGAATAGTCGGCTATCCAGAAGTAGTGGTGGAATCATCCACAGCTTCCGTGTAGCCCGTTACCCTGGAGTTACTTCGCGTCCTGATCGGCTAATCCTGCACGTAAGCCGGTGCAGTAAGCTAACATAACCGGAACGCGCTTTATCGCCGAGTTGTTCACTACTCCGGCATCCGACAGACCTCAGCGTAGAGCAAGGAGTTCAATCATGGATTCGGCGATTCCTGGTCATCTGCAATGTCCACGAACGCGTCACCGGCGGATTCCAGACGATTACGCTCCGCCTCACCCATCCGCGGTTGCCCTCCGCCAGATCGTTCAGCCGCGTCTGCAACTCAAAAAGTCCTATTTGGCGAAGCGGGACATTCTTGAATTTTTCGACTAAGTACTTGTTGATCTCATGTTCCGTCTTCTCCCGCGTCGCCGGCCGCCATCGGCCGCAGCGAATTGGGAGGTACTTCTCTTTGACGAACCAATCGAACGTTACCGAATCATCCGCCTGGAGAACCGGAACTGCTGACCCAATCTTCCCATTCTCTCCTCGAATGATTGCCTGGGGTTTCGCCTCCGCTTCATACTTGCGGAGATCGGATTTCAAACCATTTGGTTCTGTTCGGCCAGCACAACTTCTGATGATTTGTCTATTTTGGAACGAACGAACGCTTGTTGTTCGAGAAGTGAGGATTTGATGGAAGCGAGAAGAAATGACCGGCGCGTACGGAGGACGCAACAACTGCTCCGTGCATCGCTCTTGTCCCTGATCGAGGAGAATGGCTTTGAAACGCTCACGGTGCAGGACATCATCGATCGAGCGAACGTCGGTAGCGCGACCTTCTACGCGCATTTCGACAACAAGGAAGACCTCCTCGTGAGTGGATTCGATGGGCTACGCGCCGCATTGAAAGAGCTCCAGCGCCAGACCACTGCCATTTGCAGAAGTTCTGGAAGGCCTGAGCCGTGACGACCTTCCGCGTTCTTTGACGGTCACACGCGCGCGAATGCTATCTCACCCTGGTATTGCGGAATTTCGCTTTGGCATATTTAAGCGCACACAAGGAAGTGTCACTCCGCTCTCCCGAGGCGCCTCGCCAGGCTAATTATCAGGCTGAGATGCGACCGATGGAGCCCAAAGCGACTGCGGTCCGACGAAATTATTTTTTTTTGGAGAGATACTGGACATCCTTTTTATGTTCGGGGTAGATTGGGATCGTTTGACATCTGGAATGCCAAGCGCCTGCCAATTAAAGACACTGGCGTGCAGCGTCTGTATTTTCACACGGGCATTAATGCTTCCGAAGGATATCTAAGCGCTCAAATTTGGAGGCGACAAAAGCATCCGTTCCCCATCCACCCAAGATGCAATTGTTCCCCTTAAGGCAGAAAATCGGCAAGCAGCGACCGAAAGTTCAGGAGCCATCCATGAAAACACTTACGACAGAATCGTGCATTTCCAATAGCGCACGTCATAACGAATTGGCCGAGTACACCGAAAAAAGACACGTCTGGAACCGAACCATTGCAATTGCCATCGCCATGCTGACCCTCTCGTTCACTGCCGTAACTGCCTTTGCTCAGGTAAATGGGGTGGGCAGAAGGCCCTATCGCGGCTGGAGCACCTTCAGCGAGCAAACGATTGTACCCTCCAGCACGGTGATGAATGAGCAGAACATTCTCGCGCAGTCCGACGCGATGCGCTCCACCGGCCTGCAAGCTCATGGTTTCCGTTACATCAACCTCGATGCGGGCTGGAGCGGCGACAGCGATCAGTACGGTCGCACGCTCTGGAACATGACTGCGTTCCCGCATTTTCTAGAGATGATTCAGCACATCCACGCCAACGGCCAAAAAGTCGGTATCTATCTGCTCCCCGGAATTGGCACGTCGGTTGTCTCTGCAAATCTGCCTATTCTCGGTACGCAGTATCATGCTCAGGACATCGTAGCGATGCCGCTCACGATCGGCAACGGATTTGGCTATGGCTACAAGATCGATTTCACGAAGCCGGGGGCGCAGGAGTACATCAACTCAATCATCAACCTTTATGCATTGTGGGGCATCGATTTCATCAAGCTCGACTCGGTAACCCCCGGCTCGTATAACGACAATCTCAACATCAACAACATCCCCGATGTTCAGGCCATGTCCAAAGCCATTGCGCTGAGCGGCCGTCCCATCTGGCTTACGCTGTCCTGGGCGCTCGATGAGGACTACCTTAGCGACTGGCAGCAGAACTCGAATGCGCGCCGCATTGAAGGCGACGTCGAGTGCGAAGGAGACTGCCCGAATCTGACCGAATGGCAGCGCGTGCTGCTTCGCTTTTACGATCTGATCGGATGGGAGAGCGCTTCGGGTCCAACGCTGGGCTGGAACGATCTCGACTCGCTTGAGGTCGGCAATGGAACCACGGACGGGATTACAGATACGGAACAACAGACCGCGATGACCCTGTGGGCGATGGCCAATGCTCCGCTTTCGCTCGGCGGAGACCTGACGAAGCTAACCAACTACGGCAAAAAGCTGCTCTTCAACGACGAAGTCCTCGCCGTCGATCAGTCCGGACGCCCGGCAAAGCAGGTAACGGGGGGATTCACACCCGTGTGGGTCTCCAATCTCGGGGACGGCAGCTACTACGTCGCGATCTTCAATCTCAATGCCTTTCCCACGCGCGTAACGGTTGACTGGAAGGACCTGGGCTTCCTCGGCGCGTCCGAAATGAGGGATCTCTGGAACCATGCTGAAGTCGAACCGTCCTATCGGTCCTTCTCCGCTGAGCTGCCGGGGCATGGAGCGCGCCTGTTCAAGGTCACGGCTGCCGGCCATGCTCCGACACCTCCGTCGCAGATTTACGGAGCCGAAACGGCGACGCTGCACGGGGGAGCCCAGCTCTCGGCATGCTCCACCTGCGCGAGTGGCAACAAACTGACGTATCTCGGCATTGGGGCGGCCAACTATGCAATCTTCAAGGTGAACGTCAAAAAGGCGGGCGTGTACCGGATGGAAGTCGATTCAATGACGACAGGCACCCGCTCCTTCATCATCAATGTCAACGATGGTCCGGATATTACGCTGAACCTGAGCGGTGGTAGCTCGAACCTGCCGTTCCCAACGACGATTCCGGTTCGTCTCAATGCGGGGGTGAACAGCATTGAGTTCGGCAACCCGACGAGCTATCCGCCGGACATGGACCGCATCATCATCAGCGGGGACGGTAACGAACCATATCCGGGTTTCTCCGTCTATGAGGCGGAGAATGCGACGCTCAGCGGCGCGGCGTCGACGTCGGCGGGTTTTTGCGGAAACTGCTCCGGCCTGGCTGCGGTGGGCAACCTGGGCGGCAACTCACAAAGCACCGTCACCTTCGACAATGTGAATGTGCCAGTCGCGGGCACTTACCAGATGGAGATCGATTACATGACGCAGGGTCAACGATCGTTCTTGGTCTCGGTCAATGGAAACACCGCGCAGGAACTCGTCCTGAACGGTTACAGCTTCGGCACGCCAACCAGCACTGTGATTCAGGTGCCGCTGCACGCAGGGTCCAACCAGATCGAATTCAGCAACCCGACCAATTATGCACCCAACCTGGACTCCATCACCATTTCGCCGCCAACGGACTTTTGAAACTGATTTTCCGGCAAACCCATTCGGAAGAAGATCAGCGTTGGATTCCCATCCGTTCCGTAAGGGAGGGATGGGAATTCAGCCGGCACTTCAGATTGGGCTAGCAGGCGCATCCACACCGACATCCACTGCGAGCGAAGGGAATGGAGGCATCGCAACCTACAAAGCAATGGACATCCTTGCTACGGATCTTGCTAAACACTCCTCTCGTTCTGTAAAGCTGAGGCATATCTCAGACGGATGCCGGGCGGGAGCCTGAGTTGACGTCCGTCGCATACAGGTGTGTTGCTCGTACGTGTACCCTCAAGAGCAAACGATATGCTTAAACTGTTCGGGTAGCGCGGCGGGTGAGTCTCTTGGTTGACCGGTTGGTCTGGAGGTGTCTCGTTGGACCAGCACCGATGGAACTGGCACCTGTGGGCGGGATTTGTACTCTGCCTTGTCGGCTTTGTCAGCTTGCCTGTACTCGCCCGGTTTCCGGCACGCGCGATGTGCCCTGGGTGAGCTTCCCGCTTCTTGGAACCGGCCTTGCGTTTCTGTTTGTCGGATTGAGGCGTGCCTTTGGCCAGCCGCAGCAATATCGAGGAAGAATCGCCGGGCCAATACTAGGCGCACTCAGCGTCCTTTTCGTGGCCCTCCTCTGTTTCGTTGTCTTCTATCAGACTCGACAGTTGCCCGCGTCCCCCGGGGCGCCGAAGGTCGGAGAGAGGGCTCCTGAGTTTGTTCTGCCGGACATGAGCAATCCGCCAGTTTCACCCTCCAGTTTGCTTTTCACACCTTTTATGAATTCGCAGATGCCTCCCAAAGGAGTGGTCCTTGTATTCTATCGGGGCTATTGGTGACCATTCTGCAACTCCGAGTTACGGGGTATCGAAAAGCACTTGAAAGACATTCAACAACTCGGCGTACGGCCGGTGGCAATCAGTGTGGACACGCCTGAAATGTCACGGGACTTGTGCCGGAAAGCGGGATATACGTTCACGTTTCTTTCCGATGCAAAGGCGGAAGTGATTCGCCGTTATGACCTGCTTCACTCCGGCGCCGGAGTCAAGGGACAAGACATCGCTCGCCCGGCGGAGTTCCTCCTGGATTCCGCCGGCGTGATCCGCTGGGCGAATCTAACTGAAGACTATCGCGTGCGGGCGCGGCCCGACCAGCTCCTCGAGCAAGCAAGGGAACTGAAATAGGCTGCATGGCACAGGTTCATCGGGGATCAACGCAAATAGGGCCATCCCATCCCTGTGATCGTCGCGTGCGAGGACCGTCCACCCAGTTCTGCGTGGTCCCTTGGGGTGCACAGGGCCGTTTTTCGTTCGGGAATCACGGTAGTTACCATTTGCATGGTAAACACTGTATTGCGTCGGCGAATTAAGAGTCTCATCAATCGTTACATGCAGGGCGTTTGGCTCCTTGCGTTTTCGGGACAGCAATATGGCCATTCGAATATTGATCGCGGACGATGACTCCACGATACGCATGCTGTTGCGGAGACTTCTGGAGGGACATTCGGACTGGCGAGTATGCAGCGAGGCGGTCAACGGCGTGGAGGCAATCGAGAAGGTTGAGTTGTTCACGCCCGACCTTGCGATATTGGACCTCGGCATGCCAATCATGAATGGCGTCCAGGCAGCGCGCGAGATATCCAAAGCCAAGCCCCAACTTCCGCTGCTTCTCATTAGTGTGCAGGAAGTTTCCCGTCAACTCGCAGAGGCAGCTCGCGGTGCTGGCTTCAGGGGAGCAGTCACCAAGAGTCGTGGCCACGAAATTGTGGAGGCTGTTGAAGCGCTAGTTAACAACGAGTGGTTCTTTGTAAGCAACTAGATACTTAGATGGATTCAAACATTCGCTCTGAATTGCGGACAGCCCTTATACGGAGTTTCCGGTACTGCATTACTCCCTGTTCCACCCAAAAGTTATACATTGCTGTCTCCGCAAAGGGATGTATCCAGAACAAAATGCGTATGATCGATTGCCAAGGCTCGCGCTGTTAGGTATTGCATGACGTTGGGAGGGCAGCCATGCTCAAGGTAAACATCGAGAGGATCGGTGATGTGGCGGTCATTCACTGCGAGGGCAGGGTGGTACAGAGTGCAGCCGCTGTCAGACTGCGCGATGCGGTCACGCAACAGAAAGACGCGCGAGTGATTCTACTTGACCTCTCGGACGTTCAGTCCTTGGAGAGCGCCGGGTTGGGCATGCTCGTATTTTTGCAACGATGGGCTAGCGGCCATGGCATACAATTCAAGGTTTTTGATCCACCTGCGTTTTTGCGGCAAAGACTAGAACGAGTCCGTTCCGCGTCGGAACTTGAGATCGCGGGCATGAGCGAAGTACTTTTCCTGCTGGGCTGGGAACCGAAAGAATTGTGGGAGGGTTTCCGAAGAGCAGCGTGATCCCGGCTTCTAATCTCGACGACTCCGCAGGAGCTCACGCATCGCATCGCAGCCGAGGCTGCACACAAGTCCGCAGACGAAGGCGACACCTGTGAAAGATTCTCCTTCTCCTCTCGGTTGCAATTAGACCGAACTGGGCGTAGGCTCGCTTCGCCTCAAAAAGAGCAGTTTCCCGCCCTATCTCGACGGCCTACTACCCCTGCTGAGGCCAGGCCGATCTCCAACAAACGATCAAAAGTTCAATTCTCTCCCATTTGGCTGTGCGAAAGAGGCCATACATGACAGCTCGACCGAAACCATCAGGACACCTTGAGTTGAGCCTCGTTGCTGTATTTCTTCTCCTGACGACCGGGGGAGCAGCACAGACCGCCCTAGGTGCCGCGTCCCTAAAGCCGAAGTTCTCGAAAGCCGCCGCGTTCGACGTCTCGCTCCCCATGCACGCATTAGCGCAGGCTGCGCCGCTTCGAATGGCGCCACTCGCTCCCTCGCAGGAGCCGGTCGAGATCCGGCCGGAACGCGGGCCGGTCGTGAAAGACCAAGGTCACTCTGGTGATGGAGCCCTCCAGGGAGGCAGCGGACTGCGGCTGCAAGCCGCGGCTCCGGCGATCACTGCTGCGACGATCCCTGCTCCGTTGCTGACTTTCGAAGGGTTGTCCAACCAGGACAATTTCAACCTATTTGGGTTCCGCGTGAACCCGCCCGATCCTGTTGGCGCTGTCGGCCCGAACCATTACGTCGAGATGGTCAACCTCGCCTTCGCCGTCTACGACAAGCTAGGAAACCGGCTGCTAGGACCGGTTGATACCGGCACACTGTGGCAAGGCTTTGCAGTTCCCGACTGCACCGACCCCTCGGGCGACCCGATCGTGCTGTATGACAAGCTCGAGGACCGCTGGCTTTTGACCCAGTTCACCACCAGAGGACTGAATCCAGACGGCAGTTACAACGGCAAGCCTTTCTATAACTGTGTCGCAATCTCACAGACCGGAGATCCCACCGGCGCGTACTTCCGGTACGCGTTCAGCACCTCCGCCCCGGGCTCGGTGACATTCTTCCCCGACTACCCCAAGTACGGGGTGTGGACAGACTCGTATCTGCTTACCTCGCGCGATTTCGGGCCTAAGGTTGAGTACGGCATCAGTGTCTACGCGCTGGAAAAACAGAAGATGATCGAGGGCAATCCCAACGCTCGCGCAGTGAAGTTCTTCCTTGACTCGGCTGTAGTGCCAATCTACCTAATCGGTGACGGCCTGCTCCCGGCGGACATCGACGGCACTGGCGAAGTCGAGGATGGCGCCCCTGCTCCGATCGTCGGAACGATGGACAACGACGGCCCGTACGGCGCGCCGTTCGACGCTCTGAACGTCTATGAGTTGTCGGTCCGCTGGCAGAAAACCCCGACCGCGTCGCTGAACCTGGTTACACAACTCCCGGTGGCCAGCTTCGACTCGGCCTTCCCGTGTGGCGCCGTCCCCGGTTCGCTTCCTCCGAGCCCCCGAGACTGTCTCCCCCAGCCGGGGGTCACTGATGGGAGTCGGTTCCTCGATATCCTGTCTTATCGGCAGCGTCCAACCTGGAGACTCGCCTATCGCAGCTTTGACGACTACGAGGCGATGGTAACCAACCAGTCGGTGGAGGCGCGCCCCGGTGTAGCCGGGGTGCGCTGGTACGAGATCCGGCGAATAAAAGGTAAGTTCTCGCTCTTTCAGCAGGGCACCTACGCTCCGGACGACGGCGTGCACCGCTGGATGGGCAGCGTCGCCATGGATCGGCGAGGCAATATGGCTCTGGGCTACAGCGTGGTCAATGGGACAGATGTCTTTCCCGGTATCCGTTATACCGGCCGACGGCACGGCGACACGCTGGGCCAGATGACCCTGGGTGAGGGCACCATTATCGATGGAACCGGTGTGCAGGTGACAACCAACTCCCGCTGGGGTGATTACACGTCGATGAACGTTGATCCCACCGACGATTGTACGTTCTGGTATGTAAACGAGTATTACCAGATCAGCGGGATCATCGGCGTGAACACCGCGCCATGGCAGACCCGCATCGGCAGCTTCAGGCTGCCGGGCTGCTCGGCGAAACAGTAGACATAACCCCGGCGACCCCGACCATTCGGGCAGGCTAATCGTTTTGAATTTTCTGGGCGTCGGGCGCACACAGTGCTTGGGAGAACTGGCCCCAATTTGGTAAGCCCCCACTGCATAGTGGCGGAGATCTGGAACTTTTCCGGAGGCTCCGGTATGTGCCAGTGATCGTCGATGGGGCCAAAGGGTATTTCATCGTTGAAGAATCCTTCAGGCGATGGGGTGTATTGTAAGCGGTGAAGCCAAGCGGTGTTCAGGAGCACGCCGAGGAATACCAGCGTCGGGGGCACAACCGCAGGGCAGGAGGCGGCTTCGCAGTCTACTGCTCTTTGCGTTCTTTTAGTCCGTCCCCAAACTGGCGCTGCCAGTCCTCCCTAGCTCGCACAGGGACCGAGTCTCAATACCAGAGAGCAATACGAGTTCGGTAACGCGGTTGCTGCCAAGTTTTGCATCTCCTTGCCCATGGCCGAGGATTGTAGTTGCTCACCTATGAGGTATTCGGTCCCAGGCAGTGCACAAGGAAGTCGCCGCTCAGGTGGTATGGTTTCGCTCCCTTGGGCCGACGGTCGGGGTGTTGAGCTTCCTCGAGTTCCGGTGAAAGCAGTAGCACCGGTGGAGCAGTGGACTCAACGATGAAGGACTCGGCCGGACTGAGGCCTCGGACGTCAATTGTCTCGTCCGCGAAGCGCCAGCGCTGCCCATGCGAGTGGTAGTTGTGCCAATTCATGCTGAGGTCGAGATTAAAGAGATACCACCGGAGGCGTTGCCCGGAATGCGCAAGGATAGTCGGCGAGTTGCCGATGAATGAGCGCCCGTTGAAGCAGTACGAGGGGATATTGTCGCCACCGCGCTCGACGACGCTGTGTTGACTCGGGCCACTGTTTATCCACGTGACCTGACCCCCGGTGCCAAGGATCACGTTAGCCGGTGAAAAGAAGAAATCGCGGATCGTGACGGTCACAGTACTCGGGCCACCGGGCTGGACGGTGATCTTGCCGCTCATCGAGGGGCCGTGGATGCCGCAAATGTAGTCGTAGTTTGCTGCGAGAGTGAAAACCGGCGACGTGAACGTGCTGCCAGGATTGAGCGGGGCGCTTTGGAAGACAGGCGTAGTGCGCGTCTCGCTCATGACATGGAAGAACAGCGGCACGTGGAGCATGTGCTCCAGAAACGGGTCCCCGGTCAACTCGCACCAGATTCCTGCACGGAATTTGCCTACCCCTTCCTGCCCGGCACCATCCTTGAGACGATGCCTCCAATAATAGTCGGCTCATGCTCATGGGCAATGCGTTCGAGCGTGTAGGAGCGCTCGAACGCGTTCGGCCCAATAATCTTCAGCTCCCATCCGTCATTGGCCCGTGAACCGACAATCGAGACTTGCCAATCACCAGGACGATCGCTGAGAATATGAGGCAGCAGTCGAGCGATCAGATTGAACAACATGGACCTGCCCTTGACCCTGTGTGATGCGGCGTTGGAGGCCAGGAAACGCGAACGGTCCGCCGGAAACATAGATTCCCAACCTAAACGACTGTTCGGCTGCGACTAGGGACTGGATTTCTGCGCAACGCGCCGGTAGTCCAACGACACCCAAACCTTTACCAGAAAATGACATATTGCGGACAAATGCTCGCTTGCCGGTTCTTAGACTATGACTATTCCCCAACGTGGACGCAATCTGTCGCTCTGGAGATGCGGTATGGGAAAGATTTGCGTTCTTCCGCTGATAATTTGTGTCATAGGATGCGGCTACAGTTCAAAGGGGGGCATGATGGCAGCCGCTCCATCCATCACCCAGCTGATGCCCAACAGTGCGCCGGCGGGCGGCATTGCATTCACCTTGAACGTGATCGGCAGCAACTTCGTCAACGGCGCGGTCGTCTATTGGAACGGCATGACCCGTACCACGACCTTCGTTACGGCCGGCCACGTCAGCGCAACCATTTCAGCGTCTGACATCGCCAGTGCTGCGACCGTCGGAGTGTATGTGAAAGACCCCGGCGGAACGGGAATCTATATGAATCAAGGCGGACAGCCCTTCAACACCGTGAATTTCACTGTAACCCCGTAGGCTCGCACCTGAGGTGGTCCGATTGCTGCCGTTCCGTAGAACTCCGCGCGTACGCTCCCTGCGCCGCGCGTACCTCCGCGCCACCGGCCGAAGCGGTAAACGGCAGCTTGTATTGGCCTCCACACATTCCAAAAGCAAGTCGTTTGCGAAAGAGCGAAAGAACGGACGTCTGACCCTTCTTACAAGACAAACAAATTACAAAACCTTGACAGGTGTGTGACACATGTGCATCGCACCTGGCGCAGTCTCGTTGCGCGGTCAACTGGAGAGCCCAACCGTCGAAATCATATCGGCGAAGAGGCCCTCGATGATTTACACCAGCCGCTCGATTTTCAATGTCGAGCCCAAGAAAGGAGATCCCCCCTATGAATGACCTACTGAATGGCTTGAACAGCTCAACCAACCGGCGCTCGTTCGTGAAGAATGGATTGACGGCGGTCGGCGCGGCAACCGTGGGCGCCGGGCTATTGGTCAATACCTCAACCGTCCTCGGCCAGCCGAGTCCGGAAGAACATAGCGGCAGTCTCCCAAAGGGAGACGCGGCAATCCTCAGGTTCCTGGCTACGGCCGAAATTCTCGAGACGGATCTGTGGCAACAATACAACGAACTCGGGGGAATCCAAGACAGTGAAGTCCCAGGGGGAAGTGGAAGTCCACTCTATACACTTGCCCTTAAGCAGCTTGATGGCGACATGGACCAGTACATCCACGACAACACCGAGGATGAACTCACCCATGAAGTCTTCATCAACGCCTACCTGGCATCTAAAGGCGCGGACACAGTCGACCTCGATCAGTTTCGCACGCTGCCAAGCAGCAAAGCCACGGGTGCCCAGCAAATCGGACGGCTCACAAACCTTATGAATCTCACCGTGGACACCAGTTGGTGGACTCGGTACCGCAGTCGCGCGAAGAACCCCGATTTCGGTGACACGTTTCCTCAAGCCGTCAACATTGTAAATCGGACGGCAATTCCCAGGAGCGACGACGACCTGGCTGGCAGCACAACCAGCAATATCTCCGACCACCTCCAGGCGATCGCCAACACAGCGGGATTTCACTTTGGGACCATCGAGCAGGGTGGTACTAGCCTCTACCCATCGCTGGCCCAGAGGGTAAGCAATGTGGAAGTCTTGCAAATTGTGCTCAGCATCGGCGGAACCGAGATAGCCCACTTTCAGACCTGGCATGACAAGGCAGGCAATGCACCTCATGTCACTGATGTCGACCCTATGACGACGTCAAAGGTGGTGTTTCCCGACCTCAACGCTCCTCTTTTCGGTGGGGAGGACTTCCAGACCAACTTGATCATGCCCGAACCAACCATATTCCTCGACCGAAACTTCCCAGTTTGTTCGATCATTCGCCCCACCAATACAAAGGGGGCTGCAATGGGGGCGGCCAAGTTCTTGACCGCCAGCGGGCTTTTCAATGGCCAATCGAAAGCGTTCTTTGAACTGCTACAGGATTTGGCGGAAGACGCGGATGAGGCCAGGCGCGGAGCGTAAGCGCGCGCACGATATGGGGTGAGCAACGAACCAGACAATAGGCTGCGGGCTCTCACAGAAGAGCTCGCAGCCGTATCCCATCCTCGTATCGTTTCCTTGCACTTTGATGCACCGGAGCTATACACAATAAATAACAATAAATATCTAGTGGACACGACCAGGGCACTGCTCGATCGGACTTCGTGTAATTCTAGTTGGTAGGTCGTATACCCTTTTTCCGTTACTGGCGCAGACAGCTCGTCGGCTCGTCCTCGGTCGAACTCACTACTTCTTAATCATGCAGTTTCAAAGAAGGTTTTCTTCCCGGCAGGAAACAGCAGCACACGTGTAAACGGTCTAGCCTTATCCGTTGTGGTGCCCAAAAACTCCGTCCGACGGATTCCAAGGCTTGGTTCGGACGACACTTTGGCAAAGGACTGCTTGTTGGCCGTGGCCCATTCTTGAATCAGAAGCGGAACCGGATCACGTCCAGGTAACCAGAACAAGAATGATATGCAAGCGAGGTGACTCAAACAGGGCCGATACTGGAGAAGATCGAGAAGTCAAGCAACGTATTAATGCACATCAGGCAGAGGTACGTTTGCAAAGATTTTTTCCATGGCGTCTATGCGGCCACGGCTGTTAGTGGAGCTGTCACAGGCGTGAGTTGGGCAACGGTGGAGCGTAGAGCGCTGAGAACAGCAACGATCGTCTTGCGACCGGTGGAAGTTAGCTGATAGCGGTGCGTGCCTGTGATCTTGGTGATCAGAGCGTGAGCCCTCAGCAAGCGGAGTTTGCGGCTGATCCAGGCGGAGCGACAGCGAAGCTCCTTTTTGTCGTCGGTAGTCTGGGAAAAGAAGATGGCGCGGAGATCGCGATTGCGGAAGCCATTGATGGCGAACTCACCGTGATTGATGGCTGATAGCAGTGCCCGGTCATCGGCTAAGGGACGGAGGGCGCGTACCCCGGCGGCCGCGCCATTGTCGCGGTTGTTCAAGCCGTTGCAGCAGTTGGTCTAGGGTGGTGGAGTCGTCGACAGCGGCGAAGGCGTCGAGATAGCGTGCTGCGGCTTTGCGGGAGAGCTGGGCCCGGCGGTATAGGTCGGAAATTCCCCGGCGTAGTCGACGCCAAGCACGGAGCCCTTTTCGGTCCCCCTCTTTGTGTCGATAGACGCGGAAGTCGTCGCCGTTATGGACGGTGGTTTCGGCGCGCAGGATGCTGCCCTTTGGGGTATAGGACTTATCGTAGAGCTTTACAGAGTTGCCGTTGACGCTGTGCTTGACACGTACTCCTTCGGCCCGGCGTTTGAAGTCACTGACCACTTCTCCAGAGAAGTCCTGGCGTGGCTGGCCACTCAAGGTAATGCGCTTTCCCAGAAAACGCAGGACATCGGGGCTGGAGAAGGTGGTCATGGCATGGTTCACCCAGCGAGGATAAAAGCGCCGTAGGTCAGTCGCGTGGCGGAAGACGACATCGAGGGCCCACTCGTGCTGGTAAATGGACCAATAATAGGAGAGGGGGTGTTTGCGAAAAATCTGGGCATGAATGGGATTCAGCTGGTGAGCGATGCCGTTGAGCAGCTTGGGCCATTTAGTTTTGAGCTGACGATCCATCAAGCGCTGAGCTTTGGTCCAGTTGGCAATATAAGGGAAGCAGTTGTCATGCTGCAGGTAATCCAGACCGGCGGCATGCATCTGTTGCGCCAGCCATTCCCGTCCGTTGAGGCAGATCTGAATGGAGAAGGGGAACCAAGTTTGAATGCGGGCATTGAGAAAGCCGAAGACGGTATGGATTTGGTAGTGGTAGAGGAACAGGCATTTGCCAGAGCGTAGCTGCAACTCCAGTTTTTTCGTCTGGCGACTGCGATGGATCTCGAATTTCCAACAGGGTTCGAGACAGCTGAGCACGCACACCAGGCCGCCGCGCACGCCATCTTGAGCCAGGATGTTGCGAGCGATGGTCTCTTTGTAGGTCTGGCTGGAGTTCAGATAC
>WNFS01000420.1_pt1 | contig 60719 bp, 59 predicted proteins | sample 5400141 | NCBI WGS metagenome assembly WNFS01 (sample SAMN13153358, study PRJNA577476) | soil metagenome | isolation source: 60 cm saprolite under Madrone tree | place: USA:California | collected 2016-06-14 | reverse complement strand
AAGGAGAGTCGCTCGATGCCGTACACCAACAGCGGGCAGGCAGGCACCGGTGGCGTGGGTCACCTGACTGCATTGGCTTCCGAGGCCTGGGGCTTCCTGAATCACAGCACCGATCTGTGGCTCGCGGGCCTTGCTACGCGCGACCTGGTACGGTCTCGCGCAGCACATCGACTCAATACGCTGATAGCGCACGCGCGGCGGAATTCGAAGTTCTACCGTGACCTGTACCGGGGCCTGCCGACCGCCCACGTGACGCTCGAACACCTGCCGGTGGTCACGAAGTCCGGGTTGATGGCGAATTTCGACGACTGGGTCACGCGGCCGGACCTGAAGCTGGACGCGGTGCTGCAGTTCACGCAGGATCCGACCCGGGTCGGGCGTCCCTATCTGGGGCAATATGCGATCTGGACCAGTTCCGGCACGACCGGCACGCCCGGAGTATTCATCCAGGATCCGCAGGCGCTGGCTGTATACGAAGCGCTGTTCGCGGTCCGCAACGGTACCGATGCGCGTTCGATGCTGCGCTCGATCTCGGGCGGCAGCCGTTTCGCCTATGCGGCCGCGGTCGAAGGGCATTTTTCGGGCATCACGATGTGGCGCCGGATGCTGCTGATGAATCCGTGGATGGCGCACCACACACGCGCGATCTCGGTCCTTCAGCCGGTGGAGAGCGTGAGCGACCAGCTGGCCAACTTCGATCCGCAGATCATGACCAGTTACGCTTCGGAACTGGTCGCGCTGGCCGAGCAGCAGCGCGAGGGAAGGCTGGCGCTGAAGTTGAAGGGCATCTGGAGCGGGGGCGAGACCCTGTCGCGACGCGATCGCGCCGACATCGCCGGCGCCTTCGGCTGTCCGGTGATCGACGACTACGGGGCCTCGGAGTTCCTGAACATCGCATTCGACTGCGGCTGCGGCTCACTGCACCTGAACCGCGACTGGGTGATCCTGGAGCCCATCGACCGCGAGGGCCGCCCGGTTCCCGACGGCATCGCGTCGGCGAGCGTGCTGCTGACGAACCTGGCCAACTTCATCCAGCCGATCATTCGCTACGACCTGGGGGACAGCGTCACGATGCTGCCCGAGCCATGTTCGTGCGGCAGTCCGCTGCCAGCGATACGGGTCGAGGGCCGTCGCGACGACACGATTTGTCTGGAGCGCACCGACGGGCGGCTCGAACGGGTGATTCCGCTCGCGCTTTGCACCGCGATCGAGGAACGCGCCGGCGTATTCCGCTTCCAGGTCCTCGAGGAGGCCGCCAATCAGCTGGTACTTCGGATCGATCCGTCCGAGGGCAACCCGAACGAAGTGGCGGCCCGCACCGAGCAGTGCATCCGCGGTTACTGCGCGGAGCTCGGGGCGCAGAACGTGTTCGTCCGCACCGATCCGGCGCCGCCGCAGGTCGACCCGGTCAACGGCAAGTTGCGGCGCGTGTGGGCCTTGCGCGAACCGGCCGCGGCGGACCCGGTCTGACGGATCCGTTCCGATAGTGCGCCGAGCCCGTCCGTGGGCTCGGCGTAACGCGGCTCCGGGCCTGCCGCACGTGGTAAGCCGGCGGGCTTACAAGACGTTACGCCCGTTGCACAATGTAGCGGCACGATCCGCACGCGGTTGACTCTAAGAGACTGCAATGCCCGCATTGGGACCGCGTTGGCGGGACGAGGCGTAGAGCACCGGATGAAGAACTGGGGACGTCGGCTGGTGTTGATTGCAGGCGCGGTCGCGGGCCTGACGGCTCTCGTTCAGCCGTCGTGGGCCGATCGCGACGACTGGCGGTGGCACGGGCGCATCGAGCGCTTTCACGAACACGACTGGGATATGTGGCGGGGCGGTTACTGGCGTCACGAATTTCACGACGGCCGCTGGGGCTGGTGGTGGATCGTTGGCCCGACCTGGTATTTCTACCCGGAACCGGTGTACCCGTATCCGAATCCGTACGAGCCCCCGGTCGCGGTGATCGTGCAGCCGGCGCCCGCGAAACCGGCCCCGCCACCTCCACCGCCCCAGAACTGGTACTACTGCGAATCCGCAAAGGGCTACTACCCGTACGTGCCGACCTGTCCGGGTGGGTGGCGTGCCGTGCCGGCCACGCCGGGCACACCACCCGCGTCGCCCCCGGCCGCACCGCCGGCACCTGCGCCCTCGCCACCGCAGTAAACGACCGGTGCATCGGACTTTCTGGAGAATCGAGATGAGAACGAAAACCTACGGGATCCTTGCCGGCTTGGTCCTGCTCGCGGCGTGCGCGCAAATTCCAAACGGGCCCAGCGTGGCCGTGATGCCGCCGCCGGGCAAGCCGTTCGATCTGTTCGTGGCCGACGACCAGCTGTGCCGCAACTACGCAACCCAGGCGATCGGAGGAACCAGCGCCTCGCAGGCTGCGGCCGCCAGCGCGGTCACCTCGGCTGCGGTCGGCACCGCGCTGGGGGCAGCGGTCGGCGCACTGGCGGGCGGTCACAATTCGGTCGGAACGGGCGCCGCGGTCGGCGCAGTCGCCGGATCGGCCATTGGTCTGGGCGAAGCGGATTACTCCGGCCGCAGCGTGCAGCACCGTTACGACATTGCGTACCAGCAATGCATGTATTCGCGCGGAAACCTGCTGCCGGGCCAGTCTGCTGCCGCATACCACACGGCTCCGCCGCCGCCTCCGGCCACGGTGCCGATTCCACCGCCCCCGCCGCCAGTGCGCTGATTGTGCCGAGGATCGCGCCGAGCCGGACCGGCGCTCCTTTCCCCCCGTCAGAAGGTTCTGGTCAGGGCGTTCCTCGGCACACCGGTTAGACGCTGCCTTTGGCATGCACGCGATTCGAACGCATGCTGAAGGCAGCGTTCATCAAGGGGACGCACGCGGACCTTGCGTCTCCTCGCTTGCCTACCGATACAGTTGAACTTCTGGTCGCGGATCCGGTTCAAACCCGTCGCGATTTGGCATTGCCACCCTGGCAAGCGTGGTGGCGTTCATGGTATCCGTTGGCTGGATGATTTTCGCCTGCGAGAGAATGTAGGCCACGACGCTGTATACGTCGTCGTCGCTCAGAGATCCGGGCGCGCTAAACGGCATCGCTCGTTTGATGTAATCGAACAAGGTTGTCGCGAAAGGCCAGTAGCTCTCGACGGTCTTGATAGGAGTCTTGGTGGCGAGTGTGCCCCGACCTCCAATGAGACGGTCGCCGCCGATGCCCTTCTGGGGGTTCCCTTGCAACTGGTCGCCGTGGCAGGCTGTGCAGCTCTGCGCATAGACTTGGGCGCCCTTGGCGGCGGTTCCGCTGCCGGGCGGCAGGCCGCGCCCGTCCGGCGGAATTGAGAAGAATTTGCTGAGCTCGCCCGGAGTGGCCGGCGCGCCAAAGCCGTAACGCACCGCTTTGGTTTGCGCGAAAGCGCCAAGCGGTACGAGGGCGAGGAATAGGCACGCCGCGCCCATGCGGGCGTTACGCGTGAACATTGGTCACACCCCCATCGGCGTCGACGCCCCAACTCTGGATTGCATTGAGGTGATAGATTGAGCCGAACGGCCCGTTCGATCCGCGGATCGCGATCAGCTGTGCCAGTGTCGGCTGGATATAACCGGTCTCGTCGGTGCACCGGCTCTGCAGCACGGCCGGCGTACCGTCCCAGGCCCAAGGGAAGCTGAAGCGTATGGTGCAGATCGGCTCCGGCACCGATTCCAAATGCGCCGGATACCAGGTCTTGCCGGCGTCGGTCGACACGTCCACCGATTGCACGCGGCCGCGCCCCGACCATGCCAGGCCGGTGATGCTGTAGAAGCCCGCGCCCGGCAGCTTCATTTCGCCGGACGGGAAAGTGATGACGGACTTGGCCTCCATTTCGAAAGTGAACTGGCGCGCCTTCCCATTCGCGAGCAGATCGGTGTACTTCGACGTCTCCTCGCGCGTCATGAACGGCTGATCGCCGACCTCGAGCCGGCGCAGCCACTTGATGTGCATGTTGCCCTCATAGCCCGGCAGAATCAGCCGCAGCGGATAACCCTGCTCCGGTCGGATCGCCTCGCCATTTTGGCCATAGGCCAGGATTGCATCCTTGAGCATCTTTTGCAGCGGAATGCTGCGCGTCATCACCGCCGCATCGGAACCCTCCGCGAGCACCCAGGCGCCATCTTCGTGAAGGCCGACTTCGCGGGCGATGGTGGCGAACGGGACGCCGGTCCATTCCGAGGTGCTGAGCAGTCCGTGCGTACCCTGCACCGTCTTCAGGGTCGGCTTGTTCCACTCGGTCAGGCCGTTGCCCGAGCATTCGATGAAATGCTTCCGGGTGACCGACGGAAACCGCTTTAGATCCACCATCGAGAATTTCCGTGGCGCATCGACCTTGCCGTGAACGAACAGCATGTGCGTCGACGGGTCGATCGTCGGAATGCCGCCGTGATGTCGCTCAAAATGCAAACCCGAAGCAGTCAGGTTGCCAACCACCTTGTCGAGCGGCGTCATGCTCCACGAGGAGTATTCATTCGCCGTCGGAAAGCGCCAGCGGACCTCGGCTTCGAATTGCGATCGCGATCCGTACCCACCGTCGCCGGCCACTGGACGCCCTTGCTCTTTGGTTGGATCGGCAGCGACATGGAAATGCTGCGCGCCCGGGGGTGTATTTTGATCGGCCGCTTGCGCCACGCTGCCGACAACCGCGGCGGCGGCCGCCCCAACAGTCGACCCGGCAGCAAAGAGGAATGTACGGCGATCGGTCGGTACCGGCGCGGGGAACCTTCGCTCCGCGCGCGGGGCATCCGGCTCCTGTGCGCGGCGCTGCGTAAGGTAGCGCGCCTCGGCGGCGACCATCTGATCGATCTGTCGCTGCGCCTTATCCTCGAATTTGGGAGTGGGGATACCGCTCACGATGCTCCTCCCTGAGGTTTGCCGGCTTCTCACCGGGCGCCAAAACGGCCCGATTTATTAAAAGTCTAGCCCGATTGCCCGCTCCCGCCGGCAAACACGACACCCGCAGGCATCGGAACGCGATGATCGGGGTCTACGTGGGCGGGATGCTGATCGGGGGCAGCCTGACCTTACTGCCCGGGCGAATGTTGCATGCCCTGGTGTTCGGGAATTGATCAGCTCACGGGGCGAAGGTGCCCGTCTGCCCGGGCTTACGCAGCATCTTGTCCACCTCGTCGCGGTCCTTCAGGGCGCGCCCTGCGCAGCATCACCGCGGAATGGGGGCGCGCAGCGCCTAACTGGGCGATGGCGATGGATCAATTCGCGATCCTCCATCGAGATCGCTTCACGCGTCCACAGGCGATCGGACCTGCCGCTAAGGCGCAAGACATTCCATGGCGGCTTGGCAGTGTGCGCATCTCCCACATGTCGCCCGGCAGCCCCGACCAAAACTGTGAATGAGACGCATTCCCAATTGCTCCTGGGGCCTGATGCCCGCGTGCCCCTATTCCGACGTCGCAAAAAGCTGGGAACGCATCCTACAAACCTGGGAACGCGTCTCATTTGCACAAAAGCGACGAGTGGTGAACGATTCTCATTTACGTATCCCCTTACGTTGGCATAACATTCCGCTCACTCACGGAATGCGGGCTTCATTTACTTAAAACGGGCAGGAGGGGTGAAGGAATCCTACTTTTTCCGTAAACGATTCTTATTTACGTATCCCCTTACGGCGGCATAACATTCCGCTCGCTAATGTAGGGGATGACTATGGGATTGGTATGAGGGCAATCGCCTAACAGATTTGAGTGAAAATCGCCGAGAAGTTTAGCGCGATAACGTAAAATACCCTTTGATAACCCAAATTTAAATGAATGGTATAACTTATGAGCGCTATGAATAAACTACTTCTCTCGTTGAGGCGCTATGCCCAAATTGCCCCGCGCCACGGCGCACAGTTGCCGTTTCGGGGCATCTCCCACCTGCTGATAGTGCTCTGCACAATGGTCGGCTTTGCCGAATCCGCGTGGGCGGTGCCGAGTTATGCGCGTCAGACGGGCTACGCCTGCGTCAAGTGCCATGTCGGCGCGTTCGGTCCGCAGCTGACGCCCTACGGCATCAAATTCAAGATCAACGGGTACACCGAGACCGATCACAAGGGATTCAAGATCCCGCTGGCGGCAATGGTGATGGCGGGCTTCACCCACACCGAGACCGACATCGTGCCTCCCCCGACTCCGCACACCAACTACAACGACAATTTCAACATCAACCAGATTTCCGTGTTCGTCGCCGGACGGGTCACCGACTACCTGGGGGGCTTCGCGCAGGTCACTTACGACGGCGTCGGACATGCGACAGCGATCGACAACGTCGATCTGAGGCTCGCGCACGATTTCGTCATCGCCAAGACGGACGTCATCCTCGGCCTGTCCGTCAACAACAATCCCGGCGTGCAGGACGCGGGCAACACAATGCCCGCGTGGTACTTCCCATTCATCGGAACGGCCCTGGTTTCAGGCACGGGCGACTTCGCTACGTTGCTCAACGGGGGCGTCTCCACGGCCGTCGCCGGATTGTCCATCTACGCCTTCATCGACGACTCGATCTACGCCGAAGTCGGAACCTACCGCGCCCTGTCGCCCGCCATGCAGATCAAGTTCGGACTCGGCGCCGGCAACGACATCGGACGCATCGACGACTCGATCTACTGGCGGCTGAACTACATCAAGGACATGAACACGCAGGCGTTTTCCGCCGGGCTGGTGGGACTGAACGCCAGCATCCAGCCGGAGCGGATCGACGGCGGTCCGGTCAACCGGTTCCGCGATATTGGCGTCGACGCCTCGTACCAGTACCTGGGCGACGGGCGCCATAACGTGGCCGCGTACGCCAGCTTCATTCGCGAGGACCAGACCCGCGGCGACCTGTTCGCCAATGCGGGGGCGGACAACCTGACCGGGCGTCTGTACGAGTTCCGCTTCAACGCCTCGTACTACTACCAGCATACCTACGGGGCCACGATCGGGCGTTTTTCGACCCGGGGCACCCCGGATGCAACGCTGTACGGGCCGAGCGGCAGCCCGGACACTTCGGGAACGGTCCTGCAGATCGACTGGACCCCTTGGGGCAAGGAAGACTCGTGGGCCCGCCCGTTTGCAAACGTCCGGCTCGGCCTGCAGTACACGACCTACGACAAGTTCGACGGCGCGAGCGGCAATTACGACGGCAATGGACGCAACGCAAGCGACAACAACACGCTGTTCCTGTTTCTATGGGCGGCCATTTAGGGATGGGAGGGGGTGGAAACCCAGACATGAAACCACTGTCCGCTCTCGTAGCAATAGACAATGCCCGTCGCCTCGACCGTACCGACCCGCGCTCCCCAGTGCGGGCACTCGAGCGAGCGTTTCTCGCCCGGTCCTAGCGGCGCGCTGTTCGTTTGCGTTCGCTCATATCTGCCCGGCTGCGCTACGTCGACGTATTGCAGGTATCGGGCGTCCTCCGTCCAGCTTCGAATCCTTTGAAAGGACCATCCGCCCTTTTTCGGAAGCGCAATGATCGCCAGTCCGCTGCTGCCCTTCAGGGCGGTCAGGCCGATGACATAGTCTGTTTTGCCCTCCCCGGTGAAATCGGCGGTAGCCACGCCCAGACACCCTGTTCCACCGTGCGCTTTGCTGTACTCGATGTCGTCCGGGGCATTGTCGGTCTCCAGCGGCGTTCTATAACCGGGGAAGGCCGCAGTCAGAGGACGGGCGAGCGACCTGGGAATTAGCGCCTGGCAGGAATCGGGGCGCGGCTGCGCATTGGCACAGGTGCCAAGCACGACAACGAAGACGGCCGCTGCAATCCGCATCACTCTGAAATTGTGCATCTTCCGCTGCTGCCAGACCCCGACCACATAGGGCTCGACGCGAGGCGGTGACCGATCAGAGGCGCCTTCCTTCCGGCGCCTCCGGCGTTACGGGTTGACCGGCTCGATGCCCGTCCTGGCGATCACCGGAGCGGCCGCGGCCGATGAGAGGAACCTCACCAGCGCACGAGCCGCCTCCGGCTGCGTCGACGTCGACGATATTCCGGCCGAGAACACGGTGACCTTCTGGATCTCAGCCGGTAGCGGTCCAACCACTTCAACACCGGGAACCGCCCGCAATTCGCTGATCTGCTGGAATCCGATCTCTGCATCGCCGCGCGCGACCACCGCGCCCACCGGCTCGGCAGGAATCATCCTGCTCTTGCCCGCAATCTGCTCGGCAATGCCGAGCTTCGGGAACAGCACCGTGGACAGATAGACGCCGCTGGCGCTGTCCGAATACGCGATCGACTTCGCCGCGAGCACGGTGCGCTTGAACGCCTCGACGGTGCCGATGTCCGGCTTCGGCGTGCCCGCGCGCACCGCCATGCCGATTTTCGATCGCGCCAGATCGACGCGGCTGCCCGAGACGACCTTGCCCTCCTTGACCAGCTCGTCGAGCGCGGAACCGACCATGATCAGCACGTCGGCGGGCTCTCCACGTTTGAGCCGGTTGGGAATCGCCTCGGGCGTGTTCCCCATTGAAGGCCCGGATGCGGTGGCGACGGTGTGGCCGGTGGCGGACTGGAACTCGGGTGCAAGGATCCGATAGGCCGCGAAGAATCCTCCGGAGATCATCACCTTGACCTCCGCCGCCCGCGTCGCTCCGGCGAAAAGAAAAAGACCTGCGGCAACAAGCGCAATCGCCCTCGAAGCGTAGCGACGCATCATGCGTAGGAGTGGCTACGTAGTTTGGTGCCGACTATCCGACCAAGGCGATCTGAAACAGAATAGACAGACCCAACAGGAGAAGGCGTTTCATGGCCGCTCCTTATTGGCCCTGGCCTGCGCCGCTAGTTCCTTTCCTTGATTGGCCGCCAGTTGGACTTGATCGGGAGTGAGTCCTACGCTCCTTCGCCTGATCGCAGCGTTCTCCACCGAAGTCGCTCCGGGGCTGTAGTCCAAGGCCGCAACCACATAGGTCAGTGCCCTCTGCTGATCGGCCGGAACAATCAGGCCCTTCTCGTAAATCTGAGACAGCCCAGGACATCGAAGTGGTATCGCCCTGGGTCGCTGCGGCTTGCAAGAACTTGATGGTGTTACCGGTCCATTCAGCGGGCAGTGGGTCGCCGGTTGAATGTCCAGCTGGACCTTCCAAGAAGTAGGCGTTGGCGGCTCTATCGATTCCTGCTTGAGCAGCTTGGAGCAGGAACCCATAGCGCTCGTACTCCAAGGCCGGGGTCGTGCCGACACAGGCTGCGGTGTCATCGATCAGCAGCACGACGATGGCCGGCACCAAAATCGCCTTTGCGGGTTTCATGGATCACTGCTCCTAAGTGACCTATGACTCGGCACGATGATGCTGCCACATGCTGGGTACAGCATCAATTGAAGCTAGGTGGGCAGTAGGGTGGTGTTGGAGTCACGTCCATGCGCGATTCCGAGCGGCCCGCGCGATGCGGGAATTTTTCATCTGCCAGGGCCGCGTGCAGGCATGCCTGCCCGAACGCCGAGGTCAAGGAATTTGCTGTCCCCTGTCAGAGGGTCATGCCACGGGTGCTCCGACAGCGCAACGGTCCACTTGCCCGAAACCTGGGTGACAAGGGTGCTTCAAACCCAGTTGCAGGGGGAATCCGGAGTCGTGATCGCCTTTTGGGGTTCGTCGAGATGCAGTGATCTACGCCCGTCGCCGGCTGCGCGGCGCTGGCCTGGTGGCCTCGATACCGGAGTCGGCGACCTCCGGTTTCGCCGCGTTCTGAACTACGCATTCCGAGATCAGCCGCCCGAACGGTCGAATGTCTCCCCGCGCGCTGGCGTCGTTCAGCGCACCGAAGTACTGCGGTCGCTGATCGAGGCGAATCACCGTCCACGGAAAGCCTGCCGCGCAGAGCACGGCGTTCATCAGGAAACGAGCGATCCGCCCGTTGCCGTCCATGTACGGGTGAATGAAGACGAACGCGAAGTGCCCGAGCACCGCCCGCACTGCTGGGCTCTGTTCGTCCTTCATGAGGTCGAAGAATGCTGGCATCAGGTCGCGCACTGCGGCACGCGGCGGAGGCACGTGTTCGGCATTCTTTATGTACACCTGGTCGCTGCGATAGCCCGCCAGGTCCGCCGCCTTGATGATCCGGGCGTCGACGCTTGGCGAGAAGAGTTCTCGATACCAGCGCCCGTGGTCCTTGCGAAGGAGCGAGCCGATGTTTGCGTCGCGGCTTTCGAGCGCGGCGCGAATGGTGTCTTTGACGGCGTTGTGCGCCTTCCAATAGCCATGCGCGGCCATCGCATTGCGTGCGTCCTGGTCTTCGGCATGCTCATCGGGATTCCAGCTGCCGTCGGCCACCTTCCGAATCAGGTCCTCCGTAACCCGATAGCCCTCGATCGACAGCGAGTGGTATGCGTCCGTCACGTAGCGCTCTTCGATGCGCTCCATGACGGCGTCAATCTCACGTCGGCCGGTCGGAAGCGCCTGAGCTGGAGCGGAGAACTGTGCGAGAACGTCGTCGCGCATGCGCCGCCACATCAGCTCCAGTCGATCGACATATGGCGAGACCTTGCGCAAAGGCCCGAGACCCGTCAGAAGTTCGGCGAATGGGTTGGTCTCTTCGACCCGATGCCCCACATCGCGCATCACGGAGACGATCTCGTCGGCCAGATCGGCGCGGCCGGAGGCGCGCAGCGCGCCGGCCAGCCTCCCGGCGGCAGCGGCTTGGCCCGTTTCGATTAGTACCCGGTTCAGGTCGGAGGCGTCGGGCAGCGCGCGCAGCGCTACGAGGGCGTCTTGCTTCGACGTCCGGAAGAACGCGGCCGACACGCACGTCAGTGCGTAGGGCAGGCTGTACGCCCTCAGATCTTGGACGCGATCGATGTGCTCGACCGGCAACGGCTCGCGCGTCTTGTAGACGAAGATCGAATAGCCGAAAGGCAGCTCCATGCGGCTGTTGTTGCCCGCCGGCGAGTGGATGATGATCTGCTTGGGAGTGACGTTGCTGCCCGTGTGCAGCTTGATGGAATAGTCCGGGTCGACGCTCCAGTCGTCTCCGAAGCGATGCTGCGCATAGCGGCTTACGAATTCGCGCGCATGCGCCACCCAGGCCGTCGTATCACCATCCTTCGCGCCAGGCCTTGAGCACAGGTACCAGCCGCCGATGATCGGCTGCAGGAAGCCGGCGTCGATCAGAGCCTCACGGCTTGGCCGCCGCAGATCCTCGGTGCGCAGCACCGATCGGCCGCGGTCCTGCAGGGACTTCAGCTCGGAGAGGGCCTCAGCGAGGCGTCGTTGGGCTGGGGTGGTTGCCATCGGCAATCCTATCCGCAATCGAAATCTGATGCGCTGTTGCAATTATATCGCGCTGCATAATTGCAATCAATATCTGCCGCCCGCTTGCAATCAGATTCCGCGCCCGGGAACCACCTCTTGCCGAAGGCCAGTGCGCCGACCACCTCGGTATCCAAGATCCCGTCCCATCCAGATCGTATCTACGCCGAGGTCGGCTGCGGCATGAAGATAGGATCGAAGGTTTCGACGGCGCAGCTGGTGCCGACTATCCGACTCGAACGGATGACCTACCGCTTACAAGGCGGTTGCTCTACCAACTGAGCTAAGCCGGCCTGCAGGAAGAACGTTTATACCGCGACCGGACAAGCACGGGAAACTGCGGGGTGAGCGCTCGGGCTCGCCCCGCCTTTTCAACAACAGCCCTTCATCCGGTCCTTGCTGACCGTGTAGCGCACCGACTGACGCTCGAAGAAGAACTCCTCGTACGTCATGATCGGCTCGCTCGGATGAAACGTCTGCCGATGCCTGACGTAGTTTTCGTAGTCGGGTACGCCGATCATCAGGCGCGCCGTTTGCCGTGCCCAGCCATACAAAGTCCGCAACCGGTTCATCGCGCGCTCCCTGCCAGGGCGACCCGTCCCACCTCGCGGGCGGTGCTGGTCGGCGTGCCCAGCGACTTGCGGATGCTGATCACCGCGTAGAACAGCGTCGACACGACCACTGCCACGAACACGACCGCCAGCGTTGCGTCCAGGTAATCGTTGAACACGACCCGGCCCATGTCACCGAGCGTCTTCGCCGGCGCCAGCACCTTGCCGGCTCCCAGCGCGTCGCCGAATTTCGCTGCATGGGCGAGGAATCCGACCGATGGGTTCGAGCTGAACGCCTTCTCCAGGCCCGCCGTCACGGTGCAGATCACCAGCCATGTGGCCGGCACGACGGTCACCCAGGCGAACTGCTGGCGCTTCATCTTGAACAGCACCACGGTGCACAACATCAGCGCGATCGCCGCCAGCATCTGGTTGGCCGTGCCGAACAGTGGCCACATAGTCCAGATGCCGCCGAATGGATCGATCACGCCCGTGTACAGGAAATAGCCCCACAGTGCGCACGCAAGCCCCGAGCCGATCAGGTTGTTGGCCCAGGACTTCGTTTCCCTGAACGCAGGGATCGCGTTGCCGATCAGGTCCTGGATCATGAACCGGCAAACCCGCGTTCCGGCGTCCACCGTGGTCAGGATGAACAGCGCCTCGAACAGGATCGCGAAGTGGTACCAGATCGCCATCATCGCCGCGCCGCCCAGGAACTGCGCCAGGATCTGCGCCATGCCGACCGCCAGCGTGGGCGCACCGCCGGTTCGCGACATGATGGTTTTTTCTCCCACGTCGTGCGCCATCTGCGCGAGCACGTCCGGCGTCACGACGAAGCCCCAGGCCGAGATCGTCTGGGCCGCTTGATCGACCGTGGTACCGATCAGCCCGGCGGAGCTGTTCATCGCGAAATAAACGCCGGGATGGATCACCGAGGCCGCGATCATGGCCATGATCGCGACGAACGATTCCATCAGCATGCCGCCATAGCCGATAAATGGAATCTGGCTCTCGTTTTCGATCATCTTCGGCGTCGTGCCCGAAGAGATCAGCGAGTGCCAGCCCGAGACGGCGCCGCAGGCGATCGTGATGAACAGGAACGGGAACAGGCTCCCGGCCCACACCGGCCCGGTGCCATCGACGAATTTCGTCACGGCCGGCATCTGCAGATTCGGATGCACCAGGATGATGCCGATCGCCAGCAATGCCACCGTGCCGATCTTCATGAAAGTCGACAGGTAGTCGCGCGGTGCCAGCACCAGCCAGACCGGCAGAACGGAGGCGACGTAGCCGTAACCGATCAGGATCAGCGCCAGCGACGGGCCGCTGAAGGTGAACATGGCGGCCAGCTCCGGCGTTTCACTGACCGTGCGCCCATACAGCAGCGCAGCCAGCAGCAGCACGGCGCCGATGGCCGACATCTCGGCGACCCGGCCCGGCCGGATAAAGCGTCCGTAAATGCCCATCACCACCGCGATCGGCAGCGTGCAGAAGACGGTGAAGGTTCCCCACGGGCTTTGCTTTAACGCGTTCACGACCACCAGGGCGAGAACGGCCAGGATGATGATGCAGATCAGAAGAACACCGATGCCCGCGATCGTTCCAGGCACCGGGCCCATTTCGGCGCGGATCATGTCACCCAGGGAACGGCCGTCGCGGCGGGCCGAAAGAAACAGAACGGTCATATCCTGGACCGCGCCGGCGAGCACGACGCCGACCAGAATCCAAAGCGTTCCGGGCAGATAGCCCATCTGGGCGGCGAGCACCGGTCCAACCAGCGGCCCGGCACCGGCGATTGCGGCGAAGTGGTGGCCGAACAGCACGTAGCGGTTGGTCGGAACGTAGTCCAGCCCGTCGTTGCGGCTAAAGGCGGGGGTCTGCCGCGTGGCATCGACGCCCAGCGCCTTGTAGGCAATGAAGCGCGCATAAAAGCGATAGGCGACCAGGTAAATGCACACCGCGGCTACTACCAGCCAGGCCGCGTTGACCGGTTCGCCGCGCGTCAGCGCGACGACTCCGAACGACACGGCGCCCAGTGCGGCCACGCCCGCCCAGAGCAGCTTGCCTCCGATTCCCATCGGGACACTTGCAGCACTCATAGCGATCTCCTTCTGTCTCCCAGATTTTCTTTTAACGAACCGTGTGCGGCCAGTATAGGTCGCCCGCGCAATGCGCGATGACGCCGTGCAGCAACGGTTCAGAGCGGCAGGCTTACTTGACGCGCTTCAGGCGCGGCCGCTGGCCCGGCGCCGGGGCGCGCGGAGGTCGCGTCGGCGGGCCGCCGATTTCGGCCGGGCGGCCCGGAGCGCTGGAGGCCAGCTCGAGCGAGCCCGCGCGCGGCGCGGGCGCCTCCGGCACGATGCTGTCGGGCGCGCTGATCGGTACCGAGCGAGCCGGCTCGAACGCCATGCCCTGGCCGTTTTCCTTGGCGTAGACCGCGATCACCCGCTCGATCGGAACGTATACGTCGCGCGCCACGCCCCCGAACCGTGCCTGGAACTCGATCGCCTCGTTGCCAAGCGTCAGCCGGTTGGTCGCCAGCGCCGACACGTTCAGCACGATCTCGCCGTTTTTCACGTGCTCGGGCGGCACCTTTACGCCCTCGCCCGCCGCCACCGCGATATAAGGCGTGAAGCCGCTATCGTTGCACCATTCGTAGATGGCGCGGATCAAGTACGGCTTGGTCGACAGGTCGGGCATACGGACGCGCCGATTGTCGCACGTTCAGCGACGCATCACCTTCTCGCTCGGCGTCAGTGCCTCGATGTAGGCCGGGCGGCTGAAGATGCGCTCGGCGTACTTCATCAGCGGCGCAGCGCTCTTGGGCAGATCGATGCCGTAATGGTCCAGGCGCCACAGCAGCGGCGCGATCGCGACGTCCAGCATCGAGAACTCGTCGCCCAGCATGTATTTGCTCTTGAGCAGGATCGGGGCCAACTGGGTCAGGCGGTCCCGGATCAGCAGCTTGCCCTTCTCGATCGCCTTCTGGTTGTTCGTATTTTCGATGGTCTGGACGTGCACGAACAGCTCACGCTCGAAATTGAACAGGAACAGCCGCGCGCGCGCCCGCATCACGGGATCGGCCGGCATCAGCTGCGGGTGCGGGAAGCGCTCATCGATGTATTCGTTGATGATGTTCGACTCGTACAGCGTCAAGTCGCGCTCCACCAGGATCGGTACCTGACCGTACGGATTCATCACGTTGATGTCTTCCGGCTTCTTGAACAGATCGACATCCTTGATTTCGAAATCCATGCCCTTCTCGAACAGCACCAGCCGGCAGCGCTGTGAAAACGGGCAGGTCGTTCCCGAATAAAGCACCATCATCGATTTTTCCTGGGGGACAGAGGGACGCGGGCGAACCGCTTAGTTTACTGCAGGCACGCAAGCTTCTGGAAGGCGGCGCGTCACCCTTTTCGTCCACCCGCCGCGAACGGATATAATTTCAAGGCCTGCCCACATCGATTTCAAGGCCCACGGCGTGATTTTGCGGCCCCGGAAGCCTCGCTCCGGAGAAATTTAGCGGTCGTTCAGCCTTTCGGCGCCGATCCATCTGAAGGCGGTCATGCTGCGTCGACTCTGGCTCCTGTTCGCTCAGGCCACCACGGTAGGGCTGGGCCTGCTGTTCGTCGTGTCCACACTCCGGCCCCAATGGCTGAGCAAGGTCTCGATGAGCGCGGTCCAGCCGTCGGTCGCAGCGGCGCGGGCCGCCACGGTCGCCTCTGCCTCTGCCAACAGCAACGGCGTGCGCCAGGTCGCGATCGGCGACCCCATCCCTCGGGTGAGCGCGCTCGACTCGTACGCGGACGCCGCCAAGCAGGCGATGCCCTCGGTCGTCAGCGTCTACACCTCCAAGCAGCTCAAGCGCACGGGCAGCAGCGAGGATCCCCTGCTACGCCAGTTTTTCGGCGACCCCAACGGCCTGGAGCCGCAACGGGTCATCAGCCTGGGCTCCGGCGTTATCGCCTCGTCGGACGGCTACATCCTGACCAACAACCACGTCGTGCAAGCCGGCGACGAGATCGCGGTGGCGCTGACCGACAGCCGGCGCGTGCCGGCGCACCTGGTCGGTGCCGATCCCGACACCGATCTGGCGGTTCTTAAGGTGGACCTGCAGAACCTGCCCGCCATCACGTTTGGGCGATCCGAGACGCTGCGGGTCGGCGACGTCGTGCTGGCAATCGGCAATCCGTTCGACGTCGGGCAGACGGTCACGATGGGCATCGTGTCGGCGCTGGGGCGAACGAACCTTGGAATCAACACGCTGGAGAACTTCATCCAGACCGACGCCGCAATCAACCAGGGCAATTCCGGCGGCGCGCTGGTCGACAGCAACGGGCTGCTGATCGGAATCAACGCCGCGATCTTCTCCCGCTCCGGAGGCTCGGTCGGCATCGGTTTCGCGATCCCGACCAGCATCGTGATACACGTGATGGACCAGATCGTCCATACGGGCCGGGTCCACCATGGCTTCTTCGGGATTGAACCCTACGACATCACGCCGGAACTGGTCGATGCGATGCGCCTGAAACGCAACGAAGGCGTGGTGGTGAACGGCGTGCTGCGCAACGCGCCGGCCGGACGGGCCGGGATGGAACCGGGAGACATTCTGCTGACGATCAACGGCAGCACGGTCACCGACAGCCGATCGATGCTCAATCAAATCGCCCAACTCGAGCCGGGCACCCGCGCCGCCGTGCGCGTGCTGCGCGAGGCGCACGAAATCGACCTGGCGATTACGGTGGGCGAGCGGCCACCGCCTCCGGCAGTGCGTTGAAAAGCTGCCGCAGCGCCCGAGCCTTGTAACCGGCGTCAGCCGGCGGCCGGTCCCGATTCGCTGCGGGCTTGCGGGCTGACCCCGAACACCGCCGCCAGCAGCACGCCAAGCTCGAACAGCAGGCACAGCGGCAGCGCGAGCAGCAACTGCGACAGCACGTCGGGCGGCGTGAATATGGCTGCCACCACGAACGCGCCGACGATTACGTAGGGGCGCGCCTGCCGCAGGCGCGCGATGCTGGTGATGCCCAGGCGCACCATCAGCAGCACCGCAATCGGCACCTCGAAGGTCACGCCGAATGCGACGAACATCCGCAGCACGAAACTGAAGTAGGCGTCGATGTCAGGCGTAACGCTGACCGATCCGGGCGCGAAGCGGGCGATGAATCGGAACACGACGCGGAACACGACGAAGTAGCAATACGCGATCCCCGCGAAGAACATCAGCACGCTGGACACGATCACCGGCAGCGCGAGCCGCTTCTCGTGCTGGTACAGGCCCGGAGCAACAAAAGCCCAGACCTGGTACAGAACGTAGGGCAGAGCGCCCAGCAGTGCCACGAACAGCGTGATCTTCAGCGGCACCATGAACGGCGCGATCACGCCGGTGGCCAGCAGCTTCGTGCCTTGCGGCAGCGCCGCCATCATCGGCCGCGACAGCAGATCGAAGATCTCGCGCATGAAAGGCGACAGGGCCGCAAAAACGATCAGGATCGATGCGGCCGCCCGCACCAGGCGTTGCCGCAGCTCGATCAGATGCGACAGGAAGCCCTGCTCTTCCGGTTGCGGTTGCGCCATCTAGCGGTAGATCCGCGGGCGATTCACGCGCGACCGGGGCGCGTACCGGCTCTTGCCGAATCGGCCGGACCCCGGTACCGCCATCCGGCCCCGCAACTGCTCGACCGCCTCGGTCAGATCGTTCAGCGAGGGCCCGGGGCGGGCCCGCGTCCGGAACCGATGGCTGCCCCAGCCGCCCGCCGACCACACCGGGGCGCTGTGCACCGGCGGCGTACCGGCGCCGGAGACCTCGCCCGAGGCCTGTTGCGCGGCCTCCTCCAGCGAGGAGGTGACCTGTCGAACCGAGGAGTCGATCGAGGCGGCCGCTTTCTGCGCCTCTTCCTGCAGGCGCTTCAGATCCGCCAGCTCGATTTCGCGCTGGAAATCGGCGCGGACCTGGCTCACGTAGCGCTGGGCCTTGCCCAGCATTTCGCCGAACGCGCGCGCGACGCGCGGCAGCCGCTCCGGACCCAGCACGACCAGCGCCACCGCGCCGATCATCATCAGTTCGCCCAGGCTGAAATCGAGCATCGTCGGGGTCGGGGCGGCGAATGACCGACCCGCGCTGTCCGGGCCGACCGTGCCGCAGTCGTGGAGCCGGGCGGCCTGCCGGTCCCGCGGCCTCTACGAGCCGCTCTTTTCCTTGGCCTGCACGTCGATCGTGCTGCTGGCGCGCGCGTCGCTGACCTGCTGCGGTGGCGTCTCCTCCGACTCGCTGCGCATGCCCTCCTTGAAGCCCTTGATTGCGCCACCCAGGTCCTTGCCAAGGTTTCTCAGCTTGCCGGTGCCAAACACCAGTACCACGATCAACAGAACGATCAGCCAGTGCCCAAGCGATAGTGAGCCCATAGCGCTACTCCTGCCGGGCCGCACAGCGGCCCATCAAAGGGTTCGCTTCCATGGCCGCGGACCGGCCAGAACATGCATGTGCAGGTGGAACACTTCCTGTCCGCCGCCCGGGCCATTGTTGATCACGACCCGGAAACCATTGTCAGACCCCTGCTCGCGAGCGAGCCGCGCCGCCAGCAGAAGCATTTTACCCATCAGCGCCTCGTGCTGCGGACCGGCCGTCATCAGCGACTCTACGTGTTCCTTGGGCACCAGCAGCAGGTGAATCGGGGCGGCCGGATTGATATCGTTGATCGCGATCACCTGGTCGTCCTCATAGACCCTCGGGCTGGGAATCTGTCCTCGCACGATTCGGCAGAAGACGCAGTTCTCGTCCATGAATGACCCGTTCAAGTCCTGGGTTCCGCCCGCGCCCGAAGCGCTCACCCTAAGCCCTCTCCCGGAAGCAGAGGGGCCTTGTCTCTGCTCTCCTCCGCGCCGGCGGGAGAAGGGCCGGGGCTGAGGGTGCGCGCGGCCTTCTCATCCAGTCCGGAGGTTCCGACGCGCCGTTCCAGCTCGGCCAGCACGGCCTCCGGGCGAAGACCATACAGCGCTAACGCCACGATGCAATGAAACCACAGATCGGCCACCTCGGAAACCATGCGTTCTGCGATCCCGTCCTTGGCGGCCATCACGGTTTCGGTGGCTTCTTCGCCAATTTTCTTCAGGATCGCGTCGGGCCCTGACGCAAACAGGCGCGCGACATACGAGCGCTGCGGATCGGCGCCGCGGCGCGCCTCGACCACGTCGGCCAGCCGCGCCAGCGTGTTCGCGTCGTACGAAGGCGATCGGCTCATGCTTGCTCCGTTGCGCGGGGCGGCTCGAGCACCGGATCGACCGTGACCCAGTCACCGTGCTCGAGACGCCGGTAGAAACAACTGGCACGCCCCGTATGACAGGCGATTGCGCCCTCCGGTTCGACCACGTACAGCACCACGTCGGCGTCGCAGTCGAGCCGGATCTCGCGCACCTTCTGTCGATGGCCGGATTCCTCGCCCTTGCGCCACAACCGCCCGCGCGAACGGGAAAAGTACACGGCGTAACCGCTGTGCTCGGTTTCCAGCAACGCGGCGCGGTCGGCCCACGCCACCATCAGCACGCGCCCATCGTTGGCGTCCTGCGCCACCACCGGCACCAGGTCGGACGGACCGAACTGGACTTGTTCGACCCAGCCGCCGGGGCGGGCCGCGGGAGCGGTCACTGCAGCCTCATCGGAATTCCCTGCGCCTGCATGTACTGCTTGGCCTGGCGCAGCGTGAACTCGCCGAAGTGAAACACGGAGGCAGCCAGCACCGCATCGGCCCGCCCCGCCAGCACCCCGTCGACCAGGTGCTGCAGGTTGCCCACCCCGCCGGAGGCGATCACCGGTACCGGCACCGCATCGGACACCGCGCGCGTCAGCGCGAGGTCGAACCCGGCGCGGGTGCCGTCGCGATCCATGCTGGTCAGCAGGATCTCTCCGGCTCCCAGATCGACCACCCGGCGCGCCCATTGCACCGCATCGATCCCGGTGCGCGTGCGTCCTCCGTGCGTGAAGACCTCCCAGCCCAGCTCCGGATGACCCGGCTCGCGCATCCGGGCATCGATGGCCACCACAATGCATTGGCAACCGTAGCGCCCGGCGGCCTGCTCGATCAGGCCCGGGGTCTGCACGCCGGCCGTGTTGATCGATACCTTGTCGGCCCCCGCGTTGAGCAGACGCCGCACGTCCTCGACCCGGCGCACGCCGCCTCCGACCGTCAGTGGAATGAAGACCTGACGCGCCACCGCTTCGATCACATCCGGCAGGAGGTCGCGTTGATCGGAGCTCGCCGTGATATCGAGAAATGCCAGCTCGTCGGCGCCTTCGGCGTCGTAGCGCTGAGCGATCTGCACCGGATCGCCCGCATCGCGCAAATCGACGAAATTGACGCCCTTGACGACCCGCCCGGCCGTCACGTCCAGGCACGGAATGATGCGCTTAGCGAGCATCGAGGGGCTGCGGATCAGGGTCCACCAGCCTGCGCGAGCCGCCATTCATTGGGCGTCCTCGCGATCGGCCCGTTCCAGGGCGGCTCGGAAGTCCAGCGTGCCCTCGTATAGCGACCGGCCGAGAACCGCCGCCTCGATTCCCTCCGACTGCACCGAGCACAGCCGCTCGATATCCTCCATCGTCGCCACGCCGCCGCTGGCGATCACCGGAATCTTCACGGCGCGCGCCAGCGCGACCGTGGCGTCCAGATTCACGCCGGTGAGCATTCCGTCGCGGCCGATGTCGGTATACAGGATCGCCTCGACCCCGTAGTCCTCGAACTTGACCGCCAGATCGACCACGTCGTGCCCGGTCAGCTTGCTCCAGCCATCGGTCGCGACCTTGCCTTCGCGCGCGTCCAGGGCGACGATCACATGACCTCCGAACGCGCTGCAGGCATCGTGCAGGAAACCCGGGCTTTTGACCGCGGCCGTCCCGATCACGACAAAGCCGATGCCCCCGTCGATGTAGCGTTCGATCGTGTCCAGGTCGCGCAAGCCCCCGCCCAGCTGGACCGGCACCTCGGCACCGATCGCCTCGACGATGCGGCGGATCACGGCCTCGTTCACCGGCCGGCCCGAGCGCGCACCGTTCAGATCGACCACATGCAGCCTGCGGGCACCCTGGCCGACCCAGTGGCGCGCCATCGCGACCGGATCCTCGGAAAACACGGTGGCGCTGTTCATGTCGCCCTGGCGCAGCCGGACGCAGCGCCCGTCCTTGATGTCGATCGCAGGGATCAGCAACATTTGGCGGAAGCGGTGGAGCTTAAAGCGATCGGAGCATCGATCAACGGTGGTGGCACGACTCGAGGGCGCGCAGGACGACTGGGGGATGCCTTAGCAGGCGATCAGAGAAGGAAACTCAAGGATTCCAGCGAAGGAAGTTCTCGAAAATGGCAAGGCCGGCGGCGGCGCTTTTTTCCGGATGAAACTGCGTGGCAAAAATATTATCTCGCGCCACGGCGCAGGTAAAGGCTCCGCCATAATCGGCCTCACCGGCCGCCAGGCCTGGATCGGCCGGGCGCGCATAGTAGCTGTGCACAAAGTAGAAAAAACTAAGATCCGGCACGTTCTCCCACAGCGGGTGCGGCCGCACGTGCCGGACCCGGTTCCAACCCATGTGGGGAATCTTCAGCGGGCCATCGAGGCCACGCAGTCCGGGCGCAAAGCGCACCACAGCTCCGCCGATCAGGCCCAGGCCCCTGGTGTCGCCCTCCTCGGACCGGTCAAACAGCATCTGCTCGCCCACGCAGATCGCCAGCAAAGGCTTGTCCTGGGCAGCGCGCCGCACCGCGTTTTCCAGTCCCGACTCGCGCAGCGTGCGCATGCAATCAGGCATCGCCCCCTGCCCGGGAAACACCACGCGTTCGGCCGCATCGACCTCGTCCGGCCTGGATGTAACCGTGACGTCGACGCCGGGCGCCACCCGCTCGATCGCCTTGGCGACCGACAGCAGGTTACCCATGCCGTAGTCAACGACCGCGATGGTCACGATCCGGTCCGATGAGCGGCCCTGCCGCGGCGTCGCTCAGAGGCTCCCCTTGGTGCTGGGCACGGCGTCAGCCGCTTCCGGGTCCAGCTGCACTGACATCCGCAACGCGCGGGCGAACGCCTTGAAGACAGTTTCGCACTGATGGTGCGCGTTGTCGCCGCGCAGGTTGTCCACGTGGATCGTGACCTGGGCGTGATTGACAAACCCCTGGAAAAACTCGTGCACCAGGTCGACATCGAACTCGCCGATCATCGCGCGCTTGAATCCGACCTGCCAGATCAGTCCGGGGCGGCCCGAAAAATCGATCACCACGCGGCTCAGCGCCTCGTCCAGCGGCACGTAGGCATGACCGAAGCGGCGGATGCCGCGCTTGTCGCCGACCGCCTTGGCCACGGCCTGGCCCAGCGTGATGCCGACGTCTTCGACCGTGTGGTGGCCATCGATGTGCAGATCGCCTTGTGCCTCGATCGTCAGATCGAGCGCGCCGTGGCGCGCCACCTGCTCGAGCATATGGTCGAAAAAGCCGATCCCGGTGCTGATGCGCCCGCTACCCGGCCGATCCAGGTCGACCTCGACCCGGATCCGGGTCTCCTTTGTTTCGCGCACGATCTGCGCGCTGCGCGCAGACGTCTTGCGGTTCCTCTGATTCACGACAGCGCCCCCAGCGCTTGCAGGAACGCGTCGTTTTCCTGCGGCGTGCCCACCGTCACGCGCAGGCAACCGGCCAACAGCGGATGCGATCCCGAAACGTTCTTCACTAGGATACCGCGGCCGCACAGCCCGGCGAACAGCCGATCCGGCTCGCCCACCCGGAACAGGATGAAATTGGCTGCCGAGTCGAACGGCGCGACGCCGGTTAGCGCGCGCAGCGCGCTCAGCAGGCGGGCGCGCTCGGCGCGTATCACGGCTGCCTGCTGCTGCAGCACCTGAAAGTGATCCAGCAGGAAGTCGGCCGCTGCCAGCGGCAGCACGCCGACGTTGTACGGCGGGCGCAGCTTGTCGAACTCGCCGATCCACGCGGGATCGGCGCACGCATAGCCGAGGCGAAGCCCCGCCAGTCCCAGCTTGGACAGCGTGCGCAGCACGACCAGGCTGGGGCGCTCGGCCAGTTGCGGCATCCACGTGTCCTGCGCGAACGGCAGGTACGCTTCGTCGATCACGACCAGCCCCGGCGCCTGGTCCAGGATCGCCTCCAGTTCGGCCCGAGCGAAGCAATTGCCGGTCGGGTTGTTCGGATAGGCGATGAACACCAGCGCCGGCCGGTGCTGCGCGATCGCCTGCCGCATCGCCGCGCCATCGAGCCCGAAATCGGCTGTCAGCGGCACGCCGACGAAGCGGCAGCCGTCCAGACGCGCGAACACCTCGTACATCACGAAAGTCGGGGTCGGCGCCAGGACGACCGTGCCTCCCGGCGCGTCCTGCCGCGCGCAGGCCTGGATCATCAGGTGAATCAGCTCGTCGGAGCCGTTGCCCAGCATCAGCGCCTTGCCGGGGGCCAGCCCGGCCGCCTCGGCCAGGCGGCGCTTGAAGCGCGCCGGGTCGGCCGGCGGATAGCGGTTCAGCGCGACCCTGGAAAGGCGCTCTCCCAGCTCGCGCGCCAGCTCGGCCGGCAGCGGGAAGGGATTCTCCATCGCGTCGAGCTTGATCAGCCCGGTCGAATCGGGCACCGCGTAGGCGCGCATCGCGCGCACGTCGTCGCGGATCACGTCCGGCCGCGGCTTGCGCGGCGGCGCCGCGCTCACTTGAGCCACCGCAACTGGGCGCTGCGCGCATGCGCCGGCAGGTTTTCGGCCTGAGCCAGCGTGGCGGCGATCGCTCCGAGCGAGCGGGCACCGGCAGCCGACACCGAGATCAGGCTGGTGCGCTTCTGGAAGTCGTACACGCCAAGCGGCGAGGAAAAACGCGCGGTGCCTGCCGTCGGCAGCACGTGGTTCGGTCCGGCGCAATAGTCGCCCAGCGCCTCGCTCGAATACCGTCCGAGGAAGATCGCGCCCGCGTGGCGGACCCGTCCGGCCCATTGCTGCGGATCGTCGGTCGAGATTTCCAGGTGCTCGGGCGCGACGCGGTCGGCCAGTTCGCACGCCTCGGGCAGATCGCGAACCCGGATCAGCGCGCCGCGCGCTCCGAGCGAGGCTTCGATGATCCGGGCGCGCGGCATCTGAGGCAGCAGCCTGCTGATCGACGCCTGCACGGCGGCGATGAACCCGGCTTGCGGGGTCAGCAGGATCGCTTGTGCCAGCTCGTCATGTTCGGCCTGCGAGAAAAGATCCATCGCGATCCAGTCCGGATCGGTCTTGCCGTCACAGATCACCAGGACTTCGGTAGGACCCGCGATCATGTCGATACCGACCACGCCGAACACGCGGCGCTTGGCGGCGGCCACGTAGGCGTTGCCGGGCCCGACGATCTTGTCCACCTTCGGGATCGTCGCTGTGCCGTACGCGAGCGCGGCCACCGCCTGGGCTCCACCGACCGCGAACACCCGCGACACGCCGGCCAGGTGCGCCGCCGCCAGCACCAGGGGGTTGCGCACGCCGTCCGGCGTTGGAACGACCATCACGATCTGATCGACGCCAGCCACCTGGGCCGGAATCGCGTTCATCAGCACCGAGGACGGATAGGCGGCCTTGCCGCCGGGCACGTACACGCCGACGCGCTCCAGCGGCGCCACGCGCTGTCCCAGCTCCGTGCCATCGGCCTCCGTGAAGCTCCACTCGCCATCGAGCTGACGTTGGTGAAACGACCGGATCCGGTCGGCCGCCGCCTGCAGCGCCCCGCGCGCCTCCGGGGCAAGCGCATCGAAGGCGGCCTGGGTCTCTGCTGCCGGGATCTCGAGCCGCGCCACCGATTGCGCCGACACCCGATCGAAACGTTTCGTGTATTCCAGCAAGGCGGCATCGCCGCGCTGCCGGACGTCCTCGATGATCGCTTCGGCCTGGCGGTCGATGTCGCGGTCAAAGGCGGTGGCCGGCGCGGTCAGCTCGCGAAACTGCGCGTCGAACTGAGGCGAGCTCGTATCCAGCGTGCGGATTTTCATGACTCGACCGCCTTGCCGATGGCGTCGATCAATTCGGCCAGCCGCGAGTGCCGCAGCTTGTATGCGGCCTGGTTCACGATCAGGCGCGAGCTGATCGCGGCGATCTGCTCGACTTCGACCAGGCGGTTGGCCCGCAGCGTGCCACCGGTCGAAACCAGGTCGACGATCGCATCCGCCAGGCCGGCCAGCGGAGCCAGTTCCATCGACCCGTACAACTTGATCAGATCCACGTGCACGCCCTTGCCGGCGAAGAACTCGCGCGCCGTCTGCACGTATTTTGTCGCCACGCGCAGCCGTGCACCCCGGCGCACCGCACCCGCGTAGTCGAAGCCGTCCGGCACCGCCACGCACAGCCGGCAGCGTCCGATGCCCAGCTCCAGCGGCTGGTACAGGCCCGCGCCTCCATGCTCGAGCAGCACGTCCTTGCCGGCTACACCGAGCTCGGCGGCGCCGTACTGCACGTAGGTAGCCACGTCGGTGGCGCGCACCACGACGACCCGCAGATCCGGCACCGAGGTGCCGATGATCAGGCGCCGCGTCGTGTCAGGATCTTCCGTCGGTACGATGCCCGCCCGGCGCAACAGCGGGGTGGCCTCCTCCAGAACGCGACCCTTGGCCAGCGCTAACGTAATCATGCGGGGGTGGAGCCGACCCGCTCGATCCGGGCACCGAGCTGGGTCAGGCGTTGCTCCATCCTCTCATACCCGCGGTCCAGATGGTAGATGCGATCGACCCAGGTCTCGCCGTCGGCGACCAGGCCGGCGATCACCAGGCTGGCCGAGGCGCGCAGGTCCGTGGCCATCACGCGCGCGCCCGACAGTCGAGCAACGCCGCGCACGATCGCGGTGTTGCCGTCGATCCCGATGTCGGCTCCGAGGCGCTGCAGTTCCAGCACGTGCATGAAGCGGTTCTCGAAGATCGTCTCCACGATGGCGCCGACGCCGTCGGCCACACACCCGAGCGCCATGAATTGCGCCTGCATGTCGGTCGGGAACGCCGGATACGGCGCGGTTCTCAGGTTCACGGCGCGCGGCCGTCCAACCATCCGCAGCCGGATCCAGTCCTCGCCCGCCTGGATCTCGGCGCCAGCCTCGCGCAGCTTGTCCAGCACCGCGTCCAAGGTCGCCGGTGCGGCGCCCTCCAGCCGCACGTCACCGCCCGTGATCGCGGCCGCGACCAGGAAGCTGCCCGTCTCGATCCGGTCCGGCATCACGCGGTACTGGGCGCCGTGAAGCCGATCGACCCCTTCGATCGCGATCCGGTCGGTGCCTGCGCCGCGAATGCGAGCGCCCATCCGGTTCAGGCAGGCGGCCAGGTCGGCGACTTCCGGCTCACGCGCCGCGTTTTCGATCACCGTTTCGCCGTCGGCCAGCGTGGCGGCCATCATCAGGTTTTCGGTGCCGGTCACCGTCACCAGGTCGGTCACGATCCGGGCGCCGCGCAGCCGCCGGTTCGATCCGAGGTCGGCGACGATGTAGCCGTGTTCGATCCGGATCTGCGCGCCCAGCGCCTGCAGGCCCTTCAAGTGCTGATCGACCGGGCGAGCGCCGATCGCGCAGCCGCCCGGCAGGCTCACCCGCGCCGAGCCGGCTCGCGCGAGCAAGGGACCGAGCACGACGATCGAGGCGCGCATCGTCTTGACCAGATCGTACGAGGCCTCGGTCGAATGCAGGCCATCGGATCGCACCGTGACCGTGTCGCGATCGCGCGCGACCTTCACGCCCATGCCAGCGAGCAGCCGCCCCATCGTCGTGATGTCGGCGAGCATCGGCACGTTGCTCAGCGCCAGCTCATCGGTTGTCAGCAGCCCGGCCGCCAGCATCTTCAGTGCCGCATTCTTGGCGCCGGCCACCCGCACGCTGCCCTGCAGTGGCTGCCCGCCACGGATCCTGAGCCTGTCCATCTCTGAGCTAGCGTCTGCTTAACCGGCCCGCCGGTGCTCCTCGGGCGTGAGCGTTTTCATCGACAGCGCGTGAACCCACTGGCGCATCCGATCACCCAGCGCCGCGTACACCAGTCGATGGCGTTCGATCCTGGATTTGCCCTCGAACGCGGTGCTGACGACCACGGCGTCGAAATGCCGTCCGTCGCCGCCGACCTGCAGCCATTCGCAGTCCAGCCCCGCGCCGATCGCGCGCTGCAGCTCCTCCGGGGTCGGTAGGTCGGTGTCCATCGGGCCGTTCACCCACGCAATTTGTATCCGCTCGCCAGCATGCGGATCGCGATGCCCGCCGTTACCAGCAGCGCGGCCGTCACCACGGCCAGGCTCTGCCACGGACTCACGTCCGACTGCGCAAAGAAGCCGTAGCGGAAGCCGTCGATCATGTAGAAGAACGGGTTCAGGCGCGACAGCGTCTGCCAGAACGGCGTCAGGCTGTGTACGGAGTAGAACACTCCGGATAAAAAAGTGGCCGGTATGATCAGGAAGTTCTGGAACGCGGCCAGCTGATCGAACTTGTCGGACAGGATGCCGGCGATGATCCCCAGCACGCCGAGCATCGCGGCGCCCAGCAGGCCGAACGCGAGGATCCAGACCGGGGCGTTCAGCGGCGTCGGCGCGATGATCGCGGTCACTGCGAACACACCGAGCCCGACCACGACCCCGCGCAGCACCGAGGAGAGCGCGTAAGCGGCGAAGAATTCCAGGTGCGACAGCGGCGGCAACAGCACGAACACGAGGTTGCCCATGATCTTGGACTGGATCAGCGACGAGGACGAATTGGCAAACGCATTTTGCAGCAGCGACATCATCACCAGGCCCGGTACCAGGAACGCGCTGTAGCGCACGCCCGCGAAGGCTTCGACCCGCTGATCCAGCACGTGACCGAACACCAGCAGGTACAGCACGCCCGTCAGCACCGGCGCCGCGATCGTCTGGAAGGCGACCTTCCAGAAGCGCAGCACCTCCTTGTACAGCAGTGTGCGAAAACCCACCCACGAGGAGGGAAGGAGGGTCGGGGCGGGCAGCTCGCCGGCCTGCGCGAGCGCGCTGTGCTCGATCCGGTTCATGCGGCCCTGCGCCGGTCGGCGTCGGACATCACCTGAAGGAAAACGTCCTCCAGGTCGGCGTGGCTCACCTCGATGTCCTCGATGTGGCAACCCGCGATCCGGCAGGCCGCCAGCACCGACTCCACGTCGGCCGGCTGCGCGACCCGCAGCACGATGCGGTCGCCCTGCTCGACCACCTGCGGCGCGAGCTGCGCCGGCAACGGCCCGCTCAGCTTCAGCGCCAGTTGCACGCCGGAGACGCGCGCCAGCAGGTCGCGCGTGGGTTCCATCGCGACGATCCGGCCCGCCTTCAGCATCGCGATGCGCGCGCACATCTGCTGCGCCTCCTCCAGGTAGTGCGTGGTCAGGACGACCGTGTGGCCATCCTTGTTCAGACGCCGGACGAACTGCCACAGCCCCTGCCGCAGTTCCACATCCACGCCGGCGGTCGGCTCGTCCAGCACGATCACCGGGGGGCGGTGTACCAGCGCCTGCGCCACCAGCACGCGGCGCTTCATGCCGCCCGACAGCGAGCGCATGTTGGCATCGGCCTTGGCACCCAGGTCCAGGTTGGCGATCACCTCGTCGATCCAGGCGTCGTTGTGCCTCAATCCGAAATAGCCGGATTGGATCCGCAGCGTCTCGCGTACCGAGAAGAACGGATCGAACACCAGCTCCTGGGGAACCACTCCGAGGCAGCGGCGCGCCAAGCGATAGTCGCGCGCCACGTCATGGCCCATCACGGTCACGCGGCCCGAGCTGGCCCGGGTCAGCCCGGCCATGATCGAGATCAGCGTCGTCTTGCCCGCCCCGTTGGGGCCGAGCAGACCGAAGAACTCGCCTTGCTCGATCCGCAGGCTGACGCGATCGAGCGCCGTCACGCCCGGATAGCGCTTGACGACATGGCTCGCTTCGATTGCAGGGATGGACATGAAATCAGCGCATCAACGCCGTACAGCGTAGCAAGGCTGCACAGGCTGGCGGGGGTTCCTTGCAGCTCGAGGTGCAGGCCGCGGGCGTGCGCGGCGCGCTGCCAGGCCAGCAGCAGCGCCACCGCCGACGAATCGGATCGCTTCACGCTGGACAGGTCGAAACGGCAATCGCCGCCCTGGATCGCGGACTCACCCGCCTGAAGAAGCGAGGCCGCGTTGCTGTTATCGATCCGGTCGGCGTCGATTTTCAAGACTTGTTCCCTGCGGCCAGCTGCTTGTTGCGGTCGGCCAGGGCCTTGATCAGACCGTCCACGCCGTTCTGGTTGACCTCGCTGGCGAACGAATTCCTGAACGTCTCGACCATCGACACGCCCAGGATCGTCACGTCGAAGATCTTCCAGCCGGAATCGGTCTTCTCGAGCCGATAGTCCAGCTGGATCGGGTCCCCGTTCGACGGGGCGACCAGCGAGCGAACCACCACCTCGGTGTCGGTGGGCTGGGCCTTGAACGGCCGCATCTTCACCTGATGGTCGGTCACGCGCGACAGGGCACCGCTGTACGTGCGGACCACATAGGTGCGGAACTCCCGCATCAGCGCCTGGCGCTGTTCAGGCGTCGCTCCGCGCCAGCCGGGCCCGACCGAAAGCCGCGTCATCCGCTCGAAATCGACGTATGGGGCGACCTTGTCGTCGATCAGACGCTGCAGCTTGTTGAAGTCCCCATTGCGCAGCGCCGGGTCGGCCTTGATGTTGTCGAGCACCTCGGCCGAAACCGACTGCACCAGGGCATCGGGCGACATGTCCCCGCGGGAAACAGCTTCGGTTGCCGCAGCCCGGTGCCCCTGCAGAATGGCCGCACCCGCCAGCGCGCTGAAGACGATCGCGCGGCGCAAAACCCGGTTGGAGTTCATCATCATCGAGCCCTCCTGATCCCCTCGTCCACGCCGCCGAGCCTCGTCACCCGGTTCGCCCAAGCCGCAGTAGGCAGTTCCGCCACTTTAGCGCTGATTCTCGGGCGGCGGTTCGGCCGGCTTCGTCTTGGCTCCGTCCGCCCCGGGGCCGGTTTCGCCGCTGTCGTCCTGCTCCGGCGCAAGCGGCGGATTGCCTTCGTATTGCAGGCTGGTGCGCCGCTGCAAATACGCGTCGCGCGTGAACAGATAGCGGTCCAGCGCCGTCCGGTCGATCAGATCGGTGGCGTCCGCTCGGCCCCAGCACCGGCAGAACCAGGTAGGGGCCGCTGCCCAGGCCCCATCGGGCCAGCGTCAATCCGAAGTCCTCGGTGCGCCGTTCCAGGCCCATCTTGGTCGCCACGTCGAAGCACCCGGCCATCCCGAGCGTCGAGTTGATCACCAGCCGCCCGGTATCGGTGGCCGCGCCGACGGGCTTGATCTGCAGAATGTCGTTCACCGCATTGCGAACTTCGCCAAGATTCGAAAATCCGCTGCTGATGCACAGCCGGAACGCGTGCGGCACCACCGCCACATAGCCCTTGGCCACCGGCTTCAGCAGGTAGCGGTCGACATGGTCATTGAACGCATAGACCTGGCGGTTGAAGCGCTCCCACGGATCGCGTGGATTGCTGCCAGCGCCGGGCGGTACGGTGGCGCACCCCGCCAGCAGCAGCGCCGCCGCCGCGATCGCGCAGCGCGCGAGGCGGCCGCCGGCAAAATCGATAGTGCCGCTCACTTGGCGCTTTCTTTCGGCTTGCCCTCGGCCGCCTTGCTGTAGATCAGCTGGCCGATCAGGTTTTCCAGCACCACCGCCGATTGCGTCATCTTGATCGTATCGCCGGGGTTCAGGTTCTTGTCGTCGGCCCCGGGTTCCAGTCCGACGTACTGGTCGCCCAGCAAGCCCGAGGTCAGGATCTTGGCCGAGGTGTCGGCGGGGAACCGGAAACGGCGGTCGATCTCCAGCGACACCACGCCCTGGAAATTCTTGTCGTCGAAGGAGATCGAGGAGATCCGACCCACGGTGACACCGGCGCCTTTGACCGGCGCGCGGATCTTCAGCCCGCCGACGTTGTCGAAGCGGGCTGTCAGCGGATAGGTGGAATCGAACGAGAAACTGGCCAGGTTGGCCGCTTTCAACGACAGGAACATCAGGGCCAGCGCGCCCAGCACGACGAACACGCCGACCAGAATCTCAAGTGTTCTTTTCTCCATCCGTCGCTCCCTCTCCGGATCTAGGGCTTCGTGCTGAACATCAGCGAGGTCAAAAGAAAGTCCAGGATCAGCACGGCCACCGACGAGACCACGACGGTGCGCGTGGTCGCCTGCGCCACGCCCTCGGGGGTTGCCTCCGATTCGTAGCCCATGTACAGCGCGACGTACGTCGCCGCGATCCCGAACATGACCGTCTTGACCATGCCGTTGCCGACGTCCTTGAAAACGTCCACCCCGTCCTGCATCTGAGACCAGAACGCGGCCGAATCGATCCCGATCAACTTCACCGCAATCACGTAGGCGCCGCCCACCCCAACCGCGGAGAAGATCGCGCTCAGCAGAGGCATCGAGACGATGCCGGCGATGAAACGCGGCGCCAGCACCCGGCTGCGCGGGTCAACGGCCATCATCTCCATCGCCGCCAGCTGCTCGCCGGCTTTCATCAGGCCGATCTCGGCGGTCAGCGAGGTGCCCGCCCGCCCCGCGTACAACAGCGCGGTCAGCACCGGGCCGAGCTCGCGCAGCAGCGACAGCGCCACCAGCAAGCCGACCGACTCGGCGGCGCCGTAGCGGTCCAGCGCATAGTAGGCCTGCAGCGCCAGCACGCCGCCGACCGCCGCCCCGGACGTGATGATGATCACCAGTGAAAGGTTTCCGATCGCGTAGATCTGCACGACCGACAGGTCGAAACGGCGTATCGCCGCCGGTGTGTGGCGCACCAGCTCCGAAAAGAACATCGAGGCATGGCCGAGCGACCCCACCAGCCGGATCGCGCCAGCGCCGAGCCTGGCCAGAAGATCGAGCGGATTCACGCCTTGGCCAGATCGATCGGTTAAGCGCCGACTCATGCCGAAAGCCCCAGTTCCTTATCGATCGGCGGGGCCGGGTAGTGGAATCGGACCGGGCCGTCGGGCTCGCCGCGGATGAACTGCCGGACCTCAGGATCCTCGGACGCCCGCAGCTGCGCCGCCGTGCCATGGCCGGCGATTCGCCCCGACGAGATCAGGTAGGCGTAATCGCAGATCTGAAAGCATTCGTCGACATCGTGCGAGACGATGATCGAGGTCGCGTCCGTCGCGTCGTTCAGGCGCCGGATCAGGTTGGCTGCGACGCCCACCGAGATCGGATCCAGCCCCGCAAACGGTTCGTCGTACATGATCAGCTCCGGGTCCAGCGCGATCGCGCGAGCCAGCGCAATCCGGCGGGCCATGCCGCCGCTGACCTCGGCGATTCGCAGCGAAGCCGCGCCACGCAGGCCCACCGCGTTCAGCTTCATCAGCACGATGTCCCGGATCATCGGTTCCGGGAGATTTGTGTGCTCGCGCAGCGGAAAAGCCACGTTGTCGAATACCGACAAGTCCGTGAACAGCGCCCCGAACTGAAATAGCATGCCCAGACGCCGGCGCAGCGCGAACAGCTTGTCGAGGTCGGATGGATCGACCCGCTCGCCGTCGAAAAGGATCGTTCCGGATTGCGGCCGGATCACGCCGCCGATCAGGCGCAGCAGCGTGGTCTTGCCGCACCCGGAGCTACCCATGATCGCGACCACCTGGCCGCGCGGAAACGCGAGTGACACGTCGGTCAGAATGGTCCGCCTGCGGTCGTAGCCGAAGGTCACGTGGTCGATCTGGACCAGGTTGTCGTTTGTCAAGGTGCGGGGTTCGGGCGTTGCAGCTTGCAACGACCGGGTAGATGGGGAAATGGGGTCGCTCAAACGACTGCGGGCGCGATTGTCGCACACCCCTGGCCCGGGTTTTTCACCGGGTCTTCCTCATTGCGTATTCGTGCTATCTGGGCAATTCGCTGCGGCCCATCAGAAATTCATCGACCGCGCGCGCGCACTGACGCCCCTCGCGGATCGCCCATACCACGAGCGACTGGCCGCGGCGCATGTCGCCGGCCGCGAACAGTTTCGGGACGCTGGTCGCGTACGCGCGCTGCCCGCGCGGCCCGTCATCGACGGTGGCACGCGCGTTGCCGCGCGCATCGGTCTCGACGCCGAACGACTGCAGCACCGAGGCCACCGGCGAGACGAACCCCATCGCCAGCAGCACCATCTCAGCGGGAATTTCGAACTCCGACCCTGCAATCTCGGCGAACTTCATGTTTCCGGTCGCGTCCTTACGCATTTCGACCCGGACCGCGACCAGCGAAGCGACCCGTCCCTGGCCATCGTTCTTGAACGACTTGGTCGCCACCGACCAGTCACGCTGACAGCCCTCCTCGTGCGAGCTGGACGTGCGCAGCTTCACGGGCCAGTAGGGCCAGGTCATCGGCCGGTCCTCGATCTCGGGCGGCTGCGGCAGTAGTTCGAATTGCGTCACCGAGCGCGCACCTTGCCGGTTGGAGGTACCGACGCAATCGGAACCGGTGTCGCCGCCTCCGATCACCACCACGCGCTTGCCGGCCGCCGTCAGCTGGTCCGGCACCCGGTCGCCCGCCACGACCTGGTTCTGCTGCGGTAGAAACTCCATCGCGAAGTGGATGCCGGCGAGCTGCCGGCCGGGCACCGGCAGGTCACGCGGCGCCTCGGCCCCGCCGGCCAGCACGATCGCATCGAATCCTCCGATCAGCTCGCCGGCCGTTATGCTTTCCTTTCCGAGGCAAATGACTCCGGGGCCGAGCGCGCCCGCCTCGTCGACAGGGCCCCCCACCAGCACCCCGGTGCGGAACTCGACACCCTCGGCCGCCATCTGCTGCGCGCGCCGATCGATGTGCGATTTTTCCATCTTGAAGTCCGGTATCCCGTAGCGCAGCAGTCCGCCGATCCGATCGTTCTTTTCGAACACGGTGACCGCGTGGCCCACGCGGGCGAGCTGCTGCGCGCACGCAAGGCCCGCCGGACCGCTGCCGACCACGGCGACGGCGCGCCCGGTCCTGTGCGCAGCCGGCTCGGGCGCGATCCACCCTTCGGTCCAGCCCCGATCGACGATCGCTCGTTCGATCGACTTGATTCCGACCGGATCGCTGTTGATATTCAGTGTGCAGGCCGCCTCGCACGGGGCCGGGCAGACACGTCCGGTGAACTCCGGAAAATTGTTGGTCGACTGGAGCACCTCGAGGGCTTGCTGCCAGTCCTTCTGGTACACCAGGTCGTTGAAGTCCGGTATCACGTTGTTGACCGGGCATCCGCTGCTGCAAAACGGGATACCGCAGTCCATGCAGCGCGCGGCCTGCACGACGGCCATCTCGTCGCCCAGGTGCGCAATGAATTCACGCCAGTGCCCGCGCCGGTTTTCGGCAGGTTCGGCGGCTTCCTCCAGCCGCGCGTATTCCAGAAATCCGGTGGTTTTGCCCATACGTCGCGCTCAGGGCCTACGCTGCGAGTTTCTCGGCACCCGCCGTGCGCGCATCGGCCATCTGCTTCAAGGCCCGGCGGTACTCGTGCGGGAACACCTTGACGAAGCGGGCGCGCATCCGGTCCCAGTCCTGCAGGATCTCCTTGGCACGAAAGCTGCCGGTGTAGCGGAACTGTTTCTCGATCAGCTCGCGCAGGATCAGCTCGTCGGTCGTAGGGCCATCTCCCACCGAGTGCCAGATGGTTGGGTCCAGACGCGCTTTCTGCTCCTGCGAGGAAAGTACCGGTTCGAGCGCGACCATCGAAGTGTTGCAGCGGGCGGCGAACTCGCCCCGTTCGTCGTACACGTACGCGATGCCACCCGACATGCCGCCGGCGAAATTGCGGCCGGTCGATCCGAGCACGACCACCGTGCCGCGGGTCATGTACTCGCAGCAGTGGTCGCCGCTTCCCTCGACCACCGCACAGGCGCCCGAGTTGCGCACCGCGAAGCGCTCCCCGGCCACGCCGTTGAAGAAGGCCTCGCCCGCGATCGCGCCGTACAGCACCGTGTTGCCGACGATGATGTGCTCGGGGCCGAATCCGCGAAAGTCGTTGGGTGAGCGCACGATGATGCGGCCGCCCGACAGGCCCTTGCCGGTGTAGTCGTTGGCGTCCCCGACCAGGTCCAGCGTGATCCCGTGCGCGAGGAACGCGCCGAAGCTCTGGCCGGCCGTTCCCTGCAGTTGGATATGAATCGTGTCGTCGGCGAGCCCGCGATGGCCGTAGCGGCGCGCCACTTCCGAGGACAGCATCGCGCCGACCGAGCGGTGGATATTGCGGATCGGATGAATGAAGCTGACCCGCTCGGCGCTCTCTAATGCGGGGCGGCTCTGCTCGATCAGTTTGTGGTCGATCGCGCGCGCCAAGCCGTGGTCCTGCTGCTCGCACTTGAAGCGAGCCACCTCCGGCGGCATCGGCGGCCGGTAGAAGATCCTCGAGAAATCCAGCCCGCGCGCCTTCCAGTGCTCGACGCCTCGACGTGTATCGAGCAGATCGCTGCGCCCGATCAGGTCCTGCAAGCGACGCACGCCAAGCTGCGCCATGATCTCGCGCACTTCCTCGGCCACGAAAAAGAAGTAGTTGACCACGTACTCCGGCTGCCCCTTGAAGCGCATGCGCAGCACCGGGTCTTGCGTGGCCACCCCGACCGGGCAGGTATTCAGGTGGCACTTGCGCATCATCACGCAGCCTTCGGCCACCAGCGGCGCACTGGAGAATCCGAACTCGTCGGCGCCCAGCAAGGCTCCGATCACGACGTCACGGCCCGTCTTCAGCTGGCCGTCGACCTGCACCGCGATGCGGCCGCGCAGCCGGTTCAGCACCAGCGTCTGCTGCGTCTCGGCCAAGCCCAGCTCCCACGGCGTGCCGGCATGCTTGATCGACGACAGGGGCGACGCCCCGGTGCCGCCGTCGTGCCCGGCGATCGTGACGCCGTCTGCCTTGGCCTTGGCGACGCCGGCCGCCACCGTGCCCACGCCAACCTCCGACACCAGCTTCACCGAGATCGCGGCCTTCGAGTTGGCGTTCTTCAGGTCGTGGATCAGCTGCGCCAGATCCTCGATCGAGTAGATGTCGTGGTGGGGGGGTGGCGAGATCAGTCCGACCCCGGGCACCGAATAGCGCAGCTTGGCGATGTACTCGGACACCTTGTGGCCGGGCAACTGGCCGCCCTCGCCGGGCTTGGCGCCCTGCGCGATCTTGATCTGGATCTGATCGGCCGACAGCAGATACTCGGCCGTGACGCCGAAGCGCGCCGAGGCGACCTGCTTGATCTTCGAGCGCAGCGAGTCGCCGTCCTTCAACGGGATGTCGGCCACCACGCGGTCGGCGCCCAGCACCGAGGCCACCGTGTCGCCGGCGCGGATCGGGATGCCGCGCAGCTCCTGCTGGTACCGGCGCTCGTCCTCGCCGCCTTCGCCGGTATTGCTCTTGCCGCCGATCCGGTTCATCGCGATCGCCAGCGTCGTGTGTGCCTCGGTCGAGATGCTGCCGAGCGACATCGCGCCGGTGGCGAAACGCTTCACGATCTCGCTGGCCGGCTCGACCTCGGCGATCGGAACGGCGCGCGCCGGATCGAGCTTGAACTCGAACAGGCCCCGCAGCGTCATGTGTCGCCGCGACTGGTCGTTGATGATCTGCGCGTATTCCTTGTAGGTCTGATAGTTGTTCGCGCGGGTGGAATGCTGCAGCTTGGCGATCGCGTCCGGAGTCCACATGTGCTCCTCGCCGCGCACCCGGTACTGGTACTCGCCGCCCGCATCCAGCATGTGGGCGAGCACCGGATCCTCGCCGAAAGCGGCGCGGTGCATCCGGACCGCCTCCTGCATCACCTCGAACAGACCCACTCCGCCCACGTTGCTGGCGGTGCCGTGGAAGTACCTGTCGACGAAATCGGCCGCAAGCCCGACCGCCTCGAAGATCTGGGCGCCGCAGTACGACATGTAGGTCGAGATGCCCATCTTGGACATCACTTTCTGCAGCCCCTTGCCGATCGCCTTGATGTAGTTCTTCACCGCCTTGTCGGCATCGACCCCGCCGGCGCTGTCGCGGAAATACGCCCGCAGCACGTCGATCGCCAGGTAGGGGTGAACCGCCTCCGCCCCGTAGCCCGCCAGCAGCGCGAAGTGGTGCACTTCGCGCGCGGTTCCCGTTTCGACCACCAGCCCGGTGGACGTGCGCAGTCCCGCCTGGATCAGATGCTGGTGCAGCGCACTGACAGCCAGCAGCGCCGGGATCGCGACGTTCTCGCCATCGAGCCGCCGATCGGTGACGATCAGGATGTTGTACCCCGCGCGCACAGCGTCAACCGCCTGCGCGCACAGCGAGGCCAGGCGCGCCTCCACGCCCTCGCAACCCCAGGCGACCGGATAGCAGATGTCCAATTCGTGGCAGCGGAACTTGCCCGAGGTATAGGCATCGATCGAGCGGATCTTGGCCATGTCCTTGTGGTCCAGGACCGGTTGCGCGACCTCCAGCCGCATCGGCGGATTGATGTTGTTGATGTCGAGCAGGTTGGGCTTGGGCCCGATGAAGCTCACCAGCGACATCACCAGCTGCTCGCGGATCGGATCGATCGCCGGATTGGTGACCTGCGCGAACATCTGCTTGAAATACACGTACAGGACTTTGTCGCGATCCGACAGCACCGGCAGCGCCGCGTCGTTGCCCATCGATCCGACCGGCTCTTCGCCGTCGATCGCCATCGGCTGCATCAGCAGCCGGACATCTTCCTGCGTGTAGCCGAACGCCTGCTGTCTATCCAGCAGCGCCGCGAGCCCCACCCCCGGCCCCTCTCCCACCGGCGTGGGAGAGGGGAGAAGCTCCTCCCCTGTCCCGCTTGCGGGAGAGGGGCCGGGGGTGAGGGCGGCTGCCGCAGAAGAAGCGTCGGGGGTGAGGGTCGGCAGCTCGTCGAGCCGCACGCGGATCCGGCGGATCCACTCCTTGTACGGCTTGCCGGCTGCCAGCTGCGTCTTCAGCTCGGCATCGTCGATGATGCGGCCCTGCTCGGTGTCGATCAGGAACATCTTGCCGGGCTGCAGCCGCCACTTCTTCACGATCTTCGACTCCGCGATCGGGAGCACGCCGACTTCGGAGGCCATCACGACGAGGTCGTCGTCGGTGATCACGTAGCGGGCCGGCCGCAGGCCGTTGCGATCCAGCGTCGCCCCGATTCGCACCCCGTCGGTGAACGCAATCGCGGCCGGTCCGTCCCACGGCTCCATCATCGAGGCGTGGTATTCGTAGAACGCGCGCCGGCTCTCGTCCATCAGCGTGTGCTGCTCCCACGCCTCCGGAATCATCATCATCATCGCGTGCGCCAGCGGGTAGCCCGACATCACCAGCAGCTCCAGCGCGTTGTCGAAGCAGGCGGTGTCGGACTGGCCCTCGTAGATCAGCGGGTACAGCTTGCGCAGGTCCTCGCGCAGCACCGGCGAGCTCATCACCCCCTCGCGCGCTCGCATCCAGTTGAAATTGCCCTTGACGGTGTTGATCTCGCCGTTGTGCGCGATCATCCGGTACGGGTGTGCCAGCTCCCAGCTGGGGAAAGTATTGGTCGAGAAGCGCTGGTGCACCAGCCCGATGGCCGATTCGACGCGCGCATCCGCCAGGTCCCGGTAGTAACGGCCGACCTGGTCGGCCATCAGCAGACCCTTGTAGACCACGGTGCGGGTGGACATCGACGGCACGAAGTACTCGCGCCCGTGCTTCAGCTTCAAGGCCTGGATCTTGTGGCTGGCGGTCTTGCGGATCACGTACAGCTTCCGCTCCAGCGCATCGGGCACCATGATGTCTTCGCCGCGGCCGATAAAGATCTGGCGGATCACCGGCTCACGCTCGCGCACGCGCGGCGACATCGGCATCTCGCGGTCCACCGGCACGTCGCGCCAGCCCAGAACGACCTGGCCCTCGGCGCGCACGCTGCGTTCCAGCTCCTGTTCGCAGGCCAGGCGCGAGGCGTGCTCGCGCGGCAGGAACACCATCCCGACGCCGTATTCGCCCGGGGGCGGAAGCTTCACGCCCTGTTCAAGCAGTTCCTGGCGGTAGTGGGCATCCGGTATCTGGATCAGGATCCCGGCGCCGTCGCCGAACAAGGTGTCGGCGCCGACCGCGCCCCGGTGGTTCAGGTTGCGCAGGATCAGCAGCGCGTTTTCGATCAGTTCGTGGCTGCGATTGCCCTTGATATGGACGACGAAGCCGACGCCGCACGAGTCGTGTTCGTTCGAGCAGGAGTAAAGCCCATGCTCCTGCGCGGCTTGGACCGCCGAATCGTCGGATCCAGGTTGCATCGACCCCTCCAGAGTGGCCGCTTACGGCCCGAAAGTCTCTCCGAAAGCAATGTAATGCAACGCATCATTGGCAGCAATTCAGTATTAGGGGACGGACCCTAAAATATGAACAGAATGATCCGTGAGCACAATAAATAGGGTCGTATTAAAAGAGTACTCAACCCCAATCGCCCCCACCGTCTCCACCGAGACCGCCGCCACCGTCGTCCCAGGAGCCGGCATCGCTGATGCCGAAGTCCTGCCCACCCAGGTCGTTGTCGGCCGGTGTTGCCGCCGTATCGCCTCTGGGCAGATCGCGGCCGGAACCGTGGCCGCCCATCAGGTCGCGTGCCAGCGCTTCGCCCGCGACCACGCCGGCACCGAGCGCGGCGCCGGTCACCAGGCCACCGACGATACCCGAACCGATGCCGCCGCCTGCCGGCGCCACCGGTTGCGCGGCAGGCACTCCCGTGCCGCTCGCCGCCGCGCCGCCGCTCGCGGCCCCGCTATATGGCACCGCCGCATTGCGGCGCGCGCGCACGATCGCGTACACGATGACCCCGCCGGCCAACACGATCAGCAGCAAGCCCCAGGGGAAGCTGGATTCGTGCGCCGCTGGCGCGATCGCCCGTTGCACGCCGCCCACGATCGGCGCCTGGCGCGCACCTGCCGAAGCGATCAGGCCGCGCAGCTCCTGCACCGACGCCGGGGCCGCAAACGGCAAACCTGGCGCAAGTTGCTCGGCGCGATTCAGTTCGCCCTGCGCTTCGCCGTAGCGGCCCTCCTTGGCCAGAATCTCGGCCTCGACATAATGGGCCTTGGCACTGTTCGGATGATCGCGCAGCACTTCAGTCATCATGCCGTGGGCTTGATTCAGGCGCCCGGCATGGACGGCCTCGTAGACCTGGTTCAGCGTAGGTTCCGCCGCTAGCGCGGGCGTACCGATCGCCAGCCCCATCCACAGCAAACCCGCCCGACCGGCCCAAACGAATCGATTCATCGTCGTATCCTGCTGAAAAGAAGCACCCAGTTAGATGTGGATGCTCCAGTGGAGTTCAAGCTCCGTCCGACGCAATCGGCGCCGCTGAGGCGTCGCAAACGCGAAGGTGGAGCAATCTCCCAGAATCATCACATAATCGCGCGGGTCGGCTCCGCGCGCCGCGATCAGGCAAGCAGCCTGAATCCGGCAACGTCATGCGACGATCTTGCGAAAGTAGGCGATCGTTTCCTTCAGGCCGTCCGCCAGCGCAACTTTCGGCCCCCAGTCGAGCTCCTGCGCAGCCAGCGAGATATCGGGCTGCCTCTGGCGCGGATCGTCGGAAGGCAAAGGCTTGAACTCCAGGCGGCTTTTCGATGCGCTCAACTTCAGCACGAACTCGGCGAGCTCGAGCATCGTGAACTCGCCCGGGTTGCCGACGTTGACAGGACCCGTGAAGCCCTGCCTCGAGTGCATCATCCGGACCAGCGCGTCGATCAGATCGTCGACGTAGCAGAAGCTGCGGGTCTGCCGGCCGTCGCCGTAAATCGTGATCGGCTCGCCCTTCAGGGCCTGCACGATGAAGTTGCTCACCACCCGGCCGTCGTTGGGATGCATCCGCGGGCCGTAGGTGTTGAAGATCCGCACGACCTTGATATCGAGCTGGTGCTGTCGCCAGTAGTCGAAGAACAGCGTCTCGGCGCAACGCTTGCCTTCGTCGTAGCAGCTGCGCGGGCCGATCGGATTGACTCTTCCCCAGTAGGCTTCGACCTGTGGATGCACCTCCGGGTCACCGTAAACCTCGGAGGTGCTGGCCTGCAGAATCCGGGCCTTGACCCGCTTGGCCAGCCCCAGCATGTTGATCGCGCCGTGCACGCTGGTCTTCGTGGTCTGCACCGGATCGAACTGGTAATGAATCGGCGACGCCGGGCAGGCCAGGTTATAGATCTGATCGACTTCGACGTACAGCGGAAATGTGACGTCGTGCCGCATCAGCTCGAAGCGCGAATTGCGCAGCAAGCCCTCGACATTGCGCTTGGTGCCGGTGAAGAAGTTGTCGACGCATAGCACGTCGTAGTCCTGTGAGACGAGCCGCTCACACAGATGCGAGCCGAGAAACCCCGCACCGCCCGTCACCAGAACTCGTCTTTCATCAATCAAATCGATCTCCGACTCAGGCGGTCCTGGTCAGCACCGCCTTGAAGCTCCAGTTTGGAACGCACACGCCGATCTCGTCGATCTTCAGTCCCCCCAAGGCTCCGACCATCTCGGAAAACGATTCCATCGTGAAGTGGCAGTAGTGGGTCGGATCCAGCGCATAGGTATTGACCGCCGAATGGTCGGGCACGACCACACCGATCCGTCCGCCCACGCGAGTCACCCGCTTCCACTCGGACAGCGTCTTCGAGGGATCGTGATAGTGCTCCAGATTGTGCCGCGCCACGACGAAGTCGAGCGAAGCGTCGCCGAAATCCTTCAGATTGTCGCCGGACGAGGCCACGTCGGCGACCGAGATCCTGCCGGTCTCGCTGCCGTAGCTGCCGGCCGAGCCCCTTGCCGTCAAATCGACGCCGATGCAGCCGGGCGTCGTCTTGTTGCTGCCGCAGCCGACATCGATGCCTCGCCCCAGACAGAGAGATTCCATCGCGCGAATCTCCGGGTGCAGATAGGCCGCGCAGTAGTCCGGGCGCTGTGCAGCGGCTGTCGCCCGTTCGAGGAAATAGGCGGCCCGTTGAGCGCTCGTATGATGCTTCATCAGGCGCTGATATCCGTTCTCGGCGATCTTGACGGCGCGCTGTGGATCGGCCGTGTAGAACTTCAGCTTGGAGTCGAATTCGTCGAGCGACGAAAAGGTGGCGCAATCGAGGCCGTCCGTGAAGCCGTCAGGAATCACGATATCCGGCTCATAGCTCAGCAGCATGGCTCGCGCCGCCGGGATCTCCCAATAACGGGCGCAGTCGTAGCCTGCCCCGGGAACGTTGACCGAGATCAGGCTGCGGCTCAGCAGCTGGCGGTACACGGGCGTATCCACCGGGGCCTGGCGTGCACTGCCCGGGTTGTAGGCCCGCTCGTTGGTGGAACCCGAGATGATCGCCGGGTTCTGCAGGTTCTGCAGGCGCACATGAACCGAGTTGCGCAGCGGGTTGGTGTTCATGTTCGCGATGAACGACACCAGGATGTCCTTGCTTTGAGGTGCCGTGAAATAGCGCTTCTCGGCGGCGAACGGCAGTGCATGCACCTCGCCGGCCGGCGCGCCCCGCGTCTGCCGGCACAGTTCACGTTTGAATACCGCCTTGAAACGGATCGCTGCGGGAACTTCGAAGCCGGCAAAATCGCTGCCATCGACGAATACCTTGCGCGGGTTCACGACGCCCTGCAACAGGTGGTGGCGTACGGCAGCATTGGAACCGACGACAATCAGGTCAGCCTGTTCCGCGTGCTGCACGAGCTCGGCATCGGGCAGCGCGCGTCCGTAATTGCTCGCCTCGCTGCAGACGACCTCCTGTCCGAGCTCGGACAGACCCTCGATCAGGGTCGCCGTCAAATAGTCATAAATGGGGGTGTTGACGAAGACGATCCGCATTGAAACCCACCGTGGCGCAGGCGCAATTATGGCCCCGCGTCAGGGTGATGCGTTCGATCCGGCCCTCACGTCGCGCTTGCCCCGAGCGCGACAGGGCAGGGATCCTGCTACCGCACTTGTGAGGACGAGTTGCCTGATGTGCCGGCGGCGCGGCGCGGCCGGCCTACCGGCAGCGGCGCCAGGCGCCGCTCGGTCTTGGATGAGAGCTCCCGCAGGAACGATCCATCGCCGAGTGCCCAGCCGTGTTCGACCGCGTTGTGGATCTTCCCGACCTCGGGCTCCGGTAACCCGCCTTCGGACAGCCGCCGGTATTCGGCCTGCCGCTCGAACGGCGTGTTGCCGAGCTTCCACACCTCGGCATGTTCGGTGATGGCGGGATCGACTTGCAGCCCCAGGTGATGCGACAGGCTGGACCAGGGATACAGCCTGGCATCGGTGACGCGCTGAGCGCGCTCGGGCCCGAGCTCGACAAACAGCGAGCACGGCAGCAGGAAATTCTCGGGATCGATCACCGTACAGCGGAAGCGCGCCTGCCACAGCGTCCCGCTGCGGCCATGACGGCGGTTGAAGTCGCGCACGTAACGGCGGCCCAAGGCCTGCATCGCCAGACTTAAAGAGCGCGCATCGGACGGCGTCACCAGAAGATGAAACTGATCGGGCATCAGCGCGTACGCGTGAATGGCAACCTCGTGCCGGCGGCTCAGGCTGCGCAGCTCGCTGAGCATGAACTGGTAGTCCGTCTCCGCGAGAAACGCCGCCTGCCCCGCCACGCTGCGTTGAACGAGCAGGTGCGGGTACCCGGGAACGGACAAGCGGGGAAGGCGTGCCACGGTCTGCTGCTGCCCTGCGTGAAGCCTCTGAACTGCGCCCTTCGATGGGCTCCCGCCGACTTTTTTGCGATCAGTCGATCGCAAAGAGCCGGCGGTGCTCCTTGATCGCGAATCGGTCGGTCATGCCGGCGATGTAGTCGGCGATCGCGCGCGGGCCGTGCTGGGCCACCCGCACCTGGTGGTCGACCGGCAACAGCCGCGGCTCCTGGTGAAACGCGTCGAACAACTCGTGCACGATTCGCTTCGATTTCGTCGTCATTCGCATCACCTCCGGGTGTCGATACAACCCGTCCCGCAGGAAACTCTTCAGGGCCTCTTGCTCAACCAGAATCTGCTGCGAGAAGCCTACCAGCGGAGCGGCGCCGCGAACATCCTCCACCGACGCGGGTGCCACCACAGTAACGCGTCGGCGCGTTTCTTCAATCAGGTCCATCACTAGCGTATTGATAATCCGGCGCACGGTTTCTTGTACCGCGCGCCGCTCGCCGATACTTGGAAACAGGTAGCGCACTTCATCTGAATGGCGCGCCACGATCGGGATCGCCTCGATTTGTGCGATCACGATCAGTCCTGAGCGCAGACCATCATCGACATCATGGTTGTTGTAGGCGATCTCGTCGGCGAGATTCGCGATCTGCGCCTCCAGGCTCGCCTGCCGGCGCAGCAGAAATCGCTCCGCCACGGGTCCCAGCTTGCGCGCGTTGTCAGGCGAGCAGTGCTTCAAAATGCCCTCGCGCGTCTCGAAGCAAAGGTTCAGCCCATCGAACGCGCCATAGCGCTCTTCCAGTTCATCGACAACCCGGAGCGATTGAAGGTTGTGCTCGAAGCCACCGAATTGCCTCATACAATCGTTCAGCGAATCCTGGCCAGCATGACCGAAGGGCGTATGCCCCAGATCGTGTGCGAGCGCGATCGCTTCGACCAGATCCTCGTTGGCGTGCAGGCTGCGCGCGACCGAGCGCGCGATCTGGGCCACTTCCAGCGAATGCGTCAGGCGCGTCCGGTACAGGTCGCCTTCGTGATTGACGAACACCTGCGTCTTGTATTCGAGTCGACGGAACGCGCTGCAATGGATGATGCGATCGCGATCGCGCTGAAACGGCGTACGCGTGGCGGCCTCCGGCTCGGCGTAACGGCGGCCGCGCGACTGCGACGAGCTCACCGCGTACGGAGCCAGCCAGGGCTCGCTCGCACTCACTGGTAGCCCGCCGCCGACAGCGTCGCCTCGATCAGCGCGTCGGGCGCTTCCGTCTGCCGCGCGCGGCCGATCCGTTCCAATACGATGAAGCGGATGCGCCCGGCGTGTGCCTTCTTGTCGCCGCGCATCGCTTCGATCGCAGCGAGCTTCGATAGCCCCTCGATGCGCGCCGGCAAGCGCGCCTGCACGACCGCATCGGCGACGCGCTCGACGTCCGCCGCCGCGATCAGTCCAAGCCTGGATGACAGGTCCGCGGCCAGGCACAGTCCGCAGCCGACCGCTTCGCCATGCAGCCACCGGCCGAACCCGGTCACGGCTTCAATTGCGTGCGCGAACGTGTGCCCGAGGTTCAGCACGGCGCGTTCGTGTCTCTCGCGCTCGTCGCGTCCGACGATGCCTGCCTTGATCTGACAGGAGCGCGCGATCGCATTCGAAAGCGCCTCCCCGTCCAGGGCCAGCAGGGCCGGCATGTCGCGCACCGTGCGGTTGAAGTACTCCTGATCGGCCACGAGCCCGTGCTTCAGCACCTCGGCCAACCCGGCGGACAGCTCACGGTCCGGCAGGCTGCGCAGCAGCGACGTGTCGGACACGACCATCGCCGGCTGGTGGAAGGCTCCGATCAGGTTCTTCCCGGACGGGTGATTGACACCGGTCTTGCCTCCGACCGAGGAGTCGACCTGCGCAAGCAAGGTAGTCGGCACCTGCACGACCCGCACCCCGCGCATGAACACCGCGGCCGCGAAGCCGGCGATGTCGCCGACGACCCCACCGCCCAGCGCGACCACGACGCTGCCGCGGTCCGCGCGGGCTTTGACCAGGGCATCGATTACCTGCGAGACCGTGTGCAGGTCTTTGACGGCCTCCCCGTCGGCAATCGTGCAGCAGCTCGTTGCAGCTACCGGTTTACAGGTAATCCGAACGGAGTCGGCAAATAACGCCCCAACCGTTGCGTTCGTGACAATGTGGATCGAGGTGGGTGCCAGCGGCGCGATGAACTCATCCAAACGTCCGATCAATCCAGGGCCAATCCAGATGTCGTAAGGATGTTCGGCCAGCTCGACGGTAACGCGCTGCATCGGGGAATTTTATGCCCTGGCCCTCGCTTCGCTGGCTGCAACCGCAGGGACGGGGCTACGGTTCACACAATGGTGTGCGAGGCGCGGTCACCTCCACAACCTGCGGATGAGCCAGCAGGCGCTCCACCAGCCTGCGCGGGTTGGCTGCCGCCGAACGGAACACCAGGTGAGCGGTCTGCCGGTACAGCGGCCCGCGTTGGGCCAGCAGCTCCTGGATGCGCGCGCGCCGATCGCCCACCTGCAGCAGCGGGCGAGCGCCGTCGCTGCGCGTGCGTCGCGCGATCTGCTCGAGCGATGCCTGCAGGTAGATCACCAGGCCCCGGGAGCGCAGCAGCTGGCGATTGTGCTCGGCCAACACCGCCCCGCCTCCGGTTGCGAGCACGACGCGCTCCCGGCTGCTCAGCTCCTCGAGCAGCTGGCCCTCGCGTTGCCTGAACGCGGCCTCGCCCTCGAGCTCGAACAGGTTCGCAATCGATGTGCCGGTGCGCTGTTCGAGCTCGCGGTCGCAGTCGATGAACTCCAAGCCGCAGCCCGAAGCCAGCAGGCGACCGACGGTGCTCTTGCCGGCCCCCATCATCCCGATCAGGAAGATGGAGTGCCGGGCCGGGTATTGCGGCTTGCTCAGCTGCGCGCCGCCTGCGTCACCTTCTCCGAGATCACGCGTGGCGTGATGAAGATCAGCAGCTCGGTGCGGTTGTTCTGCTTGAACTGATCCTTGAACAGATTCCCCAGCACCGGGATGTCGCCCAGCCACGGAATCTTCGTGACGGTCGTGCGCTCGGTCTGCTGGTAAATGCCGCCCAGCACGACCGTACCGCCGTTTTCGACCAGCACCTGCGTGGTCACGTTCTTGGTGTCGATCGCCACCCCGCCGCTGCCGCTGACGGTCGCGCTGGGAGTGTCCTTGTTCACCTTCACGTCCAGGAAAACCGAGCCTTCCGGCGTGATCTGAGGCGTGACCTCCAACCGCAGCACCGCCTTGCGGAACTGGATCTGCCCGGGACCGCCGAGCTGCGTATTGGTCTGGTAGGGAATGTCGTTGCCCTGCTCGATCGCGGCTTTCACCTTGTCGGCCGTGACCACGCGCGGACTCGAAATCACCTTGCCGCGGCCGTCCAGCTCGAGAGCACTCAACTCCAGGTTCAGCACGCTGGTCACGCCGCTGTTGAACAGCGTCAGCCCTAGCGTGCCGGGGTTGAAGCCGTTCAACGCAGCGGCCGGCAGGTTCACGAAGTTCAGGTTGGTGATCTGCGTGCCGCCGACACACGTGGCGCCGGTCGGGCAGGTCGTTTGGTTGGCTGGCAGCGGCGTGAAGCTCGAGCCCTGACCGCTGTTGATCCAGGCGTGCGGACCAGGGTGCGCAAAGCCCAGCCGCGCGCCAATGTCGCGGCTGAACTCGTCGTCGGCCTCGACGATCCGGGCCTCGATCAGCACCTGCGGCACCGGGATGTCGATCCGCGAGATCAGGCGCCGCACCTCTTCGAGCTGCGCCGAGGTGTCCTGCACGAACAGCTGATTGGTCCTCGGATCGACCACGACGCTGCCGCGCTTGGAGAGCATCCGCTGCTTCTCGTCGACCAGCAGCTTGCGCACATCCTCGGCCTTCTGATAATTGACGACGAAATTCTCGGTGTGCAGGGGCTCCAGCTCCTGGATCTGGCTGCGCGCCTCGAGCTCCAGCTTTTCCTTGGTGGCGAGCTCGTCACGCGGGGCCACCAGGATCACGTTGCCGTTCTTGCGCATGTCCAGGCCCTTGGACTGCAGGATGATGTCCAGCGCCTGATCCCACGGCACGTCCTTCAGCCGCAGCGTGATCGCGCCCTGCACGGAGTCGCTGGTGATGATGTTCAGGTTCGTGAAGTCCGCGATCACCTGAAGCAGCGAGCGCACGTCGACGTTCTGGAAGTTCAGCGACAGCCGCTCGCCCTGGTAGCCCTGGCGCGTGCCCTGGAAAAGGCGCGTCGGATCTTCCTTCACGGGCTTGACCTCGACCACGAAGTGCGTGTCGCTCTGGTAGGCGTTCTGCTCCCACAGCCCGCGCGGCTCGATCACCATGTGCACGTTGCCACCCTGCTGGGTCGTGCTGACCATGGCGATCGGCGTGCCGAAATCGGACACGTCGAGGCGGCGGCGCATCGATTCGGGCAAGGTGGCGTTCAGGAAATCGACCACGATCTGCTGGCCCTGCTGCCGGATGTCGACGCTGGTGGTCGGATCGCTCAAGTCGACCACGACCCGGCCCTCGCCAACCGCTCCGCGCCGAAAGTCGATCGCGCGGATCGTGCGGGGCTCGGGCGCCATCGGCGCGTGACTGGGCTGAGCTGCTGCCGCCTGGGGCGCGACCGGCTGCGGCGCCGGGAAGGTCGCCGCTTCCGCTTTCGACCCGAGCACCACCTGGATCGCGTTGCCCTGCGCCGTCACCGTGTAGGTGACCGGGACGCGCAGGTTCAGCACAACGCGCGCACGGCCCTGGGCTTGAACCACGTTGACCGAGCGCAGATCCCCCTGGTTGATTTCCACCGAGCTGCGGCCCAGGTTGTTCACCGTCAGCGGCAGATCGATCGCGATGCGGGCCGGGTTGGTTACCGAGAAATTGGCCGGAGCCACGCCCAGTGGCTGCTTCAACTGGATCGTCAGGAACACCCCGACACTGGTCTGGGTCGCGTCGATGCGCTCGATGCTGTTGGATGCGCCCGCTTCCTGCGCGAGGGCGTGCCCGCCGGCTGCGACCAGGGCCGCCAGCAGCAAAACCGCCTTGGCGGTCCCGAAGTATCGATTGCACGAGCCCCTCATCGCTTGCTCCCCTGCTGTGGCCCTGTGGCCACGGTCTGCAGTTCTAGTTTCGCGGGACGCTCGACCCATTCGCCGGCCGCGTCCTGAACGATCTCCTTCAGCATCAGCTCGGTTTCGGTGATCCGCGTCACCACGCCGAAGTTCTGCCCCAGGTAATTTCCCACCTTCACCATGTGCGTGGAGCCGTTGGTTTCGAGCAGCGCCACATTGGTGCCGCCCTGTCGCATCATCCCGACCATCCGGATCTGATCCAGCGGAAAGCCTTCGAGCACCTCGCGCCGCCGCTCCAGATCCGGCTTCACCGCGCTGGCGCTGGCCCGCGCCTGCTGCTGGCGCGCCACCGCCATCAGGATCTTCGTCGGATCGAACGGCTCGACCGCGCCGCCGCTGTCGTACACAAACGGGGTGAACTCCTTGGGCGGCGGAACCGGCTGCGTCGTGACATGCGTGGACTGCTTCACGCTGTTCATCCAGGCGCGCAGCTCGCTCTCGTCCGAAGTGCCGCACCCGGCCAGCAGCACGGCGGCCCCGATCGCGGCCCAGCGCAGCCGCGCGGCGGTCAGCGCGCGCCTCATTTGCCGCCCGCCTTGGGCGCGCGCGCTTTGCGCTGCGCCGACACTTCATCCTCGTCCAGGTAGCGGAACGTCTTGGCCACCGCATCCAGCGACAACTGCGAGCTCTTGATCGTCTGCACGTTCAGGTTGTTCAGCGTGACGATCCGGGGCAGGTTGGCGATGTCGCTGGTGAAGGCGCCCAGGTCGTGGTAGCGCCCCGATACGCGCACCGTGATCGGCAACTCGGCGTAGTAGTCCTTCAACACGACCTGTCCCGGCCGGAACAGCTCGAACTGCAGTCCGCGCCCGATGCCGGCCTGGTTGATGTCCGACAGCAACGCGTCCATTTCGGCCTTGCTCGGTAGTTGCTTCTCCAAGGTCAGCACCGACTGGTTGACCTGCTCCTTCTGGCGGCGCAACTCTTCCAGGTTGATTGCCTGCTGGATCTTCACCCGGTACTGATCCTTCAGCGTGGATTCCTGCTGCTTCAACTGGTCGAGCTGGTTCAGCTGGTCGTTCCACACCACAAACCAGCCGACGATCGCGCACACGATCACCACCGCGACCCACAGCCCCAGTTTGGGCAACATCGGCCAGCTGCCGACGTTGTCCATCGACAGGCCGCGAAACTGGGCAATCCAATTGTTCGGTGCAGTTGCCATCGGGTCCTCGGGCTTGGCCGCTCAGCCCTTCTTGGGCGGAGCGCCGGGTGCGCCGGCCGCCGCGCTGGAAGCACCCAGCTCGCTGCTCGGTTTCATATAGAAATTCATCGAAAAATCGAACAGCCGCCGCTGGATGCCGTCCGGGCTTTGCCCGGCCAGCTTGATCTCGATCAGCTCGGGCCGCACGACGTAACGGCCATTGTTCGTGAGATTGCGCAGGAACTCCGAGACCCGCTCGTTGGACGCGGCCCAGCCGGCGATCGTCACCTTGCGGTCTTCCTGCTTGATCGAACGCAGATAGATGCCCTCGGGCGTCTGGCGCGTCAGTTCATCGAGCAGGTACACGGGCTCGTTGCGATCGGCCTGCAGGTCCTCGACCGCCTTCTGGCGGGCCCGCAGCGCTTCGATCTCCTGGCGCAGCGTGGCGATCTCCTTGATCTGCGCATCCAGCCGGCGGTTCTCATCGGCGACCAGCTTGTTGCGGCCCTGCTGGTTGTCGATGTAACCCTCCAGCACCGACCACACCAGCAGCACCAGCGTGGCGCCCGCAACGACGCTCAAGCCGGTCATCAGGAAGAAGGCCTGTTTCTGGCGCTGCCGCTTCAGTTCCCGGTGCGGCAGCAGGTTGATGCGGACTATCACGGTTCGAACCTCCGCATCGCCAATCCGCACGGTGTCAGCAGCGCCGGGGCATCCAGCCGCAACTGCTTCTCGCGCACGCCACCCGAAATCTCCATGCCCTTGAACGGCGAGATCACCGAGGTCGGCACCTGGGCCCGCTCCATCAGTGCCTCCGGAAGACCGGCCAGCACCGAAGAGCCGCCCGCCAGCATGATCTGATCGACCCGCGTATATGGCGTGGACGTGAAGAAGAACTGAAGCGCGCGCGTGATCTCGGTGGTGGCGGTGTCGATGAACGGCTTCAGCACGTCGCCCTCGTAATTGGCGGGCAGGTCGCCGTTGCGCTTCTTGTGCTCGGCCTCCTCCGCGGGAATCCCGTAGGCGCGTGCAATGTCGCCGGTCAGTTGTTGTCCCCCGAACGGTTGTTCGCGCTCGTAAATGGCCTCCGAGTCCAGCATCACGCTGACGCTGGTGGTGTTGGCGCCCATGTAGAACACGGCGATCACCAGGCCCTCGCCCCGCCCCGGCAGCTGCTCGATCAGCCGCAGCAGCGCCGCGCGGGCCGACAGCGACTCGACATCCATCACGACCGGTTTCAGCCCGGCCGCCTGCGCCACCGCCATCCGGTCCTCGACCTTCTCCTTGCGCGAGGCCGCGATCAGCACTTCGACGTCCTCGGGAGAGTTCGGAATCGCGCCGATCACCTGGAAGTCGAGGCTGACCTCCTCCAGCGCGAACGGAATGTATTGATTCGCTTCGCTCTCGACCTGCATTTCCATTTCTTCTTCACGCAGGTTACCGGGCAGCGCAATCCGCTTGGTGATCACGGCCGACGCCGGCAGCGCGAGCGCAACGTTGCGGATTCGGCTGCCGCAGCGACGGTACACGCGCTTGACCGCATCGGCCACCATTTCAATCTTGTCGATATTGCCGTCGACCACGGCGCCACGCGGAATCGGCTCGATGCCGTATCGTTCCAGGCGCAGCACGCCGCCGCCCGGATCGGACAGTTCGACCAGCTTGACGCTGGAAGAGCCGATGTCGAGCCCGATCAGCGGCGGTGTCTTGGACGAGAAGAACGGTAGTTCAAATGCCAATGCAGCACTCCCGCTTAATTCGCACTAGCCCACACAGGGGCACAGGTCGGATGGTCGAACCAGTTTGACTCGATGGTGTCTGAAACCAAGGCTGCCGGGCGTACAGGTTTCCACCGCGTGCAAATTCCTTATGTTTCGACGCTTTACCGCGATTTCTTCACATTTCCGCCTTAAGATGCTAACAACCTTTCAGAAGTCCGCACAAGCCCTTAGAACGGGTGAACTGGAGCGGTTTTACGGCACAATCGACACGAGCGACTTTTTCTTGATGGCCCCTTCGCGCACCGCGCAATGGCTGAACAAGCCGGCCGCCTATAATCACTGCGAGAAGCTGCCGCCCCGCCCTAGTCAAACGGCCTCTTTTCCGCGGATCTTTAGGGCCTTATCCGCAGCCCGGACTGCTCCAAACCGACTGATTTCACCGATTCTCCGGTGAGCGCCGAACCCCAATCGATCTCTGCGCGCCTGCAGCAATTTCGTGCGTGGATGCGCGCGCACTGGGTCCGGCTCGCCGTGTGGACCGCGCTGCTGGGGGCGACTGCGACCGTGTGCGCGGTGCTGTTCGTGATGTTCGTTTTTGCGATCGCCTATGCGAACCTGCCCCCGATCGACTCGCTGGCCGACTACCGGCCCAAGATCCCGCTGCGGATCTGGAGCTCGGACGGCGTGCTGCTGGGCGAGTTCGGCGAGGAACGTCGCAGCTACGTTCCGATCCGCGAAGTTCCGCAGCGCCTTAAGGACGCGATCCTGTCGGCCGAGGACGACAGCTTCTACCGACACAGCGGTGTCGACTTCCTGGGGCTGGCGCGCGCAGCCCTGGCCAACGCGATCTCGGGCCGCCGCGGTCAGGGTGGCAGCACGATCACGATGCAGGTTGCGCGCAACTTCTACCTGAGCTCCGAACGCAGCTACCTGCGGAAGCTGTACGAAATCGCGCTCGCCTACAAGATCGAGTCCTCGCTGCCGAAGGACCGGATCCTGGAGGTGTACATCAATCAGATCTTCCTGGGACAGCGCGCCTACGGATTTGCCGCCGCCGCCCAGACCTATTTCGGAAAGCCGCTGGGCGACCTGACGCTGGGCGAATGCGCGATGCTGGCCGGGCTGCCGGCCGCGCCGAGTGCTTACAACCCGAACGCCAATCTGCACCGGGCGCGCGTGCGTGAGCGTTACGTGCTGTCGCGGATGCTCGTGCTGGGCCACATCAGCAAGGCCGACTTCGACCAGGCCGTCTCCTCCGAGCTGAAGGTGCGCGGCGCCGAGGCTACCGCTATCACCAACCTGACCCACTCGCGGGTGCGCGCCGAGTACGTGGCGGAGCTCGCCCGCCAGCTGGTGTTCGACGTGTTCCGCGACGAGACCTACACGCGGGGACTGAACGTCTACACGACGATCTCCAGCGGCGACCAGCAGGTCGCCTACGACGCGCTGCGCGCTCAGGTGCTCGCCTACGACCGGCGTTACGGGTACCGGGGACCGGAGCGGTCAATCGATCTGCCGCCCGAGGGCCCCGCGCGCGAGCAGCACATCGACGAAGCCCTGGCCGAGGCGCCGGAGATCGACGGCCTTCCTGCGGCGATCGTGCTGGAAGCATCGGCCAAGCTGGTGCGCGCGACGTTTGCCGACGGGCAGATCGTGAAGGTCGAGGGCGATGGCCTGCGCTTTGCGGCCGCCTCGCTTTCGCCCCGGACGCCGGCGGCGCACCGGATCGCGCCCGGCGCGCTGATCCGGCTGGCGCACGGCGGCAAGGGCTCCTGGGCCATCACCCAGATTCCGCAGGTCGAATCGGCTTTCGTCGCGTGCGATGCGCGCGACGGAGCGGTGCGCGCCTTCGTCGGCGGATTCGACTTCAACCTGAACAAGTTCGACCACGTGACCCAGGCGTGGCGCCAACCCGGCTCCAGCATCAAGCCGTTCATCTACGCGGCGGCGCTCGAAAAGGGATTGATGACGAGCACGCTGGTGAACGACGAGCCGCTGATGATCGATCCGGAGCAAACCGGCGGACAGGTGTGGGACCCGAAGAACTTCGACGGCAAGTACGAAGGTCCGATCCGGCTGCGGCAGGGACTGGCCAAGTCCAAGAACATGGTGTCGATCCGGGTGCTGCAGCAGATCGGGCCGCAGTACGCGCAGCAGTACCTGAGTCGGTTTGGATTCGATCCGGAGCGGCACCCGGCCTACCTGACCATGGCGCTGGGCGCCGGGTCGGTGACGCCCTGGCAGGAATTGGGGGCCTACGGGGTGTTCGCGAACGGCGGATTCGAGATCACCCCCTACCTGATCACGCGGATCGCGGACGCCGGCGGCAAGGTTCTGATGGAGGCTTCGCCCAGGATCGCCGGCGATTCGGCGCTGCGGGTGATCGATGCCAGCACCGCGTTCATCATGGACAGCCTGCTGCGCGATGTGGCCCGTTACGGCACCGGTGCGCGCGCTTCGAGCCTGGGCCGCTCCGACGTTGCGGGCAAGACCGGCACGACCAACGATTCGCACGACGCCTGGTTCTCCGGCTACGGCGGCGGCATCGTCGGCGTGGCCTGGATCGGCTTCGATCAGCCGCACAATCTGGGCGAGCGCGAAACCGGTGGCGGCCTGGCGCTGCCGATCTGGCTCGAATACATGGGCAGCGCGCTCAAGGGCCAGGCGATCGTCGACCGCGAGCCGCCACCGGGGGTGGTGACGATCGACGGGGAGTACTACCTGCAACAGTTCCAGCCGGGCCAGGGAGTGGCCTCGCTGGGCGTGGACGACGCCCAGCCGCCGGAGCAGGCCAAGCACAGCGAAAACGTGTTTTGACTTCCCGCGGCACAGGTGCGCGGGTGAGGGCAGCTATTTCGGGCCGAGCACGACGGCGACGCCAGCTTGGGCCGACACCAGCCTGGACAGCGCCGCGAACAGCTCCGTTCCGTCGCGGGTATCCCGCCATACTTTGCCGTCGTAGCCGAAGTGGTAGCCGCCGCTGCGCGCGGCGACCCAGATCTGTCGCGTCGGCACCTGCGTATTCACGATGATCTTCGTCGCGTTGTCCAGCTCCAGCGTCAGCACGCTGCCGCTGCGCGTGCAGTCGATCCCGATATCGGCCGCGTCGACGGCCAGCTCCAGCATGCGCAGCGCCGCCTCGGCCCGCTCGTTGAACTCGGATTCGGTCATGTTAGATTGGCAGCGATGAGATCCGTGGATGTGGGCATTCTAATTTGCGCCGGAATACTGACCGGCGCCTGCGGCGTCAAGGGCCCGCTTTACCTGCCCAACGTTCCGAGGGACGCGCCCTGGCCTTACGTGAAGCCGGAGAAGTCTTCCTCGCCTGCGCGGGCGCCGCAGTCCGGCAGCCCGCCGGCGGCGCCGTCGGGCAGTCCGGAGCCTGCAAACTCCGGCACGCCGTCACCGCCGGCCGCTGCGCCGGATCCGAGGCCGTGAGCGACACCGGCCAGGCGGCAGCGCCGTTCGTCCGGCGCGGCGGCGACCTGTATTGCGAGCAGGTCGCGCTGCAAGGGCTCGCGCAGCGCTTCGGCACGCCGCTGTACGTGTATTCGCGGCGCTCCATTCTGGATGCGTTCCAGCAATACGAGCAGGCGCTGGCGGGTCGGGCGGCGTTGGTCTGTTACGCCGTCAAAGCCAACTCCAACCTGGGCGTGCTCGGCCTGCTGGCGCGCGCCGGCAGCGGATTCGATATCGTCTCCGGCGGCGAGCTCTCGCGCGTTATCGCGGCAGGCGGCGCGTCGTCGCGGGTCGTGTTCTCCGGCGTTGGCAAGACCGCGCCGGAGATCGAGCGGGCGCTGCGCGCCGGGATCCGGTGCTTCAACATCGAATCCGAATTCGAGCTGCAGCAGGTCTCGCAAATCGCGGGCCGGCTCGGCCAACGCGCGCCGGTATCGCTGCGAGTGAACCCCGACATCGATGCCGGCACGCACCCGTATATCGCGACCGGCCTCAAATCGAGCAAGTTCGGCGTCGCGTACGCTCAGGCGGCCCAGCTGTATCGCCGCGCCCATGCCGATCCGCACCTGCAGGTGGTGGGCATCGACTGCCACATCGGCTCGCAGATCTCCCAGGCTGCGCCCTTCGAACAGGCCGCCGACCGGCTGCTCGACCTTGTCGAGCAACTGGAGCGCGACGGCGTGCGGCTGCATCACCTCGATTTCGGCGGCGGACTGGGAATCGCGTACCGGGACGAGACGCCGCCTTCGATCGGGCAGTGGGTGGGCGCGATCAGGCGCCGCGTCGATGCGCGGGGCCACCAGGACAAGGTGTTGCTGGTCGAGCCGGGCAGGTCGCTGGTGGGGCCCGCCGGGGCGCTGTTGATGCGAGTGATCGGATTGAAGGGCGGGGCTGGCGGCAACTTCGCGGTCGTGGACGCAGCGATGAACGACCAGCTGCGGCCGGCGCTGTATGAAGCGTGGATGGACGTGCAGCCGGTCACGGAGCGGGCGCTGCCGCGCCGCACCTACGACATCGTCGGACCGGTCTGCGAAAGCAGCGACTGGCTGGCGCGCGAGCGCCCGCTCGCCATCGAGGCCGGCGACGTACTGGCGATGCTGTCGGCTGGCGCCTATGGAATGAGCATGGCGAGCACCTATAACAGCCGCTGCCGCCCGGCCGAAGTGATCGTGGACGGAAGCGACGTCCACTGCGTGCGGCGGCGGGAGACGATCGACGATCTGATAGCGGGCGAGTCGGTGCTGCCGTAGCTGATCCGTCCCCGATTCTTGATTGCAGCGGCACCCCGCCGAACCTTGGGAACCTGAGCATGCACATCGAGCACGAAGTCAAGCTGGATTTCAAGGACGTGCTGATCCGACCCAAGCGGTCCACGCTGACCTCGCGGGCCGACGTCGACATCGAGCGCGAGTTCCGCTTCCGTCACGCCGCCTCGCAGTATCGGGGGATTCCGATCATCGCGGCCAACATGGACACGACCGGGACGATCGAGATGGCCGGTGCGCTGGAGCCGTTCGGTCTGTCGGTCGCGCTGCACAAGCACTACGAGCCGGCGCGCTACGTGGAGTTTTTTCGCGCGCTGAAGCGCAAATCGGCCGCGTTGTTTTCGGTCGGGATCACCCCATCGGACGAGGAGAAATTCCACCAGGTCGTCGACTCCGCCGATGGTGCGATCGAGTACGTGTGCATCGACGTGGCCAACGGCTACCACCAGAATTTCGTCACATTCGTGCGGCGGATCCGCGCCCGCTACCCCAAGCTCGTCATCATGGCGGGTAACGTCGTGACCGGAGAAATGACCGAGGAGCTGATCTTGTCGGGCGCCGATATCGTGAAGGTCGGCATCGGCCCCGGCTCGGTCTGCACGACCCGGATGATGACCGGGGTTGGTTATCCGCAGCTGTCGGCCGTGATCGAGTGCGCCGACGCCGCCCACGGGCTGGGCGGACACATCTGCTCCGATGGCGGCTGCGTCACGCCCGGCGACATCGCCAAGGCGTTCGGCGCAGGCGCCGACTTCGTGATGCTGGGCGGAATGCTGGCCGGGCATGCGGAGTGTGGCGGTGAGATCGTCGAGCGCGACGGCCAGCGCTACCAGCTTTTCTACGGAATGAGCTCGAAAACGGCGATGGGCCGCCACGCCGGGGGCGTTGCCGGGTATCGGGCTGCCGAAGGCAAGGAAGTGCTGGTTCCGTATCGGGGCGATGTGACGCCCACGGTGCAGGAGGTCCTGGGCGGGCTGCGGTCGGCGTGCGCCTACGTCGGTGCGCGCCGACTGAAGGAGCTGTCCAAGCGCACGACCTTCGTGCGCGTGACGCAGCAGGGTAACGAGGTATTTAACAAGTAGCCAGCGGGTGGTCTCGTCCTATTTTTGTACCTAACTTCACTTGCTGCGCAGGCCGGCCGCAAAGTCGGCCACTGCGCTCATTTCAGGATCGGTCATCCGGAACGCGATCTGCTGCATCGGCACGCTGTTGCGCCGGCTGCCCTCGCGAAACGCCTTCAGCTGCGCCACGAGGTATTCTGAAAACTGGCCGCCGATCCTCGGATACAGGACCGGCAACCCGGCTCCGGTCGGACCGTGGCAGCCCGCGCACGCCGGAACCGCCTTTTCCGGGATGCCGGCGCGATAGATCCGCTGCCCCAGCTCGGCGGCATCCTTGTCGCGCGCCAACGATGGCTTCAGCGCCTGAGCGGAAAACCAGGCCGCGACACTGCGCCGATCCGCATCCGACAGCGTCATCGCGAATGCGCTCATCACGGGATTCTCCCGGCCGCTCTTGTCTCCCGCCGGCTTGGCCAGGTCGGTCAGCTGCTTGACCAGGTACTCGGCGCTTTGCCCCGCCAGCCTCGGATTGGTGGCGACCGTCGAATTGCCGTCGGCGGCGTGGCAGGCCGCGCAAACCTGGCTTGCAATCTGTTGACCCTTGGCAGGATCACCGGCTGCGGATGGCTGTTCGGCGGCCGCGCCCTGGCCGATCAGCCAGGCCGCAGCAACAGCGCCGGCGGCGCGCGAAATCTCCATGGGGGACTTCCTCTCCATCGTCGGTCCGGTCACTTGGCTTGGTTGCACTTATGCTCGGCATTTTAGCCGGCTGGCGGCACTTCGCCCCTGCGTTCCCCTCGTGCTCATGCGGTTCGATACTGCCCACTTTGTCGCGTCGATGCCCGACCTGGCGAGCCTGGAGGGCGCCCCACTGCCCCAAGTGCCCGAGGTCGCGTTCGTGGGCCGCTCCAACGCCGGCAAGTCGAGCGCCATCAACGCGTTGACGAACCGCACCCGCCTGGCGTACGCCTCCAAGCTGCCGGGACGCACCCAGACCTTGAATCTGTTTGCGCTCGGCAGCGGCCCGGATCGAGTCACGCTCGCACACCTGGTCGATCTGCCCGGCTACGGCTTCGCGAAAGTCGACGCCGCCACGCGCCGGCGCTGGAACGATCTGATCGGCGGCTACCTGATCGGCCGTGCGCAGCTGCGCGGGGTCGTGCTGGTGATCGACAGCCGGCGCGGGCTGCTGCCGGCCGACGAAGAGCTGATCGGATTGCTGTGCCGGCGCGATCCTGAGCGCGCCGCCGCGTTGCACCTGCTGCTGAGCAAAGTCGATCAGATCAACACGGTCCAGCGCCGGGCCGCGCTGGCCGCGGCCGAAGGGCGCGCGCGGACGCTGCCGCTGGATGCGACGCCGCAGCTTTTTTCGGCACGCGGCCGCGAAGGCATCGAGGAGTTGCGTGCGCGGGTCGCACAAATGCTTTTCCGGTAAGCTCGACGGCATGCCAGGGCCCTCGCAGATTCTCGGCAGTTTCCCCTCGGTGCGGATGCGCCGGATGCGACGCGACGATTTCTCCCGCCGGATGATGAGGGAGCACCGGCTGTCCACCGACGACCTGATTTATCCGGTGTTCGTGCTGGACGGGAGCAAGCGGCGCGAGCCGGTTGCCTCGATGCCGGGGGTGGAGCGGCTCTCGGTCGATCAGCTGTTTCCGGTGGCCGAGGAGTGCGTCAGGCTGGGCGTACCGGTGCTGGCGCTGTTCCCGGTCATCGATTCGTCGTTGAAGTCGAACGACGGGCGCGAGGCGGTCAACTCCGAAGGCCTGGTGCCGCGCGCGGTGCGGGCTCTGAAGCAGCGCCTGCCCGAGCTCGGGCTGCTGACGGACGTGGCACTGGATCCGTACACGACGCACGGCCAGGACGGCGTGACCGACGCCTCCGGCTATGTGCTGAACGACGAGACGGTCGAAATCCTGCGCCGGCAGGCGCTGACGCAGGCGCAGGCCGGCGTGGATATCGTCGCTCCCAGCGACATGATGGACGGAAGGATCGCCGCGATCCGCAACGCGCTGGAGTCCAACGGGCACATTTACACCCGGATCATGGCCTATGCGGCCAAGTACGCGAGCGCCTTTTACGGTCCGTTCCGCGACGCGGTCGGCTCCAAGTCGAACCTGGGCAAGTCGAACAAGGCCAACTACCAGATGGACCCTGCCAACACGGACGAGGCCCTGTGGGAAGTGGGTCTCGATCTGCAGGAAGGCGCGGACATGGTGATGGTCAAGCCCGGCATGCCTTACCTGGACATCGTGCGCCGGGTCAAGGAGCAGTTCGCCGCGCCCACGTTCGTCTACCAGGTGAGCGGCGAGTATTCGATGCTGAAGGCGGCCTGCGCCCAGGGCTGGCTCGACGAGCGTGCGGTCGTGATGGAGTCGCTGATCGGCTTCAAGCGCGCCGGCGCCGACGGGGTGCTCAGCTATTTCGCGCTGCAGGCCGCGCGCTGGCTGAAGGAAGAGTCCCGCTGAGGGCGCCAGCCTTCGCTCGCGAAGCGAGCAAGGCTTGTCCGCGAGCCACGGTCGGCAAAGCCGGATAAGCCCGGAGCCGGCGCACAGACTTCAAGTTCGCGCCCGGCGTGCCGACAAAAGGGACTGGAACAACTCCCTTTGGTTGGTGCGGCCAAGGTCGCACCCCGCACGATATGACGACCTCGCTGCTAAGACTCCTGGTGCTGGTTCTCGCCTTCGCGGTTGCGTTGGTGGTCGGCAACGTATTCGGGCACGCTGGATAAAGCCTCTACCGGCTTGCCGGCCGTAGCTCGCGACAAGCCCGCCTTCGCCTACGGGCTACGGCGGGCAGCCTTTGCTCGCAAAGCGAGCGAAGGCTGGTGGGGCCGGAAGGGCTCGAACCTTCGACCGACGGATTAAGAGTCCGCTGCTCTACCAACTGAGCTACGGCCCCACGGCGGAACACCATCATAACGGGCCGCCGGGCGCTGGGCGAAACAACGGCCCTAGGAACCCCCGAACCAGTTGTAGCCCTGGTCCTCCCAGTAGCCGCCCGGATATTCGTTGGTGACGAAGATCTCGACGATGTGCTTCGGGTTCTTGTAGCCGAGCTTGGTCGGCATCCGAAGCTTCATCGGGAAACCGTACTTCGGCGGCAGCGTCTGGCCGTCATAAGTGAGCGCCAGGATCGTCTGCGGGTGCAGCGCGGTGGGCATGTCGATGCTCTCGTAGTAGTCGTCGGCGCACTTGAAGCCGACGTACTTCGAGCTGAGGTCCGCGCCGACCCGATTCAGGAAGTGCGCAAACGGAACACCGCCCCATCTTCCGATCGCACTCCAGCCTTCGACGCAGATGTGGCGCGTAATCTGCTCCTGCTGCGGAAGCGACGCCAGCTGCTCGAGCGTCCAGGACCCCGGTTGGCGCACGCGCCCGCCCACGAGCAGCCGAAAGCCGGAGGCGTCCACGCTCGGCACCCGTTCGATCTCGTAGTACGCGTTGAACGGAAAGGGGCGCGTGATCATCGATTCCGGATAGGTCGGCGCAAGACGGTTCGGGTCGAACAGCCAGCCCTGCACCCGATCGTTGAAGCGCGAAATCCTCATCAACAGCGATTCGGCCGCCTTGGAGTCCGTCACGTTGCAGCCGGTCAGCATCGCCAGACTGCCGAGCGTGACGCCGCC
>WNFS01000516.1_pt1 | contig 60943 bp, 62 predicted proteins | sample 5400141 | NCBI WGS metagenome assembly WNFS01 (sample SAMN13153358, study PRJNA577476) | soil metagenome | isolation source: 60 cm saprolite under Madrone tree | place: USA:California | collected 2016-06-14 | reverse complement strand
TCCGGGGAGAGGGCAGGGTGAGGGGGACCAGAGGCGAGGGGGACCAGAGGTGAGGGGAGTACCACAACATGGATTTTGATTTCACGCCCGAGCAGCAACGCTTCAGGGCCGAGGCGCGCGCCTGGCTCGCGGAGAACGTGCCGGCCGACCTCAAGGGCCGGGCCTTTGCCGCCTCGCGCGCGGACAGGCACGAAGTCGATCGTCTGCGCGAATGGCAGCGCACGCTGCACAAGGCCGGCTATGTCGGCATCGACTGGCCCGCAGAGTACGGGGGTCGCGGCGTCTCCATCATGGAGCAGATCATGCTCTACGAAGAGATGTCGCGCGCGGAGGCGCCGCAGCCCGTGAACCGCGGCGGCATCTCCATGCTCGGGCCCACCCTGATGAAGCACGGGACCACCGCCCAGAAGGCGCGGCATCTCGGCAAGATCCTCAACGCGGACGGGCTCTGGTGCCAGGGATTCTCCGAGCCGAATGCGGGCAGCGACCTCGCCAATCTCCAGACCCGGGCGGTGCTCGACGGCGACTGCTACGTGCTGAATGGTCAGAAGGTCTGGACGAGCATGGCCCATGTCGCCGACTGGGGATTCTTCCTCGTCCGCACCGATCCGTCTGCGGCCAAGCACAAGGGCATCACCTTCCTCCTCGTAGACATGAAGACGCCGGGCATCACCATCCGGCCGCTCCGGCAGATCACCGGCGAGGCCGAGTTCAACGAGGTGTTTCTCGAGAACGTGCGTGTGCCCGCTTCGAACGTGGTGGGCAAGATCAACGAGGGATGGGGTGTGGCCATCACCACCCTGGCCCACGAGCGCGACGTGCTGACCATGATCCGCCACATCAGCCTGCGCACCGCCCTCGAGCGCCTGGTCGCGCTGGCCAAGCGCACGATGAGAGACGGGCGCCCCGCCTCCCAGGATCGCGTGCTGCGCCAGAAAATCGCGAATCTCCAGGTTGCCGAGCGCTGTCTCCAGCTCAACGGCTATCGCAGCCTCACGAGAATTCTCCAGGGCGCACACCCGGGGCCCGAGGGGTCGACCTCCAAGCTCTTCTGGAGCCAGGTGGACCAGGATCTGGCCGACGTCGCCACCGACATCATCGGCCCCTACTCGCAGATCGCCGCCCCGAGCCCTCTCGCCCCCGACGACGGCCAATGGGAATTCTACGTTCTCCTCGCGCGGGGCAGCGGCATCCGCGCCGGCACCTCGGAGATCCTCCGCAATATCCTGGGTGAGCGCGTGCTCGGGTTGCCCAAGGACTGAGGTTCCGATGGCCATCCGCTCCGTTCCCGTCATCGACATCGCGCCGTTTCTCTCCGGCTCGCCCGAGGGCCGGCGCAGGGTCGCCGCCGAAGTAGGCCGGGCCTGCGAGGAGATCGGTTTCCTCATCGTCACGGGGCACGGCGTCCCGCGCGAGCTGGTGGGCCAGATGTACGATGTCTCGAAGCGCTTCTTCGACCTGCCTCTCGACGAGAAGATGAAGACGCACGGGCGCGAGCGGAGCCGCGGCTACGGCCCCCTCGGCGAGGAGGCGCTCTCCTACGGCTTGGGCAAGGCGGCCCCCGCCGACGTCAAGGAGGGCCTCTACGAGGGCCCCATGGACGTGCCGGACACGCCGTACTTCCGCGGCCCGGAGGGCGCGCCGCACTTCGTGCCGAATATCTGGCCCGCGCGTCCGCCCGAGCTGCCCGAGGTGTGGCGCGCCTACTACGGGCAGATGGAGCGCCTCGCCCGCGACATCATGCGCACCTTCGCGGTCGCCCTCGATCTGCCCGAGCATTTCTTCGACGACAAGATCGACAAGCACGTGAGCCGGGTGCGCGCCATCAACTATCCGGACCAGCGCGAGGCCCCGTTGCCCGGCCAGCTCCGCGCGGGCGAGCACACCGACTACGGCAGCCTGACCATCCTCAAGATCGAGGACGCGCCGGGTGGGCTCCAGGTCAAGACGCGTCAGGGCGAGTGGCTGGACGTGGAAGCGGTTTCGGACGCCTTCGTGGTCAATATCGGCGACCTCATGATGCACTGGACCAACGACCGGTGGATCTCCACCCTCCATCGCGTGCTCAATCCGCCCCGCCACGCGGCGCTGGGGACCAGGCGCATGTCGCTCGTCTTCTTCCACCAGCCGAACTACGATGCGCTCATCGAGTGCCTGCCGAGCTGCCAGGGACCGGGCAACCCTCCCAAGTATCCGCCCATCACCTCGGGCGAACACCGCAACCGCAAGTTCGCCGCGACCACCCTCGCCTCCTAGACGATCCGCGCGAAGCCGTATTCGCGCGTCCCGTTCACGTCGTCGGGAAGATCCCGTTCTCCGGTCTGGACGAACCCCATGCGCGCGTAGAGGCGGTGGGCCCGGTCGAAGCGCGTATCCGACCACAAGATGATTCGACGAATCTCGTGGGCCCGGCACCAGTCGAGCACCACCTCGACGAGCGCGCGGCCGAGACGGCGCCCTCGGAGCTCCGCGTCGAGATAGAGGCGATGGAGCTCCGCCGTGTCCGCATCGAGCCGCTCGACGCCCACGGAACCGACGATCAGGCCCCCGCTTCGTACGACGAAGAAGGCGCCGCGCGGCGCCTCGTAGTGGGCGCCGAAGCGCACGAGGTCCGCGACCTCCACCGCGGGATCGTAGACGAAGCCGTACTCGGCGAACACGCGGCCGATGAGGGCGATGACGCCGGCCGCGTCTGCGGCCGCCGCCGCCGTCACCATCAGTTGGCCGTCGATCATATCGGGCACCGTAGCACAGCCTTCTCTTCGTTGCGTTCGCCGAGCGAGGGATTGCCTTTGCCGAAGCGCGCGTCTACGATAGCCGGCACACCTGCCACGGCGCGGGCCACTAAAGGGGGAGAACGCAATGGCGCGGAAGCTCTCCGGCCGCGCGACACCATCAAGGTCAAGGACGGCGAGGAGTACCTCGAGGATTTCCGCGAGATCCGGCGCATCCTGGGCGAAGAGTTCGTGTGAGGAGGCCCGTATGACTGACGAGCAGAAGCGGATCAAGAGCTATCTCGAAGCGCAGGGAGCGAAGCTCTCGCCTCCCGCTATCGTCGACAAGGTCCGCGCGGCCATGGCCGACCTCGGCAAAGCGGCGCTCGCCGTGCCCGCCGCGCGCTTCGGCGAGCGTCCGGAGCCCGAGGAGTGGTCCGCCAACGAGGTAATGGCCCATGTCGTAGCCGCCGGCACCTATTTCGGGGGCGGAATCGTGAGTGCTCTGGACGGGACGCCGCCGCCCCCGCCCATGAAGGATCAAGGAGTGGCGGGAGCGACCAGTCGCTCCGCTTCCGAATGGACGGGTCTCCTCTCGCGCGACCGCGAGGTCCTGTTCGAGCGCGTGCTGCGCGCCGATCCTCTCGCCAATCTCGAGCGCCCCATCGAGCATGGGATGTTCGGGCCGCTCAACTGGCGCGAGGCGCTTCTCTTCATGCGCTTGCACGATCTCGACCACGCCGGCCAGCTGCAGAAGATCGCCACTACCCTTGCCGCGCCTCGGCCTGCCTGATGCAGGTTGCCATCTCGCTACGTCTGGCCAGCGAGGACTGGGGGCAGGCGAGCGCCTATGTGGTGGAGGCGGAGCGAATGGGGGTGGACTGCCTCTGGTCCGCGGAGGCGTGGGGGCACGACGCGGTCACCCCGCTCGCTTTCATGGCCGCGCGCACCTCGCGCATCCGCCTCGGCACCGGGATCATGCAGGCGGGCACGCGCACCCCGGCGCTGGTGGCCATGACGGCCATGAGCCTGGCCGCGATGTCGGGGGAGAGATTCCTCCTCGGCTTCGGGGTAAGTGGGCCTCAGGTCATCGAGGGCTGGCACGGCATCCGCTTCGAGCGCCCCGTCCAGCGCATGCGCGAGATGGTGGAGATCGTGCGGCGCGCGACGAGGGGAGAGCGGCTCGAGTTCAAGGGCAGCATCTACGAGCTGCCGCTCCCGGGCGGGGAAGGGAAGGCGCTGCGCTCGGCCGCCAAGCCTCAGCCGAACATCCCCATCTATCTCGCCACCCTCTCGCCGAAGAGTCTGGAGATGACGGGAGAGATCGCCGACGGCTGGCTCGGTACGTCTTTCATGCCCGAACACGCGCGCGTTTTCTTCGACCACCTCGAAACGGGCGCGAGGCGGGCCGGCCGCTCCCTCGCGAGCCTCGATCTCCAGGCGGGGGGCGTGGTCGCCTTTTCCGCCGACGTCGACCGGCTCATCCCGCCCCGCAAGCCCGGGCTCGCCTTCTCTCTCGGCGCCATGGGCTCGCGCCAGCACAACTTCTACAACGACGCCTACAAGCGCGCAGGCTACACCGACGTCGCGCTCGAGGTGCAGCGCCTGTGGCTCGACGGCCACCGCGACGAAGCGGCGGCCCGTGTGCCCGACGAGCTGGTGCTCAAGACGAATCTCCTCGGGACAGACGCCATGGTGCGCCGCCGCCTCGAGCTCTATCGCGACGCCGGGGTGACCACGCTTCGCGTCGAGCCCGCGGGTGAAACCCTCGACGCGCGCCTCACCACCCTCGGGCGCCTGCTGGATCTGGTCCGAGCCCTCTAGCAGGCCGTCGTACTGGCCGGGTTCCCGCGGCCCTTCGGGCAGGCGGACCCTCGTCCCCTCCGCGCGGCCGGACCGTCGTAGCGAGGCCCCAGAAAAAATCGAGATGGTAGAGTCGAGATGAGGCCTGACCGTTCAAAATGAGCCCGGCCAATGTGCGCTCGAGAGTCGGGACGCTCGTCTTCCTCGTCACGAGCGTCCTCGCCGTGCTGGTCGCCTCCGCGGCCACGGAGCAGGGGAAGCCTCCGCCTGGTGTTCCCGCCCCGCGCCACGTCGCTTTCGAGCTCCAGCAGGAGCTGACCCACGCGACGGGACGGCTGCAGGCCATGGATGAGGCCGGGGTGCTGAGCCACCTGTCCGACCGGTATCGCTCCGACTCCTTCACCAAGGCTGCCGTCCGGGAGCAGCTTCGTCTGCTCTTTTCGCTCTACGACACGCTCCGGCCGAACGTTCAGATCGACGAAGTGCGAACGGTGGGCGAAGAGGCGTGGGTCTACTCGACGGGCGAAGTGTCGGGGCGGCTGCGAGGCGTGGGCATGTGGATGCCCGTTCTCTCCTGGAAGCACGAGCGGGAAGTGGCCCGACGGGAACAGGGAGTCTGGCGACTGTACGGCAACCAGCAATGAGCCGGCGACAACCGATCTGATGAGGGCGAACAGTTGAAGATATGGGTGGACGCCGACGCGTGCCCGCAGGTGATCAAGGACATCTTGTACCGGGCCGCCGAGCGCGCCCACGTCCTGACCACGCTGGTTGCCAATACACCGCTTCGCATTCCCTCGTCGGACTACATCAGGACCATGCGGGTGGCCAAGGGCTTCGACGTGGCCGATCACCGCATCGTGCAGGAGCTGGAGCGGGGGGACCTCGTGATCACCGCCGACATCCCCCTCGCCGCCGAGGTGATCACGCGCGGAGGGCATGCCCTCGACCCGCGGGGGGAACTGTACTCCGAGGACAATGTCCGCGAGCGCCTCGCCATGCGCAATCTGATGCAAGACCTTCGTTCCGCCGGAGCCCTTCTCAGCGGTCCCGCGCCGTTCGGCCAGGGCGACCGGCACCTCTTCGCCAACCAGCTCGACCGCTTCCTCGCCCGGTCTCGAGACGAGGACCGGGAATGAGCCTGGGGTCCAGCGGGATCTGTCCGGGCCTCATTCCTATATACTGGTAGCCTCTTCGCGGAAGAGATTGGCAGGCGGTTCTTCGTGAATTCCGTCGACGAAGGGAGCTCACACATGACTAGGGCACCAGCAGCACCTCTGCCTGTGGCCGCCACGATCACGGTGACGCGATGAAGCACGATCACGGTGACGCGATGAAGCAGGAGGGAACGGCCCGCTTCGTCCAAATCGCCGTGGCCATGGCGCCCCAGCAGGCGAACCTCATCTACGCTCTCGACGACGCAGGAGGCGTGTGGTTCTATCGCGACACGAAGAAGAAGTGGGTGCGCGTGCCCGACGATCGCGAATAGCCACTCCCGCGCTGCTGCGCGAGCCCACAACCTGGTTTAGAATTGCCCTATGGCTGACAGCTTTGGGGAACTGGAGGCGTCGAGCCTCTTCTGCCCGCGTTGCCAGCGGGCAAACCCGGTAAGGAAGAGACTCCTGCTCGTCCTCCCGAGCGGCAACAAGTACGACTATGCCTGTAGCGTGTGTGGCACCCAGGTCGGAGGGAAGACCGATTCGAACAGCAGCGACTTCCACCGTATAGCCCGAGCCGCCACGGCGCCTCCGCCCCTCCGCCCGGGGACCCGCCGCGGCGTCCGACGCGCTGAAGGGAGCGGCCGCTAGATCTGCTTCCGGAGAAATTCGGCTTTGTCCATGCGCGAGCGGATCGACGCCACGTAGCGATGGTAGGCGGAGCTCCGGCTACCCGGATGCCACGATCTCGGCCGCGGAAGTGAGGCGGCGAGGAGCGCCGATTCCTCCTCGCCGAGGTCGGCCGCGGGCCTGCCGAAGTAGGTCTGGGCGGCCCGGCCCACACCGTAGATCCCGGGACCGAACTCGACCACGTTGAGATAGAGCTCGAGGATGCGGCGCTTCGGCAGGGTGCGCTCGACCTGCCAGGTCAGCATCGCCTCCTTGGCCTTTCGCAGCGGGTTCCGACCCGGAGAGAGCCAGAGGTTCTTGACGAGCTGCTGGCTGATGGTGGAGGCGCCGCGCGCCGTTTCCCGCTCGCCCAGGCTCTCCTCGAGCGCGCTCTTGATCTCTCCCCAGTCGAAGCCATGATGGGAGAAGAAATTGATGTCTTCGGCGACAAGGATCGCCCGCTTCATATTGGGCGAGATGGCCGAGTAGGGTGTCCAGACGATGGCCACCTGCGCCCTGCGTCCGGCGGAGCGCTCGCGCTCCTTGTAGCGCTCGATGAAGGCGGTGGTCGCGGGTGGTTGCCGGGCCAGCCCCGCGACGTCGGGCCAGGTGGCGGCCTCCCAGACCATCCAGCCGGCGATGATCAGAACGCACAGGAGCAGAATCCATCGCAGAAGTCGTCCGGCGAAGGAGCGGCGGGCCACCGTCAGACGGGCTTGACGCCGGCGCGATGTCGCTGGGCGAGGGCCTGATAGCCGGCAGGGTTCCTCGCCACCCAGCCCTCGGCGGCGGTGCCGGCGAGCGGGCCTCTCACCTTGCACGGTGCCCCGAGGGCGAGCACGCCATCGGGGATCTCGGTGCCGGGTGTGACGAGCGAGCCCGCGCCGATCATGGCCCGCCCCCCGATGCGCGCGCCATCGAGCACCGTAGAGCCGTTACCCACGAGACACTCTTCGCCGAGGGTGGCCGCGTGGATCAGGCAGAGGTGCCCGACGGTCGCCCCCGCCCCCACCTCGACGCCGCCCATCGGAGTGACGTGGAGGACCGAGCAGTCCTGGACGTTGGCGCCTTGCCTGATGATGATGGGCGAGAAGTCCCCGCGTACGACGGCGTTGTACCAGACGGACGCGTTTTCCTCCACGGTGACGTCGCCGATGAGACACGCGGTGGGGGCGATGAACGCCGTAGGATGCACGCGCGGTGATTTGCCTTCGAACGAGAAGAGGGGCATGGACGGCTCCTTTCGAAGATGCCTGCCCGTTGATAGCACCCGTTCGGTGGACATGGCAAGGGGCCGGGTGTAGCCTTCGCCCATGGGCGCGCCGAGAATCGTCGCCGTCGCCACTGCCACGCCGCCCCATCGCTTCGACCAGACGACCCTCCTGCGCATCGCGGGCTACCATGACACGCTCCGCGCGGGATTCTTCCGTCACAGCCAGATCGACGGCCGCCATCTCTACCTCGATCCGGAGACGTTCACGCCCAACGAAAGCGTGGATCAGCTCGGCGAGCGCTTCCGGCGCGGCGCCATCGAGCTGGGCGCGCAGGCGGTGCGGCGCGTGGTGGAGCGCGCGGGCTGGAATCTGTCTGAGGTGGATTTCCTCGCGACCACCACCTGCACGGGCCGCCTCTGTCCGAGCCTCGACGCGCACATCATCGCCGCCCTCGGGCTCAAGCCCTCGATCCAGCGCGTGCACGTGGGCGACACGGGATGCGCGAGCGCCCTCGTTGCCCTCCAGCAGGCCGTCAATCACGTGCACGCCTTTCCGCTTCACCGCGCGGTGGTGGTGGCGGTGGAGATCTGCTCGGCCGCGTATTTTCTCGACGACCGCCTCGAGAGCGCGGTGGCTCACGCCATCTTCGCCGACGGTGCGGGCGCCCTCGCGGTGAGCGGCCACGGCGAGGGGCCGGCCGTCGTCGACCACCAGAGTCTCTTTCGATCGGAGCACCTGCCCGCCATGGGCTTCGAGTTTCCCGGCGGTCGCCAGCGCGTGGTGTTGTCGAAAGAAGTCCGGCGCATCGGCGCGTCCATGATGAGGGAGATGGCCGACCGCCTCATGGAATCGCAGGGCCTGAAGAAGGAAGACGTCCGTCACTTCGTGCTCCACTCCGCCGGCCGGCGGGTGATCGAGGAGGCGCGGCGTCTCCTCGGCCTCGAGGACGCACAGGTCGCCCACTCGCGCCACGTGCTGAAGCATTTCGGCAATATGTCGTCGGCCACCGTGCTCTTCGTGCTCGAGGAGGCCCTCCAGTCCGGCGGGCCGGTGGCGGGCGACTGGGGGCTGATGATCGCGCTCGGCCCGGGCTTCGCGGCCGAGGGCGCGCTGCTGAGATGGTGACGTGCCGCTTCTGACTCCTCTCGAGCGCGATCACCACGCGATCGAGATGATAGACCGGCCGGCGTCCCCCGAGGAGATCGCGGGCTGCCTCGACGTCATCACGCGGCTCAATGGACTCTTCGGCGGTCGGTGGATCACCCTGCGCCACGTCCGCCGCCTCCTTCGCGCCCATCCCGCCCACCGGCCCATCACCGTGCTCGACGTGGGCGCGGGCGCGGCGGACATCCCGGTGACCCTGGTGCGCTGGGCGCGTCGGCACGGGCGCGCTCTGCGCGTGTTCGCGCTCGACCGTGGCCGCGCCACTCTCAAGTACGCCCGCGCCTACACCGCTGCCTACCCGGAGATCACGCTGATCCAGGGGGATGCGTTGGCCCTGCCCGTGCGGCCGGAGTCCGTGGACATCGTGATCTCGGCCATGACCCTTCATCACTTGGGCCCCGAGGAGGCGCCGCGCTATCTCGCGGAGATCGACGGGGCGGCCCGGCACGGCTGGGTCGTCAACGACCTCGTGCGCGGCCGGGCCGCGCATGGACTCGTGTGGCTGCTCACGCGTCTCCTCACCCGCAGCGCGATGGCTCGCCACGACGGGCCCCTGTCCATCCTGCGCTCCTACACCCCGCCCGAGGTCACCGCGCTCTGCGAGAAGGCGGGCTTCTTCGACGTGCGCGTGGTGCATCACCTCACCCTCATCCGGCAATGCGCGGTGCGGACGAAGCGATGAAGGAAGTCGACGTGGTGGTGGCGGGGGCGGGGCCGGCGGGCGCCGCCACCGCCATCCTGCTCGCCGAGCGCGGCTGGTCGGTGACGCTCCTCGACAAGGCCGCCTTCCCTCGTCCGAAGATCTGCGGCGAGTATCTCTCGCCCGAAGCCGCGCGCGTGCTGGACAGGCTGGCCGTCCTCAAGGCGGTGGACCAGGCGGGGGCACAGCCCCTGCGAGGCATGACGATCGTCGCTCCTGACGGCACGGCTCTGGAGGGGCTCTATCCCACCTCGGGTCCGTGGCGCGGCTATCGCGATCACGCCGTGGCCATTCCCCGCGAAGTGCTGGACCGCATTCTCGTCGATCGGGCGAGGGGTCTCCCCGTGGACGTGCGCGAGCGCCACCGCGTGACCGGACTCCTGCAGACGGCGGGGTCGGTGGCGGGGGTGACGGCGCAGGACGAGGATGGACGCGATCTGAAGATCCCCGCGCGCCTCGTGATCGGCGCCGACGGCCGAGCCTCCGCCGTCGCGTCGAGCCTCGGCCTCGTGCGACCGCATCGCCTGCGCCGCATGGCTCTCATCCAGTACGTGAGCGGTCTCAAGGGCATCGAGGACTGCGGCGAGATCTACCTCGATCCTCCCGACTACGCCATTCTGAATCCGGTGGCGCCCGGGCTGGTGAACCTGGGCCTCGTGGTGCCGCTCGGCCACGCGCGCTCCTTCGCGCGACGCCTCGAGATGTTCTTCGGCGCGCGGCTCAAGCAGCTCCGCCATCTCGCCCCGCGTCTCGAAGGCATGAAGGCCGAAGGCCGCCTCACCGCGATGGGACCGCTGGCCTACCGGGTGAGCGAGCCGCGAGTGGGCGGCGTCATGCTCGTGGGGGACGCGGCGGGTTTCTACGATCCGTTCACGGGTGAAGGACTCTTCACCGCGCTGCGGTCGGCGGAGCTCCTCACGGAGACGGCCCATGCTGCGCTCACCCGCGACGATCTGTCGGTGGACACCTTGGGCGTGTATGCGGCCCGGCGCCGGGGCGAGCTGGCGGCCAAGTCGCGCGTGACGCGGGGCCTCCAGTTCCTGATCGCCCGCCGGCGGCTCTCCAATCTTGCCGCCCGTGTCCTCGCGCGACGCCCCGACCTCTTGCATACGCTTCTCGGCGTATTCGGCGATTTCGTCCCGCCTCGCGAGCTCCTCGGCGCGATCCTTTCCCGCCGCGGCTAAAAACCTGCCGCAGTTGACACAATCATGGCCGGCGTGTCACTCTGCGGTTCGTCGTTTCGACCTGCGTTCACAAATGCGAACATCAATCGAGCCGCCATCGATCGCTGCCCTCTCGCGGGCGCACAGCCGCGACGCGGGCCCCCGTGCTCTTGGCCGCGCCCTCGAGGTCCTGGAGGCTCTCGCCCGACGGTCCGACGGCGCCACGCTGTCGGCCCTCTCGCAGCGGCTGGGGTCGCCCAAGAGCAGCCTCCTCTACCTGCTTCGCCCCATGACTCGTCTGGGTTATCTGGTGCGCAATGCCGACGGGCGCTATCGACTCGGCCCGGCCGCCTTCACCTTGGCCATGGCCGCGCTGGCGAACCGCGAGCTGCCCGACCTCGCTCGGCCTTTCCTCGAGGACCTCGCCGCCAAGAGCGGGGAGACGGCATTGCTGGCGACCCTGGCCGGAGATGCGCCGGCTGCCGTCTACATCGACAAGGTCGAAAGCCAGAACGCGATCCGCTACACGGCGCGTATCGGTGAGCGCCGACCGCTGTACTGCTCGGCCATCGGCAAGCTCCTCCTGGCATATCTCGAGCCGGCCCGACGCCAGGAGTATCTCAAGACGACCCGGCTCAAGGCCTTCACCCCGCAGACGCCCGTGACGCGCGCGGCCCTGCGCCGCGTGCTCGAGGAGATCCGGAGCACCGGGCTGTCCGTGTCGGTGGACGAGATCGCGGAGGGCGCCGCAGGTATCGCCGCGCCGGTCTTCGATCGTCACGGCGTGGTCATGGCGGGCCTCGTACTCGGCGCCACCAGCCAGCGCGTGCAGGCGGAGCAGGCCCGCCTCGCCGCTCTCGTGGTCGACGGCGCCCATGAGCTCTCCCGCGTCATGGGCTTCGGAGGCGAGCCGCCGGCATAAAGCTGTACTCGGCCGCCGCGAGCAGGCGGGCGATAAGGGCCCGTCTGCTTCGTTACTGCCCTCGGCGGCAGGCTCAACGTAGAGCGACTACGCCTCGCCTGCCGCCTTCGGGCGGCGCCTCGCATCTGGATCCTTCTCGCCCGCCTGCGCGAGGGAAGCGCTGGACCTTTTTGGGCCGCCCGCGGGAACTTCGGCCGTAGACTGCGCCCGCGAGGAGGGAATTTTGTGAGTGTGGGCAGGTGGTGGCGGCAGCGGCGGGCGCGGCTGCTCCAGCTGTGGGCGGTGGGGCTGCTGGCCGCGTGCGCGGTCACCGGGGCCTCCGCCATGGGCTATCTCGAGTCGCTCCAGGCCCGCGCCCTCGACCTCCTCATTTATCTTCAGAGCCCGCGCCAGCCTTCCGGTCTCGTAATCGTGGCCATCGACGACGCGGCGTTCGACGCGCTCGGCCGGCGCCAGCCCCTGCCGCGCGACTACCTCGCCCGCGTCCTCCGTGGCGTCACGCGGGCGGGGGCGGTGGTGATCGGGCTGGACATCTCGTTGCGCACGGCGAGCGTGCCCGAGGATGATCGGGCGATGGCTGCCGCCATCACCGATCTTGGGGTACGCGGTGACCACCGCCTCGTCGTCGCGGGCACGGCGCTGCCCCCCACGGGCCCCCTCGCCGATCCCGCCCTCCGGCGAATCGTGGTGACGAGCGCGCCCGACGTCCCCGTGGATGCCGACGCGGTGGTGAGGCGGGCCGCGCTGGGGGTAGGGCGCGCGCCCACCTTCGCCGCCGCCGTCGCCGGCGTGCCGGCGTCCGATCCCAACGCGGTCTACCGGATCAACTTCATTGGCCCGGCGGGAAGCTTTCTCACTATTCCGTCCGACGCGGTGGCGGCGATCGGCGACGCGGGCGTCGACATCGCGGGCGACAATCCGCTCCGGGGGCGCACCGTCCTCGTCGGAGGCACCTTCGTCGACGGGCGCGACATTCACCAGACGCCGTACGGCTTCATGCCCGGGGTGGAGATCCAGGCGAACATCGTCCACATGCTGGCCACGGGAAGTCTCGTGCGGCCGGCGGGGTGGCTCGCGGGATTCGCCGTGCAGCTCGTGGCCATCCTTTTCGCCGGCCTGGTCATGGTGGCCATGCGCCCGCTCTGGGGCACCGCGATCTGCCTGGCCGGCGCGCTCCTCCTGGGGGTGCCGGCCAGCTACCTCGCCTTCAGCCGGGGCGGGTACTGGGTCGACTTCCTGCTTCCCGTCGCGGTGACTTCGCTGCTCGGGGTCGGCGCCGATATCCTCTCGAAGCGCCGGCTGCGCGACGCCCTCGGCCGCTATGTCAGTCCCGAGGTCGCGGCGCGCGTCGAGCGCAACCCCGGCGACCTCGAAGGCGAGCGACGCCAGGTGTCCATTCTCTTCACCGACCTTCGCGGTTTCACCACGCTCTCGGAGCGCATGGCGCCCGAGCAGATGGCGGCGCGGCTCACGGAATATTTCGACGCGATGACCGCCGCCATCTTCGTCCGCCGAGGCATGGTCAATGACTTCATCGGCGACGCCATCCTCGCCGTCTTCGGTGCGCCCCTTGACGATCCCGAGCATGCCCGCCACGCCGTGCTGAGCGCCCTCGCCATGGTCGAGACGCTGGCCGAGCTGAACGAGCGCTGGTCCGTCGAGGGGCTGCCCCCCTTGCGCATGGGCGTGGGCATACACACGGGCGAGGTGTTCGCGGGCAATGTGGGCCGCGCGGGCAAGGTGAAGTACGCGGTGGTCGGCGACACGGTCAATCTGGCCTCGCGCGTCGAGGGCTTGAACAAGGAGATGGGAACGACGATGCTGGTGACCGAGGCGACCTATCGCGCGGCCGGCCTGGACGTCGAGGTGAAGGACCGGGGCCCCGTCAGCGTCAAGGGACGAGAGGAGCTCGTGAGAGTCTACGAAGTGATCGGCCCGCATCGGGACGCGGATCCCGGGAGAGCGAAGACATGGCGATGAGACGCGCGGTCCTCGCGGGGGCCGGGGTTCTGGCCTGGATAACCCTGGCGTTCGCCGCGGATCCCGTGGGAGTGCTCACGGAGATCCGCGCCGAGCGCGGCCAGGTCGAGGTGAAGCGGGCGGGGGAGACGCAGTGGACGCCCGCGCAGCCTCTGCTCGCCCTGCGTCCCGGCGACCAGCTTCGCGCCACGGGCGAAGCGCGCGCCGCCCTCGTCTTCACGGGCGGTCGGGGCGCGCAGGCGGTGTCGGCGGGCAACTCGCCGTTCACCGTGCAGCCGCCGGCCGCGGCCGCCGCCGGCGACAAGGTGAAAGGTCTGGTGGGCAGCGTCACCGATTTTCTCTCCGGGAAGCAGAAGGATCTCGCCTATCTGCCCCTGTCGGTTCGGAGTGTCCGGCCGCCCCGCGTCGTCCAGCTCCAGCCGCGCGCCACCAAGCTCCTGCCGGGTCCCGTCACCTTTGAATGGTCCGGCTCGGACACGCTCCGCTACAAGGTTCGCGTGCTCGGACCTAAGGGTCTTCTCTGGGAGCAGGGCGATCTCCCCCGCAAGCCGATCACGTATCCTTCCTCGGTCCCCGCCCTCGAGTCCGGGGTTCGCTACACGTGGCAGCTCGAGACGGCGGGGCAGCCGACGCAGCAGGTCGAATTCGAGATCCTGCCCGCGGGCGAGGCCGCTCGCGTACGCGAATCGCTCGATAGCCTCGTGGCCGGAGCGCTGCCGGGCTACCCGCCCTCGAGCATCGCGCTCATGCGCGCGGGCTATGCGCTGCGCGACGGGCTCTATGTCGATGCGAGGCGCGAGCTCTTGACCGCGCTCGCCAAGGACCCCGACGAGCCGACCCTGCATTTTCTGTTGGGGCAGGTGTACGAGAGCATCGGCTTGGGCGAGCTGGCTCAGCGGGAGTTCATCGAAGCCCGCGACCTTTCCCCCCGGTCAGGCGGGTGATCGGGTTCGCTGACTCTAGCGGGCGCGGGCCCGGCGCCGTCGGGCGGCCGGCGAGCCCGACTCGTCCTTGTCCTCGGTGGGCGTGATCGACTCGAGCAGCGGCACGCTCGCCTCGCGGAGCGGACGGCCGACGTGGTCACGGATCCAGCGAGCGTCCCACCATTCGAGCGGCGTCACCGACACGCCGTTGATCAGGACTTCGTAATGCAGATGATCGCCCAAGGCGAGCCCGGTGCTCCCGCTCTTGCCGAGCTCCTGTCCCTTGGTGATCTGGTCGCCTTCCTTCACGTCGATCGACGAGAGGTGACCGTAGAGAGTCTGGAGCCCGAGACCGTGATCCACCACCACCGCATTGCCGTAGATGGACAGGGGCCCGGCGAAGACGACCACGCCCGAATTGGCCGCGGGCACCGGACCGTGCCGCACGGCGGCGAGGTCGTAGCCGTAGTGGATCTGGGTGTCCACGTCCTGGCCATGGTAGCGATAGGTCCGCGTCTCGGCGAAGTTGGAGAAGACCTTGGTGTTGCGGGGCTGGACGAAGGCGCCCTCCCACAGAGGGCGCGGCTGCGTCTTGGCCGCGAGCACGCGCTTGGTCTCCTCGGCCTGCTTGCGTCGATCGCGATTGACGATGAGAAAGGCGGGGAGGAGCTCGCCTTGGGGGACGGTGCCCCCGCGCTCGTGCAGCAGCTCGGGCAGCTTGCGCTCGAGGAAGTCGTCCTTGATCTCGATGGTGTCGGTCTTGAAGCGGCGCGGCTTCACCTCGATCGACACGGCCCGCGTGGTGGTGTTTCCCGCCTCGTCCTGCGCCACGGCGGTGAGGGGTGCCCCCTGATAGTTCCAGGGCAGAGCGACGAGGTCGATGTAGAGATTGGATTCCGGAGATCCGGTTGGATATGCGGGGAAGACGAGAGCCCCGACATTGACGGCTACCCGCGACGCGCCCTTGGACCGGAGCACGACGAGGCCGCCGCCGCCCTGGGCCCAGTAGCGCGTGGCCCCCACGATCTCGAGCGAGGGCGGGGCGAAGTCGAGATTCACTTGTGCGGTGAGAATGGGACGGTCATCCACGCGGATGGGCCGCCAGAAGCCGTCGCGCGCGAGGACTTCGAGGGTAGCCGCACCCTCGCGAAGCCCGAGCGTTCCCCCCGCGACCTGCAGCTCCACGCGCTGCTCCTTCGCGGGCGGCCCCGTGAAGGCCTGTTTCGTGATCACCACCTTGGCCGAGCCCTGACGGAGACGAATCTCCACCGAGCGGATGCCACCCCGGGCCGCTCGCAGGTCTACCACCAGCGGCGTCTTGACGCCGATCCACTTGGGGGGAGGAGCGAAGGAGGCGCGAACGCCGGACACGCTCTGGCGCCACGCGAGGTAGCCGAGAGCGCCGATGACGAACAGGGCAGGGATGACGATGATGGTGAACCAGAACCGGAATGCAGAGCGCGGCACGAGCCCATCATAGCAAGGCCACTCGCTCCGCCCACCAGATTGTGCTAGCAGAGAGGAGTCATGCGTGTCGTGTGTCTCGCGCTGGCCGCGCTCGGTTTCGCAGTGAGCGCCGTGCTGCACCTTCTGTCCTTCACGCGGTGGGCGGGCGTGGCGGGCGAGCGCGGCATCTGGGCGCTGGGCGCGCTCGCCTTTCTCCTCGCCCTCGCCATGCTCGCCCGTCTCAGGCGCTCCGCCACCCTGGGTCGCCGCCGCTGGGGCCGCGTGGCCCTCCTCGACTGGCGCGGCATGCTCCGCTCCGTGCCTCCCGGGCTCCGCTTCCTGATCGTGGGCGCCGCGCTCTACGCGTGGATGAACTTCGTGCTGTGCGTGATGCTGGAGGTGCCCACCTCCGCGCAGGCCGCCATCACCCTTCGCATGGCCACCGGCCACCTGATGTTCTTCTTTCTCGTTCCCCTCGTGTTTTTCCGCTTCGTGCCCGAGGGTGCGGAGGCGGCGCGCGCGCCCCACGGGCCCTCGCGTCCTTGACACCCCCCAGCCCTTCCGCTAGAGTGTTGCGAGTTTGTAACTGAAAGCACAATGTCACGACTCGTCTGGCTGATTCCGTTCTTCCCGCTCGTGGGCGCGCTCGTCAACGCGCTCTTCGGGCGGCGCACCGGACACCTCGCACACTGGGTCGCCGTTCCCGCGCTGGGGCTGGGATTCGTCACGTCGTGCCTCGTCTTCGCGCGGGTGCTCCACGGCGAGACGTACGTGGGCCAGCTCTTCTCGTGGATCAACGCGGGCGCCTTCACCACCGCGGTGGCCGTGCAGGTGGACCAGCTCACCGCCATCATGCTCCTCGTGGTCACCGGGGTCGGGTTCCTGATCCACCTCTACTCGGCCGGCTACATGCACGACGATCCGAGCTTCGCGCGCTTCTTCACCTATCTCAACCTCTTCGTCTTCTCGATGGTCATGCTGGTGCTGGCGGGGAACTTCCTCCTCCTCTACGTATTCTGGGAGGCGGTCGGGCTCTGCTCGTACCTGCTCATCGGCTTCTGGTACGAGAAGAAGTCGGCCACCGACGCGGGCAAGAAGGCCTTCATCGTCACCCGCGTGGGTGACTGCGGCTTCGCCCTCGGCATCATGCTCATCTGGACCACCTTCGGCACCCTCAGCTACGGAGAGGTCTTCAGCAAGGCCACCGATGCGGTGAGCGCCGGCACGTATCTCGCCATCGCTCTCCTGCTCTTCATGGGGGCCTGCGGCAAATCGGCGCAGCTGCCCCTCTTCACCTGGCTGCCCGACGCCATGGAAGGGCCCACGCCCGTGTCCGCGCTGATCCACGCCGCGACCATGGTGACGGCGGGCGTGTACATGGTCGCGCGCTGCCACAAGCTCTTCGAGATGGCCCCGCTCTCCCTGGAGATCGTGGCCTGGGTGGGCGGCCTCACCGCCCTCTTCGCCGCCACCATCGGTCTCGCCCAGACCGACATCAAGCGCGTGCTCGCATACTCCACCATCAGCCAGCTCGGCTACATGTTCGTGGGGGTCGGGGTGGGCGCGTACGCCGCGGGCATCTTTCACCTGATGACCCACGCCTTCTTCAAGGCCCTCCTCTTCCTGGGCGCGGGCAGCGTCATCCACGGCCTCCACGGCGAGCAGGACCTGCGCAAGATGGGCGGGATCGCTCCGCGCATGCTCGTCACCACCGTGACCTTTCTCGTGGGCGCGGTCGGGCTGGCGGGTCTGCCCCCCTTCGCGGGATTTTTCTCCAAGGACGAGATTCTCGCCGCGACCTTCCACCACGAGGGACACCGGTTGCTGTGGGCCATTCTCCTCGCCGGCGTGTTCCTCACCGCGCTCTACACGGCCCGCCTCGTCCTCCTCGCCTTCTTCGGCAGCCCTCGCATGTCCAAGGAGCAGGCGCATCACATCCACGAGTCGCCCGCGGTGATGACGCTGCCCCTCGGCGTGCTCGCTATCCTGACCGCGGTGGCGGGCTTCGTGGGCGTGCCCTCCTCCCACGGCACGGCCTTCGAGCGCTTCCTCGCGCCCGTGCTGCCCTTCCGGGAGGCGGAGCACGGGGGCGTGGCCTCGCTCGCCCTCGCCGCGGTGTCGGTCATCGCGGCCCTCGCGGGCGTCTTCGTGGCGTGGCTCGTGTATGGACGGGGCCAGGTCGACGCCTCGAAGATCGGCGTGCCCACCAACCCCCTCCACAAGCTCCTCCTGAACAAATACTACGTGGACGAGCTCTACGACGCCCTCATCGTGAAGCCCATCTATCGCCTCTGTCTCTGGTGCGCGCAGATCTTCGACGTGAAGGTCATCGACGGACTCGTCAATGGCGTGGCTACCGCCGTGGTCGCCTGGGCCCTCGGCCTCCGCCGCCTCCAGACGGGCTACGTGATGAACTACGCGCTCGGCATGCTCGTGGGCGCCGTCGCCCTCGTCGCCTTCCTGCTCATGGCGCGCCCGTGAGCTCGCTCCTCTCCTGGGTGACCTTCCTGCCCGTGCTGGGCGCGCTCGGGGTCTTTCTCCTTCCGCGACGGGCGGAAGGGCTGGTCAAGGTGACGGCCCTCGTGACCAGCCTCGCGACCTTTCTCCTCTCCGTGCCGCTGTACACACGCTTCAACGCCGGCACCCCCGACTACCAGTTCGTCGAGCAGCGCGCATGGATGCCGTCGTTCGGAATCTCCTACCACCTGGGCGTGGACGGGATCAGCCTCCTCCTCGTGCTCCTCACCACCTTCCTGATGCCCCTCACCTTCCTCGCCTCGTGGCACTCGGTGGAGAGGCGCTGGAAGGAGTTCGCCATCACCATGCTCCTCCTCGAGACGGGCATGCTCGGTGTCTTCGTGGCCCTCGACCTCTTCCTCTTCTATATCTTCTGGGAGGCGATGCTCATCCCGATGTACCTCATCATCGGGATCTGGGGCGGGCCCAACCGCGTGTACGCCGCCGTCAAGTTCGTCCTCTACACCTTGGTGGGCTCGCTCCTCATGCTGGTGGCCATCCTCGTCCTGTACTTCCAGCACGGCGCGGCCACCGGCGTGTACACGTACGATCTGCCCGTGATCGCGCGCTGGCTGGTGCCGGGAGGGCGGGGCCAGAGCCTCCTCTTTCTCGCCTTCGCCCTCGCCTTCGCCATCAAGGTGCCGATGTGGCCGTTTCACACCTGGCTGCCCGACGCGCACGTGGAGGCGCCCACCCCGGGCAGCGTCATCCTCGCCGGCGTGCTCCTGAAGATGGGCACCTACGGTTTCCTGCGCTTCTGCCTGCCCCTCTTCCCGCAGGCGGCGCTCGCCTTCGCGCCCTGGATGTTCACGCTGGCCGTGATCGGCATCCTCTACGGGGCGTGGGTCTCCACCGTGCAGCCGGACATCAAGAAGCTCGTCGCCTACTCGAGCGTCAGCCACCTGGGCTTCGTCGTGCTCGGGCTCTTCACCCTCAACGAGCAGGGCATGGTGGGCGGCATCATTCAGATGATCAACCACGGCCTTTCCACCGGGGCCCTCTTCCTGATCGTGGGCATGCTCTACGAGCGGCGGCACACCCGGCTCATCGCCGACTTCGGTGGCCTGTGGAAGGTCGTGCCCGCCCTGTCGGTGCTCTTTCTCATCGTCACCCTCTCCTCCATCGGGCTGCCGGGGCTCAACGGCTTCGTGGGCGAGTTCCTCATCCTCGTGGGCGCGTTCCAGATCAGCCGGCCCCTCGCCGTCATCGCCACGAGCGGTATCATCTTCGCCGCCGTCTACATGCTCTGGATGTACCAGCGCGTGATCTTCGGCGAGGTGACGCGCGAGGAGAACCGGCGGCTGACCGATCTCTCGATCCGGGAATGGACGATTCTCGTGCCCGTGCTCGCCTTCATATTCTGGATCGGCATCTACCCTCTCTCGTTCACGGGCAAGACGGAGGCGAGCGTGCGCGCGCTGATCACCCAGGTGCAGACCAAGGCGGCCGCCACCGTCGCCCTCGCCGGGAGATGAGATGACGGACGCCATCACCCTGCCCGTGGTGAGCCTGCGCGTCATCGCGCCCGCCGCGGTGCTCGCCATCACCGGCTTCGTCCTCATGCTCCTCGACCTCTTGCCCCCGCGCGGCCGGCGGGAGCACATGGCCTTGGTGGGGCTGGCGGGCGTGGTCCTGGCGCTGATCGTCACCATTCTGCTCTGGGGCTCGGACGCTACGGGATTCCAGGGCATGGCGGTGCTCGACAACCTCTCCCTTTTCGCCACCCTCGTCATCGGCTACGCCACGGGTCTCGTGCTCCTCGAGTCGATCGACTATCTGAAGCGTCGCGGCATGGAGTCGGGCGAGTTTTACATCCTCGTGCTCTTCGCGGCCGCGGGCATGGTCATCATGGCCGGGGCCAACGATTTGATCGTGGTGTTCCTGGGCCTCGAGACGATGTCGCTCGCTCTGTATGTGCTGGCGGGCTTCTTCCGCACCGAGATCCAGGCCGGCGAGGCCTCGATGAAGTACTTTCTCCTCGGCGCCTTCGCCTCCGGCTTCTTTCTCTATGGCATCGCCCTCATCTACGGGGCGACCGCCTCCACCAACCTCGACAAGATCGGGGCAGCGGTGAAGGCGGGCGCGGGCCGGGATCCGCTCTTCCTCATCGGCTTCGCTCTTCTTCTCGTGGGCTTTGGATTCAAGATCTCCGCGGTGCCCTTCCACATGTGGACGGCCGACGTCTACGAGGGCGCGCCCACCTCCGTGACCGCCTTCATCGCCACCGGCTCCAAGGCCGCCGCCTTCGCCGCCCTTCTGCGTCTGCTCCTCGAGTCGCTGCGCCCATTGCAGGGGGAGTGGACGTGGCTCTTCTGGGTGCTCGCGGTGCTGAGCATGACCCTCGGAAATATCGTGGCCATCGCCCAGCAGAATCTCAAGCGCATGCTCGCCTATTCCTCCATCGCCCACGTGGGCTACATGCTCGTGGGCATCGTGGCCGGGGGCGGCCTCGGGGGCGGCAGCGTGCTCTTCTATCTGCTCGTCTACACGTTCACCACCGGGGGCGCCTTCGGCGTCGTCCTGCTCCTCGAGCGGGGCGGCGAGGAAGCGGTGGGGATCGGCGACACCGCGGGGCTTGCCACCCGGCACCCCCTGGCTGCCCTCGCCTTGGCCCTTTTCCTCCTCTCCCTCGTCGGCATCCCGCCCACCGCGGGCTTCGTGGGAAAGTTCTACCTCTTCGGCGCGGCCGTACGCTCGGGCTACGTGTGGCTGGCCGTGATCGGCGTGCTGAACTCGGCCGCGGCCGCCTATTACTACCTGCGCATCATCGTCAACATGTACATGCGCGAGCCCGAGGGGACGCCCGCGGTGGTCATGCCCTCCTTCGCGGGCGCCCTCGCGGTGGTGGTCGCCCTGTGGGGCGTCATACAACTGGGTCTCTTTCCCGCGCCTCTCTTCGATCTGGCTCAGTCGGCGGTCCTGCCTCTCCTTCGCTAGTTGGCCATCCGGTTTCCGTACCGCGGCTGGCTCTTCGATCTCGACGGCACCGTATACCTCGGCGAGGCGCTCATTCCCGGGGCGGCCGAGGCGATCAGCGCCCTGCGCGCGGCGGGCCGGCGCGTCGGCTTCCTCTCCAACAAGCCCCTCCAGACGCGCGATGACTACGCGGCCAAGCTCGAGCGCCTCGGGGTGCCCGCGACCGCGGATGACGTGATCAACTCCTCGCTCGTCCTCGCGCGCCATCTCCGCGCCCTCGACCCGGGAGCGCCCGTCTTCGTCATCGGGGAGTTACCGATGCTCGCGGAAATGGCCGCCCACGGCTTCGAGGTGCGCGACGACGAGCATGTGCGCTGGGTGGTGATCGCCTTCGATCGCACGTTCACGTATGCCAAGCTCAACACGGCGCTCCAGGCCGTGCTGAGGGGCGCGCGTCTCATCGCGACCAATCCCGATCGCACGTGCCCCGTGGAGGGCGGCCAGATCCCCGACTGCGCGGGCATGATCGCGGCCGTGGAAGCGGTGACGGACACAAAGGTGGAGATGATCGTGGGCAAGCCCTCCCCGATCATTCTCGAGGTGGCCCTCGCCGCCCTCGGCTGCTCCGCCCACGAGTCGGTCATCGTGGGCGACCGGATCGAGACCGACATGGTCATGGGAAAGCGGCAGGGGCTCGCCACCATCCTCGTCTTGTCCGGCGTCACGCGTCCCGGCGACCCGCGAATCGCCGCCCTCGCTCCGGACCACGTGCTACGATCGATTCGGGAACTGATCGCGTGACCCGCCTGAACGGAATCGACTCGGCGAGCTTCGACGCCGTGGTGATCGGCGGCGGCATGGCCGGCGCGGGCGTGGCCCGCGACCTGGTCCTGCGGGGCGCCTCCGTCGCTCTCTTCGAGAAGGGCGACTTCGCCTCGGGCACGTCCTCCAAGTCCTCCAAGCTGATCCATGGCGGCCTGCGCTACCTCGAGCTCTTCGACTTCAAGCTCGTCCGCGAGTCCCTCCGAGAGAAGAAGACCCTCGAGCGTCTCGCCCCGCATCTCGTGCGCCCGCTGCCCTTCCTCGTGCCCGTGTACGGCGGCTCCAAGCGCGGGCTCATCACCGTGCGCATCGGCATGTGGCTCTACAACCTCCTGACCCCGGGCCGCGAGCGGGAGCGTTTCCGCGTGCTCCGCCCCCTCGACGCGCTGACCCTCGAGCCCTCCATCCGGGCCGACGACCTGCGCGGCGCCGGCTACTACTTCGACGACCTCTTGCTCTTTCCCGAGCGCCTCTGCCTCGAGAACGCGCTCTCCGCCGCCCGGCACGGCGCCCGCGTGCACAACTACTGCGAGGTGGAGTCGGTCACGCGCGGGGCCGGCGGCATCGACGGCGTGCGGGTGCGCGATCTCCTGACGGGCCGCGTGCACGCGGTGCGCGCCTCTGTCGTCGTCAATTGCGCCGGTCCGTGGGTCGACCGGCTGCGCGAGCTGGCGGGGGTGAGCGACGCGGGAAAGCGCGTGCTGCGGGCGACCAAGGGCATTCACTGCATGCTCCCGCGCATGACGGAGCGGGCCGTCTATCTGTCCACGACCGACGACCGGATGATCTTCGTGATCCCATGGCGGGAGTTTTCCATGGTGGGCACCACCGACACCGACTTCGACGGGGATCCCGATCGCCTCTCCGCCACGCGCGAGGAGGTCGAGTATCTGCTCGACGCGGTGCGGCCGGCCTTGCCGGACCCGCGCGTGGCTTTCGATCAGGTTGTCTACACGTATGCGGGGGTGCGGCCGCTCGCCTTCGAAGAGGGCGCCCCCGCCTCGAAGGTCTCCCGCGATCACAAGGTGGTGGTGGAAGGGCCGGACGGGCGCTTCCTCTCCATCACGGGCACCAAGCTGACTTGCTTTCGCAGCCTCGCGGAGCAGGTAGGTGATCGCGTGATGAGCGCCCTCGGGCGCCGTGAGCTCTCGCGGACGGCCACCCTCAGCCTCGACGGACTCGACGAGGAGGCGGACAAGATCGAAGCGCGGGCCTGGATGGACGTGTCGGCGGACATGACGGCCACCGGCCTCTCGCGAGAGACCTTGCAGACGCTGGTCGAAATCTATGGCCGCGCCTACCCGCGCGTTCTCGATCTGGCGAGGAAGCTGCCCGATGGCACGGCCCGGCTCTGTCCCAGCAATCCGGACATCGTGGCCCAGCTCCATCACGCCCTCGCCGAGGAGATGACCGTCTCGCTCCAGGACTTCCTCCTCCGCCGCACGATCATTGGCCAGAGCGCCTGTCTCGGCCTCGATTGCTACGAGGCTATCGGCCGCCGGATGGGCGCGCTGGCCGGCTGGTCGTCGCGCCGGCTCGACGCGGAGCTCGAGGCCTATCACGCCTCGGTCGGGCGGAGCCTGCGCTTCCGAAGCGCGTGATCCGTGCTATAGTCCGTGGCGCCTGGCGCGGCGATGCGCAAATGTCACGAGCCCGCAACCCAACCGCAATTCGCCTCCGGTAGCGTCACCGGCGTCGGCATACTTTTGGATCCCATCCGCACGAGGAGGACACTCATGCCACGCACCACGACCATGATGCGATCGGCCGCCGGGGCCTGCGCCCTGCTCGTTGCCGTCGCGCTCGCGCCCGTCCCCGCGCAGGCGAAGACCGAGATCCAGTGGTGGCACGCCATGCAGGGCGTGCTGGGCGAGCGGGTCAACGAGATCGCGGCTAAATTCAACGCCAGCCAGAGCGACTACGAGGTCAAGGCGGTCTTCAAAGGCGCCTACCCGGACACCTTGACGGCGGCGATTGCCGCCTACCGTGCCAAGCAGCCGCCGCACGTGGTGCAGGTCTTCGAGGTCGGTACCCAGACCATGCTCTCCTCCGGCGCCGTGTATCCGGTGTACCAGCTCATGAAGGACAACGGGATCACGGTCGACTGGAGCGACATCCTCGGCCCAGTGCGGAGCTACTACTCGTCCGGCGGCAACCTCTACTCGATGGCCTTCAACTCGTCGGTGCCGATCCTCTACTACAACAAGGACCTCTTCAAGAAGGCCGGACTTGCCGACAAGCCGCCGGCGTCCTGGGATGAGGTAGAGTCGATGGCCAAGAAGCTGGTTGCCTCGGGCGCCAAGTGCGGCTACAGCAGCGCGTGGCCGTCGTGGGTGCTCATGGAAAACATGCACGCGCTCCACGACCAGCCGTTCGCCGATCACAACAACGGCTACGACGGCCTCGCCACCAGCCTCAAGATCAACGGCGCCTTCGGCGTGAAGATGATGGATCTGCTGGCGCGTGGCTCCAAGGAAGGCTGGTTCGCCTATAACGGACGCCTCTCCAAGGCCGAGGCCAACATGGCCGGCGGCGAGTGCGGTATCTTCACGACGTCGTCGGCGTTTATCGCCGGTCTCACCCGCGCTTCGGACGGCAAGTTCACCTGGGGCACGGGCCCGCTTCCGAAGATGAGCGGCTACCCCCAGGGCAACGCGATCATCGGCGGCGCCTCGTTGTGGGTCTTGAAGGGCGCCAAGGCGGAGGAATACAAGGGCGTGGCCCAGTTCTTCAAGTACCTCGCCTCCACGGACAACCAGGTGTGGTGGGCGGGAGTGACGGGCTACCTGCCGATCTCGAACACCGCCGTCAAGGCGATGGAAGCCTCGGGGCACTTCCAGAAAAGCCCTCAGCAGCGGACGGCTATCACCCAGCTGAACAGCGGCAAGACCACGCCCAATAGCCAGGGCATCCGACTCGGGAACTTCGTGTCGATACGGGACGCCATCGAAGAACAGATGGAGAACATCTTCAGCGGGAAGAAGACGTCGAAGCAGGGCCTGGATGACGCCGTGGCCAAGTCGAACGACATCCTCAAGGACTTCGCCGCACTGTACAAATAAGCCGGACGCGCACAGAGAACCCGGATCCGGGAGCGGGCGGACCGACGCCCGCTCCCGCACGTCATGAAGCGAACTGTCTTCCGCAACCGGTGGCTTCCGTACATGCTCGTCGCCCCTCAGGTGGCGATCACGCTCGTATTCTTTTTCTGGCCGGCCTTCGATTCGCTCCGGTTGTCGCTCTACCGAAGCTCGCCGTTCGGGGACAAGCTGATCTGGGCCGGGCTGGCGAACTTCGAGCGGCTCTTCGGCGACCCGGCGTATTTGCGCAGCGCCGTCACCACCTTTATCTTCTCGTTCCTCGTGACCTTCGCCGGGATGGGCGTGGCCCTCCTGCTCGCCGCCCTCGCCAACGCCAAGATTCGTGGCCTGGGCGTGTACCGCACGCTGCTGCTCTGGCCCTACGGCATCGCGCCGGCCATCGCGGGTATCATCTGGCTGTTCATCTTCCACCCCTCGTACGGCATCCTGCCCTATGCACTCTCGTTCGTCACCGACTACCAGTTCAACTGGTTCCTCAAGGGCTGGGTCGCACTGCTCCTCATCACGGTGGCGGCCATCTGGAAGCAGTTCGGCTACAACCTGGCCTTCTATCTGGCTGGGCTCCAGGCTATTCCCGAGTCGGTACTCGAGGCGGCCAGCGTGGATGGCGCCGGCCCGATCCGGCGCTTCTTCACCATGACGTTTCCGCTCCTCTCCCCGGTTACGTTCTTCCTGTTCACGCTCAACATGACGTTCGCCTTCTTCGAGACATTCGGCCTGGTGCACTCGGTGACCCAGGGCGGCCCTGGGGACGCGACGACGATCCTGGTATACAAGGCCTGGAAGGACGGATTCGAAGGACTGCAGATCGGCATCTCGGCGGCCCAATCGGTGGTGCTGATGGTGATCGTCACCCTGTTGACGGCATTCCAGTTCCGCTACACGGAGAAGAAGGTGGTGTATTGATGGGGGGTCACGGAAGCTCGGGCGCGGGCACCATCGCCGTCAGCGTGGACACGACTGCGGTGAGGGACCTGCCCCGCCGTCGGCCCGAATGGAATAGCCGCCTAACCCACGGCATCCTGCTCGCGTCCGTTCTCGTGCTGGCCTTTCCGCTTTACTACGCCTTCGTCATCAGCACCCAGAGTCTGGGCGAGGTATCCAGCCTCCCGCCCAAGCTCTTCCCGTCGACGTCGATGATCCAGAACTACGCCGACGCCTGGCAGCGCGCGAAGATGGGACGGATGCTCGTCAACAGCGCCGTGATGGCGCTCGGCATCGCCCTGGGGAAGATTGCCATCTCGCTGCTCTCGGCCTTTGCCATCGTGTACTTCAACTTCCGGGGGAAGCAGGTTGTCTTCTGGATGATCTTCGTCACCCTCATGCTGCCGGTCCCCGTCAGGATCGTCTCGACCTTCCAGGTCATCAGCGTCTTGGGGTGGGTGGATACGTACTGGGGGCTCACCGTGCCGCTGATGGCCTCGGCCACCGGGACTTTCCTGTTTCGCCAGTTCTTTCAGACCCTCCCGGACTCGCTCGCCGAAGCAGCCCAGCTCGACGGCGCGGGTCCCCTTCGCTTCCTCTGGTCCTTTGTGCTCCCGCTGTCGCGTGCCAACATCGCGGCGCTCTTCGTGATCCTTTTCGTCTACGGCTGGAACGAGTACCTCTGGCCGCTGTTGATCACGAACCGGCCGGAGATGCGCACTGCCGTCATCGGGATCGAGGCGCTGGTGCCGCGCAGTGGCTCCCAACTGCCCGAGTGGAACGTGATCATGGCCGCGGCCATGATGGTGCTGCTGCCGCCGGTAGCCGTCATCGTTTTCATGCAGCGCTGGTTCGTGAAAGGACTCGTGGAGATCGAGAAGTGAGAGCTTTGCTGATCATGGGGTGGTCCCTCGGAGTGCTGGCGGTCCTGGCGCCGCAAGGCCGGGCGCAGACGGCGCCCGCGACCCTCCTCGCCGCGCATCGGGGCGGGTCGCTCCTCTGGCCGGAGAACAGCCTGCTCGCCTTCCGGAACGCCCTCGCCCTCGGAGCGGACTTCATCGAGTTCGACGTACATCTCTCCCGTGACGGAGAGGTCGTGGTGATCCACGACGCCACCCTCGACCGCACGACCACCGGCTCGGGGCCGGTGCGGGATCGCTCGGGGGCGGAGCTCAAGGGCCTTCGCCTCAAGGACCGATCCGGCGCGGTGACGGCGGAGACGGTGCCGACCCTCGATGAGGTGGTGAAGGTGGCGGCGCAGGCCAGGCGCCGCATGCTCCTCGAGATCAAGGTGGACGCGTCGAAGGCGCGCTACCCCGGCATCGAGGAAAAGGTGTTGGCCATCCTCGATCGCCACGCCATGACCGCCTCCACCGTGGTCATGTCCTTCGAGGCGCCGACTTGGCGCCGCGTGCGCGACCTCCGCTCCGAGGTGGCGACCTGCGCCCTGTATTCCGCGCGCACCCTCGGGCGCTCGAGCCTGACCGCCGAGCTCGACGCGCTGCGGGCCGCGGGGGTGCGCTACATCGGCGTGGAGCACACCGTGGTGGACGCGGCGGCGGTGGCGCAGGCGCAGCGGGCCGGCATCGGTCTCGGGGCGTGGACGGTCAATGACCCTGCCGACATGAAGCGGGTGATCGGCGCTTCGTCCTCGCCCTCGATCAGGGCACCACGGGCTCACGGGCCGTGGTGGTCGATCCCGACGGTACGGTGCGGGGGAGCGGCTACGTCGAGCTGACCCAGCACTACCCCCAGCCGGGCTGGGTCGAGCACGACGCCGAGGAGATCTGGACCTCCACCGTCCGCGCCATCGGCGAAGCGCTCGGAGCCGCGGGCGTCGCCGCCACCGAGGTCGCGGCCATCGGCATCACGAATCAGCGCGAGACCACGGTGCTCTGGGAGCGCGCCTCGGGGCGCCCCGTGCACCGCGCCATCGTCTGGCAGTGCCGCCGGACGGCCCCTTTGTGCGAGCGCCTCAAGACCGAGGGCGCGGAGCCCGCGTTCAGGGGCAAGACCGGTCTCGTGCTCGATCCGTACTTCGCCGGGACCAAGATCCGCTGGTTGCTCGACGAAGTGCCGGGAGCGCGCGGCCGGGCGGAGCGCGGCGAGCTGGCGTTCGGCACCGTGGATTCCTGGCTGCTCTGGCGTCTCACCGGGGGGGCCGTGCACGCCACTGATCCGTCCAATGCCTCGCGCACCAGACGGCGAAGGGCGAATTGCCCTCGGGCATTCCCGTGACCGGCATAGCGGGGGACCAGCAGGCGGCGCTTTTCGGGCAATGCTGCGTCGAGCCGGGGATGGCGAAGACTACCTACGGCACCGGCTGTTTTCTCCTCCTCAATACGGGCCGCACGCCCATCGCATCCGAGCGCGGGCTCCTCACCACGGTGGCGTGGCAGATCGACGGCACGGTCAGCTATGCCCTCGAGGGCAGCGTCTTCATCGCGGGCGCGGTGGTCCAGTGGCTCCGCGACGGCCTCGGCGTCATCGCCACCGCCGCGGAGAGCGAGGCGCTGGCCACTTCGGTGGCCGATACGGGCGGCGTCTATCTGGTGCCGGCTTTCACCGGCCTCGGCGCCCCGTACTGGGATCCGTACGCCCGCGGCGTCCTCGTCGGCCTGACCCGGGGCACCACGCGCGCGCACATCGCGCGCGCCGCCCTCGAAGCCATTGCCTACCAGAACCGGGACGTGCTCGACGCCATGGCCGCGGAGGCGGGCGCGCCGCTCAGCGCCCTGCGGGTGGACGGGGGGGCGGCCGCCAACAACTTTCTCTGCCAGTTCCAGGCCGACGTGCTAAACGTCGAGGTGCTGCGCCCGGTGATCACGGAGACCACGGCCATGGGCGCGGCGTTTCTGGCCGGTGTGGGCGCGGGGATCTGGAAGCTGGACGCGCTCTCTTCCCGGTGGCGCCTGGAGCGTCGCTTTGCGCCGTCGGCCAATCCCGTCCTCCGCGTCGCCGGCTACGCGGGGTGGCACCGGGCTGTCGAACGCTCGCGCGGCTGGGTGGCGCCGTAGTCGACCCTTTCTTCATCGCAAACGCTTCGAGGAGGCATGCATGCTGCGATTGACGGTGGCTCTGGCAATGACGGCGGCGCTGTTGGCTCCGGGGTGGCCGGCGCAAGCCCAGGCGCCCATCGAGGGCGAGCTCAACCTGATCACCCCCGTCTCCAAGTTCATCCACGACGCCGCCCTCAAGGCCTTCGCCGACTACGCCAGGGAGAAATGGAACCTCACGGTCAAGGTCAGCGCGATTCCCGCCGGCACCCCGGTGGCCTACGGCCGCATCGTGGAGTGGAAAGGCAAGCCGGAGGTGGACATCTTCTGGGGCGGAGAGTCCGCGCTCTTCGAGAAGCTCGCCGAGCAGAAGCTCCTGCAAAAGGTCGAGGTCTCCAGAGCCGTGTGGGACTCCGTCCCCGCCTCCATCGGCAAGCCCAAGCCCATTCCCCTCAAGGACAAGGACGGGTACTGGATCGGCACCGCTCTCGAGCCCTACGGCCTCGTGTACAACCCCAAGCGCATCCAGCGGCTCGGGGTTTCCGAGCCGAAGGAATGGGACGACCTGCTCAACCCCAAGCTCAAGGGCGAGGTCGCCCAGTGCGCGCCCACGCGCTCCTCGTCGTCGAACGCGACCTACGAAGTCATCCTGTCGCTCTACGGCGAAGAGAAGGGCTGGGATTGGCTCATGCGTCTCGCCGCCAATACCGGCCACTTCACCGCGCGCAGCCGTGACGTGCCCACCGTGGTGGCCAAGGGCGAATTCGCGGCCGGCTTCGCGGTGCCGTCCTACATGGCCTTCGAGGAGAAGCTGGCGGGCTTCGACATCAAGTTCGTGGCTCCCAAGTACGCCTTCGTCACCCCGGAGCCCATGGCCATTCTCGCGGGCGCGCGCAATCCGAAGGCGGCGCGAGCCTTCATCGAGTTCCTCATGACCGAGCGCGGGCAGAAGGTGTTCATGGAGCGCGGGCTCTTCCCCATCACCCCGAAGTTCAAGGTCCAGGGCGCGCCCGGCTCGACGGCGGAGCTGGCGGTGGAGTTCACGGGTGGGGTGCGCTCCTACTTCGACCGCGATGTCGCCAACGTCTACGACGAGGCGGTGGCCGCCAAGCGCTCCGAGGCGCTCAAGACGCGTTTCCGCAACGATATCGAGGCGAAGTGGGAGGAGCTGAAGAAGAAGTAGGCCGTGGAGATCGCGATCCGCCAGGTCGTCAAGCGGTTCGGCGCCGTCACCGCGGTGGACAGGGCCGACCTGTCCGTCCGCGACGGTGAGCTCTTCACCCTCCTCGGCCCCTCGGGGTGCGGCAAGACCTCGCTCCTGCGGCTCCTCGCCGGCTTCTATCAGCCCGACGAGGGCGAGATCCGCTTCGGCGAGCGGGTGGTGAGCGGGCTCCCGCCCTACGAGCGCAACATCGGCATGGTGTTCCAGAACTACGCTCTCTGGCCCCACATGACGGTGGCGGGCAATGTCGCCTACGGGCTCAAGCTGCGGAAGCTCGGCGGGGCGGAGATCGCGACGCGCCTCGCTGAGGGACTGCGCAAGGTCAATCTGACCGGCTACGAGTCGCGCTATCCGGGGCAGCTCTCGGGTGGCCAGCAGCAGCGCGTGGCCCTCGCCCGGGCTCTCGTGCTCAATCCCGACATCCTGCTCCTCGACGAGCCCCTGTCCAATCTCGACGCCAAGATCCGTGTCCAGGTCCGCGCGGAGATCCGCAAGCTCCAGCAGGAGCTCGGCATCACCACCATCTACGTCACCCACGATCAGGAGGAGGCGCTCTCCCTCTCCGACCGCGTGGCGGTCATGAAAGACGGCCGCGTCCTCCAGGTGGGCAAGCCCAAGGAGCTCTACGAGCGGCCGCGCACGCGCTTCGTCGCGGATTTCGTGGGCACCAACAACCTCCTGCCGGGGCGGGTGAGCCGCCGCGCCGGCGCCCATCTGGAAGTAGACACCGCGGTGGGCACGTTGCGGGCCGTCTCGGACGGCCCGGTGGGGGAACGGTGCGTGCTCGCCATCCGGCCGGAGAACGTGGCGGTCGACGCGAAAGCGGCGGACAGCGCCGGCAACGTCGTGCGCGGGCGGGTGAGCTTCGTCTCCTACCTCGGCAGCGCGCTTCGCTACGACGTGGAGGCGGGCCACGGGCAGGTCCTCAAGGCCGATATCCGCGATCCCTGGCACCACGAGCCGCTGTCCATCGGCCGGGAAGTCGCGGTGAGCTTTCCCGCGTCCGTCACCCTCGCCGTAGCCGAGGATGACTGAGCTCCGCCGGCGTCCGGCGCTCTGGGGGGCGCTGGGGGTGGGGCTGATCTGGCTCTTCCTCGGGGTCTTCCTCGTCTACCCGCTGACCCGCATCTTCTACGACGCCGTCACCGACGAGGCGGGACGAATCACCCTGGCCAACTTCTCCGCCTTCTTCAACGACAGCTTCTATCTGCGCGCCCTGTGGAAGTCGCTCGTGCTGGGCGCGGCCACGGTGGCCGCCTCGTCGGCCATCGGCATCGCGGTGGCCTTCCTCCTCGTGCGCTACGATTTCGCGGGCCGCGGGCTTTTCAGCTACCTCACCCTGATTCCCATCATCTCTCCGCCGCTCGTGGGGACGCTGGGCTTCACCTTCATCCTGGGGCGGGCGGGCTCGATCAATGTCTTGCTCATGGACATCTTCGACATGCTCAAGCCCATCAACTTCCTCTACGGGATCCACGGCGTCGTGCTCGTGGAAACCCTTCACCTCTTCCCCATGATCACCCTCAACGTGGTGGACGCCCTCGGCAAGATCGACCCCGCGCTCGAGGAAGCGGCGGAGAGCGTGGGCGCCCGCGGCTGGAGGAAGTTCCGGACGGTCACCTTGCCCCTCATGACGCCGGGCTATGTCGCGGGCGCCCTCCTCGTCTTCATCTGGACCTTCTCCGATTTCGCCACGCCGCTCATTCTGGGCGTCCAGGACCTGCTCGCCGCCCAGGCCTATCTCAACATCGTGCAGTTCGTCGACCGGCGCATCTTTCGCATGGGCATCGTCATTTCAGCGCTCATGGTCATCCTCGCCATTGTCTTCCTCCTCGTGGCGCGCCGCTGGGTCGGGCTCAAAGACTACTCCACGCTCTCGTATTCCGTGATGGCCCGGCGGCGCCTCTCCGGGGCCGGCCAAGCGGGCGCCGTGGGCTTTCTCTCCCTCGTGCTGCTCCTGTCCTTCATCCCGTATGTGGGGGTGGCCCTGGCCGCGTGCAGCCGGGGATGGTCGCTGACGCCGCTCCCCGTGGCCTATACCCTCCAGCACTTCGAGCGCGTGATCGTCGAGACGCCGAAGTACGTCGTGAACAGCTTCCTCTACTCCGGACTGGCCGTCGTCCTCTGCATCGTGGTGGGCGTGCCCATTGCCTGGATACTCGGCCGCTCGACCATGCGGGGTCGCGGAGTGCTCGATTCCCTCAATACGCTCATCCTCGCCGTGCCGGGTACCGCCCTCGGCATCGCCTACATCCGCGCCTTCCACTTCGATCTCCCCGGCTTCGAACGTGGCCTCACCTCGTTCTGGATCGTCATGCCGCTCATCCTCGCCGTTCGACGCCTGCCCTACACGGTGCGGGGCGCCTTCTCCTCCCTCCTCCTCGTGCACCGCTCCATGGAGGAGGCGGCGGCGAGCGTGGGCGCTTCGGGGGTGCGGGCCTTCCGCGACGTGACGCTGCCCCTGATATGGAAAGGCATCGTGGTGGGCGGCCTTTTTTCCTTCATGACCTCCCTGCAGGAGGCGTCGGCCGTGCTCTTCCTCGCCCTCGGGGGCTGGGAGATGATCACCAATGGCATCTTTGCCTTCTACATCGCCGGCTCATCGAGCGAAGCCGCCGCCCTCGGCGTGATCCTCATCGCGGTGGCCGCCATCAGCGTCGTCATCATCAACCGGCTGGCCGCCGGCCGCATGGGAGGAGTCTTTGGCTAGCGACGTGTACCGCACGCCGGACGATCGATTCGCGGGACTGCCGGACTTCCCGTTCGCGCCGCACTACGTCGAGATCGACGAGCTGCGCACGCACTATCTCGACGAGGGGCGGGGAGAGCCCATGCTCCTTCTCCACGGCGAGCCGACCTGGAGCTTCCTCTATCGCCGGATGATTCCCGCGCTCAGCGCGCGTTTCCGCTGCATCGCGCCCGACTACATCGGGTTCGGCCGGTCGGACAAGTTGATGAGGGTCGGATCGTATTCGTTCGCCTTTCACTACGAGCACCTCGAGCGCTTCGCGGATGCCCTCGGCCTCACCGGGCTCACCATGGTCGTGCAGGACTGGGGTGGGCCGCTCGGCCTTCGCTACGCGACCATGCATCGCGATCGTGTCGCGCGGCTGGTCATCCTCAACACCGGGCTCATGTCGGGCGAGGCCGTGACGCTTTCGCCGGGGCTCCTGAAATGGCGGGACTATGCGCTGCGCACTCCCGACCTGCCCATCGGGCAGATCATCAAACGATCCGTGGTGGACCGCGCGGCCCTCTCCGATGCCGTGGTCGCTGCCTACGACGCGCCCTTCCCCACCCTCGAGTCGAAGGCGGGGGCCCGCGCCTTTCCTGGTCTGATCCCGATCACGCCGGATGCGCCGGGCGCCGCGGCGATTCTGGCCACGCAGGCGGCATTGGCGTCCTGGGACAAGCCCGCGCTGGTCTGCTTCAGCGACTCGGATCCCGTCTTTCCCCCCGCGGTGGGGCAAGGACTGGCCCAGCTGATACCGGGGGCCCGCTTCTCCATCATCCGTGATGCCGGCCACTTTCTTCAGGAGGAAAAGGGCCCAGAAATCTCGGCCGAGATCCTTGCCTTTGTGCGTAACTGACGAAAGTGACCATCGTTATTCCCCTTTGGAATGAGAGATTTGCGACGTCTTGTCTTCCCCAAAACGGTGTGATAGTGTTCCTATTCACATGGCGGGAGGCAGTGGAAAGCCGTCATCCGGACACACCGCGCAGCTCATTAGTCTCGGCACCATGCTCTTCGCGTGTGTCGCGGTCGGGCTGGGCGTGGGGTATTTCGCGGATCGGTGGCTGGGGACGCAGCCGTGGCTCTTGCTGATCGGGCTCGGGCTCGGTATCGCGGCGGCCAGTGTGAACTTCTACCGCACCATCAAGACGCTGAATCGGATGGATCAATCTGATGGCAACAACTGATCTGACCTCGCGCGTGACGTGGGCGGGCGCCTGTACCGTCGCGCTGATGAGCGGTGGTGCGTGGTGGGTCGGCGGCGCTCCGGTGGCCGCGGGCGTCGCGGGGGGCGGCGCCATCGCCCTCGTCAATTTCCGCTGGCTCGCTCGGGACGTCGGGCGCGCCGTCTCTCTCGTGATCGACGGCCGTGGCAGTCTCGCGCGCTTCGGGCGCATAGGGCTCCGTCAGTTCTTTACTTTCGGAGGGCTCGGCCTGCTCATCGCCAACGGCTGGGTCCATCCCGCGGCGGTGGGGCTGGGTCTTGCCGCCCTGCCGCCCGTTCTCTTCGTCCAAGGGCTGCTGCACGCCCGCAAGGACTAGGCCATGGAGCTCATCGAGCATCCGCCGATCTTCCGCCTTCCCGGTATCCCCGATCAGGTTCTCTACATGTGGATCGTCATGGGGATACTGCTCGTGGTGGCGGTGGTAGCCACGCGCCGGCTCCAGCTGGTGCCGCGCGGCTCGCAGAACTTCATGGAGGTCGTTCTCGAGCAGTTCGTGAACGAGCTCGACGAGACGATCGGACACGGCGGCCGCCGCTACCTGCCCCTCGTGGCCACCCTGGGTCTCTTCATCCTCGCCTCGAATCTCATGGGCCTCGTGCCCGGCTTGATCGCGCCCACGGCCAATCTCAACACCACGGCCGCCTGTGCGCTCATCGTTTTCTTCACGTATCACTGGATCGGGGTCAGGAAACAGGGGTTCGTGCCCTACCTCAAGCACTTCGCGGGTCCCGTGCCCACCGCGCTCAAACCGCTGATGTTCGTCATCGAGATCATCAGCCACTGCGCGCGGCCGCTCTCCCTCTCCCTCCGCCTCTTCGGCAATATGATGGCGGGCCACATCCTCATCGCGATCTTCTTCTTCATGATGGGGTTGAATGGGATGCTGGGGTGGGCGCTCTCAGGATCGCTCGGGGGGATCCTGATCGGGGCGCCGGCCACGGTCATCCTCGTGGTTTTCGTCATCGGCTTCCTGCTCCCGCTCAAGATCCTCGTGGCCCTGATCCAGACGTTCATCTTCTGCAAGCTGGCCATGCTCTACATCGCCGCCGCCGTCGAGGAAACCGAACACCACTAGGCTTCAATCACCACCACAAGGAGGAGAGCCGTGCGACGCATTCTCACTATGACTCTGATGGCGGTTCTGACCGTACCCGCAATGGCCTGCGCGGCCGAGGCGGGGGCGGCGGGCGATTTCCCCAAGGCCTTCGCCTTCCTGGCGGCGGGCTTGGGCTTTGGCCTGGCCGCGGGACTCTGCGGACTGGGCCAGGGTCGGGCGGCCGGCTCGGCCGTGGACGCCATGGCGCGCCAGCCGGGCGCCATAGCCCGCATCCAGACCGCCATGCTCCTGGGCCTGGCCTTCATCGAGTCGCTCGTTCTCTTCGTCTTCGTCATCGCGGTCATCCTGCTCTTCGTGAAGTCGTAGCGACAGCTTGAGTCTGGGGCGTCCTGGGCCGCCGGCCCGGGACGCCCGGAGCCGCCCCGCGATGCCTCGACGCTCGCCGTTCAAGATTCCCCGGATTCCCGAGATGACGGTGCGTCGCCTGTCCGTCTACACGCGCTGCCTTCAGCAGCTCGAGGAGGACGGGGTCAAGACCATCTCTTCGCAGGAGCTGGCGGAGCGATTCAGCCTGAACTCGGCCCAGGTCAGGAAAGACCTCGCGTATTTCGGCGAGTTCGGCGTGCGCGGCATCGGCTACTACGTCTCCGGGCTGAAGGCGGAGCTCCAGCGCATCCTCGGTCTCGACCGCGAGTGGCAGGTGGCTCTCGTCGGATTCGGCAACCTGGGCTCGGCGCTGTATCACTACAAGGGCTTCGCCCGGCAGGGGTTCAGGATCGCCGCGATATTCGACGACGATCCGGCCAAGGTCGGCAGCACGGCCGACGGCGTGCCGATCCTGCCCTTGCGCGATCTGCCCAAGGAGGCCAAGGCGCGCAACCTCCAGCTCGCCATCGTGGCGGTGCCCGCGGAGTCGGCGCAGCCGGTGACGGAGACGCTGGTGGCCGCCGGTATCAAGGCCATCCTCAATTTCGCCCCCGGCCGGCTCCGCGCGCCGAAAGACGTTCGGTTCAAGAGCGTGGATCTGTCCATCGAGCTCGAGACACTGAGCTTCTATCTGGTGCAGGGTCCGCGGGCCTAGCTTTTGGTGCTAACGTAGAACTCGGGTCACGCCGCAGCCGTTCATGACCGTCATCGCGCCGGAATCGATTCTGTCCCGGTGGGCCGCCCTCGAAGAGCTGTCGACGGCCCTCGCCCGGGGAGTTCCTTGCCTGCAGGCCGACGGTCTCTGGGGTTCCTCCCGATCGCTCGTGGTCGCCGCTCTCGTGAAGCACACGGGTCGGGCCGCGCTGCTCATGGCGCCGGGCACCGCAGAGCGGCACCGTCTGGCCGAGGACGTCCGGTTCTTCCTCGGCGGCCTTGACGCCGCCGACGTCGCTCCCGTGCTGGAGTTTCCGCCCGCCGAGCCCGCCTCGTGGCGGGGCCGGCACAAGGACCACGCGGCCGAGCGTGCCCTGGCCTGCCATCACCTCGCCCGTGGCGGCGCGGTGGTGGTCGCCACGCCTTCAGCACTCGCCGCCCCCCTGCTCTCGCCCGCCGCCTTTCGCGCGCGCGAGTTCTCGCTCGAGGTCGGCGGCACCATCGACCGCGAGACGCTCGTCCGCCGCCTCGATGTCGCGGGCTACGAGAGCGTGGACACGGTAGTGGAAGTAGGGCAGTGGAGCCTGCGCGGCGGCATCGTGGACGTGTTCTCGCCGATGCGCGAGCGACCGGTGCGGGCGGAGTTCTTCGGCGACGAGGTCGAGTCCCTGCGCCTCTTCGATCCGACGACCCAGCGCTCGGTCGAGGCCCTCACCGAGCTCACGGTGCTCCCGCTGAGCGTCGATGGGGATATCTCGGTTTTCCTGCCCGCCTGGCTCCCCTCCGACACCCTCGTGACGCTCGACGATCCGGCCCTGCTCGACGCCCCGCCCGAGGACGCGCCGTCCGCTCTGCCCCTCGCCGAGGCTCTGGCCGGATTCCAGCGGCTCGAGCTGCCGCTCCTTCAGCGAGGCAGTGGCCCTGCGCCGCGCGTCTCCATGGGCACGCGTTCGGTAGGCGGGTATCAGGGGCGCTTCAAGGAGTTGGCCGCGACGATCCGCGAGTGGCGGAGCGAGGGCTTCGCCGTGCGTCTCGTGGTGGACGACGATCAGCAGGGGGCGAGGCTCCAGGGTATCCTCAGCGAGCACGACCTCGAGCCGTGGCCCGGCGCCTCTCTATGGAGCGGCGAGGGGCTCGGGGTCATCACGGGCGACTGCGCCGCGGGATTCCAGTTGCCCGCTCTCGGTCTGGTCGTCCTCGCCGAGGAGGATATCTTCGGGGCGCGCCGCCGCCGTCTCCGGCGCCCCGTCTTCCAGCGCGGTCAGGCCATCGCCGCCTTCACCGACCTCAAGCCCAATGACCTCGTGGTGCACGAGGCTCACGGTGTCGGCCGCTATCACGGGCTCCAGACCATGAGGGTCGACGGCCGCGAGGGAGATTTCCTCCTGCTGGAGTATGCGGAGGGCGGCCGCCTGTATCTGCCCGTGGAGCGCCTCGACCTCATCTCCAAGTACATGGGGGCGCCCTCCGGCGCCGCCCGGCTCGACCGATTGGGCGGCGGCGCATGGCAACGCATCAAGGAGTCGGTGCGCGCGGCGGTGCGCGAGATGGCGGAGCACCTGCTCCAGCTCTACGCCCGCCGCTCCGTCACCGAGCGGACACCGTTCTCGCCGGACACTCCCTGGCAGCGCGAGTTCGAAGCGGCCTTTCGCTTCGAGGAGACGCCCGACCAGCTGCGCGCCATCGAGGAGGTGAAGAGCGACATGGAGCGCGACCGGCCCATGGACCGGCTGGTGGCGGGCGACGTCGGCTACGGCAAGACCGAGGTCGCGCTCCGCGCCGCCTTCAAGGCGGTGGCCGACGGCCGCCAGGTGGCCATCCTGGTGCCGACGACCGTGCTCGCGCAGCAGCACTTCCACACCTTCAGCGACCGCTTCGCCGCCTTTCCCGCGCGGGTGGAGCTGCTCTCACGCTTCCGCAGCGCGAAGGAGCAGAAGACGGTGGTCGAGGGCCTCCGTACGGGGGCGGTCGACGTGGTCATCGGGACGCACCGCCTGTTGTCGAAGGACGTCACCTTCCGCAACCTGGGTCTCCTCGTGGTGGACGAGGAGCACCGCTTCGGCGTCGTCCACAAGGAGCGGATCAAGCAGCTGCGCGCCAGCGTGGATGCGCTCACTCTCACCGCCACCCCCATTCCGCGCACGCTCTACATGTCGCTCTCGGGCGTGCGCGACCTCTCCGTCATCGAGACGCCCCCCATCGACCGTCTGCCCATCGAGACCGTCGTCACCGGCTTCAACCGCACCATCATCAAGGACGCCATCCAGCGGGAGCTCGCGCGGGGCGGCCAGGTCTTCTTCGTGCACAACCGCGTGCAGTCGCTGCCTTCCATGACCGCCTTCATCCAGGATCTGTGCCCGGAGGCGAGAGTGCTCATGGGCCACGGGCAGATGGGCGAGCGCGATCTGGAATCGGTGATGATCAAGTTCGTGGACGGCCAGGCCGACGTGCTCGTGTCGACGGCCATCGTCGAATCGGGCCTGGACATTCCCGCCTCGAACACCATCATCATCAACCGCGCGGACCGCTTCGGCCTCGCCCAGCTCTACCAGCTACGCGGCCGGGTAGGCCGCGAGCGCCAGCAGGCTTACGCGTATCTCCTGGTGCCGGCTACGGGTAGCGTCGACGAGACGGCGCAGCGGCGGCTCCAGGTCATCGAGGAGATGACCGAGCTCGGCGGGGGGTTCCGGCTCGCCATGCGGGACCTGGAGATCCGCGGCTCCGGCAATCTCTTGGGGGCGGAGCAGCATGGGCACATCGCCGCCGTGGGCTTCGATCTTTACACCAAGCTCCTGGCCGAGGCCGTGAGAGAATTGCGGGGTGAAACTGGCGGAGCGGTGGTCGAGCCCGTCATCAACGTGGGCGTCGAAGCGCTCCTCCCCGATGCCTACGTTCCCGAGGTGAACCAGCGCCTGGGTATCTATGAGCGCCTGACGGACCTGAGTGGGGACGACGAGATCGCGGAGATGCGGGCCGAGCTGACCGACCGCTTCGGGCCGCCCCCGCCGGCCGTGGAGGCGCTCCTCGACGTGGTAGGCTTGCGGTCCGTGGCGCGCCGGCTCCATGCCGAGCGCGTCGAGGCGAGCGGGGGACGTGCCCTCGTGACCTTCGCTCCGTCGACGCCGGTCACCCCCGAACGCATCCTCGCCGTCATCGGGAAGCCGGGCAGCGGAGTGACCATGCGGAAGGAGTTCATCCTGGAGGCGACTGTGCCCGCCGGACCGTGGCCCAAGGTTCGCGACGCCCTCCGCTCGCTCCTGGAGTCGCTCGCTTGAGCCCGTGGGGCCGGCTGGCCGTGGCGGTGCTCCTCGCCGTGGCGGCCGGCGGCTGCTCTGTCCCCTCCTGGATGCCCCTCGCGGGCAAGCCCAAGGCCCCGGAGCCCATTCCCCCTCCGCCTTCTATGGAGTCGCGCGCCCCCATCCTGTCCCGACCCGCGCTGCCCCCCGACCCGGACGCGGTGGTGGACCGCGTGATATGCGTGATCAACAGCGACGCGGTCACGCTTTACGAGCTGGACGAGGCCGAGGCCTTTTATCTCTATGAGAACAAGATGCAGCCTCCACCCGAGGAAGAGCGGACGGCGCTCCGCGAGAAGGTGCTGAACGGCATCGTCGAGAAGCGGCTCCAGCTCCAGCAGGCGGAGAAGGAGAAGCTCGTCGTCGAGGACGCGGAGCTGAGGGAGCAGATTGATGAGATTCAGAAGAAGCTGGGGGCCACCACCCAGGCGCAGTTCGAGGAACAGATCAAGGCGCAGGGCCTGACCTACGAGGGCGTGAAGAAGCGGTTGTATGACCAGCTGATGATCCAGCGCATCATCCGCCGGAGAGTCGCTCTCCGGGTCACCGTCACCGAGGAAGACATCGACCAGTATCTCAACGCCAACCGGGAGAAGCTCGAGACGGGGCTCACCTTCGAGGCGCGGCACATCCTGTTCCTCCCCCAGTCGGGGACCGGCGAAGATGGCTGGCAGGCCGCCCGCCGGCGGGCGGACGACGTCTACGGCCGGGTCATGTCGGGAGAAGACTTTGGCGATCTGGCCGCCGAGTTCTCCGACGACGCGGCCACCGCCAAGAATGGCGGCCGCCTCGGCATCCTCAAGCGCGGCGAGTTGGCCGCCGACATCGAGAAGGCCATCCTGCGCCTGTCGCCCGGCGAGCACTCACCGCCCTTCCGGTCGGAGGTGGGTTACCATCTCTTCGAGCTCGACTCCAAGGAGACGCTGGCGGGGGAGCAGCTCGCCCAGGCCCGGAACCAGATCCGCGACATCCTGTATCGGCAGAAGTACGACATCCGCCTCAAGGAATGGCTGGCATGGGAAATGAGGCTCTGAAACGCATGGGAAATGAGGCTCTGAAACGCATGGGAAATGAGGCTCTGAAACGCATGGGAAATGAGGCTCTGAAACGCATGGGAAATGAGGCTCTGACGCGCATGATCCTCGCCCGCGAGCTTTTGTATTGACATCACCCTCGGGCATGTGGGAGATTTGTTGAGCAGGCTCGTCGCGTACCCCGAACACAATCAACCCTCCGGAGATCACCATCTCGCAGCGTAGTCCCAGACGGCCCTCGCCGCAGAAGTCCGACGCCACCGACGCAGCCTCGTCCGAGTCTGGTGGGGCAGGAGGCAACAGGATGAATCTGTCCGAGTTGAAGGATAAGACCATCACCGAGCTGAACACGGTCGCCAAGGAGCTGGGCGTCCAAGGGTTCAGCGGCCTCCGCAAGCAAGAGCTGATCTTCAAGATCCTCCAGGGGCAGGCGGAGCGCGACGGCCTCATCTTCGCCGAGGGCGTGCTCGAGGTTCTCCCCGACGGCTTCGGCTTCCTCCGCGCCCCCGACTACAACTACCTGCCCGGTCCGGACGACATCTACGTCTCGCCGTCGCAGATACGCCGGTTCGACCTGCGCACCGGCGACACCATCTCGGGCCAGGTGCGGCCGCCCAAGGACACCGAGCGTTACTTCGCCCTCCTCAAGGTCGAAGCGATCAACTTCGAAACCCCCGAGCAGTCGCGCGACAAGACCATTTTCGACAACCTCACTCCGCTCTATCCGATGGAGCGGCTGCGCCTCGAGCACGAGTCGGAAAATCTGACCACCCGGGTCATGGACCTGCTCTGCCCCATCGGCAAGGGGCAGCGCGGCCTCATCGTGGCGGCCCCGCGCACGGGCAAGACGGTGCTCCTCCAGAATCTCGCCAACGCCATCGCCAAGAACCACCCGGAGGTGTACCTCATCGTGCTCCTCATCGACGAGCGGCCCGAAGAGGTGACCGACATGCAGCGGTCGGTCAAGGGCGAGGTCATCTCCTCTACGTTCGACGAGCCGCCGCAACGCCATGTCCAGGTCGCCGACATGGTTATCGAGAAGGCCAAGCGCCTGGTCGAGCACAAGCGTGACGTGGTGATCCTGCTCGACTCCATCACACGCTTCGCCCGTGCCCACAACGCGGTCATTCCCTCGTCGGGCAAGGTGCTGTCCGGCGGTCTCGACGCCAATGCGCTCCAGCGGCCGCGACGCTTCTTCGCGGCGGCCCGGAATATCGAGGAAGGCGGCTCGCTGACCATCATGGCCACCGCCCTCATCGATACGGGCTCCCGGATGGACGACGTCATCTTCGAAGAGTTCAAGGGCACCGGCAACATGGAGGTGCATCTGGACCGCCGCCTCATGGACAAGCGCGTCTTTCCGACAATCAACATCGAGCAGACGGGCACCCGCAAGGAAGAGCTCCTGCTGGAAAAGGACGAGCTCCAGAAGGTCTGGCTCCTCCGCAAGGCCTTGACCCAGCTCAACCCGGTCGAGGCCATGGAGCTCCTGCTCGACAAGGTCAAGCTGACGAAGACCAACAAGGACTTCCTGAGCTCCATGAGCCAGATGGGGTAGGGTTTGCCCCCCGTCCGGGGGAGAATCTCGCCCGCTCGGGTCCAGGCCGGCCTAGCGGAGCGCGCCTGGCAGCATTCCCCGTAACATTTCCATGGAAGTGGTGGATTTGTTGCGTTTTGCCGTCTTCACTGGTAACCTTTGACCTCCCTTATTGGCCCTATTCATTCAGGAGGTGCGCCGTGAAGGCTGGCATTCATCCCGAGTACATCGATACGACGATCACCTGCAATTGCGGCGAGGTCATTCACACCCGGTCGACCCAGGCTCACATCCGGGTCGAAGTGTGCTCCAAGTGCCATCCGTTCTTCACGGGGAAGCAGAAGTTCCTGGACACTGCCGGCCGCGTCGAACGCTTCCAGCGGAAATACAATAGGAAGCCACTCGCGGAGGGGTAGGGCCAGGGCCGGCCACACGCCGCGCCACGCAGCCAGCGTTCCGAAGCGTTCACGTCTCCGTCCCTATGCGCGGCGAGGCCGCCGTCTGCCCAGCCTCCCATGAGGGCGCGCCATGTTTGACAAGCTCCGCCAGGTAGAAGAGCGCTACCGGGAACTCACCGGCTCGCTCTCGGATCCCGCCGTCATCGGCCAGCAGGCGCTCTATGCCAAAACGGCCAAAGCGGCCTCCGAGCTGGCCGAGGTGGTCGGCAAGTTCGAGGAGTACAAGCAGCTCCTCGCCCGTCTCGAAGAGGCCCGGCACATGGCCGCCGAGGACGCCGATCGGGAGATGCGCGAGATGGCGCAGGCGGAGGTGGCCGAGCTCGCGGCGAGGCAGGCCAAGCTCGAAGACGAGCTCCGCGCCCTGCTCATCCCCAAGGACCCCAACGACGACCGGAACGTCTTCGTGGAGATCCGCGCGGGCGCGGGCGGGGATGAAGCGGGGCTGTTCGCCGCCGATCTCGCGCGCATGTACGGCAAGTACTCGGAGCGTCAACGATGGAAGGTCGAGGTGATGGACAGTCACCCCACGGGCGTGGGCGGCTTCAAGGAAATCGTGCTCTTCATCCAGGGCCGCGGCGCCTGGAGCAGGCTCAAGTTCGAGCGTGGGGTGCACCGGGTCCAGCGGGTGCCCGCGACAGAGTCGAGCGGCCGCATCCACACCTCGACGGTGACGGTGGCGGTCCTGCCCGAAGCCGAGGACGTGGACATTAAGGTCGAGGAGAAGGACATCCGAGTGGACGTGTACCGGTCGTCGGGGCCGGGTGGACAGGGCGTCAACACCACCGACTCCGCGGTGCGTATCACCCATGTGCCGACGGGGCTGGTCGTGACCTGCCAGGACGAGCGCTCGCAGATCAAGAACAGGGCCAAGGCCATGCGCGTGCTCAAGGCGCGGCTCCTCGAGCGCGCGCAGGACGAGCAGGCCGCCGCCATCGCCGCCGACCGCAAGAGCCAGGTGGGGACGGGGGAGCGCAGCGAGCGCATCCGGACCTACAACTTCCCGCAGGGCCGGGTCTCCGATCACCGGATCAATCTCACGCTCCATCGGCTGCCCGCCATCCTCGAGGGCGATCTCGACGAGCTGGTGGAGGCTCTGAGCACCGAGGAAGAGCGCCGGAAGCTCGGAGAAGCTCTGTGACGGCCACCGTGGCGGAGCTCCTCGCGGAGGCCGCCGACCGTTTCGCCGCGGTCGGGCTCGAGAGCGCGCGACAGGACGCGCTGCGCCTCTTGGCCGCGGTGCTCGGGACGGACGGGCTCCCGCTCTGCGTCGAGGGGCGGCGCTCCGTGGACGCCGAGGCGACCGCGCGCTTCCGGGCGTGGGTCGACCGGCGCGCTACGCACGAGCCCCTGCAGCACATCGTAGGCTTCGAGGAGTTCCGGGGTCTCCGGATCACCGTCACGCCCGACGTCCTGATTCCGCGTCCGGAAACCGAGGGCCTCGTCGAGCGCGCGCTCGAGCTCATCGCCGATCGCCCGGGCGCCGTCGTGGCCGATATCGGAACGGGCAGCGGGGCCATTGCCTGCGCGCTGGCCACCGCACGGCCCGACCTCGAAGTGCTGGCGGTGGACCAGTCGCTGGGCGCGCTGGCCGTGGCCTCGGACAATGTGCGCGGGCTCGGCCTGGGCTCGCGCGTGAGACTGCTCGCCGGCGATCTCCTCGACCCCCTTGCCTCGCTCGGCGGGAGCCTCGACATGATCGTCGCCAATCCGCCTTACATCCCGAGCGGGGTCATCGCCACCCTGCCCGTCGAGGTCGAGCGCTTCGAGCCGCATCTGGCGCTCGATGGCGGCCCGGACGGCATGCGGGTTCTCCGGCGCATCATTTCCCAGGCGGGCGGCTTCCTCCGCCCGGGGGCCTGGCTCGTGATGGAGATCGGGGAGGAGCAGGCGGGAGCCCTCGCTTCGCTCATGGCCGCCGAGGGTTTCTCTCGCATCGGCGCGCACCGTGATCTGCGGAGCGTCGAACGCTATATCGAAGGACGCTGGGCGGAGGGGCCGGCCCACGTGCCCCTGACCGGGCTCGCGGCCCAGCGGATGAGCTGCTGATGGCCACCCGGCTCGTGATCGATGGCGGCATTCGCCTGAAAGGTGAGGTCCGCGTGAGTGCGGCCAAGAACGCGGCGCTGCCCGCCATGGCCGCCAGTCTGCTCACGGCCGAGCCCGTCATCCTCGAGAATGTCCCCGGGCTGGCCGATGTCGTCACCATGCGCAAGCTCCTCGAGACGCTCGGCGCCGAGACGTCCATGGAGCCCGGAGGTTTCGCGCGGTTCGAGGTGGCGCGCCTCGCCAGCTACGAGGCGCCGTATGACCTCGTGTCCACCATGCGTGCGTCCGTGGTCGTGCTGGGGCCGCTTCTCGCGCGCTCGGGGGTGGCGCGGGTGGCATTGCCCGGCGGCTGTGCCATCGGGGTGCGCCCCATCGACCAGCACCTCAAGGGCCTGGCCAAGCTCGGCGCGGACATCAGCATACAGAACGGGTACGTCGAGGCGCGGGCGAGCCGTCTCAAGAGCGCGCGGATCACCACCGATCTCGTCACCGTCACGGGCACCGAGAACCTGATGATGGCGGCCGCGCTCGCGGAGGGCGTGACGGTGCTGGAGAACGCGGCCCGCGAGCCGGAGGTCGCCGATCTGGCGAGGCTCCTCGTCGCGATGGGCGCGCGCATCGAGGGGGCGGGCACCGAGCGCATCGAGATCGAAGGAGTGGCCGAGCTCGGGGGCGCCCGGCACCGGATCATTCCCGACCGGATCGAGGCGGGCACCCTGCTCGCGGCCGGCGCGATCACGGACGGAGACGTGACGCTCACGGGCGCGGCTCCGCGTCACATGACGGCGACCCTGGCCAAGCTGGAGGAGTGCGGGGTGGCCCTGACCGTGGACGGCGACAGGATTCGCGGCGTGGGGCCGGGGCGCCCCCGGCCCGCCGACATCATCACGAGCCCGTTCCCGGGATTCCCCACCGACATGCAGGCGCAGATGATGACGCTCCTCGGCCTCGCCGACGGCTCGAGCAAGATCACCGAGACCATCTTCGAGAACCGTTTCATGCACGTGGCCGAGCTCTGCCGCATGGGAGCCTCCATCGAGACCGATGGATCCATCGCGGTGGTGCGGGGGGTAGGCGCGTATCAGGGCGCTCCCGTCATGGCCACCGACCTGCGCGCTTCGGCCTCCCTCGTACTGGCCGGGCTGGCCGCGCACGGCCGGACGGAGATCTCGCGCGTCTATCACCTCGATCGCGGCTACGAGGGGCTGGAGAAGAAGCTCCAGTCCCTCGGCGCCCGCATCGAGAGACTGCGGTAGGGGGAAATGGCGCCGCTCACCTTCGCGCTGCCCAAGGGGCGCCTGCTCGATCCCGCGCTTCAGCTCCTCTCGAGCATGGGCATCCGCGGACTCGAGGTCGATACCCGCCGGCTCTTGCTCATCGACGCGGAGCGCGATCTGCGCTTCATCTTTCTCAAGCCCGCGGACATTCCGACCTACGTGGAATACGGCGCGGCCGATCTCGGCATCGTGGGCAAGGACATTCTGGCCGAGCAGCAGCCCGACGTCTACGAGCCGGTGGACCTGGGCTTCGGCTTCTGCCGCCTCGTCGTCGCCGAGCCGCGCGAGCTCTGGGAGCGCGACGACCCGACCAAGTGGTCGTGGGTGCGCGTGGCCACCAAGTACCCGACCCTGACCGAGCGCTATTTCTCCGACCGGGGCATACAGGTGGAGATGATCCACCTCGACGGCTCCATCGAGCTGGCGCCGCTGGTGGGACTCGCCGAGCGCATCGTGGACCTCGTCCAGTCCGGCGAGACGCTGCGGGCCAACGGCCTGGTCGAGGTCGCCGAGATCATGACATCCACGGCGCGTCTCATCGTGAATCGCGCCTCGCTCAAGACCGCCCACGCCCGCGTCAATGCCCTCATCGGGTCGATGCGCGAGGAGGCGGCCAAGTGATCAGGCGGCTGGACACGGCCACCCTCGGCGCGGCGGGCGTGGCGCGGATGCTCGACCGCTCGCCCGCCGCGGTCGACGCGGAGATCCATCGCCGCGTGGAAGAGATCGTGGCCACCGTGCGCGACAAGGGCGACGCGGCGCTGCTCGATTTCACCGAGCGATTCGACCGCGTATCCCTCACCCCTCGCGAGCTCGCGGTGACGGCAGGGGAGCTCGCGGCGGCCGAGAGCGCAGTAGGCGTTACGACCATGAGAGCGCTCCGCTATGCGGCGGAGCGGATCGAACGCTTCCATCGGGAGAGCGCCCCGCGCTCATGGCGCATGACCGACGCCCTGGGCTCCCGGCTCGGCCAGGAGGTCCGGCCCCTGGATCGCGTCGCCGTCTACGTTCCCGGCGGGCGCGCGGCCTATCCGTCGACAGTGCTGATGACGGTGATACCGGCGCGGGTCGCCGGGGTGAAGGAGATCGTGCTCGTCTCCCCGCCGTCCGCCGACAAGTCGTTGAACCCGGCCGTGCTCGCCGCCGCTCGGGTGGCGGGGGTGACGGAGGCGTACCGGATCGGCGGCGCCCAGGCCGTGGCCGCGCTCGCCTACGGTACCGAGACCATTCGGCGGGTGGACAAGATCGTGGGTCCCGGGAACATCTACGTGGCGCTGGCCAAGAGCCGGGTGTTCGGCGACGTGGGCATCGACATGATCGCGGGTCCCAGCGAGGTGGTGGTGGTCGCCGACGCCTCGGCCGATCCGGAGTGGGTGGCCGCCGATCTCCTCGCCCAGGCCGAGCACGATCCCATGGCCCGCGCGGTTCTCCTCACACCTTCGAGAGCGCTCGTCGACGCCGTGGCGGCCGCCACGGAGCGTCAGCTCGCCGTGCTGCCCCGCCGGGAGATAGCGGGAGCCGCTCTGCGCTCTCACGGCGCGTTCGTCCTCACCCGAAGCCTCGAAGAGGCGGTGGAGGTCGCGAATCTGCTTGCCCCGGAGCATCTCGAGCTCCAGGTCGCCGATCCCGACGCCCTCCTCGCCCAGGTGCGGAACGCGGGCGCGGTATTCCTCGGCCGCTATACGCCCGAGGTCGTGGGCGACTACGTCGCGGGCCCGAATCACGTGCTGCCCACCGGGGGCACGGCGCGCTTCGCTTCCGCGCTGGGCACGGAGGACTTCGTGAAGCGCCTGAGCGTGATCCAGTACGCCCCGGCCGGCCTCCGCGATGCGGGCCCGCACGTGGCGGAGCTCGCGCGAGTGGAGGGCCTCGACGGTCATGGAGCCGCCGCGGCCATGCGCATCGAGTCAGGGGGAGACCAGAGATGACGGCTGCGACGGCGGGCGGGGCGCCTCAGGTGCCGCGCCAGGGACGGGTGGAGCGCAAGACCAAGGAGACGCAGATCGTACTGCAGGTGGGGCTCGACGGCACCGGTACCTCCAAGGTCGGGACGGGCATTCCCTTCTTCGACCACATGCTCGAGGCATGGTCGAAGCATGGGCTGATGGACCTCACGGTGGACGCGCACGGCGATCTCGAGGTTGATCTCCATCACACCGTGGAGGACGTCGGGATCTGTCTCGGCAAGGCGTTTCGGGAGGCGCTAGGAGATCGGACGGGCATCGTGCGCTACGGCGCATCGTTCTTGCCCATGGACGAGGCGCTGCTGCACGCCGCGGTGGACATTTCTGGCCGGCCCTTTCTCGTCTTCAACGTGCCGCTCCGCCGCACGCGAATCTCGAACTTCGACCTCGACCTCCTCGAGGATTTCTTTCGAGCCTTTGCTTTCAACGCCGAGATCACCCTGCACGTGAACATGCACTACGGCGAGAACCTTCACCACATCGCCGAAGCCACCTTCAAGGCCGTGGGTCGCGCCCTCGCGAAGGCGACGCGCCTCCACCCTCGCATCGCGGGGGTTCTTTCCACGAAGGGGAGCTTGTGAGCCCGCATCGATGGACCGGGCGCCCCGATGAGCCCCGATGGGGCGAAGAGGCCAAACGGCCGCGCACAATGACAGGAGTCGGGCAACCAGAATGATCGCGGTCATCGACTACGGGCGCGGCAACCTGGGCAGCGTGGAGAACGCGCTGGGTCGAGTCGGCATGCGCGCGGTCGTGACGGAGGATCCGCGCGTGATCGAGGATGCGCGCGCCCTCGTCCTGCCCGGTGACGGCGCCTTTCACGACGCCATGGCGAATCTCCAGGCCCGGGGGCTGCTCGAGCCTCTCCGCGCCGCCCTCGACGAGGGGCGGCCGTTTCTCGGTATCTGCCTCGGCTACCAGCTCCTCTTCACGGAGAGCGAGGAGTTCGGCCAGGGCAAGGGGCTCGACATTCTCCCCGGCGTGGTCCGCCGTTTTCCCACGGGACTCAAGGTCCCGCACATGGGATGGAACTCGGTCGAGCACGCGGGCGATCTCGCGATCTTCGACAGCGTGCCGAGCGGAGCGCACTTCTACTTCGTGCACTCCTATTACCCGACGACCACCGATGCGTCCCTCGCCGTGGCCACGTGCACGTACGGGGTGACCTTCCCCGCCGCGGTGGGCCGGGGCGCGCTCTTCGCCACCCAGTTTCATCCCGAGAAGAGCCAGCGCTGGGGCGTGCGCCTCCTCGAGAACTTCGCCGCCTTCGTCCGGGACGGGCGGGGCTGATGCTCATCGTTCCCGCCGTCGATCTCAAGGCCGGCCGATGCGTGCGTCTCCTCCAGGGCCGGGCGGACGCCGAGACGATTTTCTCCGACGATCCCGTGGCCACGGCCCGGCGCTGGGAATCGGAAGGCGCGCCGCGCCTCCACGTGGTCGACCTCGACGGCGCCCTCGGGGGCGGGCCCGCCCAGACGGCCATCGTTCGCGACATCGCGCGCTCGATCTCCATCCCCCTGGAAGTCGGCGGTGGCCTGCGCTCGGCTGAGCACGTGGAGGCGGTGCTCGACGCGGGAGCGTGCTGGGCCATTGTGGGCACCCGGGCCGCCCTCGACCCCGTCTTCCTCAGCGAGGTGTGCCGTCGATTCGCCGATCGGATCATCGTAGGGGTGGACGCGTCGGACGGTCGGGTAGCCGTTGACGGCTGGACCCGCGTCTTGGACCTGGAAGCAGTAGCCCTGGCCCGCGACGCGGCCGCCGCGGGCGCCTGCACCATCATCTATACCGATATCGCGAGGGACGGCACCCAGAGCGGGCCCAATGTCTGGAGCACCGAGGCGGTGGCGCGGGCCGCGGGCATACCTGTCTTCGCCTCCGGAGGAGTGAGCTCCCTCGACGATATCCGGCAGCTCGCCGGTATCCCCGGGGTGGAGGGGGTGGTGGTGGGTCGCGCCCTCTACACTGGGGCGTTGACGCTCCGCGATGCCCTCGCCGAGGCGGGCTAGCCCATGCTGTGCAAGCGTATCGTCCCGTGCCTCGACGTGCACGGGGGCCGCGTGGTCAAGGGGGTTCGCTTCGTGGATCTCCGGGACGCGGGCGATCCCGTGGAGGCGGCGCTCGCCTACGACGCGCAGGGGGCGGACGAGCTCGTCTTCCTCGACATCACCGCATCCCACGAAGAGCGGGCCATCATGCTCGACGTGGTCCGCCGCACCGCCGAGGGCATCTATATGCCGCTCACGGTGGGTGGAGGTATTCGCACCATCGAAGACATCCGCACGTTGCTCCGGGCCGGAGCCGACAAGGTCTCCCTCAACACGGCCGCCCTCGCGCGCCCGGAGCTGATCCGGGAAGCTGCGCAGCGCTTCGGCAGCCAGTGCATAGCTGACGCGCGCGGTGTCCGAGGCCGTCTCGGTGCCGGTCATCGCGTCGGGTGGCGTGGGTACGCTGGAGCATCTCCGCGAGGGCGTGATGGACGGCAAGGCCGATGCCCTGCTCGTGGCGTCCATGTTCCACTTCGGCCGTCACACCATTGCCGAGGCCAAGGCGTACCTGCGCGATGGCGGGGTGGCTGTGAGAATGGAGCCGTGAGCCTCCAGACAGAGCTCAAGTGGGACGCCCGGGGGCTCATCCCGGCGGTGGCCCAGGAGACGGCGACGGGCGAGGTGCTCATGGTGGCCTGGATGGACCGCGAGGCGCTCGCGAAAACGCTCGAGACCGGACTCACCCACTATTGGTCGCGCTCGCGAGGCGCGCTGTGGCGGAAGGGCGAGAGGTCGGGGCACGCCCAGCACGTCGACGGGGTCTATGCCGACTGTGACCGCGACACACTGCTCGTGCAGGTCCACCAGGACGGGGTGGCCTGCCATACGGGCGCGCGAACCTGCTTCTTCACCAGAATCGAAGGCGGCGCGGCACCCTCGCTTTCCGGGGCAGGCCCGGCCATGCTCGAAGTGCTGGAACGCGTGCTGCAGTCGCGGAAAGTCGAGCGCCCCGCGGGCTCCTACACCGCCGGCCTCTTCGAGCGGGGAGAGACGCAGATCTGCCGCAAGATCGGCGAGGAGGCGACCGAAGTGGTGACGGCCGCGCTGGGAGGCGAGGGCGACACGCGGGTCGTGTCCGAGATCGCCGATCTCTGGTTTCACACCATGGTGCTGCTCGCCGCGCGCGGCATTCCCCTCCGCCGGATCTTCGAGGAGCTGGCCGCACGTCATGGTGAGAAGTCCAAGTGAGAAGAGCCCCGGACCTGCTTCTTGTCGCCGTCCTCGTCGCGGGTTGCAGCGCCGGCCACATCGAGAACGGGGTGTTCTATTCGACCAAGGGCTATCAGGTCAGCCTTCCCGCCCAGGGCTGGGCGGTCAAGCCCGGCGGCCCGGCCGAGCTCGAGCTCCAGCGGCAGGACCCTGCGGGCGGCATGCTGGCCGACGCCACCTGTGACGACAAGACGGCCGGCCGGCCACTCAACGTCCTCTCCCGACACCTGACCTTCGGCTTGAAGGATCGAGTCCTCGAAGACGGCGGCCCCCTCACCCTGGACGGACGCCCGGCCGAGCGTGCGGTGGTGCGGGGGAGCCTCGACGGCACCCCGGTCGGTGTCGAAGCGGTGGTGGTGAAAGGCCAGCGGTGCGTCTACGATTTTCTCTACGTGGCGCCGGCCGCGAGCTTCGAGACGGGCCGCGGGGACTTCCGGGCCTTCGTGGAGAGCTTCAGCGGAGCGGGCAAGTGAGCGTGCTCGCGTTCGCCCGGCGGCATGGACGGGAGTCGGTGGCGTGGTACGGCGGCCTGGGACTGCTCGCCCTTCGCGTGGGGCGCAATCTCCGGCTGCCCCCCTCCTATCTCGTCATCGTGGCCCGCGAGATCGACCTCATCGGCGTACGCTCGCTCGTGGTCGCCCTCACCGCCTCGCTCTTCACGGGCATGGTGCTGGCGCTTCAGACCGCGGTAAACATGGCGCGCTTCGGCGCCGAGAACTACGTGGGACCCGTGGTGGCGCTGTCCATCCTGCGCGAGCTTGGGCCCGTGCTGACGGCCATACTGGTGGGGGGCAAGGTCGCCTCGGGCATCACGGCCGAGCTCGGCTCGATGAAGGTCACGGAGCAGATCGACGCGCTGCGAGCCATCGGCGTCAACTATGTCAAGAAGCTCATCGTTCCCCGTATCCTGGCCGCGCTCATCGTCTTTCCGCTCATCACGGTGGTCGCCGACGCCGTCGGCCTCGTGGGCGGCATGCTCATCGCTGTCTTCGACCGCAACGTCGACCCCTATCTCTACTGGAACACCATCTCGTATTGGGTGGTGATCAAGGACTTCCTCAGCGGCCTCGGCAAGAGCGTGGCTTTCGGGGGACTCATCACCCTCATCGGCTGCTATAACGGGCTGGAGACGAAGGGGGGAACGGAAGGACTCGGCCGCTCCACCACGGACACCGTGGTGCAGGTGGCCATGGCGGTGATCGTGTCCGACTTCTTCCTCACCAAGCTCTTCCTCCTGCTCTTCTGGTGATATGGACGCCATGAGCGGGCCCCTCGTCGAGCTGCGCGACGTGCGAAAGTCCTTCGACCGCAAGGACGTGCTGCGCGGGGTGAGCCTCGACCTCCGGGAAGGCACCACGCTTGCCGTCATGGGCGGCAGCGGCGCGGGCAAGACCGTCCTCCTGAGGATCGCGGCGGGGTTGGTGCGGCCCGACGCCGGGCAGGTCTCCCTCTTCGGCACGCGGATCGAGCGGATGCGCGAGGAAGCGATGCTGGCCATCCGCAGGCGCTCCGGCTTCGTTTTCCAGGGCGCGGCGCTCTTCGACTCGCTTTCTGTTTTCGAGAACGTCGCCTACCCGCTGCGCGAGCACACGCGGAGCACGCTGGGCGAGATCACCGATCGCGTGCACCGCTTTCTCTCCCTCGTCGGCATGCCCGGGACGGACGAGCTCCTGCCCGCCGAGCTGTCCGGGGGCATGCGTAAGCGCGTGGGCATCGCGCGCGCGCTCGTGATGGAGCCCGAGGTCGTATTCTTCGACGAGCCGACGGCGGGCCTCGACCCAACCAATGCGCGGCTGGTCGCCGAGCTGATCGCGACGCTCCGGACCGGGGTCTGCCATACGGCCATCGTGGTGACGCACGACATCGAGTTCGCAAACATGGTGGCCGACCAGATGGCCATACTCCATCAGGGCCGCTTCGCCGACCTCGGCACCCCGGCCGAGATCCGCGCCTCGTCCAACCCCGACGTCCGACGCTTCCTCGCCGGCGAGCTCAGGGAGGACTGAGCCGTGGCGGACGAACGGCCCTACGCGCTTCAGCTGCGCATCGGCACCTTCATTCTGGTGTCGCTCGTCGTGTTCTTCGTCATCATCTATCTGCTCGGTGCCCGCGCCCGGTACTTCGAGAGGAAGTACGAGCTCGCGGCGGAGTTCACGGAGGTGGGCGGTCTGATCGAGGGCGCCACCGTGCGGTTGGCCGGCGTGCAGATCGGCCGCGTGACGAGCGTGGTGCTGGCGCCCGAGCCTGGCGGCAAGGTGAGGGTGACCATGACGGTGGCGCGGCGATTCCATGAGCGCATCCGCGAGAATTCCGAGGCGCGGATCGCCACCCAGGGGCTCCTGGGAGACAAGATCGTGGACATCACCCCGGGTACCCCCGATGCTCCGCCGCTCCGCCCCGGCGCCACGATCGCCGCGCAGGATCCGCAAGAGATGTCCCGGATGTTCGCGGAAGGGGCGCGCACGCTGAAGGCGGTCAGCGAGCTCGCCACCACCCTTCACGCTGCTGCGGACCGGCTCGACAAGGGAGGCACGTTCGACGATATCGGCGCCGCCGTCAAGTCGGCGCGGCGCATCACCGACGAGGTCGAGAAAGGCAGGGGCTGGCTCCACGTCCTCGTCTACGAGGAGCCGGAGGCACTTCGTCGCCTCAACGGCGTCCTGAGCTCGACCCAGCAGCTCATCAGCCGGGCGGAGAGCGGCGACAATGCTGTGTCCGTGCTCCTGTCGAAAGAGAGCGGCAAATCCGCGCGCGCCCTCCTCGCCGCCCTCGACGCCCTCGGCCGGGCCGCCGAGAAGCCCGGGCCGGGCGATGGGCTTCTTCCCGCGCTTCTCTTCGATCCCGAGTACCGCCCGGTGGCCCGGGATCTCCAGCTCCTTGCGAGGAATTTCCGGGAGATCTCCGAAAAGCTCGCGCGGGGCGAAGGGCTCCTCGGGGGGATGCTGCAGGACAGCGGTCAAGACGGTATGGGACAGGCCGGGGCCGACTTCCGCGCGGCCATGGCAAATCTGCGCGCGGTGAGCGACAAGATCGCGGCGGGCGAAGGCACGGTGGGCGCATTGGTCGAGGATCCGACCGTCTACGAGAATCTCGTCACCTTCCTCGAGGGCGCTCAGCGCAGCCTGCTCCTGCGCTCGCTCGTGCGCTCGACCATTCACACCGGCCAGACCGCCAGGGAGAAATAGGGAGTGGCGAGAGAGCGCTCGACCTATCGCTGCCAGGCCTGCGGCTTCGCCGCACCGAAGGCCGGCACCTGCCCGGACTGCGCACGCCTCGGCAACTTCGTGGCCTTGGTAGAGGAGCGGGCGGCACCTTCGCGCGCGGAGCGGCCCCGGCTCGCCGCCGGTGCGCGGCCCATGCTCATCGGCGACATCGCAGTCACCGCGGGCGAGCGCGTCACCACGGGCATCGGCGAGCTGGATCGCGTCCTGGGGGGCGGCGTCGTCCCCGGATCCCTCGTTCTCATCGGAGGCGATCCCGGCATCGGCAAGTCCACCCTGCTCCTCCAGGCCAGCCGCTCGCTCGCCGCCCTCGCGGGCCCTGTCCTCTACGTCTCGGGCGAGGAGTCGGCGGCCCAGGTAAAGCTCCGCGCGGACCGGCTCGGCATCGCGCCGCGCGGGCTCTACTTCCTGGCCGAGACGGATCTCCAGGTGATCGAGGCTCACGCCGCCGAGCTCAAGCCGCGCGCGCTCGTGGTGGACTCGATCCAGACGGTGTTTCTTCCCGGGCTGGAGTCGGCGCCCGGCAGCGTGAGCCAGGTGCGGGAGTGCGCGGCCCGTCTCATGCTCTTCTCGAAGGGGCGCGGGATTGCCACCTTCCTCGTGGGCCACGTGACCAAGGACGGCGCCATCGCGGGCCCCCGTGTCCTCGAGCATCTCGTGGACACCGTGTTGTACTTCGAAGGGGAGCAGCACCATTCTCACCGTCTCCTGCGGGCGGTGAAGAACCGCTTCGGGTCTACCAACGAGATCGGGGTGTTCGAGATGGGCGAGCAGGGACTGGCGGAGGTGCCGAATCCGTCCGGATTCTTTCTCGCCGAGCGTCCTCGGGGCGCCGCGGGCTCGATCATCGTGTCCAGTCTCGAGGGCACGCGCCCGCTCCTTCTGGAGCTTCAGGCTCTGGTCACGCCGGCCAGCTTCGGCACGCCGCGGCGCACCGTGCTCGGGGCCGACTACAATCGCGTGTGCCTGCTCCTCGCCGTGCTCGAAAAACGCGTGGGGTTTCCCCTCCAGAGCCAGGACGTCTTCGTGAATGTGGCGGGAGGCGGTCGCGTCACCGAGCCCGCGGCGGACCTCGGGGTGGTGGTGGCGGCCGCCTCGAGCTATCTCGACCGGCCGGTGCGGGGGGATACCGTGGTGATGGGCGAGGTCGGACTGGCCGGAGAAGTGCGCGCGGTGGCGGGGCTCGCCGTCCGCCTCAAGGAGGCGGCGGCTCTCGGCTTCGCCGCGGCCGTGGTGCCGCAGAACAATCTCGCGGCGGGGGTGGCGCAGCCGCTCGAGGTACACGGGGTGGGCACGGTGGACGAAGCGGTCAAGGCCCTGTTGGGACACTGAGAGGCGACCATGGGCATCATCATCGTGCGGATCTTCATGCTGGCGGCGGCGTCCGCTGCCGGACTGGCCTTCGGGCCGCCCCTGGGCATTCACGCGACCACCTGGTGGCTGGCCGGCGCGGGCTTTCTGTTCGGCGTGCTGGCTGTGCTCCTCGAATGGCAAGCGCGTCGCATTCCCGTGGACCGGATCTTCTGGGGGACCCTGGGCGGCATCGTGGGATTGGGGTTCGGGCTCGGCCTGGGCACCGCCATGGGGGTCGTCTCCCCGGACGCAGGTCCCCTCGGGCGAAGCCTCTTCGGCCTCCTCTTTGCCTATCTCGGCGCCGCGGTGGCCCTCGCCAAGCGCGACGAGCTCGAGGACATGTCGGCGAAGCTCTTCCCGAAGACGGTGGGACGGCACGAGGCGTACAAGATCCTCGACACCTCCGTGATCATCGACGGACGCATCGTGGACCTCTGCGAGGTGGGCTTTCTCGAAGGCACGCTCGTCATCCCGCAATTCGTCTTGCGCGAGCTCCAGCAGATCGCGGATGCTCCCGATCCGCTCAAGCGCAACCGGGGCAAGCGCGGCTTCGACGTGCTCCAGCGCCTCCAGCGCATTCCCGGCACCACGGTACGGATCGAGGACCAGGACTTCCCGCACGTGCGCGAGGTGGACCGCAAGCTCATCGAGCTGGGGAAAGCGCTGGGGGGCAAGGTCGTCACCAACGACTACAACCTCAACAGAGTGGCCGAGCTTTCCGGGGTGTCGGTGCTCAACGTCAACGAGCTGGCCAATGCCCTCAAACCCGTGGTTCTCCCGGGCGAGGTGGTGCACATACACATCGTCAAGGAGGGCAAGGAGAGCGGCCAGGGTGTCGCCTACCTGGACGACGGCACCATGGTGGTGGTGGATCACGGCAAGCGCTTCATCGGCCAGCAGGTCAGCGCCAGCGTCACCTCGGTGCTGCAGACCACCGCCGGCCGCATGATCTTCGCCCGTCTCAGGGAAGAGGAGGGACTCCCGCGATGAGACGGGCCCTGCACGAAGAGGCCATGCCTCGATGAGCAAAGCCGTGGCCGTGGTGCCCGCGGGAGGCTTGGGCTCGCGCCTGGGCGTCCGCCAGCCCAAGCAGTACCTGGCGGTGGGCGGCGCGCCCATTGTCGTGCTCACCCTGCGCGCGCTCGCCCGCTGCCGGGCGCTGGACGGGCTCATCGTCGTGGCGCCTGCCGATCGCCTCGCCGCCACCCGGGACCTGCTCCGGCGCTTCCGCGTGCCGCGCGTGATCGACGTGGTACCCGGAGGGGCCGAGCGCCAGGATTCGGTGCGCGAAGGGTTGCAGGCGGCGCCGCCCGATACGGGCTGGATTGTCGTGCACGACGCGGTCAGACCATTCATCACCCCGGATCTCGTCGAGCGCGTCCTCGCTGCCGCGCGAGTGCCGGGCGCCGCCACTTGCGGTTGGCCGGTGCGTGAGACGGTCAAGCGCGTCAAGGACTCGGTGGTCGAGGCGACCCTGCCCCGCGAAGGGCTCTGGCTGACCCAGACGCCGCAGGCATTTCGTCGGGAGCTTCTGCGAGAAGCGCACGACAAGGCGTTGCGCGACGGCTACGAAGGCACCGACGACGCCATGCTCGTCGAGCGGCTGGGGGGCCGCGTGGCCATGGTCGAGGGACTGCCGCAGAATCTCAAGATCACTACCCCCGAGGATCTCAGGACGGCCCGCGCCTGGGCCGGCGGTGCGCGGAAGCGATGACGACCACGCGGAGCGGCCTGGGCTTCGACCTCCATCCGCTGGTGGTGGGGCGGCCCCTGGTCCTGGGCGGGATCACGGTGCCGGGCGAGAAAGGTCTTGGAGGACATTCGGATGCCGATGTGCTGACTCATGCCGTGTGTGAGGCGCTGCTGGGCGCGCTCGCCCTCGGAGACCTGGGCCGCATGTTTCCCGACAGCGATCCGCGCTGGAAGGGCGTGTCGAGCCTCGCTCTGCTCGAAGGTGTGATGGCGGCGATCGCCAAGAGGGGAGCACGACTCGTGAACGTGGACGTGACCGTGATCTGCCAGGCGCCCCGGCTTGCCTCGCACCTGCCCGCCATGGCCGATCGGCTCGCGGTGACCATGGGAGTGGCCGGGGCGCAGGTGAGCGTCAAGGCGAAGAGCCCCGAGCACCTGGGTCTCCTCGGGCGCGGCGAAGGCATCGCCGCCATGGCGGTGGTCAGCGTGGAGGTGCCGTGATGGCCCTCCGCATCTTCAACACGCTCACCCGGCGCAAGGAGGACTTCGCTCCCATCGTGCCCGGCGAAGCACGCGTCTACGTGTGCGGGGTCACCGTGTACGATCTCTGCCACATCGGCCACGCCAGAAGCGCCATCGTCTTCGACGTCATGCGGCGCTATCTGCGCTTCAGGGACTACAAGGTCACCTTCATCAAGAACTACACGGACGTGGATGACAGAATCATTCGCCGGGCCAATGAGGAAGGCGTGTCCGCGTCGGTCATATCGGAGCGCTATATCGCGGAGTACCAGACGGACATGGCCTCGATCGGGGTGCCGCCCGCCGATGTGGAGCCCAAGGCGACCGAGCACATACCTCAAATGGTCGCGCTGATCCAGCGGCTGATCGCGCGCGGGGTCGCCTATGCGCTGGAAGGCGATGTCTACTTCGAGGTTCGTCGCTTTCCCTCCTACGGCAAGCTCTCGGGGAAGAATCTCGACGAGCTCGAGGCAGGGGCACGGGTGGAGGTGGATGAGCGAAAGCGCGACCCGCTCGATTTCGCCCTGTGGAAGGCCTCGAAGCCGGGCGAGCCGTCATGGCCATCGCCGTGGGGGCCGGGCCGCCCCGGCTGGCACATCGAGTGCTCGGCCATGGCCATGCAGTACCTGGGCGACACCTTCGACCTCCACGGCGGCGGCGAAGACCTGATCTTTCCGCACCACGAAAACGAGATCGCGCAATCCGAGGGCGCCACCGGCAAGCCCTTCGTTCACTGCTGGGCTCACAATGGCTTCGTGAACCTGAACGCGGAGAAAATGTCGAAGTCCCTGGGCAATACCCTCTGGATCAGGGACATGGTGCGCCGTCACGACCCGGAGTCGCTCAGGCTCTACTTCCTCGGCACCCACTATCGTCATCCGCTGGAGTATGCCGACGAGCGCATCGCCGAGTCCGGGAAGGGGCTCGGTCGGTTGCGTGCGCTCGTCGAGGAAGCGGAGCGGGTGGCCCGCGGGGGACCTCAGGCTCCCGGCGCCGGCGACGCGGCGCTGCTCGATCAGGTCGACGCGCAGGTCGAGCGCTTCACCGAGGTCATGGATGACGATTTCAACACGCCCCAGGCGCTGGCCGTGCTGTTCGACCTGCTCCGTCTGCTCTATGGCTCGCGCGAGCAGGGGGCGGGGCCGGGCGCCTTCGTGGCGGGCGTGGGAAGGCTCGTGGAGCTCGCCCGGGTCCTCGGCCTCCTCGAGCAGAGCGCCCGCGCCAAGGCCCCGATCGATCCACAGCTCAAGGCCCGAGTCGAATCGCTCGTCTACCTGCGCGAGCAGGCGCGCAAGCAACGCGACTTCGCCGAGGCCGATCGGTTGCGCCACGAGCTGGTTGCCCTCAACGTCACGCTCAAGGACTCGCGCGACGGCACCACCTGGACGATAGTGCAGTGAATTCTCCCGAGGCCGCGGATACTCCACTCTTCGGGCGCAATCCGGTGCTGGAGCTGCTCCGCGCCCAGAGCCGCCGCGTCGAGGAGATCGCTGTTCTCTCCGAGGGCAGAGGCCCCGCGCTCCAGGAGCTCCTCGGCCTCGCCAAACGCTCTGGAGTCAAGATCTCCTATCGCACGCGCGATCAGCTCACGGCCATCGCCGGAACGCCGCATCACCAGGGTGTCGTGGCGCGAGTGGCGGGGGCGGAGTACGCTTCCATAGACGAGGTGCTTGCCGTTCCCGGTCAGCGTGGCGAGCCGGCATTCTTCCTCGCCTTGGATCAGATTCAGGATCCCCGCAACCTGGGCGCCATCCTTCGCTCCGCCGAGGCGACCGGCGCGCATGGCGCCATCGTTCCCAAACACCACGCCGTCGGGCTGACCGCGGCCGCCGCAAAATCCGCCATGGGCGCGGTGGAGCACCTGCCCGTGGCGCGGGAGACAAACATCGTCCAAGTGCTCGAACTATTGAAGAAACATGGAGTGTGGATCGTCGGGAGCACGGTGCAGGGTGGTCGGGCTCCATGGGAAGTGGATCTCACCGGTCCGATCTGTCTGGTTCTCGGGGGAGAAGGCCCCGGGGTGAGGCCGCTGGTCGCCAAGACGTGTGATTTCCTCGTGAGCATACCGATGCACGGCAAGATCGGATCGCTCAACGTGGGCGCGGCGGCGGCCATCCTCTGCTATGAGGTAGAGCGCCAGCGGACGGCGAACCCGGTTAAATTGCCTTGACTTATAGGGCTCTCGAACCTACAGTGAAGTTTTGTGACTGCTGGCGTAGCTCAGGGGTAGAGCAACTGCCTTGTAAGCAGTGGGTCGGGGGTTCAAATCCTCCCGCCAGCGCCAGCCATTTCAAGGGGTTACAGTCTGAGAAACCAGCGGGGAGATACCCAAGTGGCCAAAGGGGGCAGACTGTAAATCTGCTGGCGAACGCCTTCGGGGGTTCAAATCCTCCTCTCCCCACCATCTTCGCGGGCGAAGAGTGGCGCGTCGAGAGGGAGCGCGGGAATAGCTCAGCGGTAGAGCGCCAGCCTTCCAAGCTGGGGGTCGCGGGTTCGAATCCCGTTTCCCGCTCCACTCGCTATCCAGCATCTTGGGCTCCGGCATTGGCAGGCAGCAAGCGGAACGTGATCCAGGCCCATGTAGCTCAGTTGGCAGAGCACGCCCTTGGTAAGGGCGAGGTCTCCGGTTCAAGCCCGGACATGGGCTCCATCATTTGGACTGTGGACGAACGGCAGGCGGACTAGGGAGGGGAACCCGGAATGGCCAAGGCGAAATTCGATCGGTCGAAGCCGCACGTGAACATCGGGACGATAGGGCACATCGACCACGGGAAGACGACGCTGACGTCGGCGATCACGAAGGTGCTGCACACGAAGTACAGCGGGGTGGCGGTGCGGG